>Ga0316622_100000153_pt1 | contig 34613 bp, 27 predicted proteins | sample OWC_Aug_OW2_C1_D_FD_207646 | JGI IMG/M metagenome (GOLD analysis project Ga0316622, IMG submission 207646) | Wetland soil microbial communities from Old Woman Creek delta, Ohio, United States - OWC_Aug_OW2_C1_D5_C | ecosystem: Environmental > Terrestrial > Soil > Wetlands | place: USA: Ohio... | reverse complement strand
GCCGCACCGTCTTGTCCTCGGCCGCGGAGAGCGCGAAGCGATGGTCGGGCAGGAAGGCCACGCCGCGCACGACCCCCTCGTGTCCCTCGAACACCCGGACGCACTCCCCCGAGCCGAGGCTCCACAGTCGCAGCTGGTGATCCTTCGCACCCGAGAGGATCCACCGCCCGTCCGGGCTCGTGGCCACGGCGTAGACCTTGTCGGCGTGCCCGCTCAAGGTCCGTAGCAGGCTTCCCGGCTCAACGTCCCACACGCGCACGGTGCCGTCCATGCCGCCGGAGACGATGCGGGTGCCGTCCGGAGTGAACGCGATCGCGCGGACCCACCCGTCGTGGCCCTTCAGGACGTGCTGGCAACGCCCCGACTCCAGCTCCCAGACCCGCACCGTGTCGTCGGCACCGCCGGTGGCCAGTCGTCCCCGGCGGGTGTCGAGAGCGACCGCGCTCACCTCGCCCTCGTGTCCCTCGAAGTGCCGCAGCGTCTTCGCCGTGGGCACGTCCCAGACCCGCGCGAGTCCCGCCCGCAACGTCATTTCGCCGGAGCCCGAGACGGCCACCCGGGCGTCGGGACTCAGGGCCACGGCGTTCACGTCGCTCGACTCCCCCTCCAGGACCTTCGCACACACGGCCTCGTCCACCTTCCAGAGGCGGAGCGTCCGATCCAGGCTCCCGGAGAGCACGCGGGTCCCGTCGGCGGCGAGGGCGACGGAGCTGACGCGGCGCGTGTGGCCGAGGAGGGGCGGCCGGGCCTGGAGCCGCGCGCTCATCGGCCGCGCTCCACGAGCGCCTCGGCCTCGGCGAGGGTGGGCTGCGCCGCGGTGCCGCCGAGGCCCAGGGTGCTGAGCGCCCCACAGGCCGCGCCCAGCTGCAGGCACTCGACGATCGGGGCGCCCTGCAGCCACCGGTGGAGGAATCCCGCGTTGAAGGAGTCGCCGGCGCCGGTGGTGTCGATCGTCTCGACCGGGTAGGCGGGCACGTGGACCGCCCGGCCGCCGTCCAGCGTCATCGCCCCGTTCTTCCCCAGCTTGGCCACGACACGGGTGCGCCCGTTGTCGAGCCGGCGCAGGCCTTCCGCGGGGTCCCCCGTGCCGGTGAGCGCCGCGAGCTCCACCTCGTTCGGAAAGAAGAGGTCGGTGTGCTCGAGTGTCGCCCGCAGGCCGCCGTCCCACTGCTCGTGCGAGTCGTAGCCGGTGTCCAGCGACGTGGTGAGGCCCGCCGCCTGCGCGCGGGCGAAGAGGTCGGGGAAGTCCGGCCGCAGGCCCTCCTGGAAGAAGAAGGAGGACGAGTGGAGGTGGTGAAACCCGGCCATCGACGTGGTCGGGACGTCCCGGCCGGTGAGCGCGCTGATCGCGCCGAGGTAGGTGACGAGCGCCCGGTCGAGCGGGTGGGTGATCGCGACCGTAAGGCCGGTCTGGACTCCGCCGCCGCGGATCACGCGCGAGAGGTCGATGCCGCGGCTCGCGAGCTGCTCGAGGCAGAAGCGGCCGAAAGCGTCCTCACCGACGCGGCCCACGAAGGCGACCGGCGTGCCGAGCCGGGCGAGGCCCATCCCCATGATCGCGGTGGCACTGCCCATCACCATCGCGAAGTCGCGGACGAGGACCTCCTTGCCCGGCACGGGGAACTCGGTGTAGCCCTGGAGAACGAGGTCGACGTTGATCTCGCCGGCGCACAGTACCTTCTTCAAGAGGTCACCTCGTCCCGTTCCTCCGGTGGATCTCGAAGCCCGAGACGACCCGGGTGATGACGCTGTCCTCCGATGGCGAGTCGGGCCGGCTGCCGCCCGCCAGGCAGCGGGAGAACGCGAGGAGCTGCCCCGCGAGGGCGTCGGGGAGAGTCAGGTCCTCGTCAGCGCACGGAGCGCAGGCCTTGCAGTCGAGGACGAGCGCTTCGGCCGACGCGACGATCCCCGGGGGAACTTCGGCGCCCACGATCACGCGCGTCGAGCCGAGGCCCTTGCGGTCCAGCTCGGTGAGCAGGTCGCGCTCGTAGGCGCGCACGAGCGGGTCGGACGACAGGAAGGCCACCACCAGGGTGTCGGGGCGGATCGCCGACATGGGCCCGTGCCGCAGGCCAAGGTAGGACTCGGCGAAGGTGAAGACCTCGCCGGCGTTCATCTCCAGCATCTTGAGCGCTGCCTCGCGGGCGGAGCCGAGGCGGCAGCCGCTGCCGAGGTAGACGACCGAGCCGAAGCCGCTCCGCGCGGTCGCGTCGAGAGCGTCGGCCCGCTCCCGCAGCAGGGCGACGGCGGCTCGCGCGAGCCCGAGGGCGCGGGCCTCACAGGCCTCGGGGTTGCCCGCCAGGGCCCGGCCGGCGAGGACCATGTTCGTGAAGCTGCTCGTCATCACCAGGCTGCGGTCGTTCGTCCTGTCGTCGAGGACGATCGTGCGGACGTCGGGGCGGTCACGGTAGGAAGTGGCGAGAGCGCCCTCGCCGTTGCAGGTGATGAAGAGGTGCCGGGCCTGGGGACGGCTCTCGAGCAGCCAGTCCACGACGGCGCGGCTCTCGGGGCTGTTGCCGGAGCGGGCGAGCGACACCACGAGGAAGGGGCCGGTCGGGGGCAGACAGGTCTCCGGGTGGGTCAGGATGAGGCCCGCCGGCACCGCCGAGACGGGGATGCCGAGGCCGCGCTGCAGGCAGGGAGCCACGCACTCCGCGGCGTAGATCGAGCTCCCCGAGCCCGTGAAGACGACGGCCGACACGCCGTCGAGGCTCTCTTCGACGACGGGGAGGAGCGCCCGCATGCGGGCGGCCGTCTCCACCCACGTCACGGGCTGCTGGGCGATCTCGCGGAGGGTGTGACCGTACCCTCGACGAACCTGCTCCTCCGGGGAGGGGGCGAGCAGGGCGCCGAGGACACCCGGCCCCGACAGGGAGGCGAGCCACTCGTCCACGGACGAGGGGAGCGCCGCGTTCCTCGGGTCACCCTCCGACACGGGCCTGGGCTGGACTGTCCCTTTCATTTCATTCTCCGCGTCTCGCGTAGTGCGGGAGAATACAGCTTGACAAGCTCATCCACCATCGGCTACAAAACGCAAGCATTGGCAAACTATCGCAATGAAACGAAAGAGTCAAGCAAGAAACGATAGCCTCGGAACGTCACTTTCCTCCCTTTCCCTGGCCCACGGCAAGCGCGCCCGGCTGTGGCGGCTGCTCTACGGCCACGGCCCCGGCAACGGGACGCTCATGGTCCTGCCCCTCGACCAGGGCCTCGAGCACGGGCCGACCGACTTCTTCCCGAACCCTCCCGCGCTCGACACGAGCTACCAGTTCCGCCTCGCCGTGGAAGGCCGCTTCTCGGCGATCGCCCTCGGCGTCGGCCTGGCCGAGAAGTACATGGGCGAGCACGCCGGGCGGATTCCCCTCATCCTGAAGCTCAACGGCAAGACGAACATCGCGGACGACGCCGAGGCCGTCTCGCCCGCCTTCGCGAGCGTGGAGGACGCCGTGCGCCTGGGCGCGGACGCGGTCGGGTACACGGTGTACGTGGGCTCGCCGCGGCAGGACGTGGAGATCCGCGAGTACGGCAAGGTGCGGCAGGAATGCGAGCGCTTCGGCTTGCCGCTCGTCGTGTGGGCCTACCCCCGCGGCCGCGACATCGAGGCGAAGGGCGGCAAGGGCACGCTCTACGCCCAGGACTACGCGGCACGGGTCGCGGAGGAGCTGGGCGCGGACGTCGTGAAGCTCCACGAGCCGACGGAGGATCCCGGGGCGAGCCCGGAGCCCTACCGCTCCCTGCGCGAGGACGCCCCCGCGCGGCTGCGCCGGGTGGTGCGCTCGGCCGGCAGGGTGATGGTCCTCTTCTCGGGCGGCGTCAAGCAGGACGACGACGCGGCCGTCCTGCGCAAGGTCAAGCTCTACATGGAGTGCGGCGCCACCGGGGTGATGTTCGGGCGGAACATGTGGCTGCGGAAGCTCGAGGAGGCGCTGGCCCTGACCCGACGGGTGCACGCCATCCTGGCGCGATGCCCGCGCTAGAAGGAGAGTGTCCATGGAATGGGACCGCAGGAGCTGGCTCGCCGTCGCCGGGCTGGGCGCGGTGAGCACCCTCGCCACGCGCGGGGCGCAGGCCGACGAGGCCGGCTGCCCCACCGGCGAGCAGCCGCTCCGCCTCCAGGACTTCCGCCCGAGGTCCATGCTCCACGTGAAGGAGACACGCGTCGAGGTGCCGCGCTTCCCGGTCATCGACGTCCACACGCACTTCACGTTCGCGAGGGGCGGGCGCAAGGGCGCTGCCTCCGAGGACGCCGTCGCCTTCAACACGACGGCGAAGGACGCGCTCGCCGTGATGGACCGCAAGGGCGTGAAGGCCGTCGTCAACCTGACCGGCGGCTTCGGCAACGGCTTCGAGCAGGCGATCGCCGCCCTCGACCGGGCGCACCCGGGGCGCTTCCACACGTGCACGGAGCCGATGTGGGGCGATTTCCCGAACCCGCGCTTCCCCCAGCTCCAGGCCGACGCGATCGAGAGGGCGGCCCGGGCGGGGGCGAAGGGCCTCAAGGTCCTGAAGACCCTCGGCCTCTACCTCCGCGAGCGCGGCCGCGAAGGGCCGCTCGTCAAGGTGGACGACCGGCGGTTCGACCCGATGTGGGAGGCCTGCGCGGCGCACCGCCTGCCCGTCTACATCCACGTCTCGGACCCCGAGGCCTTCTTCCTTCCGATCGACTGCACGAACGAGCGGTACGACGAGCTGGGGCACCATCCCGACTGGTCGTTCCACGGCAAGGACTTCCCGAGCCACCAGGAGATCATGGCGGCGAGGGACCGCGTCTTCGCGCGCCACCCGAAGACCCTCTTCGTGGGCTTGCACGTGGGGCACGATGCCGAAAACCTGCCCTTCGTGTCCGAGTCGCTCGACCGCTTTTCGAACCTGACCGTCGAGCTCGGCGCCCGCATCGGCGAGCTGGGCCGGCAACCGCGGGCCTCGAGGGCGTTCTTCGAGACCTACCAGGACCGGATCTTCTTCGGCACCGACGCCGTGCCACCGCCGGAGGGAGAGGCGACACCGCAGCAGGTCTTCAAGGACGAGCTCTACGAGATCTACTACCGCTTCCTCGAGACCGACGACGAGTACTTCGACTACGCGCCGGCGCCCGTCCCGCCGCAGGGGCGGTGGCGCATCTACGGCATCGCCCTGCCCGACGGCATCCTCAAGAAGGTCTACCACGAGAACGCCGAGCGGCTCCTGGGGCTCTCGTGACCGGGCGCTTCGCCGGGCTCGCTCGGGCGGCGCTCGCCGCGGCCGGTCTCGCCCTCACGGCGGGGGGCGCGCTCGCCGGCGACGCCGCCCCCGGCTACACCGTGGTCGCCACCACGGTCGAGCGCGCGGCGCTGCTGGCCGCCGACGAGGCGGCCTGGGCGGGCGCCTCCCCCATCGAGTGGGGTCCCGCCACCTACGCCACGCGATTCCGCGCCGCCTGGAGCGACGAGGGGCTCTTCCTGCGCTTCGACGCCACCGACTCCTCGCCCTGGCACACGATGACCCGGAAGGACGAGCACCTCTGGGACGAGGAGGTCGTGGAGATCTTCCTCGACCCCGACCGCTCGGGTCGCGACTACTACGAGCTCGAGGTCAACCCGGCGAACGTCGTGTGCGACCTGCGGATGATCGCGCCGTGGCCGGACAAGAAGGGCGACATCGACTGGAACCTCGCCGGCCTCGAGACGCGCGTCCACCCGCTCGGGGGCGCCGGCGCCGGGACGCGCGGCTGGACGGTGACCGCGTTTCTCCCGTGGCGCGGGTTGCGCGCCCTCCCCTCCGCAGGCAAGGTCGCGCTGCCCCCGAAGCCCGGCGACGCCTGGCGCTTCAACGTCTTCCGCATCGAGAGGCCAGGCGGAAAGGCGAGCCCGGAGAAGGACGCCGTGTTCGCGGCCTGGTCGCCCCCGTCGGTGCAGAGCTTCCACGACGCCGGGGCCTTCCGCGACCTCGTGTTCGCCTCTCCGGCACGGTAGGGGAGCGCCGGTGACGGAAGGAGAGCCCCGCCTCGACTTCCGCGACATGACGGAGGCCGATCTCGCGGACGGCCTGCGTCTCTCCCGCGCGAGCGGCTGGAACCAGGCGCTCTCCGACTGGCGGCTGCTGCTCTCCCGGGGCCCGGGGCTCTTCCGCGTGGCGCTCCTCGACGGGCGCGTGGTGGCATCCGGCGGCGCCGCGCGCTACGGCGATACGCTCGCGTGGATCTGCATGATCCTGGTCGATCCCGAGCGGCGCGGCCACGGCCTCGGCACCCGGATCTTCGACGAGGTGCTCGTCCGCTGCGAGGCGGAGGTGCGGGCCGGGCGCCTGCGTTGCGTGGGCCTCGACGCGACGCCGGCCGGCCACGGCATCTATCTCCAGCGCGGCTTCGTCGACGGGGGGGCGCTCGTGCGGGTGCGCGCCGAGCCGGCAACGGTCGACCCCCCGGGCGGGGTGGTGCGCCTCGAGGCGTCGACCCTCGAGGGAGTGCTGGCCCGCGACCGCGAGGTGTTCGGCGCCGATCGCAGCCCGGTCCTCCGCTGGGCGCTCGAGTCCGCTCCCGACCTGGCCTGGGCGACGCCGGGCGGCGCCTACTGCTTCGGCCGCCACGGGGATCACTCGGACCACGTGGGCCCGGTGGTGGCCGAGAACCGGGAGGACGCGTTCGCCCTCGTCCGCGCGTGCCTCTCGATCCCGCGCCGCCGGCCGCTCATCCTCGACGCGCGCCTCGAGCCAGCCTGGCGCGCCGCCCTCGAGGAGCTCGGCTTCCGCGAGCAGCGGCCCTTCACGCGGATGTACCTCGGCGAGGCGAGGCCCGAGGGGTGTCCACCCCGAGAGGCCGCGATCTTCGGGCCGGAGTTCGGCTGAAACTCCCGCCTCCTCCCGCCGAGGGGAGAGCCGGGCCAGAATGGACGTGCCATGACCGAGTCCTCGAGACATCCGAAGACCTCCCTTGCCCTCGTGGCCGCCCTCGCCCTCGCGGGCGGGGTGGCCGCGGGACCCCAGGCCGTCGTACAGAAGCCGTCGTTCCCCACCGAAGCGGAGATCGTGAACGTGGACGTGGTCGTCCTCTCGCGAGAGGGCGAGGCTGTGCCCGAACTGCGGCGCGAGGACTTCGCGGTGAGCGAGGACGGCGTCCGGCAGGAGGTCGTGGCCTTCGAAGCGGTGCACCGGCCGGCGCCTCTCCCCGTGGCCCCGCCCGGGGCGGCGCGTGGGCCCGTGCTGCGCGCGTCGACGAACCGCGTGATACCCGGGCAGGAGCCCGCCACCTTCGTGATCGTGTTCGACGAGCTGCACCTCGACTCCGCCGAGGCCGAGCGCGGGCGCCGGGCGGTGGCCGACTTCCTCGGGACGGGCACGGCCGGCGGGGACGTCGTCGCGCTCGTCGGCACGGCCGCGGGCACGCGCTGGACGGCCCGGATGCCGGAGGGCCGGGAGGCGCTGCTCCAGGCGCTCGCCCGGCTCCAGGGCAAGCGCGTGGGGGACATGGTGCGCGACGCCATGAGCGAGTACGAGGCGATGCGGATCGACCAGGACCGCGACCCGATCGTCCTCGAGCAGGTGACGCGGCGCTTTCTCACGACCGGAGCGATCCGGCGCGACGTGCAGATCCCGAGGGGTGAGCCGCCTGACCCCGACGACATCGTGAGCGCGCGCGACCAGGTGAGGGCCTTCGCCGCCCAGATCTACGCGCGGGCCTCCGCGCGCAGCGAGCAGTCGCTCGGGCTCATCGAGCGGTCGATCGAGGCGCTCGGCGAGGCCCGCGGGCGCAAGTCGCTGGTGCTCGTCTCGGCCGGGCTCGTCCAGGACCCGCGCCTGCGCGGGTACCGCCGGGTGGTGACCGCCTCGCGGCGCGCGAACACGGCCGTCTACTTCCTCGACGCGCGCGGCCTCGTGGCCGCCCCTCCGGGGCTGCAGGCCGACGTCGCCATGCCGCTCGACATCGTCGACCGCAGCACCGGCGCGGGAATCAACGAGACGCGCGAAGGGAGCGAGGGCAGCGAGGGGCTCGCGCTGGACACGGGGGGCCTGGTCCTCAAGAACCGGAACGACCTCGCCGCGGGCCTCGCCCGCATCGGCCGCGAGGCTCGCAGCTACTACCTCGTCGGCTACGCGCCGCAGAACCGTGCGGCGGACGGGAAGTTCCGGAGGATCGAGGTGAAGGTGGCCCGGGAAGACGTGAGCGTGCGCGCGCGGCGCGGCTACTTCGCCCCGGGACGTGAAGAGAAGGGCGGCAGGGGGGTGGAGGCGCGTGACGCGGGCCTGCAGAGAGCCCTCGACGCGCCCTTCGACCTGCCGGAGGTGCCCCTGCGGGCGATCGCGCAGGTGTTCGGCGAGGCGGCCCCGGGACAGGCCTCAGTGCTGCTCACCGCGGAGGCCGACATCCGCGGCTTCGCCTTCACGGAGACGGGCGGCACCTCCCGCGACACGCTCGAGCTGCTGCTCCTGGTCGCGCGTCGCGACACGGGTGAGTTCACGCGCTTCGACCAGCAGTTCGAGATGGGCTTCCAGAAGGAAACCCGCACGCGGTTCGAGGAGACCTGGTTCCCGATCACGCGCGAGCTCAAGCTCGCTCCCGGACCCTACCAGGCGAAGATCGTCACCCGCGATCGGAACAACGGACGGGTGGGGAGCCTGACCCACGACTTCGAGGTGCCCGCTCCGACCGGCCTTCGCGTGTCGAGCCTCGTGCTGAGCGATCGCCTCCGCGAGGAGGCGAAGGGCGGGGGACCGGAGCTCGTGGCGCGGCGTCGCTTCGCCCCCGCCGGGACGCTCCACTGCCGGTTCGAGATCTACGGCGCGTCGAAGGACGCCGCGACCGGCCAGCCCCGCGTGACGGCAGGCTTCGCCGTCCGCCGGACCGACGGGCGCGTCCTCGTCGCGGCCCCGGAGACTCCCCTCCGCCCCGGCCCGGGCGGCTCGCTGACCCGCAGCCTCGGCTTCCCGCTCGACGGGGTGCCACCCGGGAGCTACGAGGTGATCGTGATCGTGACCGACCTCGTGGCGGGGGGCGTCGCCGAGGCCCGGGAGCCCATCGAGATCGACGCGGGTCGATAGGCGGCGGTGTGCCTGCCGGCGCTCTACAGAAACACAGAAAGCGCTTGCCTCCCGAAATCGACAGGTGCTAGGTTCAGCCAATAGATACCCGAAGTGACCAGGACGGCGTAGCAGGTGCCAGCGTGCCGAAGGCAAGGGGGTCGCTCATGTCCCATCCTTTCGATCCCGGCTATGGCGACGAGCCATTCCGGACGCTGGCACAGCAGTACCCCGGGGAGGACGTCTACCCTCCGTCGCAGTTCCGGGTGGAGTGGGGGCCCATCTTCCACCGCGGGCGGCTGGACGGCTCGGCCCGCGTCCTGGTCATCGGCCAGGATCCCGCGCAGCACGAGACGGTCGTGCGCCGGATCCTGGTCGGCGAAGCCGGCCGCCGGCTGCAGGGCTTTCTCGCGAAGCTCGGCGTCACCCGCAGCTACGTGCTGGTCAACACCTACCTCTACAGCGTCTACGGCAGCGTCAGGTCCGCAACGAGGAAGAACCCCGCCCTCGTCGACTACCGCAACCGCTGGCTGAACGCCCTGCTGGGCGGGGGCGGAGTCGAGGGGGTTCTCGCTCTCGGCCAGGCGGCCGACGAGGCCTGGCAGCTCTGGAGGTCCACGCCCGAGGGGCAGTCGTTCGCCGGGGCCCAGGCGACGATCACCCACCCGACACAGCCCGAGAGCGCCTCGAAGGGGGACCGGGCCAAGCTCGCGACGGCGACGAAGACGCTCCTCGGGAACTGGAACGTCGGGCTCGCGAAGCTGGCCCCGGCGGTCGTGCATCCCGACACGCCCCGCCCCCTGGTGCTCTACGGCGAGGCCTGGGCGGAAGGCGACCGGCCCGAAGTGCCGGAAGGCGACTTCCCGGCGGGGCTGCCCGCCTGGATGCACGAGCAAGACGGCTGGGCGAAACGCGTCGGCGCCGACGACCTCCGGAAGCGCCGCACCATCACGATCACCGTCCCGAAGGGGATCGTCCGATGACCCCGCGGGCCTGGTACCCGCTGACGGGAGCCGTCCTCCGAACCCGCGGGGGGGCGGTGCGGGCGGAGAAGACGCCGGTCCCGATCGACCCCCTGGCGAGCCCGAGGCTGGCCCTGGCGGGACGCGTGGTCACCATGGACGACGCGTTCACGGTTCGGGATCACGCGACCGTCTACATGGAGGCGGGGCGCATCGTCGCGATCCGGGACGCCGCGGAGGCGGCGCCGCCGGGCTTCGAGCGAGTGGACGTGGTCGCCACCGGAGGGACCCTGTTCCCCGGGCTCATCGAGCTCCACAACCACCTCAGCTACAACGCGCTGCCGCTGTGGGAGAGGGTGCCGAAGCTCTTCCTCCACCGGGGCCAGTGGCCCGATCACAAGGACTACCGACGGCTCGTCAGCGGGCCGATGACGGTGGTCGGCGAGCACCGGGACGACGAGGGCCGGCCGTCCCTGCTCCCCGCCCTGGTGCGCTACGTCGAGTGCAAGTCGCTGATGGGCGGTGTCACCACCACCCAGGGCGTGAAGCTCGCGAGCAACAGCGGCATCCAGCGGTTCTATCGGGGCATCGTCCGCAACGTGGAGCAGACCGACGATCCCGAGCTTCCCGAGGCGCAGGGTCGGATCCCCGACGTGGACGCGAGGAACGCGAGGCGCTTCCTCACCCGCCTCGAGAGGGAGGACAGCTGCATGCTCCTCCACCTGAGCGAAGGCGTGACCGACCCCGCCGATCCGGAGTCGAGAGCCCGGCGCCACTTCCGGGCCCTGGAGATCGCGGCGGGGACGTGGGCCCTCAACGACCGCTTCACCGGCATCCACGCCGCGGGGCTCCTCCCCGAGGACTTCGACGTGCTCGCGTCCCACCGGGCATCGATCGTCTGGTCGCCCTTCAGCAACCTGCTGCTCTACGGGGGCACCGCCCGCGTCGAGGCGGCAGCCGCGGCCGGGGTCCGGATCGGGCTGGGCAGCGACTGGTCGCCGACGGGCAGCAAGAACCTGCTGGGCGAGTTGAAGGTGGCGTGGCTGTACAGCCAGCACCTGCTCGGCGGCGTGCTGGGGGCGCGCGACATCGTCGCCATGGCCACGCGAGACGCGGCGCGCATCCTGAAGTGGGAGAGCACCCTCGGCACTCTCGAGGCGGGCCGGCGGGCCGACGTCCTCGTGGTCGCCGGGACCGCCGGAGACCCGTACGAGGCCCTCGTCCGGGCCCGGGAGACGGACGTCCGCCTCGTGATGATCAACGGCATCGCGCGCTACGGGGCGGTGGACCTCATGGACGCGCTGGGCCCGCGGGGAGAGGCGGTGAGGGTTGGCGGAGAGGAGCGCCGGCTGTTCCTCGAGCAGCACACGGCCGACCCCGACGTGGCGCCGGTCACGCTGCGGACGGCACAGCGGACGCTGCGCGAGGCGTTTCGGAACATCGCGGCACTGGCCCGCGAGGCGGAGAGGCCGAGAGCGGCTCGGCTCCGCCGTGCCCTCGACGCGCCGGTGGCGCCGGTGTGGTCGCTGGCGCTCGACGAGATCCGGGACACCGGCGTCGATCTGCGCCCGCGCCTGCCCTTCGACGGTCCCCGCGACTTCACGGGCCCGGAGCGGGTTTCCCGGCGGGCGGCGATGGCCATCCGGTCCACGCCCCTGTCGCAGATCCTCGGGCCGATCGAGCTCGACCCGCTGACCGTGGCGGACGACCACGACTTCCTGAGCTTCGTCGAGCGGCAACCCAACGTGCCGGAGCCGGTGAGACTCGGACTGCGCGAGCTCTACTGAGCGCAGCGGCCGCAGCCCTGCCCGTCGTCCCCGGGCAAAGGCGCGTGGTCTCGCTGCTGTGCTTCGAGGCGACGGTCGCTCCGACGCCCGGGTGAGCGAGGGAAGCCGCACGCCCGGGCCTACGGAAGACGCGTGGCCGCGCCCCCCAGCTCGGAGAGCGTGCGGGACACGTCCGGCTGCTTCGGGTCGAGTCGCAGCGACTCGCGGAAGGCCGCGGCGGCGCCTGCCCGGTCCCCGAGCTCCATCCGGGTGAGGCCGAGCCCGTTCCACGCCATCGTCGTGCGGGGGCCCGCCGCGAGAGCACGCTCGAAGTACGGCACGGCCTCGGCGGCACGGCCGTTCGAGGCGAGCGCACCCGCGAGGTACAGCAGGGCCTCGCTGTTCTTCGGGTCGCTCTCGACGGCCCGGCGGAAGAGAGAGATCGCCTCCTGGGCCTGCCCCGTCCTCACCCGCACGACGCCGAGCTTCGACAGGGCCGCGGCGTCCGTCCCGTCGAGCTCCAGGACCCGCGCGTAGCGCCTCCCGGCCTCGGCGAGGTCGCCCCGGATGAGGGCGACGTCGCCGAGCCCCCGCGACGCCTCCGCGTTGTCCGGGTCGACGGCCAGGACCTTCTCGTAGGCGGCCGCCGCCCCGTCCATGTCCTTCTGCTGGATGCGGACGGCGGCGAGCGACAGCAGCGGTTGCGCGAACTTCGGGTTCTCGCGGCTCGTGCGCTCGAGGACGGCGGTGGCGTCCTGCGGTCGTCCGGCGAGCCGCAGGTTGTCGCCGAGCACCACGGCGTCCTCGGCGGAGAGGGCGCCCCGCTTCTCGAGCTCGCGCAGGTCGCGGATCGCGTCCGCGTGCCGGCCGGCCGCCGCGTAGGCCACGGCGCGGGTGCGCAGCACGACCAGCATCCCCGGGTCCTCCGCGAGGAGCGCGGTGAGCTCGCGGATGGCCTTCTCGGGCTCGGTCCGCGCCACGGTCATGCCGTTGCGGCCGAGCCGGGTGACGAGGCCGATCCCGTCCTTGGGGTCGCGGCCCGAGGGGGGCGCCGTCGCAGTGCCGCCCGTGCCGACGTAGCCGAGCGCGGCCAGCCGCTCCGCGGTCTCCGCGTCCATCGCCTGCGCGGCGTTCGGCGTGGTCGCGGCCATCGCCCGCTGCAGCTCGCGGCGCATGCCCTCGACTCGCGGGGTCTCCCGCACGGAGAGGTCGTGCGCCTCCGCGGGGTCGACCGCGAGGTCGTAGAGCTCGACGCGGGGCGCCTCGATCAGCTTGTGCTTCGCCGTCCGCCAGGCGTGGAGCGGGGCCCAGCCGTACTGCAGCTGCGAGTGGAGCGACTCCGCGTAGGCCGGCGCGTCGGGCAGGGTCTCGCCGGAGGCCGCCCGCCGCAGCGATCGACCCTCCATGCCCCTGGCGGCGAGGCCGGCGTAGTCGAGGAGCGTGGGGGCGACGTCGATGCCACGCGCGACGGTCCGCGCGACGGCGCCCGCGGGCACTCCCGGGCCGGCGAGGATGAAGGGGACCCGCAGGGTGGAGTCGTAGACGAAGATGCCGTGGGTGTCCTCGCCGTGCTCGCCCAGGCTCTCCCCGTGGTCGGCCGTCACGAGGACGACGGTCGGCTCGCCCTTCATCTCCTCGACACGGCGGAGCAGGCGACCCAGCTGAGCGTCCACGAACGCGACCTCCCCGTCGTAGGGCGACGCGGCGCCCGCCATCGCCTCGGCCGGCGCCTCGTAGGGCGCGTGCGGGTCGAAGTAGTGGACCCACAGGAAGAAGGGCTTCCGCGGGGACCCGGGCGGCGGCGCGGTCTCGAGCCACCTCAACGCGGCGTCGGTCGTCCGGTCGGCGGTCCTCTCGACGTAGGCCGTGCGGCGCGCGTCCTTGCCTCGCGGCAGCTGGTCGTCGTAGGCGTCGAAGCCCCGGTCGAAGCCGAAGCGACGCTTGAGCGGGAAGCCGGAGACGAAGCCGGCCGTCCGGTATCCGGCCTGGCGGAAGTCCTCGGCCACACTGCGGACGCCCTCGGGCAGGACGTAGGCCCCGTTGTCGCGCACGCCGTGGCCGAGGGGGGTGTGACCCGTAAGGATGGAGGCGTGCGACGGGGCCGTGAGCGGGGCGTGGGCGACGGCCGTCTCGAACCGGACGCCCCGGGACGCCAGGCCGTCGAGCGTCGGCGTGACCGCCGTTTTGTGGCCGTAGCAGCCGAGGCGGTCCGCGCGAAGGGTGTCGATCGTCACGAGCACCACGCTGGGCGCTACGGTGGGCCCGGGCACCCCCCGGGAGCAGCCGAGGGCCACGGCCAAAGCCAGAGCGGCCAGGACGGGGCGGAGGGGGCGCGGGGCGCAGGGGCGATCGTCCATCGGAAACCCACCCAAGATACGAGACCCGTCACAGGCTCTCAAGTCGCTTTGCAGAAAAAAACAGATTGACACACAAAAAGAAAAGGACTAGAAAGCTCTGGTGCTGTCGTTTGCTTTCGTATCACCCCATTGGGAGCGGCGCGAGCCGTCAGGCGGCACGAACGCTGCCGGCGGCTTCGCCCGGATCGGATCTCACTCGACGGGGCTCGGGCCCCGGTACCGGCGGGATGCCGAGGAGGAAGACATGCGAGGACACCCGTTCGTAGCCGCGCCCGGGGCGCGGCCTCTCCCGCCCTGGCGATTGGCGCTCTTGATACTCCTGGCCGTCGCCGCCGTGGCGGTGCCCCTGCACGCGCAGTCGGTCCTCGGGACCATCCGCGGCACCGTCACCGACCCCCAGGGCGGCATGGTACCGAAGGCGGCCGTCCTGATCACCGACGAGGCCACCGGCGTGCCGCGCACGCTCGAGACGAACGCCGAGGGGTTCTACGAGGCGTCGAACCTCCGGCCCGGGACCTACCGCGTCGAGATCGTGACCACGAGCTTCAAGAAGTTCGAGAAGCCCGGCGTCGTCGTGAGCACGGGCGCGGCGCAGCGCGTGGACGCGAAGCTCGAGCTGGGGGCCCTGACCGAGACCGTCTCGGTCTCGGCCGAGGCGATCAACGACATCGTCCTCGAGAGCCCGTCCGTCTCCGTGGGTCTCGACTCGCAGCAGCTGCGCGACCTGCCGCGCAACAGCCGCGACATGCAGTCCTTCCTGCTGCTGAACCCGAACGTCCTGGGCGGCTCCGACGACATGCAGTTCCTGGGCGGGCGCACCTACGGCGTCTCCTACGTGCAGGATGGCCAGGCCTCCACGAACGCGATCTTCGGCACGGTGGGCAACTCCGCCCCCGGCCTCGACGCGATCGCGGAGGTCCAAGTGCTCTCCAACTCCTACAGCGCCGAGTACGGCGGCCTGGCTGGGGTCGTGGTCACGACCAAGCGCGGTGGTAACCGCTACCAGGGGTCGATGTTCTACGACTACAACTCGGACGGCCTCAACGCCCTCACCTACGCGCAGAAGGCGGCGGGGGCCACGCGCGACGAGCCGAACTCCGACACCAACCAGCACCGCTGGGGCGCGAGCCTCGGCGGGCCTCTCGTCACGAACAAGACCTTCTTCTTCGCGAACTACGAGGGCTCGACCCAGAAGGCGATCTACGGCGGCGCGCGGGTCAACGTCCCGACCGCCGCGATGCGCGCCGGCGACTTCTCGGGCACGACGATCATCGTCAAGGACCCCCTGACCGGGTTGCCGTTCCCGGGCAACGTGATCCCGGCGAGCCGCCTCGACCGCTCGGCGCAGAACATCGTCAACTTCTTCTACCCCCTGCCGAACCAGGGCACGCTCGCGACCGGCATGGGCGTCTACCAGCAGTTCGTGCCGGAGACGAGCAACCGCCACCGCGCGGACCTGCGCATCGACCACGAGGCGACGAGCAAGGACTCGCTGTTCCTGCGCGCGAGCTACCAGCGCCGCGACCCGTCGGGCATCTCGTTCGAGGCGGGCAACGGGCTGACGAACATGGGCATCCAGGACCGGACCCTCGACACGGCGACCGTGGTCGGGGGCTGGACGAAGATCTTCTCGAACACGGTCGTGAACGAGTTCCGCGTCGGCTACAACTACGACAACAGCGTGCGCCAGAGCCAGTACAACGTCCACGAGGTCAACGCCCAGCTCGGCCTGGAGAACGCGCCGAGCGTCGACGCCTCTCGCGTCGGCTACCCCTCCTTCAGCTTCTCGGGCGGGTCGGCCGCCAGCCGGCCCGTGGGCATCGCCGACGGCGGCTTCAACGCCGACCGGACGATCAACCAGAGCTCGTTCTCGATCAGCGACAACCTGAGCTGGGTCGCGGGCAGCCACTCGCTGCGGGGCGGCGTCTTGTGGACGCGGAACACGGCGATCGACGGCCGCGGCCGGGGCACCAACCACCGGGGATCCTACCGGTTCAACGGCGCCCGGACGGGCAACGCCCTCGCCGACCTCCTCCTGGGCTATACCCGGGACGTGTCCGACCGCGTCTCCACGCGCGGCGACACCGACGGCTACTCGAACGACTTCGCGGTCTTCCTGCAGGACGATTGGCGGGTCAGCAACGACCTGACCATGTTCCTGGGCCTGCGTTACGAGCTCGGAGGCTCCTGGCACGAGAAGGGCGACGTCCTCGGGAACTTCCTCCCCACCGAGGACGGCGGCCATCACATCGTGCCGAACGCGCAGGTCGCGGCGCTGCTGCCGCCGGGCGTCCAGGCCCTGGGCCGGACGCAGATCGCCGGCGACGTCGGCTATCCCGACACCCTGGTCAACTCCGACAAGAACAACTTCAGCCCGCGCGTCGGCTTCGCCTGGCGCGTCGGCGGCAGCGACCAGACGGTCCTGCGCGGGGGCTTCGGCCTCTTCCACCCCACGGTGGCCATCCAGGGACTGCGAGACTCCCTCGCCTCGAACATGTTCCGCTACGGCGCCACGCGGACGGCGCCCCCGCTCTCCCAGGGCTTCAGCGGCGGAGAGCCGTACGTCGACCCCGCCGACTTCGGCAACCAGGGGATCGACCCCGACATCGAGAGCCCGGATATCTACCAGTACAACCTGACCCTCGAGCGCGAGCTGGGCAGTGCCTTCGGCCTGCGCCTCAGCTACATCGGCTCGACGATGCGGAAGCTCCTGGTCGACCGCGACTACAACACGATGCAGGCCAGCACGGTCCCCTTCGACCCCTACAACCCGGATGACCTCGCGCGGCTGCCGTTCCCCCTGTACGGCTCGTACATGGACAACGCGGACAACCGGGGCGAGGGCCAGCTGCACGCGGCCCAGGTCGAGCTGCGGCGCCGCTGGAAGGACGGGCTGGCCCTCAACGTGGCCTACACCTACGCCCACTCGAGCGGCAACGCCCCGGACTCCGGCAACAGCAGCGTGGGCGTCGTGATGTTCGACCCCTACGACATCTCCAAGGACGAGGGGCCGGACCCGAACGTGGTGAAGCACCGCATCGTGCTGAACGGCACCTGGGACATCCCGGTGGGCCACGGGCGCAAGCACGGCGCCAGCATGCCGGGCTGGGCGGACACGCTCTTCGGCGGCTGGACGGTGTCGACGCTCTTCCAGGCCAAGAGCGGCAACAACCTGACCCCGTTCTTCTCCAGCTTCTACACGACGAGCCCGTGGAACACGTTCAAGCCGCTCGACGGCCTCGGCAACAACTTCTGCTGCGCCTGGCGGCCGGACCAGGTCAAGGACCCGAACATCGACGGGACCCGTGACGCGTTCTACGACGTGACCGCCTACGCGATGCCTCCCGACGGCATCCTCGGCAACGCGAAGAAGGGAAGCCTCCTCGGCCCCGGCACCTGGGTCGTGAACTTCGGCATCTTCAAGGACATCATCACGAAGGACCGCTTCCGGCTGCAGGTCTCGGCCCTGCTGGACAACGCCTTCAACCACCCGCAGTTCTACGTCGGGCTGGGGAACGGCTTCGCCCAGGTGGACGACTACCTGATCGACGGCATCGTCGACAACGGGACGACCGCCAACGTGCTGGGCGGCGGCCAGATCGCCAACCAGGAGGGCTTCGCCCCCGGGAGAGTCTTCCGGATAGGGCTCCGGGCCACCTTCTAGGTCCTCCCCCTGGCGGCGTGGTTCCCGCTCCTTCCCGTGGGAGCGGGGGCCACGCCGCCTCCGTTTTGCGCTTCATCTCACCGGGACCGATGAGCAAGGCACTCTCCCCCCTCCCCGACGACGTCCCCGACGAGCTCGCGCTTGAGGGCCTTCTCTCGCGGCCCTCGGCCGCCGACGTGGACTTCGCACGCAGCCTCGCCGGCGACGTCGTCGTCCTGGGCGCCGGCGGCAAGATGGGCCCCTCGCTCGCCCGCCGCGTCCACCGGGCCCTCGACGCCGCCGGGGCGAAGCACCGTGTTCTCGCCGTGGCCCGGTTCTCCGAGCCCGGCTTTCGCGCCGCTCTCGAGCGGGACGGGATCGAGACGGTCGTGTGCGACCTGCTCGAACCCGGGGACGTGGCCCGGCTCCCGAGGTGCCCGAACGTCCTCTTCCTCGCCGGGCGGAAGTTCGGCTCCTCGGGCCGCCCCGATCTGACCTGGGCCCAGAACGTCGTGGTGCCGTCGATCGTGGCGCCGCACTTCGCGGGAAGCCGGATCGTGGTGTTCTCGAGCGGGAACGTGTACCCGCTCGTCGGTCCGGGGGAGGCGGGCGCGACCGAGCAGGACCCGGTCGCGCCCGTGGGAGAGTACGCGCAGACCTGCGTCGGGCGCGAGCGGGTCTTCGAGCACGCCTCGCGCGAGCGCGGCACGCGGTGCCTGCTCTTCCGCCTGTTCTACGCGGTCGACCTCCGCTACGGCACGCTCGTCGACGTGGCGCGCAGCGTCCTCTCCGGCGAGCCGGTGGACCTGCGCGCCTCCCACGTCAACGCGATCTGGCAGGGCGACGCGAACTCGTACGCCTTCCGTGGGCTCTCGCTCTGCGAGAGCCCACCTCTGCCGTTGGTGGTGACGGGTCCGGAGAGCGTTTCCGTCCAGACTGTCGCGGAATTCTTCGGGCAGCGCTTCGGGCGTCCCGTTCGTTTCACTGGCACCGCCGGCCCCGCTCTTCTGGGCGACCCCTCGCGTTGCGCCTCACTGCTCGGTCCGCCCGAGGTGAACCTCCCGCGCCTGCTCGAGTGGGTGGCCGCGTGGGTGCAGCAGGGCGGGCGCAGCCTCGGCAAGCCCACTCAGTTCGAGGCCACCGATGGGCGATTCTGAGAGCCTCGCGCGGCTGCGCACCGTGCTCCTCGAGGGGCAGGTCATTCCCGCCCACCCCCTCGCCCTGACCGACGAGCGGCGGCTGGACGAGCGGCGACAGGTAGCCCTCACCCGCTACTACTGCGACGCGGGCGCGGGCGGGGTGGCGGTGGGCGTGCACACGACCCAGTTCGCCATTCGTTCCGCGGGCCTCCTGGAGCCCGTCCTGCGTCTCGCCGCCGGCGTCGTCGGGGAGCGCGAGACCGCGATCGGCCGACGCCTGGTGAAGGTGGCGGGCGTCGTGGGACCGACCGCCCAGGCCGTCGCCGAGGCCGGCCTCGCCCGCGACATCGGCTACGACCTCGGGCTGCTGAGCCTGGGTGCCCTCCGGGAGGCCACGACCGACGAGCTCCTGGCCCACTGCCGCCGGGTGGGAGAGGTCCTCCCCCTCTTCGGGTTCTACCTCCAGCCCGCGGTGGGAGGCCGGCTCCTCGACGAGCGCTTCTGGCGCCGGTTCCTCGAGATCGGCCCGGTCGCGGCCATCAAGGTGGCTCCCTTCAACCGCTACCACACCCTCGACGTCGCGCGCGCGCTCGCCGCGAGCGGCCGTGGCGCGGAGGTGGCCCTCTACACGGGCAACGACGACTCGATCGTGGCCGACCTGCTCTCTCGCTTCGAGCCGGCCCGGAGCTCTCTCCCGGTCCGCTTCGCCGGAGGCCTCCTCGGCCAGTGGGCGGTGTGGACACGCAGGGCGGTGGAGCTTCTCCAGGAGGTCAAGGAGTGTCGACGGACCGGCCAGGGAGCCTTCGACCTGCTCGCGCTCGGCCAGCAGCTCACCGACGCGAACTCCGCGCTCTTCGACGCCCGCCACGGGTTCGCCGGCTGCATCGCGGGAATCCACGAGGTCCTGCGGCGCCAGGGGCTGCTCGCCGGGAGATGGTGCCTCGACCCGCGCGAGGGCCTCTCCCCGGGGCAGGCGGAGGAGATCGATCGCGTCCTCCAGGCCTACCCCCATCTCACCGACGACGAGTTCGTCTCGGAGAACCTCGCGCGATGGCTGAGCTGAGTCCGCTACTCGAGCTGGTTTCCGCCCGGAAGCGCGGCGAGGCGCGCGGTGTCTCGTCGGTCTGCTCCGCGCACCCCGCCGTCCTGCAGGCCGCTTTCGAGCAGGCGCTCGACGACGGGGGGACGGTGCTCGTCGAGTCCACCTCCAACCAGGTCAACCAGGAGGGCGGGTACACGGGGGTGAGGCCGGCGGAGTTCGCGGCCTTCGTGGGCCGGCTCGCGGAGGAAGCCGCGCTGCCCCCGGGGCGCGTGATCCTGGGGGGCGACCACCTCGGGCCGCACCCCTGGCGGGAGCAGGGCGCGACGATCGCGATGGCGCGCGCGGGCGCGATGGTCCGCGACTACGTGCGCGCCGGGTACGGGAAGATCCACCTCGACGCCAGCATGGCCTGCGCCGACGACCCCCTCGGCCCCCTCGCGGAGACGGTGGCCGCGGTACGGACGGCGGAGCTGGCGGCGGCAGCCGAGTCCGCGGCGGCCGAGTGCCCCGCCGGGTGGCCCGCCCCGCTCTACGTGGTCGGCACGGAGGTGCCGCCGCCGGGCGGCCAGGCGAGCGCCCACGGGGGGCCCGTCCCGACGCGGGCCGCGGACGCGGAGCGGGCCCTCGCGCTCACGCGCGAGGCCTTCGCGCGCCGGGGCCTCGAGCGCGCCTTCGTGCGGGTCGTCGCCCTCGTGGTCCAGCCGGGTGTCGAGTTCGGCGACGACGTCGTTCACCCCTACCGGCGGGAAGGGGCGGCAGAGCTCGCGGCCGTCGCCGACGCGCGCGGCCTCGTCTTCGAGGCGCACTCCACGGACTACCAGGAGGAGGAGAGGCTGCGCGCGCTCGTCGAGGACCGTTTCGCCATCCTCAAGGTGGGCCCCGAGCTGACCTTCGCCTTCCGCGAGGCGGTCTTCGCCCTGGAGGCGATCGAGCGCGAGCTTCTGGGCCGGCTGCCGACGAACCGGCTATCGGGGGTCGGGCAGGCGCTCGACGAGGCCATGCGCTCCGACCCGCGCCACTGGAAGGCCTGGTACGAGGGCGACGAAGAGGAGGTCCGCCTCCGGAGGCAGTTCAGCCTCAGCGACCGGTGTCGCTATTACTGGACGCGCCCCGAGGTCCAGGCCGCTCTCGGGCGCCTCCACGCCAACCTGGAGGGTCGCCGGCTCCCGCGTGGCCTCCTGAGCCAGTACCTGCCGCACGCCGCGGGTGCGGTGGCCGGAGACGAGCCCGGCCTCCCCCGCCGGCTGGAGCGGATGCACGTTCGGCGGGTGCTCGGCCGCTACGCGCGGGCCTGCCGCCCGGCCCCGGCGGGGATTTCGGCCGCCGCGGAGTTGCCCCTAAGATGAGCGCCATGCGCAGCCGCAGGAAGGACGACGCAGGCCCGGCGAAAGGCCGGCCCCCGCGCCTCCTCGTCGAGGAGCGGCGCCGACGGATCCTCGAGATGCTCGACACCCAGGAGCGGGTGACCGTGGACGAGCTCGTCTCCCGGTTCGGGGTCTCCGCGGTGACCATCCGCGGCGACCTCGACGCCCTCGCCGACCTCGGGGCGGTGGTGCGCTCCCACGGGGGCGCCCTCAAGCGGGGCGACGCGCCCGAGGACGTACCCATCACGGTCAAGGAGACGCTGCACCACGCCGAGAAGGTCCGGATCGGCCACGCCGCCGCCCTGATGATCAAGGAGGGCGAGACGATCATTCTCGACTCCGGCACCACCACCGCCGAGATCGCGCGGCAGATCCGCTTCCTCAAGCTGCGCTCGCTCAACGTGATCACGAACGCCCTCAACATCGCGATGGAGCTCGCCAACCTGCCGCACGTCCGGCTCATCATGATCGGCGGCGTGCTCCGCCAGATGTCCTACTCCCTGGCCGGCCCCCCCGCCGAGCAGACGCTGCGCGGCCTGCACGCGGACCGCCTGTTCCTCGGCGTCGACGGCCTCGACCCCGAGATCGGCCTCATGACCCCGGACGTGGTCGAGGCCCAGCTCAACGCGGTGATGATCCAGGTCTCCCGCGAGGTGGTGGTGGTCGCGGACTCCTCGAAGTTCCAGCGGCGCAGCCTCTCCGTGATCGCGAAGCTGGACGCCGTCCACAAGATCATCACCGACCCGGGAACGAGCCCGGAGGTGCTGTCGGCGCTGCGCGGGCGCAACGTCGAGGTGATCGTCGTCTGACCGCGGGCGCCGACCCGCCCCTCCGGGAGATCAATGGAATCCAACCTCTGGTTCTTCTACGCCGTCGTCACCATGCTCTTCTGGGGGGTCTGGGGCGCCTTCATCGAGCGCCCCGAGAAGAACGGTTTCCCTGCCACCCTCGGCTACGCGGTCTGGGCCCTCACCATGGTCCCCTGCGCGGTGGTGGCCCTCGCGGTCATCGGGTGGGTCCCCGAGCACGACCTGCGCTCGGTCCTCCTGGGATCGGCCGCGGGCCTCCTGGGCGCCGCGGGGCAGCTCGTCCTCTTCGACACGCTGAGGCGCGGCCCGGCCTACCTCGTCTTCCCCGTCATCTCGCTGTCGCCCGTGGTGAGCGTCCTCCTGTCCGTCCTCCTGCTCGGGGAGACGGCCAGCCCGCGCGCGTGGGCGGGGATCGTCCTCGCCCTCCTCGCGATGCCGCTCCTCTCCTACCAGCCCCCCAACCACTCGAGCCCGGTCGAGGGACGCCTGTGGTTCGTGCTGGCGCTCCTCGTCTTCCTGGCCTGGGGCATCCAGGCCTATGTCCTGCGCTTCGCCAATGCCACCATGAGGAGCGAGAGCATCTTCTTCTACATGACGCTCACGGGCCTGCTGCTCGTGCCGGTGGCCGTGTGGATGACGGACTTCACGAAGCCCATCAACTGGGGGCCGAGCGGGCCCTGGCTCGCCGCCCCGATCCAGCTGCTCAACTCGATCGGCGCGCTCACCATGGTCTACGCCTTCCGTCACGGCAAGGTGATCATCGTGAGCCCCATGATCAACGCGCTGGCCCCGGTGATCACGATCGTTCTCTCGCTGCTGCTCTACCGGGTGATCCCCCACCGGGTGGTGGTGGCGGGGATGGCCCTCGCCGCGGTCGCCTTCTACCTGATGGCCTGAAGGGCCGCCTGGAAGCGCGGCTCGCCGCGCAGCCCCTCGAGCGCGGGCTCGATCGCGGCGCGGGCGGCGGTGAGTCGGGGCCGCTTCGCCGCGGCCCGCTCCAGGCAGGCGAGCGCTTCGTCCGTCTCCCCGCGCAGCGCGTGGGCGCCGGCCGCGTAATAGGGACTCATCGCATCGTCGGCGCCGGTGCGCATCCGCCGCTCGTAGGCCTCGATGGCCAGGTCGAGGGCGGCCCGGCCCTCGGCCGCCTCGCCGAGTCGCGCATGCGCCTCGCCGATCCTCTGGTGCAGCTCGATGAAGATGCGCGCGCGCAGGGCGTGCTCCACGCTGCGCAGGAACTCCACCTCGCGCGCGTACTCCTCGAGAGCCTCCCGGTGCCGCCCCTGCAGCGCGAACGCGTGGCCGAGCCGCATGTGGGCGCCGACGAGCGCCATGCCCGCGCGCCCGGAGAGGAAGGCCTGCTGCAGCTCGATCGCGCGGCGCGCCGCGGCCTCGGCCCTCGGGAAGTCCCGGAGGAATGTCGCGCAGTGGGCGAGCTGGAGAGCGCTCCAGCCCGCCCGCGGGTTCAAGGCGAGCGCCCGCTCGTAGGCCGCCGCCGCGCGCGCGAAGTCGCCGCGCAGGATGAAGTGGACGCGGGCGATCCCGGACTGGGCCGACGCGTCCATCGGGTTGCGGGCGAGGGCGCCCTCGAAGGCGTCGAGGGCCTCCTGGTCGCGGTTGAGGGTGATGAGCGCGCTGCCGCGGTAGCGCCAGGCTTCGGCGGAGTCGGGGCGCAGGGCGATCGCCCGGTCGAGGGCGACGAGGGCCCGCTCGCTGAGCTCGGGGGTGGTGAGGTAGTCTCCCTTGAGGTCGAGCGCCGCCCCGAGGAGCGTGTGGGCGCGGGCATAGCCGGGGTCGAGGGTGCTCGCGCGCTCGAAGAAGACGATCGCGCGGTCGATCGACTCCTGGCTCTCCTCCTGGAGGTTGAGGAGGCCCTTCGAGCAGGCCTCGTACGCCTCGAGGCTCTGCGTCTCCTCCGGACGGGCGGCGGGGAGCTGGCCCCGCAGCCCCGCCACGAGCTCGGCCACCAGCCGGTCCTGGAGCTCGAAGATCGCCTCGCGCCCCCCGTCGACGCGCGGGTTGAGGGCGACGCGTCCCGTGGCGGTCTCGGTCACGCGCACGGTCACGCGGATGCGGTCGCCCAGGCTCTGGTAGGCGCCGCTCACGACCCCGTGCGCCCCCACCTCGCGCCCCACCCGCACCGCGAGGGCCGGATCGTCGGCCTCCGCCGTGCGACCCAGCTCGCGGAAGACCTCGAGGATCCGCTCGCGGGAGACGACCGCGAGGCCGGGCACCTCGGCGAGGCCGGCGCTCACCGTCTCGGCGAGGCCCGTCCCCAGCCACGCGTCTTCCGGCCGACCGGTGACGTTCGCGAACCCGGTCACTGCGACCGTGTGCTCGCGTCCCGGAGCGAGGGCGGGGGCGTTCCCGGCTCGAAGGGCCTCGATGTCGCGCAGGACCTCGCCCATGCCGGCGGGGCGCTGCGCCGGGTGTTTCTCGAGCATGCGGGCGACCAGCTGGAAGAGCCCGGCGGCGAGCGGCCCCTCCGTGGACGGAGGCGGCGGGCTCTTCGTGAGGATCGCCTCGACGAGCTCGACCGCGTTTCTTCCATCGAAGGGGCGCCGGCCGGCCAGGAGCTCGTAGATCAGCACCCCGAGAGAGAAGACGTCGCTCCGGGCGTCGACGGCGTGCCCGCGGGCCTGCTCGGGGGACATGTAGGCGAGCGTCCCGACGATGGCACCCTCGAGCGCGCCGTGGTTGCCGCTCCAGGTGGCAGAGTCCTCGTGCGCGGGCGGGGCGAAGCGGGCGAGGCCGAAGTCGAGCACCTTCACCAGGCCACGCTCGTTGACCATCACGTTCCCGGGCTTCACGTCCCGGTGGACGACGCCGTGCTCGTGCGCGTCGGCGAGTGCCTCCGCGACCTGGCGCGCGATGGGCAGGATGGCCGCGGCGTCCATCCGCCCGGCCTCGAGCAGCTGCGAGAGGGTGCGGCCCTTCACGTACTCCATGGCGACGTAGCCGGCCTTGCGCCCGTCCTCCTCGACCTCGCCGACGTCGTAGACGACGGCCACGTTCGGGTGGCTGAGCGAAGACGCCACCCGGGCCTCGCGCAGGAGGCGGGCGGACGCCTCGGCGTCGGCGGCGTCCTTCCGGGGGAGCATCTTCAGCGCGACGAGCCGGTGGAGGCGCGTGTCCTCGGCCAGCCAGACCTCGCCCATCGCGCCCGAGCCGAGCCGCTCCCTCAGGCGGTAGTGCGCGATCGTCTCCGGTGACATGGGACGACCCCATTATGGGGCCACCACGGGTTCAGCGACGGGCGGCCCTCAGGCCCAGGGCAGCGTCGAGTTCGCGAAGGCCACGCGGCCCTTGATCAGGTGGTAGACGTAGGCCCCGAGACAGAACCGGCCGAAGAGGAGCGCCGAGAAGGCCGCGACGAGCATCGCCTGCAGCGCCCAGGCGAGCGGCATCATGCCGGAGAGCAGGGCGAGGCCGGCGCCCAGGTTCAGGGCCGCGGCCATGCCCTGCGCCATCCGCCGGGGGCCGGGCGCGGGGACCAGCTCGAGCCGTCCCTGTGGCCGCGCGACCCAGCGGTTGTAGGCCCGCTCGAAGGGGTTGAGGGAGGGCCACAGCGTGTTCCAGCAGAGCACCGCGGAGATGGCGAAGTGCAGGCCGGCAGAGGCCGGGATCGACTGAAGCTGCAGCAGGATCGCGACGATCACGGCCGGGAAGACGATGCGGGGCTGGAAGTAGAGCCCCGCGAAGTGCATGTCGCAGGCGTCGGGCGGCTCCTCGAGGAAGCCCTGCTGCTTCATGAAGTTCGCGACGGCACGGGTCGGCATGGGACGTCTCCTTTGTGGGCTCGGGACCGAAGAGCCTGCTGTCGAATGTAGAGCCCGCGGGCGGCGGCTTCAAGCCCCGGCCCGTGAAGGTGGCCTAGGCGTCGAGAAAGACGCGTACCTGGCGAGGCCGCAAGTACAGCCGCTCGCCGAGCTGCGGTCGGAGCGCCTCGTGGCGGTCCCGGGGGATCTCGACCTGCAGGATCGCCGCGTCGTCGCCTTCCAGCTCGAGGCGCACGACGCCTCCGGCCGGGGTCGCGTGGCGCAGCGTGGCCCAGAAACCGCCCCCGACCTCGTCGGTGCGCTCGACGTCGAGGTCGTAGGGCCGGGTGAAACCCGCGGCGGGCCGCTCCTCGGCGTGCGGGTGCTCCGGGTAGTCGAGGGCGAGCGGACCGAGGTGGGCCTTTCCGTTCTGCACGCGCCCGTGGAAGACGTTCACGTTGCCCATGAAGCGGATGACGAAGGGCGTCGCCGGACGGTCGAAGATCTCCTCTGGCGAGCCGATCTGCTCGACGCGCCCCTGGTTCATGACCACCACGCGGTCCGCCACCTCGAGCGCTTCTTCCTGGTCGTGGGTCACGAACACGCTGGTCAGGCGGATCTCGTCGTGCAGCCGCCGGAGCCAGCGGCGCAGCTCCTGGCGGACCTTGGCGTCGAGCGAGCCAAAGGGCTCGTCGAGGAGCAGGACGCGCGGCTCGACCGCGAGGGCCCGGGCGAGCGCGACCCGCTGGCGCTGGCCGCCCGAGAGCTGCGAGGGCAGGCGGTCGGAGAGCCAGTCGAGCTGCACCATGCGCAGGAGGCTCATGACCTTCTCGCGGATCGTCGCTTCCGCGGGACGGGTCTCGCGCGGGCGGACGCGGAGGCCGAAGGCCACGTTCTCGAAGACGCTCAGGTGGCGGAAGAGCGCGTAGTGCTGGAAGACGAAGCCCACGCGGCGGTCCCTCGCGTCGCGCCGGGTCGCGTCCTGGCCCTCGAAGAGAACCTGGCCGCGGTCCGGGCGCTCGAGCCCCGCGATGATGCGCAGGAGGCTCGTCTTCCCCGAGCCCGAGGGTCCGAGGAGCGCCACGAGCTCCCCGTCGGGGACCTTCAGGCTGACGCCGTTCACCGCGGTGAACGAGCCGAAGGTCTTGGTGACGCCACGGACTTCGATGCTCATGGGACGGGCTCCACTCTCTCGAGCCGTGCGGGGGGCTCGTCCCCCCGAGGTCGGTCGGACCTTCCGAGGGGGGGCGGCTCCGGCTCTTCTGCGGGCTCAGCTCGTCCTGCCGTCTCGCGCCACTCGACGACGCTCTTCGCCACGAGGGTCACGATGGCGAGGAGGGCCAGGAGCGAAGCCACCGCGAACGCAGCCTGGAACTGGTACTCGTTGTAGAGAATCTCCACGTGCAGGGGCAGGGTGTTGGTGAGACCCCGGATGTGGCCGGAGACGACCGACACCGCCCCGAACTCGCCCATCGCCCGGGCGTTGCAGAGGATGACCCCGTAGAGAAGGCCCCACTTCACGTTGGGTAGGGTCACCCGCCAGAAGACCTGCCAGCCGGAGGCGCCGAGGACGACCGCCGCCTCCTCTTCGTCGCGCCCCGAGGCCTGCATCACGGGGATGAGCTCGCGAGCCACGAAGGGGAAGGTGACGAAGACGGTGGCGAGGACGATCCCGGGCACGGCGAAGACGACCTTGACGTCGTGGGCGTCGAGCCAGGGCCCCAGCCAGCCCTGCCGGCCGAAGAGGAGGATGAAGACGACACCCGAAATCACGGGGGAGATGGCGAACGGCAGGTCGATGAGGGTCAGGAGGAAGCTCCGGCCGGGAAACTCGAAGCGGGCGATAGCCCAGGAGGCGGCGAGGCCGAAGAGGAGGTTCGCCGGCACGGCGATCGCCGCGGTCAGGAGGGTGAGGCGGAGGGCGGCGAGGGCGTCGGGCTCGCGGATCGCGGCGAGGTAGGCCGAGGCGCCCTTCTCGAGGGCCTGCTGGAAGACCAGCCAGAGGGGCAGGACCAGGAAGAGGGCGAGGAAAGCGAGGGCGGTCCCGATCAGGAGGAGGCGAACGGCGAGGGGCTCGGTCGTCGGTCGGGCCATGGCCTACTCCACCGCCCCACGCCGCGCGCTCCACGCCTGGAGGAGGTTGACGGCGCCCAGGAGGAGGAAGGAAGCCACGAGCAGGGTCACGGCGATCGCGGTGGCGCCGGCGTAGTCGTACTGCTCGAGCTTCGTCATGATGACGAGGGGGGCGATCTCGGTTCGCATGGGCATGTTCCCGGAGATGAAGACGACCGAGCCGTACTCCCCGAGGGCGCGGGCGAAGGCAAGGGCGACGCCGGTGAGCCAGGCCGGGGCCACGGCAGGCAGGACCACCCGCAGGACGGTGCTCGCCCGGCTCGCGCCGAGGCTGGCTGCCGCCTCCTCGACCTCCGGGTCGAGGGCTTCCAGCACCGGCTGCAGCGTCCGCACGACGAAGGGCAGACCGATGAAGGTGAGAGCCACGCCGACGCCAAGCGGCGTGAAGGCGACCTTGAGACCGAGCGCGGCGAGGGGCCGACCGAGGACGCCCGTCTCGGCGTAGAGGGACGTGAGGGCGATCCCCGCCACCGCCGTGGGCAGGGCGAACGGCAGGTCGACGAGCGCGTCCACCACGCGCCGCCCGGGGAAGCGGTAGCGCACGAGCACCCAGGCGACTACCAGGCCGAAGACCGCGTTGACGAGCGCGGCGACGAGCGACGCGCCGAAGGTGAGGCGGTAGGACGCGAGCACGCGGGGCGCCGTGGTGGCCTGCCAGAGTGTCTCCCATCCGAAGGACGCCGCCTTCAGCGCGAGGGCGGCCAGGGGGATGAGCACGACCAGGCAGAGATAGAACAGGGAGAACCCGAGGGTCAGCCCGAATCCCGGCAGCACGCTGTGCCGTCGTTGGAGGGTCGGCATGGACTTCCCCCCTAGCGAGAGTAGATCTGGTCGAAGGTGCCGCCGTCGGCGAAGTGGGCCCTCTGCGCGCTCGTCCAGCCGCCGAACGTGTCGTCGATGGTGACGAGCTTCAGGTCCGGGAACCTGACCGGGGCCCTGGCGAGTGCGGCCTTCTCGCGCGGCCGGTAGTAATGCTTCGCGGCGAGGGCTTGACCCTCGGGCGAGTAGAGGAACTCGAGGTACGCCTGGGCCACCGCGCGCGTGCCCTTCTTGTCCACCACCTTGTCCACGACCGCGACCGGGGGCTCGGCCAGGATGCTGAGGCTCGGCACGACGATCTCGAACTTGTCGGTTCCGAGCTCCTTCACCGCCAGGAAGGCCTCGTTCTCCCACGCGAGGAGCACGTCGCCGATGCCGCGCTGCACGAAGGTGTTCGTCGAGCCCCGGGCGCCGGTGTCGAGGACGGGCACGTTCTTGAAGAGCTGCGCCACGAACGCCTTCGCCCTGGCGTCGTTGCCCCCGGGCTGGCGCAATGCCCAGGCCCAGGCGGCCAGGTAGTTCCAGCGTGCGGCGCCCGACGTCTTGGGATTCGGCGTGATGACGGAGACGCCGGGCCGCACGAGGTCGCCCCAGTCCTTGATCGCCTTCGGGTTCCCCCTGCGAACGAGGAAGACCATGGTCGAGGTGTAGGGGCAGGAGTTCTGGGGCAGCCTATCTTGCCAGCCGGCGGCGATGAGGCCGGACCGCGCAATCGCGTCGACGTCGTAGGCGAGCGCGAGCGTCACCACGTCGGCGGCAAGGCCGTCGATCACGGCGCGAGCCTGCTTGCCCGAGCCGCCGTGCGATTGCTGGAGGGTGATGGCCTGGCCGGTCTTCGCCTTCCACTGCGCGGCGAAGGCGGTGTTCACCTCCTGGTAGAGCTCGCGGGTCGGGTCGTAGGAGACGTTGAGCACCTCCTGCGCCGCGGCCGGGGCGGTTGCGAGAGCCAGCAGGGCGATGGCCGCAAGGGCCGTGCGGGCGGTCGTCGCTCGATTCATGGCGGGTCCTTTCGCGGTCAGAAGGAAACCTGGGTGCGGATGAAGAAGGCGTTCTCGGCCGGGCGATCGGCGTCGTCCGTTGCCCCGCCGGTGAAGGTCGTGCGCTCGAAGTCGAGGACCTGCTTGACGTTCCGGCTCAGGGACCAGTTGAGGCCCACGGCCCAGGCGAAGGCCCTCCGCACCGACTTCGCCGGGTCCACGATCCCCTCACGGAAGGCCTCGGTTCCGACCTCGAGGCCGTTCACGCGGGCCGCGAGCTCGAGGGCGCCCCACTTCCCCAGGCCGGGCTCGAAGGCCGCGGCCGGGCGCAGGGCCGAGTAAGACGCCTTCTCGCCGGTGAGGGTGAAGGTGGCGGTCGCCTGCCACGCTTCGCCGCTGAACCTCGCCCGCGTGCCGGTCGAGGCCCTCTGCACCCACGACTCCGACCACGCGTACTCCGCCATGAGCCCGAGGCGACCCGAGTAGAAGGAGAGCTGTGGCGAGAGGCGGTTGCGCGTTCCGTCGGCGGTGATCCCCTGGACGAGGGTCAGGAGGCTGACCTGGCCGCCGGAGCGATAGGCCGGAAGCGCACCGGTCTGCTTCCCCGTCGTGCCGGCGATCCCGAACCCCAGGTCCTTGAGGGTGCTGCTGCCCCGCTTGAAGGGCGAGAGAAAGACGCGGCCGGCCACGTCCTTGCCGTCGGCGAGGTCCAGGTCGACGCTCCCCCCGTCGGGCGCCCCGTCGAACAGGCCGGCGGCGTAGGCCAGCACGCCGCCCCCGAGGTCGCCGTGAAGCATCACGCCCACGTCGCGGTTGGGAACGATCGCGGTCGGGTAGGCCCGCTCGACGAACGCCAGCGCGGTGGCCGACTGGAGCCGCTCGAGGCCGACCGGGGACTTGAACTTGCCCACGCGGACCCGGGCCTTCGGCGAGTAGTTCACGTCGAGCCAGGCGTCCTGCACGACGGTCGTGCCCATGCCGAAGTCCGGCATGATCTGGAACTCGAAGTGACGGCCCACCGTCCCGGCGAGGATCGGCCGCACGCGCCGCAGGAGGAAGTTGTCGACGGCCAGCCGTCCCTCGTCGCTCGGGAAGAAGCGACCGTCGAAGTGCACGTAGCCGCGCAGCTGGAGCTTGTAGTCGCCGTTGGCCGACTGCAGGACGAAGCCCTCGGACCCCGCCGTCAGCTTCGGCGCCTCGGCCGGCTTCTTCTCCTCGGCGAGCGCCGGTCCGGCCGCCGCTGCCCACAGCGCGAACGCCCAGGCACCCGCGATGCGTCTTCTCTGCACCCTCATTCGATCGTCTCCCCGGCTTGCGCCGTGCACGACCCGGCCATCATGAACGACGATCTCCACCGATCCGAAGCGGAGACCGCGCAGGGCCCGGAGCACCATCGGACCCAGATTGCCGTGTGTCATAAAGTCGACAGGTTTACTAGACATTAAGACGCACCACGACGCAAGAGCATCACGACCTCGACCCCGTGCCGCCCCGCGCGGCCAGGACCCGGCGGTTGCGCTCCACCAGGTCGGCGAGGCTCGTGCGATCCACGATGGCGGAGGCGGCGTTGCGGACCTCGAGGAACAGGTCGAACAGGCCCGGGTGCCGCGATTCGGTCCTGACGCGGTGCTGCAGCTCCACCACGTCCCCGAACGGGGCCAGGGGGCCATCGATCATACGCATCACGTCGCCGATGAAGATCTCCTCCGGGGGCTTCCGGAGCCGGTACCCGCCCTCGCGCCCCCGCTCGCTCGAGATGACCCGCGCGTTCTTGAGGGCGAGGAGGATCCCCTCGAGGAACTTCTCGGGGATGCCCTCCTTCTCGGCGACGGTGCGGGCGGCGACGAGGCCCCCTTCGTAGGCCTCCGCCAGGTGGATGAGCGCCTGGAGAGCGTAGAGGCCGCGACGGGAGACCTTCATTTCTTATCCTATCGGAGCGATAGGATATTGGAATCCGGCGAGGCTTGTCAAGAGGCCCGCTCCCCGGTCAACGCGGGACGATGAGTGTCGAGCCCGGGCAGCCGAGGAGCAGGCGCTCGGTCACGTCCTCGCGGCCGAAGCCGGCCGAGCCCTCGCCGTGGGCCCCGATCACCAGGAGGTGGAACGCCCCGCTCTCGAAGGCGTCGAGCGTCTCTTCGACGACGAGCCCGTCGCGCAGCTGGAGGTCGGCCGCTCGGCCGCGCCCGGCCAGGGCAGCGCGGACGTGCTCCTCGGCTCCCGGGGCCTCGGGCGGGGCGACGGCGTCCCCGTGCGGCAGGGGCACTTCCGAGCGCACGTGCACGAAGGCCGCCCGTGCTCCGGGGCGCCCCTCCCAGGCGAGGGCCGCCTCGAGGACGGCGGTCGTGGTGTCGCGTCCGGAGAGCGCGCCGAGCACGCGCTCCATCCGCTCCGGGGGCCGGCGGGCCACGAGCACGGGGGCGCGGGCGCGGCGGACGACGTTCGCCACCCGCGAGCCTTTGAGCATCCGTGCCACGGCGCCGCGGCCGGCCGGAGGCACGACCAGCAGGCCGTAGCGACGCTCGCGCGCCTCCTCGATCACGGCCCGCTCGGCGGGCCCCGGTCGGGTCAGGGCTTCGACGCCGGTGGGGCCCAGCCGAGAGCGGGCGCGCTCGACGAGTGAGGGGTCGGCCGCCGCGTCCTCGTCGGTCACGACGAGGCGCAGCCGGCCTGTCCAACTCGGGGGCAGCTGGGCCGCGGCGGCGAGGGCCCACTCCCCCCGGGGCGATGGGTCGAGGTAGACGAGCACATCCATCGCGTCCTCCTCAGAAAAGCACGACGAGAGCCAACGGGATGGCGAGCAGGAGGGCCACGAACGCGGCCACCGCCCGCGCGCTGCCGGTAGCGAGCGAGGCGACGTGGTCGATCGCCCGGCCGAACGCCTCGGGGAAGAGAAAGACGACGGGCAGCGACAGGGCGCCGACGGAGGCCATGAGCAGCGCCACCATGCGCGCGGAGTCGGGGTGGCCGACGAGGGCCCCGGCGAAGAGCGTGTCCACCAGGGTCGTGACGTTCGCGCCGAGGATGTACGGCCAGACGTTCTCGCGGCGGATGAAGCCGCGCGCCGCGAGGGGGACGAGGAGCGAGATCGACACCGAGACCGAGAGCGTCAGCGCGGTGGTCACGAGGCCGACCCCGAACATGAACCACGGCCGGTAGACGATGTGATCGGCGGGCAGGAGCGGCCCGCGGCCGGTGGCGAGGTCGGGCAGGGCGCGGTCGAAGGCCCTGAACGCGAGGAGCAGGAGGACGACCCCGGCCACGAACAGCGCGGCGCGCGGCAGCGTCGCCGAGGTCGCCTGCAGCAGCGGGCCGTAAAGCCTCTCGACGACCCCCTCGAGGTCTCGGCCCTCGAGGCGCAGGCCAACCAGGGCCCCGCGCTCGAGGGCGAGCCAGGAGAGTCCCATCGCCGGGAGGTACGTGACCGCGGTCGCGACGAGAGCGGTGACGCCGATGTAGGCGCTGCGCGCCTCGCGGCGGCCGGCGCGCATGTCCTCGAGAACGCCGACCACGAGCACCACGAAGGACGCCCCGAGGCGCGAGCCGGAGATCATGCCGAAGGTCTCGGCGGTGGTGAGCGTGCCCGAGGCCAGGAGGGTGAGCGCCACCGCCGCGACCGGCGACCCCGAGAGGAGGAGGCAGGCGCCGATCCAGCCGGCGCCTATCCCGCCGGCGAGGCCGGAGATGCCGGCCGCGCGCAGCATCGGGCCCACGCCTCCCGCCCCGCGCTTGAGCAGCTCGAGGGCCAGGACGAAGAGGAGCAGCCCCGCCGCCGCGGCCAGGAGCCGGAGGGCCGCCGGGAGGGGACGCGAGCGCGCGCCGGGCATGGAAGTCAGAAGAGCTTCCGGGAGTCGAGGAGGATCGTCACCGGGCCCTGGTTCACGAGAGCCACGTCCATCGTGGCGCGGAAGACGCCGGTTGCCACCGGGAGGCCCGACGGCCGCAGGCGGGAGACGAAGTGCTGGTAGAGACGGTCCGCCTGTTCGGGCGGGGCCGCTTCGATGTACGAGGGTCGGCGACCCCGCCGCGCGTCTCCCAGGAGCGTGAACTGCGAGACGACCAGGAGCCCGCCCGAGACGTCGAGCACCGAGCGGTTCATCTGTCCCGCCTCGTCGGGAAACACCCGGAGGTTGAGGACCTTGTCCGCGAGGGACTCGGCGTCGCCCTCGGTGTCGCCCACCCCGACGCCCAGAAGCACCACGAGCCCGAGGCCGATCGAGCCGACCGCCTCGCCGCTCACGCGAACCGACGCCTCCCCGACGCGTTGCACCACCGCGCGCACGGTTCGCGAGGATATCATTCCCGCCATGGGCGTCCCGGACCGCATCGGCCGCTACCAGGTCCTCGGGGAGCTGGGACACGGGGCGATGGGGACGGTCTACCGCGGACGCGACGAGAAGCTGGACCGCGACGTGGCGGTCAAGGTCATGTCGAAGGGTGTGACCGACGCCGACGCGCGGGCACGCTTCCGGCGCGAGGCACGCGCGGCGGCCAGGCTCCAGCATCCGAACATCGTCGTGATCTACGAGCTCGGCGAGCACGAGGGGGCGCCCTTCATGGTGCTCGAGCTCCTCGAGGGCGTCGACCTCCAGCGGGCGATCGACGGCGGCATCCGCCCCGACCCCCGAGCGACGCTCCCCGTCGTCCTTCAGCTGCTGGCCGGGCTCGGCCACGCCCACGAGCACGGCATCGTGCACCGCGACGTGAAGCCTTCGAACGTGTTCCTTCCCTGCGGCCGGCCCGCGAAGATCATGGACTTCGGCGTCGCGCGGCTCGCCGGGCAGGGGACGACGACCACCTCCGCGATGGTGGGCACGCCGAACTACATGTCGCCCGAGCAGGTCGCAGGCGGCGAGCTC
>Ga0316622_100000152_pt1 | contig 34661 bp, 27 predicted proteins | sample OWC_Aug_OW2_C1_D_FD_207646 | JGI IMG/M metagenome (GOLD analysis project Ga0316622, IMG submission 207646) | Wetland soil microbial communities from Old Woman Creek delta, Ohio, United States - OWC_Aug_OW2_C1_D5_C | ecosystem: Environmental > Terrestrial > Soil > Wetlands | place: USA: Ohio... | reverse complement strand
ACATGATCGCCGCCAACTGGGTAGGCCAGGTGGTGGGCGGTTTCGATAGCGACCGTAATGCCCTTCAGGTTTATTGGCCGGGCGGCCAGCAAACTCTGGCAATGACCGACAAACAGCGATTGGCGGAACAGCTGCTGGACTTGATAGCCGGGCGCTTTAAGTTAACGCGCGGCTAAATTGATGCGAGTGGTAACGGTTTTGAACTCGCTGAAATCAAGCCAGCCAAGTTTTTGCGATGTTTCTGAAGCCTGCGCGCTATCGATGCCTTAGAATAAGCCAGAGGTCACCATGAAATTAAAAATTCAAACCAAAATACTCAATCCCAAGATAGGCCGCGAGATTCCACTACCGGGCTTTGCCACCGACGGTTCGGCCGGCATGGATATCAGGGCCTGCATCGATGCCCCCGTCACCATCGGTGCCGGCGAAACGGCGATGATAGGTACCGGCATCGCGATCTACATTGCCGATCCGTCCATCATGGCCGTCATTGCGCCGAGAAGCGGCCTGTCGTTCAAACACTCGATCGGTTTGAAGAACCTCGTGGGCATCGTCGATTCGGATTATCAGAACGAAATCGGCATCGCCGTTTGGAATCACGGCCTGGAAGCCTACACGATTCAGCCTGGCGAGCGTATTTGCCAAATGATGTTTGTTCCGGTATTGCAACCGTCGCTGGAAATCGTCGATGAATTCAGCGACGAATCGGCAAGAGGCCTGGGTGGCTGGGGACATTCTGGGAAACATTGAGGCACCGCCGAAACTAATCGTTAAACAGAGGCTTAAAACATGGGACGGATTTTCAGCATCATTGCCGGGATTTCAGCACTGATGGTTTTATTGGCTGGTGGGGGCAGCTATTGGTTTTCGGCGGCCAAGATCAGCGACAGCGAACGAACAGCCGCGGCCGCAACGGCTAACGGCTTGGCGGCCAGCATCGCGGCACAGTTGGAAACCCTACAACAAAGCGTAGACGGTCTGGCCGGCTCGCCCGATGTGATCGAAGCCCTGGGCAGCGGCGATCCAGCCGCTATTGATCGTTTAACCAACAAACTGCAGGGACTCGTGCCTGGCGCGTTGAGGGTCCGCTTGCTGCTGCCGACCATTAGCGAACCAGACCAGAGCCAGCAGCCTCGAATGGGATTCGGTGACCTGGAAATGGTTCGCAGCACGTTGACCGCGAAACAGAAACCGGTGATTCAAGGCGAAGGTGACGATCGGCATTTAGCATTTTCCAGCGTCGTCACTCAGAACGACAAGGTGGTCGGCGTGGTGCTGGCCAGTTTGAAAGCCAATCTCGCCAATCAGGCGGCGGCAAAAACCCAGTTTGCCGGAGGTTTTGCCGAAATCATGCAGGATCAAATCGTCCTGGCGAAAATCGGAAACGAAGCGGCCAAAATCGATGATCCCGAGACGATAACACTCGGCAACAGCCGATGGTCGATCAACTTCTGGATAGACGAAACCAGCGACGTGGCGGATCTAAGTCTGGTCACCACCATCAGCCTGATTCCGGCATTACTGGCTTGCCTAGTTTTCTTTATAGGCTATAGAAAATTGGCCGAATATCTGCGCGCGGACCAAAGCACTATTTTAAAGGCCGCGAAAGACATGATGACCGGCAAAAATGTCGGCAATTACCCAGTACAACTCCAGGAGATGCAGCCCATCATCTCGACCCTGGCGCAATTCAAACGGGTTATTGATCAAAAAGACAGCTCGCCGCATGATCAGAGCGAAGGCATTGAACACGATTTCTTCGACGAGTCGTTCGATATTGATTTTATGGAAGAAAGCCCCCCCGTCGCCTTCGACCGTCCCGTAAATGGAATGGCGGCGGTATCTACCGCTATTTCGATGCCGATGATTGAGGGTGCACCGGTTACTCTTCCCACCACATTCATGCAAAATAATGACAAGCAATTCGCCAACATCTTCCGAAGCTACGATATTCGCGGCATCGTCGGCAAGGGCCTAAACGAGGAAACCGTCACCAACATTGGTCGAGCGGTGGCTAGCGAAGCCAAGGGACTCGGTATTAAAACCATCGTCATCGGCCGCGACGGCCGCCTATCCAGCCCCGACTTCTCAATCGCGCTGGCGAAAGGCATTACCTCGACCGGTTGCGATGTGCTGGACTTGGGCCTGGTACCGACGCCGGTTTTGTATTTCGTCGCGCACCATACCGAAGGCCGCAGCGGCGTGATGATTACCGGCAGCCATAATCCCGCCGATTACAACGGCTTGAAAATCGTGTTGAACGAGGAGACCCTGTCCTGCGACAGAATTCAGGCCATCAAGCGGCGCATCGAAGCCGGCGATTACAGCCAGGGCGAGACGGCGGGTTCGGTCGAACAGAACACTCTGTTTGTCAATGAATACATCGGCGTTATTTCCGAAGACGTACATATCGTCAGGCCGATGACGGTGGTGGTGGATTGCGGCAATGGCGCCGCCGGCCAGTTGGGTCCGGTCCTGCTGAAAACCCTGGGCTGCGAGGTGATTGGCCTGTATTGCGATATCGACGGCAACTTTCCCAACCATCACCCCGATCCCAGCAAACCAGAAAACCTGGCCGATCTGGCGGCGGTCGTCAAACAACATGGCGCGGATGTCGGTATTGCCTTCGACGGCGACGGCGACAGGCTTGGCGTCGTCGATTCGAAAGGCAAGATCATCTGGCCGGATCGGCAGATGATGCTGTTTGCTCGCGATGTTTTGTCCAGAAAACTGGGCGCGGAAATCATTTACGACGTCAAGTGTTCCAAGCATTTGCACAATAAGATTATCAAACACGGCGGCCACCCCATCATGTGGAAGAGCGGTCATTCGCTTATGAAGGCCAAAATCAAGGAAACCGGCGCCGCGCTGGCCGGCGAAATGAGCGGACATATCTTCTTCAATGACCGCTGGTTCGGTTTCGACGATGCGCTATATGCGGCGGCGCGGATGATAGAAATCCTCTCCGAGGATACTCGCTCAAGTAACGAGGTATTCGCCGACCTGCCCGACAGCATCAACACCCCGGAACTGAACGTGCCGTTGGAGGAAGGTGAAAACGTCCGTTTTGTCGAGAAAATGTTCAGCCTAGCCGATTTTAAAGACGGCAACATCATCAACATCGATGGCATGCGCGTCGAATTTGCCGACGGCTGGGGCTTGATCAGAGCCTCCAACACCACGCCATCGTTGACGCTGCGTTTCGAAGCCGACAGCAAGGAAGCCATGGGCCGCATCCAGGCACAATTCAGAGCCCTGATGCTGAAAATCAAACCCGATCTCTCTCTACCTTTCTAATTGTTAACCATGATCAAAGAAAAAACCGCGCACCAGATTGCTCACGTCCTGATTGAAGCCCTGCCGTATATTCAAAAGTTCAAGGGTAAGACGGTCGTGATCAAATTCGGCGGCAATGCGATGGTCGACGAGGCGCTTAAACAAAGCTTCGCCCGCGACATCGTATTGATGAAGCTGGTAGGCATCAATCCCATCGTCGTGCACGGCGGCGGCCCGCAAATCGGCAATCTGCTGACCAAGCTCGGCAAGACCTCGGAGTTTGTTGACGGCATGCGCGTCACCGACAGCGAAACCATGGACGTGGTGGAAATGGTGCTGGGTGGGTTGGTGAACAAGGAGATCGTCAACATGATCAATCAGCAAGGCGGCAAGGCGGTGGGTCTTACCGGCAAGGACGGCAACTTCATTCATGCCCGCAAGATCAACATGACCAAGGCTGGCGCAACGATGGACGATGCGCCGGAAATCATCGATCTGGGCCATGTCGGCGAAGTTAGCAGTATCGATCCCGCCGTGGTGGAAATGCTGGGTAACAGCGACTTTATTCCGGTGATCGCGCCGATAGGCGTCGGCGAGGATGGCCATTCCTACAACATCAATGCCGATCTGGTGGCCGGCAAGGTGGCCGAAGTGTTGAAAGCCGAAAAGCTGATGCTGCTGACCAACATCCCCGGCATTCTGGACAAACAGGGCAATTTATTAACCGGGTTAAGGCTGACCGACATCGACAACCTGATTGCCGACGGCACGATATACGGCGGCATGATCCCCAAAACCCGCTGTGCCACCGATGCACTGAAGGGCGGAGTCAACAGTGTGCACATCATTGACGGCCGGGTCGACCACGCGGTGCTACTGGAGCTGTTTACCGACCAGGGCGTGGGTACTTTATTGCTGAGGCGTTAACTGTGACTGTATGAACGGTGCAAAGCCCTGACGTATGGCTTGCACCTTGCCACCGGCGCACAATTCGCTACCTAGGGTCGACTGGTAGCAACGAATATCCAGGAATATCTGCTGCTGCCCGCCGGCCTGATCCAGTTTCGAAACCGACAGACTTAAATCGTCGTCCTTGGTCGGCGCGGCGCGCATGATCAGCCTGTCGGTTTCCACGTCCTGAGCGGTCGTGGAATGCTTGGCGACAAATTCGCCGGCAATTTTCCAGGCTTTTTCGCATTGTTCGGTATCCTGGCAAACGAACAAACCTAGCGCATTGTTGGCATTACTTTCCGCCAGCGACTTGCCGGTGCTTTTTGCGTCGCCGCCAGCGGACTGGGTCAGGAATTGGAAACGACTCATGTCGGCCTTGAATTCCTTCTCGGCTGTTTGCCTTTCCGAAACATGGCGACTAAGCTCCTGTTTGGTCGCGTCAATTTGTTGCTTAGTCGCGGCAATATCGGCCAGCAATTTTTCCGGCACTTTGCGGGCGTTGCGCTCATGATCGGCCGCTTGCTTCTGCTGCTGTTGCAATTGCAGTTCGAGGCGTTCGATATTGCCTTCTATGGCTTTCCGGGAAGCATCAAATGCCGCCATCTTGTTTTCCAGAGCCCTGTTCATATCATCCAGGTTGCGGAAGGTACTCAGCAGTACCTTGTCGTTGGCGGCTTGCTGGGCAATAATTTTTTCCTGTTCCTTGCGCAACGCATCCAGCCTTTTTTGCTGTTCGAGCTGTTCGGCGGTCTTGGCCTTTTCCACCACGTCGACCACTCTAGCTTTTTCGCTCAGAGTTTCGCGTTTGTGCTGCACTTGTTCGGGTGGAACCTGATCGGAAAAATAGACGTTACCGTTCTCGTCGACCCAGCGATACATCTTCTTGGCGAACGCAGGTTCACCGCTCAGCAGCAGCGCGATGCCGGCAATCAGAAATTTGTTGAAAGGTGCGATCCGCATAAGGCAACGATGATCCGGTTATCAGCTCAGCAATCCCGCCAATTGCTGCAACGGCGGAAGTATCATCATTTTCGCCAGTTGCAGCAACACCAGCGCCACCAGCGGCGACAAATCGATGCCGCCCATGTCGGGCAGCATCTTGCGGCAAATGCTTAGCATCGGCTCGGTTAAGCTATACAGAATCGACGATACCGCGCTATAACTGCCGGCGGCGAACCAGCTCAACAGCGCGGCGGCAAAAATGGCGTATACGAAGATGTCCAGCAGCATTTTCAGCAGATCGGTAAATGACAACAGCGCCAACGCCACCACGCCTATGGACAAGCCCTTGAGCGCCAGAATCGAAAAGTTGGCGATCATTTGCAGTATCAGCGCCAACAGCAGCGAAGAGCTATCCACCCGCCCGATCGCCGGAATAAAGCGGCGCATGATTTTCAGCGGCGGGTGAGTGATCTTGACCAAGAATTGCGACACCGGGTTATAAAAATCCGCGCGTATCCATTGCAGCAGGAAGCGCAACATCACGGCCAAAATGTATAGCGAAAACAAGGTATCAATCAGAAACACCACGGGATCGGTCACGTAATTGGCACCCATCAGTCGGCTCCGAGTTGTTTTGACATTTCGATCGACCTATCTCTGGCGGCATGCAAGGCCTTACCGACCAATTCCACGAAGCCATTTTGCTGGAAGGTTTCGATGGCTCTTTGGGTGGTACCGCCCGGCGACGTAACCCGTTCACGCAATTGCGCGGGCGATTCCGACGATTCCAGTGCGATTTTGGCGGCGCCCAACGCGGTCTGTTGAATCAGTAAACGCGCGGAATGTTCGTCCAGCCCCAATTCCAAAGCCGCTTTTTCCATGGCTTCCATCAGCAAAAAGTAATAAGCGGGACCGCTGCCGGAAACCGCGGTCACCGCATCCAGTTGGGCTTCGTCGGCTACCCATAATGTCAGGCCGACGGCGCGCAGAATATTCTCCGCCAGATCTTTCTGGTCTTCGCTGACTTTGGCATTGGCGTGTAGCGCCGTGGCACCGGTCAATACCAGTGCCGGTGTATTGGGCATGCAACGCACGATGGCCACATCGCCGCCTAGCCATTGCGCCAGACTGCCTTGCGAGATGCCGGCCGCGATGGAGACCACCAATACATTTTTTTGCCGGATGGCTGGGGCGATCTGCAGCGCTATCTCGCGTAGCACTTGCGGCTTGACCGCCAGAACCACCACATCGACTTCATCGGTCACCGCTTCGTTGTCGACCGATATATTGACGCGCAGACGCTCGGCATGGGACTGCAAGGTAGCTTGATTGGTGTCGGAAACCCATATTTGCTGCGGCGCGTAACCGCTGGCAATCAGGCCGCTCATCAGGCTGGTTGCCATGTTGCCGCCGCCGATAAATCCGATTGATCTTGTTTTCATAGCTTACTGAATATTAAGTTGAATCATTAATTTGGGAACGCAGTTTGCTTTGCATTCTACCCCACTATGGAGGCGGTGCAGTAAATCTCAAGTGGCTAATGCACCACGGTCGCCGATATGCCGGGGCCTGAAGCCAACCATCAACAAAGCCAGCGCATAGATCAACATGGCCGAAGCGATCACAAAGGCCAAATTCAAGCCGCGTTGCGTGGTGCTCCAGTTTAGCCACGGTTCGGCGTCGACAAAATAATACAAGTATCCAGACATGACTTCCACGGCCAGCACGGTGCGCAATAAAAATAGCCGCCATTGCCGGCAAGGTCTATATATCTTGCCCTTGAGCAAGGCTCTTAATAATAGTGCGGCATTGAGATAAGCGGCTAATGTGGTTGCCAAAGCCGGTCCGGCATGCGCAAGCGGCGCAAGCAGCGCGGCATTAAGCAGTAAATTGGCGATGATGGAATAGGCGCCGAATCGCGTCGGAGTTTGGGTGTCCTGGCGTGAAGTGAAGCCCGGCACCAGCACCTTGATCAACATAAATGCCAGCAAACCCAGCGAAAAAGCCGCGAGACTCTTGCCTGTCATCCGTACATCGTCGGCGCCGAATTCATTATATTGAAACAAGGTCGATAGCAAGGGTTCGGACAGCAGAGTCAATCCCAGCGTCGCCGGCAGGCCGATCAGCAACAGCAGTTTCAAGCCCCAATCCAAGGATTTTGAAAATGCTTCCGGCTCGTCGGCGGCGTGATTTTTCGATAGGTTGGGCAAAATTACCGTCGAGATTGCGACCCCGAAAATTCCCAATGGGAATTCTACCAACCTATCCGAATAATACAGCCAAGACACGCTACCGGAAGTCAAAAACGAGGCGAATAGCGTGTCGACCAATAAATTGATCTGCACCACCGATACCCCAAAAATGGCGGGCAGCATCAACTTTAGAATCCGTTTTACACCTGGATCGCTAAAACCCCAACGCATCTTCGGCATCAAACCGAGCCGCATCAAAGCCGGAATCTGAAACAGCAATTGCACGACGCCGGCGGCAAATACCCCCCAAGCCAATGCGAGGATAGGCTCGGCCATTAACGGCGAAATCCAAACGGCGGCGATAATCATGCAGATATTCAGGAATACCGGCGTGATGGCGGGAACCGCGAATTTGCCGTGGGCATTTAAAATCCCGCCAGAAAATGCCGTCAGCGAAATGAACAACAGATAGGGGAAAGTGATGCGCAGCATCTCTACCGCCAGCCCGTACTGGCCATTTTCCCACAGGAAACCCGGCGCAAACAGCAAGATCAGCACAGGCGCGGCGACGATGCCTATGATGGTCATCAGTATCTGGATTAGCGCCAGCGTGCCCGCCGTTCTGTCTATGAACAACTTCAAGGCCTCGCGGCTGCCTTTTTCGTTATAATCGGACAACACCGGGACGAAAGCATGGGCGAAAGCGCCTTCCGCAAACAAACGGCGCAGGAAATTTGGAATTTTGAAGGCCACGAAAAACGCATCGGTGCCGGCATTGACGCCGAAAATATTGGCGAACAGCATATCGCGTACGAAGCCCATGAGCCGAGAAATCATGGTCATGCTGCCGACCACGGCGGTGGATTTAAAAAGCTGTTTGCTCAAGGGATATTTTTATGCCCAATTAAAATTTGACAATCATAGCATCCAAAAAGATAATACGCGGTTTCTAAATTAACTCAAATCCACTGATAGACTATGGCTAATTCACCACAAGCTAAAAAAAGAGCGCGTCAGGCAGAGAACAGCCGTATTCGCAATGCCGGACAGCGCAGCAATTTACGCACTTTCATCAAGAAAGTGATAGCCGCTGTTAGAGCAGGCGATAAAGAGCAAGCTCAAGCCGCGTTCAAATCCGCTATGCCCGTGATCGATTCCGCCGTCAATAAAGGCATAATCCACAAAAATAAAGCAGCCCGCAGCAAAAGCAGACTAAACGACAGACTGCGCGCGATGGCTTGATTCGACCGACGTCGAACAAACACTAAAAAGGCCGATGTAGCGCAAGCTACGTCGGCCTTTTTGTTTGCCTGTTTACTCTGGATGTTCGCAAACAAATGGATTTATTCAACGTAGAGTTGGGCGCCTCCCCTCTTCCGTCAACTTACAAGACTAAATCGCCACTACTCTCCAGTAGCCAATAAATTCCCGTCGGGCCGACCATCACCGAACAGCCAGCAGAGCTTATCGGTAATCGCCGCCAGCACAGACTTCCGCAGTCTAGGCGGCGCCAGGCGAAAACTCATCTAATTCTCGCAGGCCCTGGTCTAGGTTGCCGGTTGAAAAATCTTTCTGCTCGCCCGAGCTACCAAGCAGGCATTTTTAATTTTCCCTTTCCAAGGAATTTTCTATTGGGATAGGCTCGAGCAAACGCCAAAACGTCTGCAACAAGTTGAGCGACCAATCGCTGATCCGATAATTTTTTGTATCCGCACGCCTAACATGGGCTATATTGACTATCATCAAGGAAGTCAAAGATCGACGGCCTACAATTCAAGCCGATCACCCGGTTCGTTACCGAATCCTTGGAAGCCAGAAAACAGGAATTTCGCGTGGATAAGATCGGCGAACCAATCCATCCCAGGGAATGGCGCGCGGCGTGCCATGCTGTTTTTGTGATAGCCGCAAATGAAAGATGCAAGACTAAAGTTGTTTCACTTTTTACTTTTTGCTTTTTCAATCCAAATTCAGGAGTCCGCTTATGCAAACCCTGGCTATCGAAGGCGAATTAACCATCTTCACCGCTGCCCAGCAAAAGCCGAAGCTGCTCAAGTTCTTGAATAAGGGCAAGCAGCTGGAGCTCAATCTTGCCGGTGTCACCGAAATCGATACCGCGGGCTTGCAACTTCTAATCCTGATTAAGCGCGAAGCCGCCCGAGCCGGCAAGATTCTAAGTTTTGTGATGCACAGCAATGTGGTGCTGGAAACACTCGAGCTGGCCAACCTCACCAGCGCTTTTGGCGATCAAGTCATGCTGACCAATGACAAGGAGTAAGCGAGATGAGCCTAGATGCGGAAATGCGCGATGCGCTGAAAACCTTTACCATTGAAAGTCTGGAATTATTGCAGGACATGGAAGAGGGGCTGCTGGGCCTCGAAGACGACCAGGAGCCCGCCGAACGCATTAATGCCATTTTTCGAGCCGCCCATACCATAAAAGGCTCGTCCGGCCTGTTCGGCCTGGATCACATCGTCGCCTTCACCCATGTCGTGGAAAGCGTTCTCGACACCTTGCGCGACGGTAAGCTGGCCGTCTCCTCGGACTTGGTGGCCGCCCTTCTGCCTTGTTGCGACCATATCACCTCGCTGATTCGCGGCGTCGCCGACGGCCAAACCGAAGAAGACCCGGCACTCACCGCCGCCGGCCGGCTATTACACGAAGGACTGCAGCCCTTTCTGAACGGCGAGCCCCAAAAAACGGCTTCTTCCGCACTCGCCGAGACTCAAGACAAGGTCGAAGCCACGGGCGGCGGCGTGATCGAAGCTGGCAACTGGCATCTATTCCTGCAATTCGGCGAAAACAGCCTGCGCGACGGTATGGACCCCTTGTCCTTCATCCGCTACCTGACCAAGCTGGGCGAAATCGTGCATTTGACCACCTTCAGTGGTTCCATGCCGGATGCGGACAGCATGGACCCGGAATCCAGCTATCTGGGTTTCGAAATCATCCTCAAAAGCGACGCTGCCAAGGAAGCCATCGAAAACGTTTTCGACTTCGTCCGCGACACCAGCCATATCCACATCCTGCCGCTGGAAAATCGGATTCCCTATTACGTTGAACTGATCGAATCGCTGACCGAAGACAACGCCCAGCTCGGCGAAATGCTGCTTAAAAGCGGCGTGATTACCCCGCGCGAACTGGAGGAAGGCCTAAAAACCCAGCAAACGCAAACCGATGCTTCGCCACCGGCGGCCCGCATCGGCGAAATTCTGATCGATCAGAAAGTCGTACAACAACCCTTGGTCAACGCCGCGCTGGAAAAGCAGCAGCAACTCAAGGATAACAAAGCCAGGGAAAATCAAAGTATTCGCGTCGACGCCGAACGCCTGGACAAATTGATCGACCTGATCGGCGAGCTGGTGATTTCCACTGCCGCGGTCAGCCTGCGCGCCAAACAGATCGGCGACGTCGCCTTGCAGGAAACCAACGCCGCCGTCATCAGCCTGGTCGAAGACGTCCGCGACAGCGCGCTGCAGCTGCGCATGGTGCCGATAGGCACGACCTTCAGCCGTTTCCAGCGCGTGGTGCGCGACGTCAGCAAGGAACTGGGCAAGGACATCAAGCTGGTCATCACCGGCGCCGAAACCGAAGTCGACAAATCCGTGGTCGAAAAAATCGGCGACCCATTGATGCATCTGGTTCGCAACGCCATGGATCACGGTATCGAGCGAGCGGAAGTCCGCGCCGAACGCGGCAAGCCGGCGCAAGGCACGCTAAGGCTGAATGCTTACCACAGTTCCGGCAACATCGTCATCGAAGTCAGCGATGACGGCGGCGGTCTTGATCGCGACAAAATCCTGGCCAAGGCCGTCGAACGCGAACTGGTACAGCCTGGTGCATCGCTCAGCGACCAGGAAATTTACGCCTTGATTTTCGAGCCCGGCTTCTCCACCGCAGAGCAGGTGTCCAGCCTGTCGGGGCGAGGCGTGGGCATGGACGTGGTCAAGCGCAACATCAGCGAGCTACGCGGCGTCATTCATGTCGACAGCCAGCCCGGCCTGGGCACCACGCTCAGAATTCATTTACCGCTGACGCTGGCGATTATCGATGGCTTCCTGGTTGGCGTCGGCGAATCCTCCTATGTCATACCCTTGGACCGGGTGGTCGAATGCGTGGAACTGCCGGTCGACGACGACCGCGATTACATGGAACTGCGCGGCGAGGTGTTGCCTTTTATTAGGCTTCGTCAGTTATTCCGTAAAACAGGCCCGGTGTCGCGGCGCCAAAACGTCATCGTCGTCGAGCACCTGGACCTCAAGGCTGGACTGGTGGTCGACAAATTGCTGGGCGAACTGCAGACCGTGATCAAGCCGCTGGGCAAGCTGTTCGGCCATGTGCAGGGCGTGGGCGGCTCGACCATACTCGGCAGCGGCGAAGTGGCGCTGATTATCGATGTGCCGACCATGCTGCGGCAGCAGGAACAAGGTTTAGTTACGGGTTGAAATGTAGGGGCGGATTTATCCGCCCATTAGAGTTCGTCACGAAGATTTATTGAGTTTGTCATTAATCGGGAGAAGGAACATGTTTAAAAATATGAAAATCGGGATGCGTCTCGGCTTGGGTTTCAGCGTGGTGCTGCTGTTGATGGTGGTTTTGATCTATGAAGGCCTGGGAGGCATGGCGGCTCAGAATGAAAAAATGAATAAGATCCTTAACGAGAACAACGTTAAGACGGCTCTTTGTAATACCATGGCCGAGAACATACACATCGTTACGCGTGTCATGCGTAGTCTTATTTTGGTGAATGATTCCGCTTCCCAACAGGGAGAAAAGGAAAAGATAGTTAAGGCTCGAGCCGCCTACGACAAAGCCAGGGAAGAACTGGAAAAGTTCCCGGCTAGTGAACAAGGCAGGGCGATTCGCAAAAAAATCGATGAGGCCGCCGAAGTTGCTCGAGAAGTGAACAGCAAGGTCATCGAACTGGGGATGGCCAACAAGGATGATGAAGCCCGTGATTTACTGCTCGCTACCGCCGCGCCGCTGACCAATAAATGGCAGGAGGCCATCGATGAGAACCTGCAACGTCAGATGGAGAACAATGAGGCGGATGCCAAGGCCGCGTCCGAGGCTTATAGCGAGGCGCGCAACCTGATGTTCATGCTGGGTGGCATCGCCATCCTGATGGGAATCGGGATCGCCTTCTGGGTGACGCGCTCCATCACCCAGCCGCTGAACATTGCGATGAGTGCCGCCCAAAAAATTGCCACTGGTGACCTGTCGTCGAATATTCAGGTCGACAGCAGCGATGAAACCGGCCTGTTGCTGGCCGCGATGAAAACCATGCAAGACAACCTGAGTCAGGTCGTCGCCGAAATCAAGGGCATCGTCGCAGCCGCCAATAAGGGCGATTTCAGTACCAAGATACAGATGAACGGCAAGGCCGGTTACACCAAGGAACTTTCCGAACTGCTCAACCAACTCTCCGACACCGTGGATATCGCCTTCAAGGACACCATCCGCGTGGCGCAAGCCTTGGCGCAAGGCGATTTGAGCCAAAAAGTCACCCGCGACTACCAGGGCTCCTTCGATCAGGTCAAGCAGGCCGTCAACACCACCGCCGACTCCTTGACCAGTATCGTCGGTGAAATCCGTAATATTGTTGCCACCGCCAATAAGGGTGATTTCAGCATCAAGATGGGCCTGAACGGCAAGGCTGGCTACACCAAGGAACTGTCCGAACTGCTCAACCAACTCTCCGACACCGTGGACATCGCCTTCAAGGACACCATCCGCGTGGCGCAAGCGTTGGCGCAAGGCGACTTGAGCCAAAAAGTCACCCGCGACTACCAGGGCTCCTTCGACCAGGTCAAGCAGGCCGTCAACACCACCGCCGACTCCTTGACCAGTATCGTCGATGAAATCCGTAATATTGTTGCCACCGCCAATAAGGGCGATTTCAGCATCAAGATGGGCCTGAACGGCAAGGCTGGCTACACCAAGGAACTGTCCGAACTGCTCAACCAACTCTCCGACACCGTGGACATCGCCTTCAAGGACACCGTCCGCGTGGCGCAAGCCTTGGCTCAAGGCGACTTGAGCCAAAAAGTCACTCGCGACTACCAAGGCTCCTTCGACCAAGTCAAACAGGCCGTTAACACCACCGCCGATTCCTTGACCAGTATTGTCGGTGAAATCCGTAATATTGTTGCCGCCGCCAATAAAGGTGATTTCAGCACCAAGATGCAGATGAATGGCAAGGCTGGCTACACCAAGGAACTGTCCGAACTGCTCAACCAACTATCGGATACCGTCGATACGGCCTTCAAGGATACCGTCCGCGTGGCGCAAGCCTTGGCTCAAGGCGACTTGAGCCAAAAAGTCACCCGCGACTACCAGGGCTCCTTCGACCAAGTCAAGCAGGCCGTCAACACCACCGCTGACTCCTTGACCAGTATCGTCGGTGAAATCCGTAATATTGTCGCCGCCGCCAATAAGGGCGATTTCAGTACCAAGATGCAGATGAATGGCAAGGCCGGCTACACCAAGGAACTGTCCGAACTGCTCAATCAACTCTCCGACACCGTGGACATCGCCTTCAAGGACACCATCCGCGTGGCGCAAGCCTTGGCGCAAGGCGATTTGAGCCAAAAAGTCACCCGCGACTACCAGGGCTCCTTCGACCAAGTCAAACAGGCCGTCAATACCACCGCCGATTCCTTGACCCGAATCGTCGATGAAATTCGTAATATTGTCGCCACCGCGAATAAGGGCGATTTCAGCATCAAGATGGATCTGAGCGGCAAGGCCGGCTACACCAAGGAGCTGTCCGAACTGCTCAACCAATTATCGGACACGGTCGATACTGCCTTCAAGGATACCATTCATGTGGCCCAGGCTCTGGAACAAGGCGACTTGACCCAGACCGTCACCCGTAACTATGAAGGGGCTTTCGACCAAGTCAAACAAAGTCTCAACAACACCGTCGCCAAACTCTCGCAAACCATCACTGAAGTCGTTTCCGCCGCCGATCAGCTGGGCAATGCCTCCGAGCAGATCAGCGCTACTTCGCAATCCCTGTCGCAAGCCTCCAGCGAACAGGCGGCCAGCGTTGAGGAAACCAGTGCCAGCATCGAACAGATGGCGGCCAGCATCAACCAGAACACCGAAAACGCTAGAGTCACCGATGGCATGGCCAGCAAGGCCAGCAAGGAAGCGGCCGAAGGCGGCGTCGCCGTCAAGCAGACCGTGAGCGCGATGAAGGACATCGCCAATAAAATCGGCATCATCGATGACATCGCCTACCAAACCAACATGCTGGCCCTCAACGCCGCGATCGAAGCAGCCAGGGCTGGCGAGCATGGCAAGGGCTTCGCGGTGGTGGCGGCGGAAGTCCGTAAACTGGCCGAACGCAGCCAGGTGGCGGCTCAGGAAATCGGCCAATTGGCGGAAACCAGCGTCAGCACGGCGGAAAGCGCCGGCGAATTGCTTGATGCCATCGTCCCCAGTATCGCCAAAACCTCGGATCTGGTGCAGGAAATCGCCGCCGCTTCACAGGAACAATCGGCCGGCGTCAGTCAGGTCAACACCGCGATGAGCCAGATGAACCAGATCACCCAGCAAAATGCCTCGGCCAGTGAGGAATTGGCTTCCACCGCCGAGGAAATGACCGGCCAGGCCGAACAACTGCAAAGCCTGATGAGTTTTTTCAAAATTGCTAACGCAAAATCGGGCTTTACCCCTACCGCAAGGCAAACACCCAAGAAAGCCGAGAAATTCAAACAGGCCGCACAGACCAGCCACAAAGGCGGCATCGAAGCGGAATTTGATTTAAACAAATTCGAACGTTTCTAGGAGCCAGCCATGACAGCCATCGCAACAACCACAGAGCAGTTACCGGCGGTGAAGCTTGACAGTCAGCTTGCCGGCGCCGGCCAATATCTCACCTTCGTGCTGGGCGGGGAGATCTACGCGCTAGGCATTTTGAACATCAAGGAAATTATCGATTACGGCAATTTGACCGAAGTGCCGATGATGCCGGCCTTCGTGCGAGGCGTCATCAACCTGCGCGGCAGCGTGGTGCCGGTGGTGGACTTGTCGGCGCGCTTCGGCAAGGGTAGCACGCAAATTGCCAAGCGCACCGGCATTGTCATTGTGGAAACCGGCGATCAAGCCGACGACAACCAACAGGACATCGGCATCATCGTCGACGCGGTCAACGAAGTGGTCGACATCGGCGAGCAGGAAATTGAACCGCCACCCAGTTTCGGTACCGGCATACGCCCTGACTTTATCAGCGGCATGGCCAAGCGTAACGGCCGCTTCATCATTTTGCTCGATGTCAACAGGGTGCTATCGGTAGATGAGATGGCGGATTTAAGCAGGGCCGCTTCCGACAGCCACAATTCTCCGCCTTTATTGGAGGATAGCGGTACATAAATTCGAATCGCAATGAAGTCAGGGTACGCGATGTGTTCCCTGACAATTTGTACTGCCCCATCCGAGCCGCCAATCGTACAACGCGGCTTTGCTGGTTGTGAGGGATAAGTCTGAAGAGGGCCGCGTATACCTACGTAACTGGTCGCATGGTTTTGGCCGTTTGATTGATTTTCTGCTCTTTTTAGGTTTACACCTTTTGACTTCGTCCGGGAAGTGTTTCGACAAGCCTATCTCGAGCGACGAAGAAAGTGCTCTGATTTGGATTTTCAAAAGACATTGATGATCGACCTCATCCGGATATAAGGCGTTACATCCCGCCAGACCGCGAGGACTGAAGCGCTGGCGTTAGAAAATACATGCGAGCCGCGCAACCCGGTTCGAACAAGGAAAAATAAGATATTCATTCAACTACAGTCAGGAAGGAAACAGAAATGGCTCAACATGAACAGTGTTGAGCTTGAATTTGGAGTATGCCGATCCCTTGGCGGTTGACGGCAATCGGTTTTTGAATTCATCACTCAGGAGTACACAAATGTTTAAAAATATGAAAATCGGGATGCGTCTCGGATCAGGTTTTGCCGTGGTGTTGCTGTTGATGGTGGTCTTGATCTATGAAGGCATTCACGGCATGGCGGCCGAGAATGAGCAGTTGGATAAGATCGTTAACGAAAATGATGTCAAAACGGCCCTTTGCAATACCATGGCCGAGAATGTCCATATCGTCACGCGCCAAATCCGCAACATCATCATGGTCACGGACGAGGCCGGTATGCAGGCGGAAAAGGAAAAGCTGGACAAGGCGCGCGCTGCCTACGATAAAGCCAGGGAAGAGCTGGAAAAATTCCCCGCCAGCGAAAAAGGCAAGGCCCTCCGAAAAGCGATCGACGATGCCGCAGTGGCCGCTCGTGAAGTGAACAACAAGGTCATCGAACTGGGAATGGCCAACAAGAATGCCGAAGCCACCGAGTTGCTACTGACTAAGGCGGCACCACTAACGAACAAATGGCAGGAAGCCATCGACGATAATCTGCAACGCCAACTGGAGAATAACATCGCCGACGCCAAGGCAGCGGATGATACTTATGGCGAGGCGCGCAGCCTAATGTTCGTGCTGGGCTGCGTTGCCATCGTCATGGGCGTGGGGATAGCCTTGTGGGTGACGCGATCCATAACGGGACCTATGAACATTGCGATGGATACCGCCCAAAAAATTGCGATTGGCGATCTGTCATCGAATATTCAGGTAACTAGCAGCGATGAAACCGGCCAGTTACTGGCCGCCATGAAACAGATGACCGAGACTATCAAACGTTTGGTCGAAGATGCCGGTATGCTATCGAAAGCCGCTGTAGACGGCAGACTGGCGACACGGGCCGACGCCACGCGCCATCAAGGTGACTTCCGCAAGGTGGTTGAAGGCGTCAATGAAACCCTGGACGCCGTGATCGGGCCGCTGAATGTCGCGGCCGATTATGTGGATAGCATTTCCAAGGGCGCGATCCCCGCCAAAATCACCGATAATTACAACGGCGACTTCAATACCCTTAAAAACAATCTGAATACCTGTATCGGTGCCATCAATGCTTTGGTAGCCGATGCCAACGTACTCTCGATAGCCGCCGTCGAAGGTCGTTTGCAAACCCGAGCCGATGCCGGAAAACATCAGGGCGACTTCCGTAAAATCGTCGAAGGTGTCAACAAAACCCTGGATGGAATAGTGCTGCCGATTAATGAAGTGGTCGATGTACTGACGCAGCTCGAACAAGGCGATCTGACCCGTAGCGTTAAGGGCGACTACCATGGCCAACTCGGCGATTTCAAGGACACCGTCAACAACACCATCGCCAAACTCTCGCAAACCATCGCCGAAGTGATCAGCGCCGCCGACCAGCTGGGTAATGCATCGGAGCAGATCAGCGCCACCTCGCAATCACTGTCGCAAGCCTCGAGCGAACAGGCTTCCAGTGTCGAGGAAACTAGCTCCAGCATCGAACAGATGGCGGCCAGTATCAACCAGAACACCGAAAACGCCAAAGTCACCGACGGCATGGCCAGCAAGGCTTCGCAGGAGGCCGCCCAAGGCGGTATCGCAGTCAAGCAAACCGTGGAAGCGATGAAAAGCATCGCCGGCAAGATTGGCATCATCGACGACATTGCTTATCAGACCAATATGTTGGCACTCAACGCAGCGATCGAAGCAGCCAGGGCCGGCGATCATGGCAAGGGTTTCGCGGTGGTGGCGGCCGAGGTGCGAAAACTGGCGGAACGCAGTCAGGTGGCGGCTCAGGAAATCGGCCAATTGGCGGAAACCAGCGTCAAGACCGCTGAAAGCGCGGGTCAGTTGCTGGATGCGATCGTACCCAGTATCGCTAAAACCTCGGACCTGGTACAGGAAATCGCCGCCGCTTCACAGGAACAATCGGCCGGTGTCAGTCAGGTCAACACCGCGATGAGCCAAATGAACCAGATTACCCAGCAAAACGCTTCGGCCAGCGAAGAGCTCGCCTCCACCGCCGAGGAGATGACCGGCCAGGCCGAACAACTGCAAAATCTGATGAGCTTTTTCAAGATCGGGCAGCGTGGCGCCAGTAATTTTAGCCGTTCGGCACCCAAAGTATCCGGAATCGTGGAAAAAATCAGGCCGGTTTTGGCTACCAAACGTCAGGATAACGGATTTGAGCTGAATAAGTTTCAGCACTTCTAGGATATGCGGCATGACCAGTATCGCCAGATTCGAACCGACACGGCCTTTCACCCCGAATTTATCAGCGACATGGCCAAGCGCAACGAGCGTTTTATCATCCTGCTGGGCATCAATAAAATATTGTCCGCAAAAGAGATGGTGGCTTTAAACCAAGACTGATCGGAGATTTCTACCTTTCGCACTTCAAATTTCGGCACGTTAGCTCCCTCGCCCTTAGGGAGAGGGTAGGGTGAGGGGTGAACAAACCGAAATTTGAAGTGCGACGACTATAAGTTACCGGGTGCATGAAGATAGAACGTTCGTCAAGTTGAGGGAAAGGACAGCGCAATGAAAAATATAAAAATTGCCGCCAAGCTTGGCCTTGGTTACGGCGCCGCTATCTTGATTCTGTTGGCCATCTGGGGTTTCTCGTTCCTAACTTTCCAACAGGCCAACGCACAGTGGTCTAGTTTCGAAAAGGAAGACATCGCCAAGAAAGACCTGATTGCCGTCGGCAACCGCGCCTTGGGCGATGCCATTCACCATTTCAAAAACTATGTGCTGCGCGGCGGAGAATATGACAAGAAATTCACTGCGGATATCGGAGTACTGAAGCGCATTACCGATAACTATCGAGCCATTTCCAACATAACGGCCGAAGAGCGCGCATTGCTCGAAGAAATCGATGCGGCGGCGGATATGTATCTCGCGGACATGGGAAAACTGGTTCAACTGCGCGCCAACGGCGCTAGCATCGAGGCTTTGGACAAGAGCATCAAGGGCGCGGACAAGCCTATTTACGCCGCGTTCGAAAAGCTTCAAATTCTAGCCGTAAAACAAACCGAGCAGTCCAGCCAACAGTTCGGCGATTCCTTGGATCATGCCAAGATCACTACCGGCGCGATGATGGCGTTTGCATTGGTATTGATGACCGCGTTGTCGGCAGCCGTCACCTTGATGATTACCCGGCCGCTAAGGGATGCGCTGGAAGTCGTCAATCGGATTGCCGGGGGTGACTTCCGTAACCACATCGACCTTAGCCGTCGGGATGAAATCGGCCAACTGCTGGCCGCCATGAAGCGCATGAGCGACACACTGCAAGGCGTATTGGCCGATACCGGCATTTTGATCAAAGCCGTTTCGGCAGGCAACCTCGACGCACGCGCCGATGCCAACCAATATCAGGGCGACTTCCGTAGCTTGGTGGCCGGCTTCAACGAGACCATCGCTTCCATTAGCGAACCGATCAAAGTCGCCTCCGGCTATGTCGACCAGATTGCCAAGGGCGTGATCCCCACCCCGATAAGTACCGATTACCGGGGTGAATATCGCGTCATCCGCGACAATCTCAACACTCTCGTCAAGCTGATGGGCGATCTGCAAGCCCAAATCGATATCATCATTCAAGCGGTGGCCAACGGCGAACTGGATAAGCGCGCCGATGCCGAAATGTTTTTGGGCGGCTGGAATAAACTCGTCCAAGGCATCAACCAATCTCTGGATGGTATCGTGCTGCCGATCGACGAGGTCGTGGGGGTTTTGGCGCGTGTCGAACAAGGCGATTTGACTCACACCGTTAAAGGCAACTACCAAGGCCAGCTCGGCGATTTCAAGGATACTGTCAACAACACCGTCTCGCAACTCTCGCAAACCATCGCCGAAGTCATCGGCGCGGCCGACCAGCTGGGTAGTGCCTCCGAACAGATCAACGCCACCTCGCAATCGCTGTCGCAAGCCTCCAGCGAACAGGCTGCCGGCGTCGAGGAAACCTCCTCCAGCATAGAACAAATGGCGGGCAACATCGCCCGGAATAACGAAAACGCCAAACTAACCGGCGTCATCGCCGGGCAAGCCGCCAAGGAAGCTTGCGACGGCAGTGTGGCGGTTAAACAGACCTTGGAAGCGATGAAGGCAATCGCCGGCAAGATCGGTATCGTCGACGACATCGCCTACCAGACCAATATGTTGGCGCTCAACGCCGCAATCGAAGCGGCCAGGGCTGGAGATCATGGCAAGGGCTTCGCGGTGGTGGCGGCCGAGGTACGAAAACTAGCGGAACGCAGCCAGATCGCTGCGCGGGAAATCGGCCAATTGGCGGAAACCAGCGTCAAGACCGCCGAAAGCGCCGGCTTTTTGCTGGATGCGATAGTACCCAGCATCACCAAAACCTCTAGCTTGGTGCAGGAAATCGCCGCCGCATCCCAGGAACAGTCGGCCGGCGTCAGTCAAGTCAACACCGCGATGCAACAGATGAATCAGATCACTCAACAAAACGCCTCGACCAGCGAAGAACTGGCCTCCACCGCCGAGGAAATGACCGGCCAGGCCGATCAACTTCGATTGCTAATGGGATTTTTCAAAATTGGAAACGTAGCCGGTGGCGGCCTGAGCGGGGCTGATGTTGATATCAATTTGGACGAAGCAATACAGGCGCACGGTGAATGGAAAACCAAGCTGAATAGCGCCTGTCAATCCAAGCAACGCATGGATAGCGCCACCATCGGCCGTGACGATTGTTGCAAATTAGGCAAATGGCTACATGGCAAGGCCAGGCTCGATTACCGGCAACTGGCCGGCTATTCGGACTGTGTAAAGAAACATGCCTCGTTCCATCGCGAAGCCGGCAAGGTGGCCGAAGCCATTAATAGCGGGCAATATGCCGCCGCCGAAGCGATGCTGAAAAACGACAGCCGATATGCCGCGGTGTCTTCCGAAGTCTGTAAAGCGATTGTGGCATTGAAGCAGGAAGCGGGTTTGTGATTAGACTTAAGGAAACCCTGATTAACTCCTTCGGCTACGCTCGGGAGGGCCTTGTCGAACCATGAGCGGAATCAACTTGTTCAACCTTTTCTTATGGGATCGGCCGCCTCGGCATGTCAGCAACCGAACAGGAAAGCTAATTAGTGGAGAAATCTATGTTTAAGAACATGAAATTAGGTACACGCATCGGATTAGGATTTCTAGTTGCCCTGTTTTTCCTAATCGTCACCGGATTAAATAGTGTCGGCAATTTGAAATCGGCTAATCAGGGATTGAAAACCGTCTATGAGGACCGAGTGGTGCCGTTGAAAGGCCTTAAAGTCATCGCGGATGCTTATGCCGTCAGCGTGATCGACGCCGTCAACAAGACTAATGCCGGTTTGATGAAGGCGGAAGATGCGTTAAAGGGAATTCAGGATGCGGACCGGCTGATCAAGAAAGAATGGGAGGCCTATATGGCCACCGAGTTGACGGAGGAAGAAAAAAAACTGGCTCAACAAGCCGAAAAACTGTTTGAGTCAGCGAACCGGGACATTCGGCGCCTGGAGTCGGCATTGGCGGGGAAAACCGGGAACATCCAAGGGCAGTTATCGGCATTTGACGGGCCGTTATACACGAATATCGACCCTATCGGCGGCAAGGTGACCGAGTTGATCGAATTACAGCTCAGGGTGGCCGAGCAGGTATACCGGGCAGCTTCGACCGAATATCGGGATACCTTGAATCTGACTGTCGGCATGATTTTGGTGGCCGTCGTCGTCTCGATGCTGATCGCTTTCATGATCACTCGCACCGTGACGCGGCAACTGGGCGGCGAGCCGGATTTCGTGGCCGCGCTGGCGAACAAGATTGCCGCCGGCGACCTGACAACCCAAATAGAACTCAAGGCTGGCGATACCACCAGCGTGATGGCGGCGATGCAAAACATGGTTCTCGCCATTCAGGCACTGGTTAATGACATGGCGGAATTGTCCAACGCGGCGGTGGAAGGCCGGTTGGAGACGCGCGCCGATTCCCTCCGCCATCGAGGCGATTACCGAAAGATCACAGAGGGCGTGAACGCCACGCTGGATGCCGTGATAGGGCCGCTCAATGTTGCGGCCGACTATGTGGACAGCATCGCCAAGGGCGTGATTCCCCCCAAAATCACCGATACCTACCATGGCGATTTCAACATCATCAAAAACAACCTCAACACCTGTATCGACTCTATTGATTTGATGCGCGCCGATGTTCGCACGCTTTCGATCGCCGCACTCGAGGGGCGACTCTCCACGCGCGCCGATGCCGGCCAACACCAGGGCGCATACGGAAAAATCATTCAGGGTTTCAACGATACCCTGGACAGCGTGATACTGCCTATCAACGAGGTCGTTGAAGTGTTGACCCTGGTGGAACAAGGCGACCTGACCCGTACGGTCAAGGGTGATTATCAAGGCCAGCTTGGCGACTTCAAGGATACCGTCAACACCACCATCGCCAAATTGGCGCAAACCATCGCCGAAGTGATCAGCGCCGCCAAGCAATTAGGCAATGCCTCCGAACAAATCAGCGCCACCTCGCAATCCCTGTCTCAAGCCTCCAGCGAACAGGCGGCCAGTGTCGAGGAAACCAGTGCCAGCGTCGAACAAATGTCGGCCAGCATCAATCAGAATGCCGAAAATGCCAAGATTACCGATGGTATGGCTGGCAAGGCTTCGCAAGAAGCCAACGAGGGTGGCGTGGTGGTCAAGCGGACCGTCGACGCGATGAAAGACATTGCGGCGAAAATCAGTATAATCGACGACATCGCCTATCAGACCAACATGTTGGCGCTGAACGCAGCCATCGAAGCGGCAAGGGTCGGCGATCACGGTAAAGGCTTTGCGGTGGTGGCGACGGAAGTACGCAAGTTGGCGGAACGGAGCCAGGTGGCGGCACAGGAAATCGGCGAACTGGCCGGAGGCAGCGTCAAAACCGCGGAAATCGCCGGCGTTTTGCTGGATGCCATCGTGACCAGCATCGTCAAAACCTCCGATCTGGTGCAGGAAATCGCCGCCGCCTCGCGGGAACAGTCAGCGGGGGTCAGTCAAATCAACACGGCCATGAGTCAGATGAACCAGATTACCCAGCAAAACGCCGCCGCTAGCGAACAGTTGGCGTCCACTGCGGAGGAAATGACCGGCCAAGCCGAGCAGTTGCAAAACCTGATGAGCTTTTTCAATATCGGCCAGGGCAAAACCACATCGGGACATTCGGCGCCGAAGATAACCATGAAGAAGGAACCGGCCAAACTGATTCAGGTCAACCGCAGCGGTGTCGATAGTAAATTCGGACGGTTCTAGGAGGTTATATGACAACCATCGCCACAACGGCCTCGCAGTTACCAGCCCTTCCGACAGGCCAGCAGATAGCCACTGCCGGCCAATACCTAACCTTCGTATTGGCCGGCGAGACTTATGCCTTGGGGATTTTAAATATTAAGGAAATCATCGATTATGGTCAGCCAACCGAAGTGCCGATGATGCCGTCCTTCGTGCGAGGCGTCATCAATCTGCGCGGCAGTGTGGTGCCGGTGGTCGACTTGATGGCCCGCTTCGGCAAAGGCAACACTAAAATTGCCAAACGCACCAGCATCGTTATCGTGGAAACCGGTGGCAAAGCCGGCGGAGGCCTGCAAGACATCGGTGTCGTGGTCGACGCCGTCAACGAGGTCGTCGACATTGGTCAGCAGGACATCGAACCGCCTCCGAGTTTCGGTACCGGCATTCGCCCCGATTTCATCAGCGGCATGGCCAAACGGGATAGCCGTTTCATCATCCTATTGAATGTTAATCGGGTATTATCCGAAGATGAAATGGCAAATTTAAGCAAAACAGTCATCGGTGACTCGGATCATGCCGGTATCTAATCCCGAACACAAGATGAGCGCTTCCGGCTCGCCGGTCTTGCAAAAGCACGAGTTTTTCTGGATAAAAGAGTATCTGTATAAGCAGGCTGGAATTGTGTTGAACGACAGCAAGCAGGCACTGGTATCCGGACGCTTGGACAAGCGTTTGCGTTATCACGGCTTAACCAGTTATAGCGAATATTTCCGGTTGTTTGGCAAGCCGGGATTCGAACAAGAAACCTTGATGGCCCTCGATCTACTGACGACCAACGAAACCTATTTTTTTAGGGAGCCGAAGCATTTCGATTTTTTAGCCCAGCATTTTTTTCCTCAGCATCCCGCGGGCCGGCCATTAAGGCTATGGAGCGCGGCCAGCTCGAGTGGTGAAGAAGCTTACACACTGGCGATGCTGGCGGCGGAATTTTCCAAGACCCGGCAATGGGAAATTCTCGGCACCGACATTTCCCATCGGGTCTTGGAAAAAGCTCGGAACGGTCTATATCCATTAAATGCAGCGGAAAAAATCCCTGCCCCATTGTTGAAGAAATACTGCCTGAAAGGCAGTGGTGAATATGACGGTTTTCTGCTGATCGACTCGGCGTTGCGCAGCCGCGTCAGTTTCATGCATGTCAATCTGAACGATACACTACCCAACTTGGGTATTTTTGACGTGATATTTTTGCGCAACGTGATGATCTATTTCGACATACCGACCAAGCAAAGATTGGTTGAGCGTATTCAGCGCTATTTACGCCCCGGCGGTTATTTCTTCATCAGCCATTCCGAGTCGCTCAACGGCATGAACGCCGACCTGCTACAGATGGTTTCACCCTCGGTTTACCGTAAAATCGGAGCCGAATAAGCGGTTTGCGCATCCTGCTTATTTCATCGACATTTTTGCTGACGGCGGTTTTCGCCGATAATGCCGCAAATTCAAAACCGGAGGATATTGCCTTGCGTTATCTACATACTATGGTCCGAGTTAAAAATCTGGATGAATCGCTGGATTTTTACTGCAACAAACTGGGTTTATCGGAAGTGCGGCGCATGGAAAGCGAAGCCGGCCGCTTCACGCTGGTATATCTGGCGGCGCCTGGCGATAAGCAACAGGCAAGCGAACACGACGCGCCACTGCTGGAACTGACCTATAACTGGGATACCGAGGAGTACACCGGCGGCCGAAATTTTGGGCATCTGGCTTTCGAGGTGGATGATATTTACGGCGTTTGCCAAGGATTGATGGATCAGGGAGTGATCATTAACCGCCCACCGCGCGACGGCTGGATGGCATTTATCCGTTCGCCGGATCAGATTTCGATCGAACTACTGCAAAAAGGCGAAAAACTGCCGGTTCGGGAGCCGTGGGCTTCCATGGCCAATACCGGCGTTTGGTAGGAATAGAAAGTGGGAAGTTGAAAAACCACTTTCCATTTCCCACTCCCCATAAGTTCAAGAGATAATCCTTGCCGCCGCTCAGTCTTTATATCCACTTCCCGTGGTGCATACAAAAATGTCCTTACTGCGACTTTAATTCCCATGCGGTAAAAGCCGGCATTCCGGAAGACGATTATGTCGACTCACTGCTGGCGGATCTGCGGAATGATCTGAATTTACTTACCGCGCCGCGCACCGTGAGCAGCATCTTCATGGGCGGCGGCACGCCCAGTTTGTTCTCGCCCACGGCGCTGGATAGGCTGCTGTCCGGCATCGGGCAATTGTTGGTTTTAAGCGAGGATTGCGAGATTACGCTGGAAGCCAATCCCGGCACCTTTGAAAGTGTCAAGTTCCGGGAGTTTCGAGCCTTGGGCATCAATCGGCTGTCGATCGGCGTCCAAAGCTTCAGCGACAGCCATTTGCAAAGGCTGGGGCGGGTGCATTCCTCGGCCGAAGCGCTCAAGGCCGTCGAAATTGCCCGTAAAGCCGGTTTCGACAATCTGAATCTGGACTTGATGTTTGGCTTGCCTGATCAGACCGAAGCGGAAGCAATGGGCGACATACAAACCGCGATTGAGCTGAATCCCAGCCATATCTCCTTTTACCAGCTGACCTTGGAACCCAACACCTATTTTCACAAGTTCCCACCCAAGCTGCCGGAAGACGAGGCTATCTTTGCCGCCCAGAAAGTCTGTCAGAAATTGCTGACGCAACACGGCTATCAACAGTACGAGATTTCCGCCTATGCGCAAACCGGTAGCCAATGCCGGCATAACCGCAATTATTGGCAGTTCGGCGATTATTTGGGCATAGGCGCCGGGGCACACGGCAAGATCAGCCGAGCTTTACCGCACGAAATCGTTCGCACCGCCAAGCCAAAAAGCCCGGACCAATATATGAGTCTAGCCGCTTCGGCTTTTCTCGGAACAAGCGCTTCCTGCCGGGAGACGATACCCGTCGGGCAATTGCCGCTGGAGTTTGTGATGAATCATTTGCGTTTGAGCGACGGCTTTAGTCTCGACGATTATCAGACGCTGACCGGACTGAAGTTGGATAGCCTGGAGCCCGCCTTGTCGCAATGCTTGGAACAGGGATTGTTGCTCAAGCGGCGGCAACGGATTTTTTGTTCTGAAAAAGGCTGGGATTTTCTGGATGTGATTTTGGAAAAATTCATTCAATAGGTTCGGCGGGTTATAATCGCTGGAACAATTGCCCCGTAAACACCCTATGCTCGATTACCAACAACAATTTATTCAATACGCGCTGGATTGCGGCGTGCTTAAGTTTGGAGAATTCCAGCTCAAATCCGGCCGTATCAGCCCTTATTTTTTCAATACCGGCCTGTTTAACAGCGGTGCCCAACTTGACAAACTTGGGCAGTTTTATGCCCAGGCCCTGATCGCCGCCGGCGTCGAAGTCGATGTACTTTACGGCCCGGCTTACAAGGGCATCCCCTTGGTCAGCACCACTGCTATTGCCTACTCGAGGTTGAAAGGCGACATTCCTTTCGCGTTTAACCGCAAGGAAGCGAAGGATCACGGCGAAGGCGGCATGCTGGTCGGTGCGCCTCTAAAAGGCAAGGTGTGGATACTCGACGATGTGATTACCGCCGGCACCTCGGTCAGGGAATCGGTCGATATTATTCGAGCCGCGGGCGCCACGGTATCCGGCGTGGTTATAGCTCTCGATCGCCAGGAAAAAGGGCGGAATGAATTGTCAGCGGTACAGGAAGTATCGGCTCAATTCGGCATACCGGTAATAGCCATCATTTCACTGGCAAACATCGTTGAATTCATCGAACAAAGCGATGCACGCAGCGAGAAGCTGGCTATCATCAAAACCTATCGCCAGAAATTCGGTGTTTAGAACTGCCTACAACCCTACCGCTTCTTGATATTTAGTCTACAATGAGTGGTCGTTATTTGCCCCTATATTGAGTCAGTCAGCAAAAAGGCTTGCCATGAGAAATCTGGAATTTAAAGAACAGTTGCACGAATATTCGCACTGGCGTGAACAACTGATACAAGCTATCGAGATGTATAGGGAGTGGCGTAACCGCTACAAGTTCAGCGATCCGCAAAGTACCGACACCTTGCTCAACATCTTGCAGGGCCTCTATTCCGACCGCATCACCTTGGCATTCGTTGCCGAATTTTCCCGAGGCAAAACCGAACTGATCAATTCGCTGTTCTTCGCCGAGACAGGGGTTCGACTGTTGCCATCCTCGCCGGGACGCACCACCATGTCGCCCACGGAATTATTCTGGGACGAAGCAGGCGGCAGCTATATCCGCCTGCTCAACATCGAAAGCCGGCTGGAAGACATCTCGCTGATGGATTACAAGCATAATCCCGAACGCTGGACCCAGATCAATCTGGATTGCGATTCACCCACGCAAATGCAGGAAGCCTTCCGGGAATTGATTGCGGTTAAACGCGTTACGAAGGATATGGCGGACAAGCTGGGGCTTTGGAACGAACGAGAGGCGGCCGAACAAGGCATCATCAATCCGGAATTCGTCGAAGTACCGTGCTGGCGGCATGCTATGATCAGCTTCCCGCACCCGCTGCTGAAAGAAGGCTTGTGCATTCTGGATACTCCAGGTCTTAACGCTTTGGGTACGGAACCGGAATTGACGTTGAGCATGCTGCCCAGCGCCCAGGCCATCGTCTTCGTGTTGGCCGCCGATACCGGCGTGACCAAGAGCGATATGGAAATGTGGAAAAGCCATGTCTGCGGTTCGAGAGGCCAGCGCCGCCAAGGTTTGGCGGTGGTGATGAACAAAATCGATTCGATGTGGGACGATCTGGCCGGCGATACCGGCTACGACGCCGCCATCGAAAAACAAATCGAAACCTGCGCAACGATCTTGAGCCTGAATAAAGACTTGATTTTCCCCGTTTCCGCTAAACAGGCCTTGCTGGCAAAAGTAAAAGGCGACGACGCATTGCTGGAAAGAAGCCGACTGAAAAGGCTGGAAAATTACCTTTCCGAAGACATCCTGGATCAGCGCCGAGAAATTTTGAAAGGGGTCGTCGAAAAAGAAATCGGCTTCCTGGTCAGCGAGTCGATCAAACTGATGAGCGGCAAGATCGCCAATGCCGACAAACAACTGCAAGAATTCAAACAGGTCGATTTTCAAAATCAGGAAATGACCGGCAAATTGATGGCGGAAACCCGCGATCGTCAAAATGCCTACATGGTAAATATCGAAAACTTCCAAGCCAGCCGTAAAGTGTTTGCGGTCCAGGCCAAGATGCTGATCGATAGTTTTTCCAAAGACAAAATCGACGAAGTCATCAAGGCCACCCGCCTGGAGATGAGAAAAAGCCTGACCACTTACGGCATGAAGCAAAGCATGCGTAAATTGTTCGACGAACTGCGTGATCTGCTGCAAGACTCGGTGGACATTACCGAAGAAACCCGTCGACTGATCAAGGCTATCCACAAAAAATTCCAGGACGAATACGGTTTCAAGGAAATCGAGCCGCAACTGTTTTCGATCAAACAGTATCAGTTTGAACTGGAACAGATTTTCGATGAAGGCGAAGCCTTCCGCACCAGCGCCAAGACCACGATGACTGAGCAAAGCGTGGTGATCGATAGGCTTTACAGCACGTTGATTGCCAAAGCCAGGAATATACTGCAACAGGCCCATAAGGACGCGGCTACCTGGAGCAATAGCGTCCTAACGCCGTTGATGCACCAGATCAAGGATCATAAAAAACAAATTGAAAGCCGCTTGGTGATGCTCAGAAAAATCAACGAGTCAAAAGGCAGTGTCGGCGAAAGCATCGCCCAACTCGAAGCCGAATTGGCGCCGCTAATATCGCAACGCCAGGAACTGGTTGAGATTATCAAGGCCATGCATATGGAGATCAAGGACGAGTGATCGGACTCGCCTCACTCAAACCAAAGGGTTTTGGCGATTGAGCTTTTAAGCTCAATCGAAGAAATCGAAACTCATCTGGCCGCCAGCCGAAGGCTTGCGGAACAAATCGCTACGCAGCGGTGGCTGCGGGCGATCCAAACCCAGTTTTTTGCGGATTAGCCGGAAACGTTGGCCGATCAGGTCAGCATAGTTGCCGCCGCCGCGCTGCCGTTGGTGAAACGCAGCATCGTAGGTCTTTCCTCCTCGGCTTTCCTTCACCCGATTCATCACATGATCGGCTTTCAAAGGGTAATACCGGCGCAGCCATTCCTCGAACAAGTCCGCCACTTCCAGCGGCAAGCGCAACAAAATGTATTCGGCACTGAGCGCGCCGGCTTCATGGGCGGCCTTGATAATGTCTTCCAGTTCATGATCGTTCAACACCGGGATCAACGGTGCCATCATCACCCCGGTCGGAACCCCCGCCTCGCGCAAGCGGCTTAGTGTTTCCAGCCGGCGTTGCGGCGCGGCGGCGCGCGGTTCCAATGTTCGTGCCAGCGTTCCGTCCAGCGTGGTAATCGACATGCCAACCCAGACTAAACCTTGCTCGGCCATGGGCGCCAGCAGATCCAGATCGCGCTCGATCAGCGCCGATTTTGTGACGATGCTGACCGGGTGGCGAGTTTCCGCCAGCACCTCCAATATCTGCCGCATCAACCGATGCCGGCGTTCCAATGGTTGATAAGGATCGGTATTGGTTCCCAAGGCCAGAGGCGCGCAACGGTAATTACGCTTGCCCAATTCCTCGCGCAACAGACGCGCGGCATCCGGCTTGATCAGGATACGGCTTTCGAAATCCAGCCCGGCGGAATAACCCAGATAAGCGTGGGTGGGTCTGGCGAAACAATAGATGCAGCCGTGCTCGCAGCCGCGATAAGGATTGATCGACCGGTCGAACGGGATATCCGGCGAATCATTGTAAGTAATCAGTGAGCGGCTGTTGTCGACGATGACTTCGGTATTCAGCGGCGGCAATTCGGCATCCAAACTGCCCCAACCGTCGTCTTCGGCATGGCCGCTTTGTTTTTCGAAGCGGCCTGCAACGTTGCTGATGCTGCCTCGGCCTTTATAAGCGAGGGGTTTTGACATGGAATATTCGGCTGACGAGCTCGGAAATCGAAGTTTATACCGGCTAATCCTATATTGCGACAACGTAATTCACATCAAGCCGCATCCGATCAGGCTACCGCCTTTAACCAGATTAGTCGCCGGCCTTCACTTCATCATTCGACTGGCTAAGTAGGAACGGAAAATTTTCGCAATACTAAAAACAGGATGGAATTTCCAGCTAACTCGACACTCGGGCGAGGCCAGCTTAGCTTGAGCCCGCCACGCCAGCGAAAATACCGTACATTATTCCTTGGCCCCTGCCTCGACGAGAATTTGTTCGATCTCTTTATGCCGGCGAGTCCTGGCAAACTGTAAGGCATTCGAAGTTGGCTTCGCCCCCTTTTATCCAGTAGCAGCTTTACCATCTCAAGCTTCCCCCTGCCAGCGGCCAAACCAAGTGCCGCGCCTTCACCGGCGTTTACATCGATTCCGGCATCGAGAAATAGTTGTACCGCAGCCTTATCAACGGCCCCGGCGGATTTTGCGAATTGTTGTTCGGTGAATTCGATACCCATTTGCTGTAAATCCTTTCGAGCTTGTACCGCATCCACCGCCAATGCGACATCTGCTTGGCATAAGCCGACAACCGTACCGATCACGATGGCCGCGATGAAATTAATCCGACGTGTGTTGGATAAGTTTTTGTCGATCATGATTTACCTCGTTAAGACCATTAACCGGGGAATGGATAACGTATTGTTGGAATTTGATTTTGCATTTTAGCGGAACATGCTGGCTTTAAGGAAACTCTGATTAAGGTCTTCGATAGACAAAAGCCGCCCAGGGAGTGTCGGTCGCCAACTCCCAGTAAGCGGCGGGATAAGCTCGAAGGCGATCATTAAATGAATTGATGGAAGAAGTCTTACATAAGATGCGCCACGTTGCTAGCGTCCTACAAATCAACACCCTTCAAGGCTATCGCCGCCTTGGCCAGGCGTTGCCCTAGTACCCAGCACAAGCGCTTTTCGTGCTCGGTCAACTCGGAATCCGTTTCCGAACGATGGCTGGGGCCGTAGGGCGTGCCGCCGCTGACAGTTTCCCGCAGAGCGATCTCGTTGCACGGCAGGCTCATCACTATCATGCCATGGTGCATCAGCGGCAACATCATCGACAGCAGCGTGGTTTCCTGGCCGCCGTGCATGCTGCCGCTGGAGGTGAATACGCCTGCGGGTTTGCCGGACAAGGCGCCGGACAGCCACAAGCCGGTGGAGCCGTCGATGAAATGTTTCAGCGGCGCGGCCATGTTGCCGAAGTGGGTGGGGCTGCCCAACGCCAGGCCGTCGCAATGTTCCAGTTCCTGCATCGTCGCGTAGGGTGCGCCGGATTCGGGGATGTTGTCGGCGACTTTCTCGCAGACCGTGGAGACTTCCGGCACGGTACGCAACATCGCTTCCGCGCCCTTCACCGACTCCACGCCCCGGGCGATATTCTGCGCCATGTTCGCGGTGTTGCCGTTGCGGCTGTAGTAAAGGATCAGGATCTTGGTCATCACAATATAGCCAGCACGGTTTCAGGAGGCCGGCCGATGGCTGCCTTATTATTGGCCAGTACGATGGGGCGTTCGATCAGTTTTGGTATTCTGACCATGGCCTCGATCAGCTCCGAATCGCTCAAGGATTTGTCGTCCAGGCCATTTTCCTTGTATTCGGGCTCCTTGGTGCGGATCAGATCGCGCGGCTTGAGGCCAAGTTTTTGCAGGATGTCCTGTAATTCGGAGTGGTTGGGCGGCGTCTTCAGATATTCGATCACCTCCGGGGCTATGCCCTGCGCTTCCAGCAGTTTCAGGGTGTCCCGGGATTTTCCGCAACGGGGGTTGTGGTAGATTTTTACGCTCATGGCTAGACTCTTGGGGCGAGGGTAACAGAGAAAGTTATAGTCATCGCACTTCAAATTTCGTTTTTTGAACCTCCTCACCCTAACCCTCTCCAGCAGGAGAGGGAATTGCGGCGCCGAAATTTGAAGTGCGAACGGTATATTTTACTTTCCTTTTAATCATCGCCCATTAACTTTTACAAAATTGCCGAGATAAAGGGATAATTGCCCCCTATCGAAATACAGGAGCACCAGATGGAGAGCATGTCGCAGCACGACGCCAACGAAGAATACGAAAAACAGCAAATTCGCGACTTTTTTGCCAATAAGAGCGAGGGCGTTTGCATAGAGGTTGGCGCGAATGAACCGCTTTCGGTCTGTTCTCAATCGCTGCATCTGGAACAAAAGCTGAACTGGCGATGCCTGCTGATAGAGCCGAATCCGGTGCTGGCTCAAAAAGCCCGTGAATTGCGTCCAAAGGCCATCGTTTACGAAGCGGCCTGCACGTCGCCGGAACATATAGGCCTCATGCAGCTCAACATCCCGATCGATGAAAATAATCAGGAAGTCACGGGGCATGCGGCGCTGGAGCAAAATGCCGACGAGCATAACTACACGCATCATAAGATCGTCGATGTCAAGGCCGATACGCTGAGCAATATCCTGAACGAAACAGCTATTACCGAGCCGGACTTTCTATCGATCGATGTGGAAGGCGCGGAACTCGACGTGCTGTTGGGCTTTGATTTTCAACGCTACCGGCCAAAGCTGATCTTGCTGGAAGACAAGCACCTTTATCTGCAAAAACATCTGCTGTTGAAGCGAAATGGCTATAAACTGGTACGGCGCCTGAACCGCAATTGCTGGTACATTCCGAACGAAGTCGCCGGGCCCGATGTGCCATTGGCCGATAAGCTGAAGCTGATGAAACGTATGTATATCAGCATCTGGCTCAAGAAGCTGCAGTACGCCTGGCGCCACAAAACCCTGAAACCTTTCAAGACCCTGTAAACGATCATGCAAATACCCAATTATTCAGCCGCCCGCGTGCTGGTGGTCGGTGACCTGATGCTGGACCGCTACTGGCATGGCCCCACCTCGCGCATTTCGCCGGAAGCGCCGGTGCCGGTGGTTCACGTCAAGGAAGACGAGCAGCGCGCCGGCGGAGCCGGCAACGTGGCCTTGAATATCGCCGCGCTGGGCGCCAAGGTGTCGTTGCTGGGATTTACCGGCGAGGATCAAGCTGCGGTGGCACTGGAAACCCTGCTGAAGAAGGCCGGTGTCCTGTGCCTGTTTCAGCCGGTGCCCAATTCCCCTACTATTACTAAGCTGCGGGTGATGAGTCGCCATCAACAGCTGATACGGCTGGATTTCGAGGATGGGTTTCATAATGTCGACAGCGATTCGTTGCTGCATCTGTATCACGCCGAGATGATGCAATCACAAGTGGTCGTGCTGTCCGATTACGGCAAGGGCACCTTGAACCGGGTTCAGCAATTCATCCAGCTCGCTAGGCAGCTCAACAAGCCGGTGTTGGTCGATCCCAAGGGTAGCGATTTTTCCATTTACAAGCAGGCGACGTTGCTGACTCCCAATCTCGGCGAGTTCGAGGCGGTGGTCGGCCGTTGCGACGATCAGCAGCAAATCGTCGAACGCGGCACGAATCTGATGAACGAACTGGAATTGCAGGCCTTGCTGGTGACACGCGGCGAGCACGGCATGAGCTTGCTAGCCAAGGATGCCGAGCCGCTGCATCTGCCGACACATGCTCGTGAAGTATTCGACGTCACCGGTGCCGGTGACACGGTGATTTCGGTGCTGGCAGCGAGTCTGGCCGCCAAGAAATCGCTAGCGGAAGCGACACAACTGGCTAACATCGGCGCCGGTATCGTGGTCGGCAAGATGGGCACCGCCACCGTCAACACCGAGGAACTGGCCGATGCCTTGCACGGTCCGCGCGCTCACCACAAGGGTGTCTGTACCTTGCCGGAACTTTTAAAAGAACGCGAAGCGGCCAGGCAAAATGGCGACAAAGTCGTCGCCACCAACGGCTGTTTCGACATCCTCCATCCCGGCCATGTCCGCTATCTGCAACAAGCCAAGACCCTGGGTGACCGCTTGGTGGTGCTGGTCAACAGCGATGACTCGGTACAACGTTTGAAAGGCCCGGAGCGCCCGGTCAATCCGCTGGATCATCGCATGGAAATGCTGGCGGCTTTGGAGTGCGTGGACTGGGTAGTGCCGTTCGAAGAAGACACGCCGAAACAAGTGATCGATCAATTGCTGCCGGATATTCTGGTCAAGGGCGGAGACTACACCGACAT
>Ga0316622_100000151_pt1 | contig 34707 bp, 28 predicted proteins | sample OWC_Aug_OW2_C1_D_FD_207646 | JGI IMG/M metagenome (GOLD analysis project Ga0316622, IMG submission 207646) | Wetland soil microbial communities from Old Woman Creek delta, Ohio, United States - OWC_Aug_OW2_C1_D5_C | ecosystem: Environmental > Terrestrial > Soil > Wetlands | place: USA: Ohio... | reverse complement strand
CTCCGTGGATTTCGGCTACCAACAGGTCCCTCACGCGGAGAAGGCGCAGCGCGTGCGCGCGCTCTTCGAGTCCGTGGCGGACAAGTACGACCTGATGAACGACCTGATGTCGGCCGGCGTACACCGGCTCTGGAAGCGCTTTGCGCTCTCCCAGACGGGGCTGCGCCCCGGCCAGTCGGCGCTCGACGTCGCGGGCGGCACCGGCGACCTCGCCGCCGGCATGGCGCGCCAGGTTGGCGAACGCGGCCTGGTGGTGCTGTCCGACATCAACGCCGCGATGCTCGACGTCGGGCGCAACCGCCTGCTCGATCGCGGCCTGGTGCGCAACGTGCGCTTCTCGATGGCCGATGCCGAGTGCCTGCCGTTCGACGACGAGAGCTTCGACTGCGTGACGATCGGCTTCGGCCTGCGCAATGTGACCGACAAGCCCGCAGCCCTGGCCTCGATGCGGCGCGTGCTGAGACCCGGCGGCCGGCTGCTGGTGCTCGAGTTCTCGAAGCCCGTCGTGCCGGGACTGAAGCCGATCTATGACGTGTACTCCTTCAGCGTGCTGCCTTGGCTCGGCCAGCGCGTGGCGGGCGATGCCGACAGCTACCGCTACCTGGCCGAATCCATCCGGCGCTTCCCGGACCAGGAAACCTTGCTCGGCATGATGCGCGAGGCCGGCCTCGAGGACTGCCGCTACCACAACCTGAGCGGCGGCATCGTGGCCCTGCACAAGGGCTTCCGCTACTGACATGCTGCTCGAACGGCTCGAGTCCCTCCTGAACCGCAACATCGCCGACTCGAGGAAGGCGCAGGCACTGTGCCGCCAGCTCGACGGCCGCGTGATCTCGCTGACGGTCCATGGCACTCCCCTCGCGTTCTTCTTCCGGGCAGACAGTGGCCGCGTCGCGCTCACCACGCGGCACGACGGCCCCGCCGACGCGAGCCTGTCCGGAACGCCGATCGCGCTCCTGGGCCTGGCCGGACCGCGGGCGGAGGGTGCGCTTCGCGGCGGTGGCGTGCGCATCGAGGGAGATGCGGAAATCGCGCAGAAATTTAGGGACCTGCTCGCGCAGGCGCAACCCGACTTCGAGGAGGAACTCGCGCGGGTGATCGGCGACGTGGCGGCCCGCCAGGTGGCGAATGTCGCCCGCGGCTTCCTGGGCTGGGGACGCAAGGCGTCTGATTCGTTCGCCACCAACGTGGTCGAGTATCTGCAGGAGGAAGGACGCGACCTGCCGACCCGGGTCGAGGTCGAGGAATTCCTGACGGGTGTCGACCGGCTGCGCGACGATGCCGAGCGCCTCGAGGCCCGCCTCGTCCGCCTCGAATTAAAGTGACCGGCGCAGCGCGCTCCTCACGACCCCCTACCCCCTGGTCCCTGATCACTTCCTGATGCGTCTCCGGGTCATCGGCCGCCTCCTGCAGATCCAGCGCGTGCTCGTGCGGCACGGCCTCGACGAGTTCATTCTCGCGACGCACCTGTTCCGCCCGCTGCGCTACCTCTTCTACCTCTCGCCGGCGACCTGGTTCGAGCGGCGGAAAGGCGGCTCGCGCGGCGAACGGATCCGCCTCGCGCTCGAGGAACTCGGGCCGATCTTCATGAAGTTCGGGCAGGCGCTCTCGACGCGGCGCGACCTGTTGCCATCCGACATCGCCGACGAACTCGCCAAGCTGCAGGACCGCGTGCCGCCGTTCCCGGGACCGGAAGCCCGCGCGATCATCGAGCGTGCCTACGGCCGGCCCGTCGGGGAGGTCTTCGAACAGTTCGACGAGACGCCGCTGGCGGCAGCCTCGATCGCCCAGGTGCACGTAGCGCGGCTGCGCTCCGGCGAAGAAGTGGTCGTGAAGGTGGTCCGCCCCGGGGTGCGCGCGAAGATCGAGCGTGACCTCGAGGTCATGTACGTCATGGCGCGACTGGCCCGGGATTACGCGCGCGAGGGCCATCGCCTGCGACCCGTCGAGGTCGTCAAGGAATACGAGAAGACCATCCTCGACGAACTCGACCTGATGCGCGAGGCGGCGAACGCCGCGCAGCTGAAACGCAATTTCTCGGGATCCGAGCTGTTGTACGTCCCCGAGGTCTACTGGGACTACTGCCGGCCCGATGCGATGGTGATGGAGCGAATCCACGGCGTGCTCGTGAGCGACATGGACGAGCTGCGCCGGCGCGGAACCAACATCCAGCGCCTCGCCGAGAACGGCGTCGAGATCTTCTTCACGCAGGTGTTCCGGCACAACTTCTTCCACGCCGACATGCACCCGGGCAACATCTTCGTGCAGCTCGATGACCCGGAGCACCCGAAGTACGCGGCCGTGGACTTCGGCATCGTGGGATCGCTGGACGCGCGCGACCAGCATTACCTCGCCGAGAATTTCCTCGCATTTTTCGACCGCGACTACAACCGCGTCGCGAGACTGCACGTCGATTCGGGCTGGGTTCCGGCCGACACGCGCGTGGACGAGCTCGAAGCGGCCGTGCGCACCGTGTGCGAGCCGATCTTCAACAAGCCGCTGGCGGAGATTTCCTTCGGGCAGGTGCTGCTGCGGCTGTTCGAGACGGCGCGACGCTTCCAGATGCAGGTGCAGCCGCAGCTGATCCTGCTGCAGAAGACACTGCTGCAGATCGAGGGGCTCGGCCGGCAGCTCTATCCCGAGCTCGACCTGTGGAAGACCGCGCAGCCGATCCTGAAGGACTGGGCAGCCGACCGGCTGAGCGGCCGCGCCCTCGCCCAGCAGCTTCGTCGCCAGTTGCCGGACGTGAGCGAAGCCTTCCGCATGCTGCCGCAGGTGCTGCAGCAGTTCGTGCAGCAGGCCTCCGAGGGCAAGTTCCGCCTCAAGGTCGAGCAGGCGGGCATCGACGAACTGCGGCGTGAGATCCGCGCGAGCGCCCGCCAGCGCGATGGAACCCTCGCCGCGGCGGCCACGCTGCTCGGTGGCCTGGTGTGGCTCGCGCTTGGTGCCGCGCCGTGGCCTGGCGTTGCGCTGTGCGCGGCGGGGCTGCTCGCGCTGGCGCTCGCCAGGAGAGGGGATAGGGACTAGGGGATAGGGGATAGTGGAGAAACGGGCTTCATACGTTGCTGACGGTCCCATCGAAGCCGGAGGTTCGCTTCTTCACTACCCCCTATCCCCTAGTCACTATCCCCTTTCTTCACGTCGACCCACGTCGCCCGCGCCCGCGCGCACAACTCCCCGTCCTCGTCGAAGATCGCCGTGCCCGCGTAGTGCTTGCGGCCGTCGGCGCCGAGTTTCCAGCCGATGACCGTGCATGGCTCGCCGACGTGGACGCGCCGGTCGACGTGCGCCTGCATTTCGCCCAGCAGCATCGTCCGGCGACCGCCCGAGACGGCGAAATAGCCGGGACAGTCGAGCGCCGCCCAGTGGTACTCGCAGGACACCTTGCCGTCCCCTGCATCGAGTGAGTCGGCCGGCAGCCAGGGAGCAGCGACGATGCCCGTGTCGAGCATCCCGGGGAATATCCTCAGTCCATCGCCACGGCGTCGATGCGGCCCGCAGACGAAGCAGTCGGGAAACGGATGCTCCCGGAAGCCCGGGTAGTGCTGCGAAGCCCACACCGCCTGAACGTAACGCGGCGGCGGGGGCACCTCGAGCTCGAGTCGCCCGGGCGTGCCCCGTGCAACCTGCGCCGCCGCCGACTTGAGCAGCCACTCGCCGGCCGGCTCCGGCTCCAGTGTCAGCGGCGCATCCAAGGGCGGCGGTGACAACAATCGAACGCGAAGATCCACCTGTGCCGCGACTGCGAATGCGCCGCACACGTAGCCACCGTTGCCGGAATCGGGGGGGCCGTTGAAGCGTCGTGCGATCGTGATCGTGTTCACCGGCTCTGATCCTCCGCCGCGCTCCCGGAAGCGCATTGCCAGCACTCGGAAAACTGCCCGTCGATGCGCTCACCGCATCGGGGACAGTCCCAGGGCTCGCCAGCGTCCCGCGGACGCAGAGCCTCGTCGATCAGCCCGCGAGCCCTCAGCGCCTGGCCGGGTTCGCGCACCCACAGTTCCGGCCAGCATTCGAGGAACGGGATCTCTCCAACCGCGCCGCCGAGACGATCGTTCCGCACGACGCAGGCGATCCCTGCGGCTTCGAGCAGGTTGCGCAGATGCGCAATCTCGATCGTCGATTCGGCCACGTGCACCCGGCGCATGCGTCACGAAACTCCACGCCCAATGCGTTCACGCGGGCCGCCGCAACGGCTAGCATCGTGCGATGAGTGGATCCAGGGCCCTTACCATACTGTCCCGGCGCCTTCCGGCAAAGCGCGCTTTCATCACCGGCGCAGCCAGCGGCCTCGGCCGCGCAGTCGCCCTCGAGCTGGCCCGCGACGGTTGGCAGCTCGGGCTCCTCGATCTCTCGGCGGAGAGACTGAGGGGCGTGGAGGAGGAAATGCGCGCCGCGGGCGCGGCGATCCGGGCCTACACCGGCGACGTAGCCGACGAGCCGTTTGTCGCGGCGTCCGTCGCGGACTTCGTGGCGCATGCGGGCGGCCTCGACCTCATCATGAACAACGCCGGCGTCGCGGTGGCCGGCGCAGTCGAGGACACGGCGGTCGAGGACTGGCGCTGGATCGTCGGCATCAACCTGCTCGGAGCGGTGTGGGGATGCCGTGCTGCAATTCCCGTCATGCGAGCCCAGGGATCCGGCCTGGTGCTCAATATCGCGAGTTCGGCGGGCTTTGCCGCCGCGCCGAGGATGGCGCCCTACAACGCGACGAAGTCCGCCGTGATTGCTCTGAGCGAGACGATGGCCGCGGAACTGGACGGCACCGGCGTCCAGGTATCGGTCGCCATGCCCGGTTTTTTCCGCACGCACCTGCTCGAATCCATGCGCGCGCCGATCGAGGAGAGCGCCGGGGCCCATCGGTTGATGCAGGGATCGAAGCACGGCGCGGGCACGGCCGCTCGCGCGTTGCTCGAAGCAGCCGCGAACGGCGAACTGCACATCGTCTGGCCGCGCGAGTACCGCCTGGCCTGGCGGCTGAAGCGCTTCTTCCCTGCGTGGTTCGTCAGGCGGGTCGGCAAGCTGCGCGATAAGCAGCTGGCGCGGGCGAATCCACCGCAAGGATGAACCGTGTGTAGATCTCGGGCAGCCGCTCGAGCACCTGCGCCTTGCCGAGCATCTCGCTGCCGGCGATGGCGCGCTTGAGCACCGGCAGGGTGAGTTCCTCGAGAGCCCGGGACGAGACCGGTCCGTAACTCAGGTGCCAGGGTTCCATCCCGGCGCCGCAGCCGACGGACGCATAGGGCCGGTGAAAGCCAAAACGGCCCATGTTCTCGTCGAGCCACAGGGACAGTCGCCCGAACACTCCGTCGGCCGCGTATTCCCCTGGGACCAGCTGCACGTGGTAATCCGGTGGCATCGCCGCCGAGTCGGTGACGTCCACATCCGACCCCCAGTGATGTCGACTGCCGCCCGGGATCGCCGACCAGCACAGGATGGCGTCGACGCGCTGCGAGTCGTCCAGTTGCGCAGGATCGATCTGCTGCCCGTCCCGGTCCAGCAGCGGGCGCTCGCCGCGCCACTTGCGGTTCCAGATCAGCACCTGCCGGTCGAAATCGCGAAAACTCGAAGCCGCCACGAGGTCGATCCCGGCGCCGGCGGCTGCATCACGCAGTGCGAGGAACGACGCGACGGCTTCGTAGTGCAACCCGCAACGCGGGCGCTCGATTTCGACGATGTGCGTCCGGGCACGGCCCGTCAGTTCGAGTTCGTTCATGCGGTGTTGCCTCGGGCCGCAAGCATACCCGACTCGCGCTCGCCGTCGGCGCGTGCGGCGCAGCAAGCCGTGTCCGAATACACGCCAGATTTCTGGTCATTTCGGTGCAATTTGCATCTCGTCGCCGCGGAGCGCGAGGACTATGATGCTCGGCAGGTAGACGGCCAAGTCAACAACAACAGCGCGACTCGAAGACACGGGACGAACGAGCCGGACATGCGCGGGATTCGACTCAAGCTCCGTTACACGCTGACCGTCCTGGCGGTCGGGCTCGTGCTGACCGCGACGGTCGCGATCACGACGTACGTGACCGAGCGACACGAGGCGCAGCACCTGAACGAGATTATCGCGGAGGCCCGCAGCCTCCAGGCGTCGGATCCGGCCGAGGCGATACCCGAGTTGCGGCGTGACCTCAGCGCCATGGTCTCGCACGCGTACTCGGGAAGGCTGCTGTTGATCGTCGGCATCGGCCTCGCGCTCTCCTGCATCGCCGCGTGGCTCACGGGCCTCCTCGTTGCGCGCATCGACCGCGGCGTGGGCGCCCTGATGGTGAGCGCCGATCGCATCGGGCACGGCCTGCACTCCGAGCCGGTGCGGGGAAGCGGCGTGCCGGAGCTCGCTTCGCTCGAGAGTTCGCTCGAGCGGATGAGGCAGGCGCTGGCCGGCACGACGATCTCGCGCGATTACCTCGACACGCTGTTGAACAGCATGAGCGACGCCGTTCTCGTCACCGCGCCTGACGGTCGCGTGCGGACGGCCAACCTCGCGGCCGCGACCATGCTCGGCTTCGAGCTGCAGCAGCTCGTCGGTCTCGAATTCATGTCGCTCGTGGCGGAGCAGCACCGTCCGGCCTTCGACCTTCAGCGGGTACTCACCGAGCCGGGCGAAACGGTCGTGAGCACGTCGCGCGGGCAGACGATTCCCGTCTCGGTGAGCGCCTCGGTGATATCGAGTGAGGACCCGCGCTTCAAGGGCACGATATTCGTGCTGCGCGACATCACCGAGCGCAAGCGTGCGGAACGCCGCATCCGCTACCTGGCGCGCTTCGACACGCTCACCAAGATGCCGAACCGGATGCAGTTCCAGCACCTGCTGCACCAGGCGCTCACGCGGTGCCTGCGGCAGCGTCGCGGCCTGGCGCTGCTGTACGTGGACTTGGATAACTTCAAGGAAATCAACGACACCTTCGGGCACGCCGCGGGCGACCGCGTGCTCGAGACGGTCAGCGAGCGCCTGGCGAGAGTGCTGCCGCGCGAGTCGGTGGTCGGCCGGCTCGCGGGCGACGAGTTCGCGATCTTCGCGGAGGCCGCGGACGAACCGGAGGACCGGCACGGTCAGGCCGCGTCGATCGCCCGCCAGGTGCTGAGCGAGGTGTCGCGGCCCCTGCACGTCGGCGAGCAGGAGATCGAGGTAACCGCCAGCATCGGCATAGCCGCGAGCCCGGAAGATGCCGACAACGTCATCGACCTGATCCGTAACGCAGACGCCGCGATGTATCACGCGAAGCGCGCGGGCCGGAACTGCCACGTCTTCTACGCACCCGACATGAACGCCGCCGCAGTGGAGCGGTTGCTGCTCAAGAGCAAGCTGCGGCGCGCGCTCGACCGCGACGAGTTCCTGCTGCGGTACCAACCCAAGGTGGACCTAGGTAGCGGCCAGGTGGTGGGCGCGGAGGCGCTGCTGCGCTGGCGCTTGCCCGGGCACGGTGAGATCGCGCCGTCGCAGTTCATACCCCTCGCCGAGGAATCGCGCCTGATCCTCGACATCGGCGCCTGGGTGTTGAACCAGGTGTGCAGCGACTACGCGACCTGGCAGGAGCGCGTCCCCGACCCTGGCATGGTCGCCATCAACCTGTCGCTGAAGGAGCTGAGCCAGGCGAGCTTCATCCCGCGGTGCCGCTCGGTGTTCGAGAAGCACCACGTCTCGCCGAGCCGCGTCGAGCTCGAGATCACCGAGACGACCCTGATGCTGGACGCCGAGCGCACGCTGCCGCTGCTGGATGAATTGCGCGCAATGGGCGTGCATCTTTCCATCGACGACTTCGGCACCGGCTACTCGAGCCTGAGCGCCTTGCAGCAGTTCCCGATCGGTACGCTGAAGATCGACCAGTCCTTCGTCCGCAACGCCGCGACGGACCCGGACGACGCGACGATCGTGCGCACCATCATCGAGATGGGACGCAGCCTGGGTCTGCAGGTGCTGGCCGAGGGCATCGAGACCGAGGAGCAGCGCTACTTCCTGCTGCACGCCGGCTGCCAGTTCGGGCAAGGGCGTCTGTTCGGCGAGCCGATCTCGGCGGGTGAGTTCCTCGAGGTGATCCTGAGGCAGGCCACCGGGCAGCACCCGGTTCTCAGGCTGCCGGCCTGAATCCACTCGACCCCCTCCGGAGAAAGAAAAAGCAGGGCGGGCCAGGGCCCGCCCGAACGGGGGTCATCGTTGACGGGGCTCAAGGTACCGAACGAGACGATTCTCGTCAAGACTTTGTCTAGGTGAATCCTGTATTTATCATTTACAGGACGAGCGGGCAGCGTATCATCGCGGCCATGTACTCCATCAAAGCTGTGTCCCAGGCGACCGGCCTGACCGTCGAGACGCTTCGTGCGTGGGAGCGCCGGTACGGGATCGTGGTACCGGAGCGAGACGACACCGGACGGCGCATCTACGCGTCAGCGGACGTGCTGCGCCTGCGGCGCCTGAGGGAGGCCACCGATCGCGGCCATCCGATCGGGCGTCTCGCACAACTGACAGACGAGGGCTTGGCGGACCTGCTCAGCGAGTCTCCGGACCGGGGCGCCGATGCCGCATCGAACGCCTTCGTCGAGCGGATCCTCGAGTCGGCGCAGCAATTCCGGGCCGCCGAGTGCGAGCAGGTCCTGACACTCGCGATCGCGTCGCTGCCGCCGAAGCAGCTCGTCGCGGAGGTACTGACGCCACTGCTGAGGGAAGTGGGCGAACGATGGCACCGTGGCGAGTTCGCCATCGCCCAGGAGCGTCTGGTATCGACCTGCGTCCGACGGCACATCGGCCTGGTGCTCGACACCTACGATCGCTGCGCAATCCGCGACCCGATCGTGTTCGCGACGCTACCCGGGGAGCGCCACGAGCTCGGGCTGCTGATGTCTGCATTGATGTGCGCGAGTCGCGGGTTCCGGACCCACTACCTCGGCCCGGACGTGCCGGCCGCGGAGGTCGCGCGGTTCGCGCGCGCCGTGCGCGCATCGGTGGTCGCCCTGAGTGTCGTGGTGCACGAACAGCTGGCGTCGCTGCCGCAGCAGCTCCAGGCCCTGGTCGAAGAGCTCGGCACCGGGGCCAACGTGTGGCTCGGCGGCCCCGCCTCCCTGGCGCTCAGTGCGGATTCCCTTCCGGACGGCTGCCTCGTCGTGCGCGACCAGTTCGAGCTCGACCGGCGCCTGGACATGCTCGCGAACTGAATCGCGGCAACCTCAGCGTGGATGCGAGCGCCTCCACTCCCACGGCGGCGTCCGTTGCGCTTCAGGCAACGCCCACAGTCCGGCCTGCCGCATCCTCGCTTCGCGCTCGATGTCGTACAGGTGCCTGTCGCGCACGTGGCGTCGATAGACCCACGCGTGCCCCCGACGGACCATTTCCGCGTTGATCCACGCGTCGTCCGACAAACGATAAGCGCGGGCGACGGTCCGTCCGTACCGGTCCACCTCCAGCACCTGCAGTCGCACCTTCTTCCCGAGCACCATGCCTTGCAGCGCCTTGCGCGAGGTGTCCGCGTACGGCTGACCCTTCTCCGGAGCGTCGATCTCTGCCAGCCGCACCTCGATGTCCCGGCCTCTGGCACGCACGATCATGCTGTCGCCGTCGAACACCCGCTCGACAGCACCCGTGATCGACTGGGGTGCTGCGCCGGCGACGAGGCTCGCCAGCAGCAGGAGGACCGCGCAGGTCCCTGCCCTGCTCCAGAGGCCATGGGCCCGACGCGCTGGAGACGGTTCAGCGCGCGAGGCCCGCAGAGCTTTCACGCACGCGCGCGAGGACCGACTTCAACGCCTCACCGGTCGCGACGTCGAATGCCGCGACGACCGCCTGCTGGCGATTGCGCTCCGCTGCCGCTTCGGCCGCGGCCCGGAAACTCGTGACCCGCGTGCCCTTGCGACTGTCGACCAGCGTGACCTGCATCTCGACCCGGACGCGGGGAGCAGACTGCTCATCGGCGTACACGGCCTCGAACTTACGCAGCTCGACGTCCAGCATCAGGTCGGTGGGGACACGGCTTGGCGCCGCCACCGTCGCCGCGAAACGTCCGTCGGCGGCGAATGCCTGCACGAGCAGCTGCTGCAGCATCTGCGGCGCCGGGTCGGCCCAGCGCACCCCTGCAAAGTAATCGAATCCGCTGCCGGGCTTGACCGCCGCGATTCGATCGGTGTCGAGCGACGGGACGGCCCTGGGCCTGGCCACGCTCAGCGCCAGCGAAAGGCTGTCGCCGCCGCCGGCGATCGACGCTCCATGGAGGCGGTATACCTCGGGAGCGTCATTGTCGGACTTGAGCGCCGAGCTGACGCAGCCCGCGCAGAGGGCCGTTGCCGCAAGCAGCACGAGCAGACGACTCACGGGGCGATCTCCACTCCGCTCTCCTCTTTCTCACGCAGCAGGGCCGAAGGGTTCTCACGCAGGCTGCGCGCCAGCGCCCGCACCTCGGCGCTCGCATCGCGCACGTCGAGCACGAGCTGCTGCAGTTCCACCGTGCCGGTGGACGCGAACTGCGACAGCCCCGCCTCGTTTCCCGCGATGATTCGTTCGAGACTCGCCGCAGTCCTGGCGAGACCGTCCGAGGCTGCCCGCATGCCGGCCAGCGACGCCTGGATGTCCGGCTGCGAGCTGGCCACGAGTCCATTCATGCGTTGCGACAGTGCCTCGACCTCGACCGCTGTCCGCCGCAGGTCCGCAGCCAGCGCTGCAGCGTCCTTCGAAAAAGCCGGCAGGTCCTGCGAGGCGCGCCGGATGTTGTCGAGCGAATCGCCCACCGCCTTCAGGTTCTCGTCGTCCAGCAGGCGCTCGATGCGCGCCATGACGGCGCCCGCATTCCCGACCAGGTCGGGGAGCTTTTCGAGAAACGCCTCGATGTCGCCCTTGCGCGAGACGATGACCGGATAACGCTCACCGCGCGCCAGCGGCGCGGCCGGATTGCCCTCCGGGTCCTGCTGCAGGTCGATATACAGCAGACCAGTCAGGCCGAGCAGGCCGAGGCGCGCGCGCGTCGCCCCCGACAGTGGCGTCGTGTCGTCCACTTCGACGAGGATCTTCACGCGGCCAGGATTCGCATGATCGACGGACAGGTTCCTCACGCGGCCGACGTCGACGCCCAGGTAGCGCACGGGGCTTCCCTGGGCGAGCCCGCTCACCGAGCCGTTGAAATAGATTTCGTAGCGGTCGTAGACCAGATGGTCGCCCCTGCCGGAGTACCACCATACGAACGCAAAGGCCGCCGCGATGGTGAGCAGCGCGAAGATCGCCACGGCGGCGTATTTCGCGTCACGCTCCACGTTCATCCTCCTGCTTTGCCGTCACGTGGCGACCCCGCGCGCCGTGGAAATACTGGCGGACCCACGGGTGGTCGCTGGCGACGACTCCCTCGAGCGTGTCCACGATTGCCCTGCGATCGACGAGCACCGCGACACGGTCGCATGTCCTCGAGAGGGTGTCCAGATCGTGCGTCACCATGACCACGGTGAGGTGCAGTGTCTTGCGAAGGTAGAGCACCAGGTCGTCGAAAGCAGTGGCGGCGATCGGGTCCAGACCCGCGGTGGGCTCGTCGAGGAACAACAGCGCCGGATCGAGCGACATCGCCCGTGCCACCGCTACTCGCTTGATCATGCCGCCCGACAGCTGGGCTGGATACTTCGCGGCGGCGTCGAGCGGCAGACCCACCATGCGCAACCGCAGCTCGACCAGCCGCGCAAGTGAGTCTTCGTCCAGCTCCATCGCCTCGGCCACCGGCAGCGTGACGTTCTCCGCCACGGTGAGCGAGGTGAAGAGCGCGCCGTGCTGGAAGGTCACGCCATACCGGTGCTTGACCTGGCGCAGCTCCCGCTCGTCCATCCTCGTGATCTCGCGTCCCTCGATCTCGACGCTGCCGGCGGTCGGTCGAAGCAGGCCGAGCATGGTCTTCAGCAGCACGGATTTCCCGCTGCCAGACCCGCCGACGATGCCGAAGACCTCCCCGGGGAATACGTCGAAGCTGACGCCGTCGTGCACGACCTGCGTGCCGAAGCGGCTGACGATGTCGCGTACCGTGATGACGGGCTGCACGGACGGCATCAGAAATCGATCTCGAGGAAGAAGATTGCGAACAGGGCGTCCGCGAAGATCACCAGGAAGATCGACTGCACCACGGCCACCGTCGTCAGCCGGCCGAGCTCGCGTGACGACTCGCGCACCTGCAGCCCGCGCAACGTGCCGGTGAGCCCGATCAGGAGTCCGAAGATCGGCGCCTTGACCATGCCCGCCCAGAACGTCGTGTCGGCGATCGCGGCATCGAGTCGCATGACGAACTGGGGCCAGGGCAGGTCGAGGAGGTAGCCCGTGAGCAGTGCGCCGCCGGCCAGGCCCATGGCGTCGGCGACGACCGTGAGCAGCGGCATCGCGATCACGAGACCGAGCACGCGCGGCAACACGAGCAACTCGTATGGATTCAAGCCCATCGACTCGAGCGCATCGACCTCGTCGTTCAGCTTCATGACGCCGAGTTCGGCTGCGTAGGCGCTGCCCGTGCGGCCGGCCACCATGATGGCCGTCAGCAGCACGCCGAGCTCGCGCAGCACCCCGAGCGCTACCAGATCGACGGTGTAGATCTCGGCGCCGTACGGCCGCAGCTGCTGCGCACCGATATAGCCCGCGATGACGCTGATCAGGAAGGCGATCACCGCGACCACCGGGATGGCCTGCACGCCGGTCTCGTGGACATGGCGCACGACCGAGGCGACGCGCAGCCGCTTGAGGCTCGTCCAGGCCGTGGTGGTCGTCGAGAGCACGCGGCCTCCGAAGGTGAGGGCCGAATACCAGGCTTGCGCGCGCTCCGCGATATGGCGGCCGAAAGCCACGAGCCACCCTGTCTCCGGCTCACCGGCGTGCGTCGACAGGCCCAGCCCGTCATGGGCGACGAGTTCGTCGAGATAGGCGAAATGCTCCGGCCGCTGGCCGACGAATCTGACGACCGTGCCGCGTGCCCCCAGGGCTTCGACTGCTTCGCGAAGCAGCCAGATCGGACCGATCGCGAATTCGCCGGCAGTAGACGCGTCGACGGTCAGCGTGCTGGGCGGCATCGTGAGGACGCGCTTGAGCTCCCGCTGCAGGGCCGGTGCATCCGCCATGCGGCAATCGCCCGCCAAACGCAGTCGACTGCCGGCCTCGTCGAATTCCGCCACGAAATCCATTGACCCTCGCGGATCTCCTGGTTCGCCGGGATGCTAGCATCCGGGCAGGGACGTCGTGAGGACCGATGGCGGGCAACTTTCTTTCCCAGATCCTGATCCTGTTGGCCGGTTCGGTGCTGGTACTGAGCCTGGTGCGCCGTTTCGCACTTCCTCCCATCCTCGGCTACCTCGTCGTCGGCATGTTGCTGGGACCCCATGCCCTGGGGCTCGTCGTGAACGACGAGTCCGTGCGGTTGCTCGCCGAGATCGGCGTTGTGTTCCTGGTGTTCACGCTCGGGCTCGAGTTCTCGCTGGCGCGGATGCTGGTGATGAAGTCCGAGGTACTGGGCGTCGGCGGCCTGCAGATGCTGCTCACGACGGCTGCGTTTGGCGGCGTCGCGTGGGCGCTCGGCATCGACCCCGCCGCCGCGGTCGTGCTCGGTGGTGCGCTCGCGATGTCGTCGACCGCCATCGTCGTGCGGCAGCTGGGCGAGCAACTGGAGATCAACCGCTCACACGCGCGGCTCGCGGTCGGCATCCTGCTGTTCCAGGACCTGGCGTTCGCGCCCCTGCTCGCGCTGGCCACCTCGCTCGGCGCGACCGACGACGTGCTGAGCCCCGCCTGGCTGCTCGGCATGGTCGGGCGCGCCGTCATTGCGCTGCTGATCGTGCTGGTCCTCGGCCGGTGGATCCTGCGACCGCTGTTCCACGAGATCGCCCGGCACCGGAGTTCCGAGACGTTCACGCTGACCGTGTTGTTCGTGGCTCTCGGCGGCGCCTGGGCGACGCAAGCACTCGGGCTCTCGATGGCGCTCGGTGCGTTCCTTGCGGGCATGCTGCTGGCGGAGACGGAGTTCAAGCACCAGACCGAGGCCGTGATCAAGCCCTTCCGTGACGTCCTGCTCGGCTTGTTCTTCGTCTCGGTGGGCATGCTGCTCGACCTGAGGCTGCTCCTGACGCAGTTGCCGCTCGTGCTGCTCCTGCTCGCGGCCTTGCTGCTCGTCAAGGCGGCCATCGTCACGCTCGTCGTGCGGCAGTTCGTGCCGAACCTGCGCAAGGCGCTGCGCACCGGCATCGTCGTGAGCATGGGCGGTGAGTTCGGCTTCGCGCTGCTCACGTTGCTGCTCAGAGGCCGCATGGTGGACGTCGGGATCGTCCAGGCACTGCTGACCGCTGTCGCGCTGAGCATGCTGCTCGGCCCGCTGCTGGTGCGCTACAACGGGCGGATTGCGGACAAGCTGCAGCGGCGCCACACCATCACACCCTCCGAGGTCGCCCTCGAGACGGCGGCGACACGTGAACTCGCCAGGCGTGAGCACGTCATCATCTGCGGATTCGGCCGTGTCGGCCAGAACCTCGCGCGAGTCCTCGAAAAGCGTGGCTTCGAATTCATCGCGCTCGACCTGGATCCGTTCCGGGTGCGCGATGCGCGACAGGCGGGTGACCCGGTGGTCTACGGCGACGCTTCCGAGCCGGAGGTGCTGCGTGCACTCGGGCTGGAGCAGGCCAGTGTCATCGTGGTGTCCGTGAAGGGGTCCGATTGGGCACTCGAAATCGTCCGCGCGGTGCGCCAGCTGCGCAACGACGTGCCCGTGCTGGTGCGGACCGAGGACGACGCGAAGCTCGATGCGCTGCAGGCCGCCGGTGCGACGGAAATCGTGCCGGAGATCTTCGAAACCAGCCTGTCGCTCGTTTCACACGTGCTGCTGTTCCTGAAGGTGCCGGCGTCGGAGGTACTGCAGACGACCGAGGACATCCGCCACGACCGCTACTCGATCCTGCGAAGCGTCTTCCGCCGGCACGATGCGCGGACGCCGGAAGAAGGGCACGCGCTCGGCCAGCAACTCCGGACCATCGTCTTGCCGCCCGGCGCCTGGGCGTCGGGGCGCACGATCCGCGATCTCGACCTCGAGCGGGGCAAGACGGTCATCACCGCGCTGCGTCGCGACGGAATCGTCGGCCGCGAGCCCGACCCGAATACGCGACTGCGCGATGGCGACGTGCTCGTGCTGTGGGGCGCGCCGGACGATCTCGAGCGGGAGGAGAACCGGCTGCTGACCGGATGAGAAAGGGGATAGGGGATAGTGAAGAGGCGGTCCTCATGCATCGTCGGATGAGCCACCGTCGCCAGAATTTCCCTTCTTCACTACCCCCTGATCACTGATCATTGGTCACTCGTCCCGCCTCTTCCTACACTATCCCCTATCCCCTATCCCCTAACCCCTTCCCGATGACCACCCTCGGCACCCCGCTTTCTGCCTCGGCCACGCGCCTGCTAATGCTCGGCGCGGGCGAACTCGGCAAGGAGGTCGTCATCGAGGCGCAGCGTCTCGGGGTCGAGGTGATTGCGGCGGATCGCTACGCGAACGCGCCGGCAATGCAGGTCGCGCATCGCTCGCACGTGCTGAACATGCTGGACGGTGCCGCGCTGCGCGAACTCATCGAGCGCGAGAAGCCGGCGCTGATCGTGCCGGAGATCGAGGCCATCGCGACCCGGACGCTCGTCGAACTGGAGCGCGAGGGGCATCGCGTGATTCCGACGGCCCGGGCAGCGCGGCTCACCATGGATCGCGAGGGCATCCGGCGGCTCGCGGCAGAGGACCTGGGACTGCGGACGTCACCGTTCCGCTTCGCCGACACGGAGCAGGACTACCACGCGGCGGTGACCGCGATCGGCCTGCCGTGCGTGGTGAAGCCGGTAATGAGTTCCTCGGGCAAGGGGCAGAGCGTCGTCAGGACGTTCGAGGACGCGGCTGCGGCGTGGAACTACGCACAGGCGGGCGGGCGCGCCGGCGCGGGGCGCGTCATCGTGGAGGGGTTCGTCCGGTTCGACTACGAAATCACTCTGCTGACCGTGCGTCATGCCGGCGGAACGTCGTTCTGCGCGCCGATCGGCCACCTGCAGGTGGACGGCGATTACCGCGAGTCGTGGCAGCCGCAGCCGATGAGTGCGGCCGCCCTCGAGGCGGCGCAGCGCATCGCGCGGGCCGTGGTGGACGATCTCGGCGGCGCGGGCATCTTCGGCGTGGAGCTGTTCGTGCGCGGCGACGAGGTGTGGTTCAGCGAGGTGTCGCCGCGCCCGCACGACACCGGGCTCGTCACCCTCATTTCGCAGGACCTGTCCGAGTTCGCACTCCATGCACGCGCAATCCTGGGCCTGCCGATTCCGGCGATCCGGCAGCACGGGCCCTCGGCCTCGTGCGCGATCCTGCTCGAAGGCGAGTCGGCCGACATCCGCTTCCACGCGGTCGAGCAGGCGCTGATCGAGCCCGACACGCAGCTGCGCCTGTTCGGCAAGCCCGACGTGCGCGGCAAGCGGCGCATGGGCGTCGCGCTGGCACTTGGGCCGGATGTGGCAACGGCGCGCGACAAGGCACGACGCGCCGCCGAGGCCATCGTCGCGCAGGCCGAGCTGCGCTGATCAGCGATCGGCCTGCAGGTGCGCCTCGACCAGCCACAGGTTCTTGTCGGCGGCCCGTGAGATCCCCGTGAAGAGGTCGCTCGTATCGGCATCGCCGGCTTTCGCGGCCTCGTCGATCGCCTTGCGCACGGCCTTGCCGAGGCGAGCCAGCGCGGCCGCGAGCGCGTCCAGGTGGGCCCGCCCGTCGACGACTTCCAGCGGGTAAGGATCGAGCTTCGAGCGGCCCGCGACGGCCTGCACCGTGCCCTCGGCGATACCGCCGAGCGCGGTGATGCGCTCGGCCATCTCGTCGACGTGGCCGGCCAGGTCGCCCGCGACCTGGTCGAACAATTCGTGCAGGGCGATGAAATTCGGGCCCTTCACGTTCCAGTGAGCCTGCTTGGCCTGCAGCTGCAAGTCGATCGCGTCGGCAAGGCGGGCATTCAGGATGCCGATAACTTTCACACGGGACTTGGCTGAAAGGTCGATTCGTGAGTTGTGCATTCGGGCTCCTGCCTGGGTCGGGGTGATTTTGATGCGAAGCATTCTCACCGGCACCCGTCCGCGCTCCAACAGGTCCTGCCAATGGGCGCCATCGACCCACGGGATGGCCGGTCCATCCAGCGGTTGACGTATCCGTAGAAAATACACGTACATCTAGTTATTGACATGGTGTCAACGTCCCGTCAGCATACCGCGCATGTCCTACATCACTGAACGCCGCCAGGAAGAACGCGACCGCCGCCGTGCCGAGATCGTCGATGCCGCCGAGGCGCTCTACGCCGAGGTGGGCTGGGATGCGGTGACCATGGACCAGGTCGCGCGCCGCGCGCGGCTCAGCCGGGCGCTCGTGTATGTCTACTTCCGCGACAAGAACGACCTGCTCCTCGCGCTCGTCGAGCGCTCGCTCGACACGCTCCGTGCCAGGTTCGAAGCGGCGCGCGAAGGCAAGGCGCGCGGCATCGACGAAGTCGAGGCAATCGGACGCGCGTACGTCGCGTTCTCGCGCGAATTGCCGCACTACTTCGACGCATGCGCGCGCTACCAGGCCCATGCGCCGGAGGACGGCTCGATCCAGCCGAACGAGATGGCATGCTGGCAGGCGGGGCACCGGGCGCACGAAACGATGGTCGATGCGCTGAATCGCGGCGTCGCCGACGGCTCGATCCGCGCCGATCTCGGCAACCCTTACGTGACAGCCCTGTCGCTGTGGGCAATTTCCTACGGCGTGATCCAGATTGCAGCGACGAAGGGCGCACAGATATCCCACGAAGGCATCGCGGTCCAGGAATTCGTCGACCACGCGTACGACCTCGCGCTGCGGTCCTTGCGGGCGTGAGCGGAAGCCGGTCATGCGCCGCTCGATGGTTGTCCTGGCCCTGGCGATTCTTGCGACCGCCAGTCCTGCCGAACCCGTCCAGGCGAGCGCCCCCGCGGCCCAACCCACGGTCACCGTCGAGGAAGGGCTGCAACAGGTGCTCGACGACGCGCTCACCGCCAACCTCGAACTGCGCGCAGGCGCCGCGACCGTGCAGCAGCGCATGGCCGCTCTCGACCAGGCACGCGCACGTTACCTGCCCGTTCTCGACCTCGCGGCACGCTACTCGATGGCGGACGGCGGACGAACCATCGATTTCCCGGTCGGCGACCTCCTGAACCCCGTCTACAGCACGCTCGATCAGCTGCTGCAGGCCTCGGGCCAGCCGGCACGCTTTCCTCGAGTCGCGAACCAGCGGATCGAACTCGTGCGCAGCGAGGAGCAGGAAACGAAACTCGTCCTGCAGCAGCCGATCTACGAACCGCGGATCGGGCCCGCGGTGGAAGCCAGCCGGCAGGATGTGAATCGGGTCGAGGCGAACCTCGCGGCACTGCGCGCGCGGGTCACGCGGGACACCCGGCAGGCCTACTACCAGTGGCTTGCAGCCCAACAGGCACTGCTCGTGATCGACGCGACGCGCGACCTCGCGCGGGCCAACCTGAACGCGAACGAGAGCCTCTACCGGAACGGGCGCATCACCCGTGACCTCGTGTACCGCGCGGAAGCCGACGTGCTCGAAATCGAACAGCAGAGCATCGCCGCCGCAAGCAGGGTGCGCATTGCGCAGAGTTACGTCAACCTGCTGCGCAACGCGCCGCTCGCCGCCCCTCTGCCGCAGTCGGAGATCGACGGCCCGACGATCGAGCGGTTCCGAAACGGCCTCATCCGCCGGCTCGCGGGGCGCCCGCTCGACACGGCACTGCTGCAGGACCTGGCCACGCAGAGCCGGGCGGAACTGAAAGGCCTGGACGCGGCGGTCGCAACCGGCGAGGCGCGCCAGGACCTCGCGCGCGCAGCCTTCAGACCCGTGCTCGCCTTCGGAGCAGAGGCCGGCGTCCAGGGCGAGGAGTACGGTTTCGGCGACGACCAGCGCTATGTGCTCGCATCCGTGATCCTCCGCTGGAACGCATTCCGCGGCGGCGCCGATCGCGCGGCGTTGCGCGAAGCGCGCGCGTTCACCGACGAATTGCGCGCCACGCGCGACCTCGCTCGACAGCAGGTCCGCCTCGAAGTGCAGCAGGCCCTGGAGACCCTCGAGGTCGCCGATGCATCGCTCGAGACGGCGCTCAAGCGGACCGAGGCCGCCGCCGGCGCCTTCCGCATCGCGAGCCGCAAGCGCGATCTCGGACAGATCAACCAGGCAGAGTTCATCGATGCGCGGCGCGCGCAGACCGAGGCCCTGTTGAACCTGAACCGCGTGCGCGCCGAGTTCCTCGGCCGACTTGCGGAACTGGAATACGCCGTCGGCGACCCGCGTGTCGCCGAAAAGGAGGTCCCCCGATGAGGCTCATTTCACTGGCCGCGATCGCGGTCGCGAGCGCGCTGCTCGCCGGGTGCGGCCGCGCGACGTCGCCCGCCGAGACTCCGGCACCCGCCGCGACGCCGGTGCGCGCCGTGCTCGTGGAGAGTGTGCAGGTTCCGAACGATGTGCGCGCCGTCGGCGTGCTCGCGCCGCGCGACGAAATACGGCTGGCATTCAAGATCGGCGGTGTGATCGACCAGATCGCGGTCGAGGCTGGCGATCGCGTCCAGCAGGGCCAGCTGCTCGCGGTGCTCAAACGGACCGAAGTGGATGCTTCCGTCTCGCAGGCCGCGGAGGCGGTCGAGAAGGCGCGCCGCGACCTCGAGCGGGCGCGGCGACTGCAGGCGGACGAGGTTGCGACCGAGGAACAGGTGCAGAACCTGACCACGGCTTACAACGTCGCCCGGTCGAACCTCGACGCCGTCAGGTTCAACGCACGCTTCGCGCGCATCGAAGCGCCGGTGGATGGCCTCGTGTTGCAGCGCCTCTCCGAGGAGAGCGAACTCGTCCAGGGTGGCCAACCGGTATTCGTGCTGGGTGCGACCGGCGCTGGCTGGGTGGTCCGTGCAGCGCTGGCCGATCGGGACGCGGTCCGCGTCGACCTCGGTGACGTCGCGCGCGTCGTCTTCGATGCGTTCCCTGGTCGCGAATTTGCCGGAAAGGTTACCCGTGTCGCATCGAGCGCAGATCCCCTGACGGGGACGTTCGAGGTCGAGATCGAGGTCGCGCCCGACGGAGTCCGATTCGCACGTGGACTCGTAGCCAAGATCGCGCTCGCGCTCGCCGAGGGTGAGCGGGTCGGGGCGCAGACGGTAGTGCCGGTCACGGCCATCGTCGAGGCGAATGGGCACGACGCGACGGTGTACGTGCTCGACGCCGATGCGAACGTTGCACGACGCAAGCAGATCGCCGTCGGCAGGATCGTCGGGGACCGTGTAATCGTTCTGGCCGGCCTCGACGCCGGCGAGCAGGTGATCACGGACGGCGCGGCATGGCTCGCCGACGGCAAGCCGGTCCGGCTCGTCGGCGACACGGGCTGAGACACGGACCGTGCGCATCTGGGCATTCAGCGTCGCGCGCTGGCAGTTCACGCTGGTGCTGTTCGCGCTCCTGGTCGCCATGGGGGTGAACGCGTACCTGAACATTCCGCGCTCCGAGGACCCCGAGTTCCACCCACCGATTCCGACCATCGTGGCCGTCTATCCCGGAGCCGACCCGGTGGACATCGAGCGCCTCGTGGTGGACCCGATCGAGGACGCGATCAACGAGCTCGACGACATCAAGCACATGGACAGCCGCTCGCTCGACGGCGTGGGCGTCATCCGCGTCGAGTTCCAGTGGCACACCGATCCCACCGACAAGTACGACGAAGTGGTCCGCGAGGTGAACCGCATCCGGTCGCAGTTGCCGCCCGACCTCGCGGCGCTGGACGTGCGCAAGACCGGTTCCGGGCTCGTCAACATCGTCCAGCTCGCCCTGGTGAGCGAGGACGCCGGCTATCGGGAGCTCCAGGACCTGGCGGAAGACCTGCGGGACTCGATCGAAACGGTGCCGGGCGTCCGGCGCAGCGAGGTCTGGGCGCTCCCCGAGTCCGAAGTGCGCGTCGCGCTCGACCTCGAGCGGATGGGTCGCGCAGGCGTCATGCTCGGCCAGGTCGAGGCAGCGATCCGCGGCGAGAACGCCGCGATCCCCGGTGGTGCGGTGGACGTCGGTCTGCGCAAGTACAACCTGAAGACGTCGGGCAGCTACGACTCGCTCGACGAGATCGCCGACACCGTCGTCACGAGCCGCAATGGCCGCATCGTCAAGATCCGCGACATTGCCGAGGTGTCCTGGGATACGGAGGAAGAACGCTACATCGGCCGCTTCAACGGACGCCGCGCGGTGTTCGTCACTGCAACCGCGAAGGACGCCGTGAACGTGTTCGACGTGCGTAACGGCATCTACTCGCGGCTCGATGCGTTCGACCGCGAGCTGCCGGAAGGGGTCACGCTCGAACGCGGGTTCGACCAGAGCCGCAACGTCAGCCATCGGCTCGGCCGGCTCGGGATTGACTTCGCGATCGCGATCGCCCTGGTGCTGCTGACGCTGCTGCCGCTGGGGCTGCGAGCCGCGACCGTGGTGATGATCTCCATCCCGTTGTCGCTCGCGATCGGCTTGTCGCTGCTCTACTTCAGCGGCTTCTCGCTCAACCAGCTGTCGATCGCGGGTTTCGTGCTGGCACTCGGGCTGCTGGTGGACGACTCGATCGTGGTCGTCGAGAACATCGCGCGCTACCTGCGCGCGGGATACTCGCGCGTCGAAGCCGCGGTCGCCGCCACGGACCAGATCGCGCTCGCCGTGCTCGGCTGCACCGCGACCCTGCTCTTCGCGTTCCTGCCGCTGCTGTTCCTGCCGGAGGGCGCGGGCATCTTCATCCGTTCGTTACCGGCGGCGGTGCTCTACACCGTGCTGGCCTCGCTGTTCGTCGCGTTCACGGTGATCCCGTTTCTCGCGAGCCGCATGCTGAAAGCCGAGGGCGAGTCCGGCGAGGGCAACCGCGCGCTCGGTGCGGTGATGTCCGGCATCCGACGTTTCTACGTCCCGGCGCTGCGTTCGGCACTCCATCGGCCGCGCAGGACGCTGGTTGCGTCGATCGCATTCGTGGGCGCCTCCCTTGCACTCGTGCCGCTGATCGGGTTCAGCCTGTTCCCCGCGGCGGACATCCCGCAGTTCCGCGTCACCATCGAGACGCCTGACGGCGCGAGCCTCGCCGACACGGATCGCGCCCTGCGCTTCGTCGAGGACGAACTCGCTCGGCACGAGGAGGTGAGGCACTTTTTCGCGAACCTCGGTCGCGACAACCCGCGCGTCTACTACAACATCCTGCCCGAGGAGACCAACGCGAACATCGCGGGGGTCTTTGCGGAACTCCATGAATATGAGCCGCGCCGCAGCCCGCAGTTCCTCGAGGAACTGCGGACAGTCTTTGCGGGGTACCCGGGTGCGAAGATCATCGTCGAGTCGTACCAGAATGGCCCGCCGATCAACGCGCCGATCGAAGTGGCCATCGCCGGGCCCGATCTCGACCGGCTGCGCCAGCTCGCGGCGCGCGCCGAAGAAGTGATCGAAGCCACGCCGGGCACCCGGGACGTGGACAACCCGGTGCGACGCCTGCGGACGGACCTCGACCTCAACATCGACTCCGAAAAGGCGGCGCTGCTGGGCGTCGCGCCGGTGGAGGCCGACCGGACGGTACGCGCGGCCGTGGCGGGCCTGAGTGCCGGTAAGTTCCGCGAGCCGGACGGTGACGAGTTCGACATTGCGTTGCGCCTGCCGATGCAGGGCCGCCCGACACTGGAGGCCCTGAATCTCATCGAAGTGGCGTCGGCGACCGGACGCACCGTGCCGCTGCGACAGATTGCGTCGCCGGAATTCTCGGCCGCCGCGAACCTCGTCCGCCGCCACGATCGGGAGCGCGAGGTGCTCATCAGCGCCTACCCGGAAGCGGGCTACAACACGGGCAAGGTGACCCGCGCGGTCTTCCAGCGGCTGGAGAAGCTGGAACTGCCGGCGGGCTACAGCCTGCGCGCAGGCGGCGAAGTCGAAGCGCGCCAGGAGAGCTTCGGCGGCATCGGCACTGCGGTGATGGTCGCCGTGTTCGGCATCCTCGCCGTGCTGATCCTGGAATTCGGCAGCTTCCGCTCCATGCTCATCGTCGCGGGCGTGATCCCGCTCGGCGTGGCCGGCGGCCTCATCGGGCTGCTCGTCACGGGCTATACGCTGTCGTTCACGGCGACCATCGGGCTCGTGGCCCTGATCGGCATCCAGATCAAGAACTCGATCCTGCTGGTGGATTTCAGCAACCAGCTGCGCGAGCAGGGCGTGGCGCTGGACGAGGCCGTGGCGCGCGCCGGGGAAATCCGCATCCTGCCGATCCTGCTCACGTCGGCGACGGCGATCGGCGGCCTGCTGCCGCTGGCCGTGCAGGGCTCAGGCCTGTATTCGCCGCTGGCAATCGTGATCATCGGCGGACTGATCACGTCGACGCTGCTCGGCGGCGTCGTGACACCGGTGATGTACAAGATGTTGCCGCCGAAGATCGAGCCGCGGACGGCGGAGCCGAGGGATTCGGCGTTAGCGTGACGCATCAGCGTGGGAAGACTAAGGGGGTAGTGATTAGTGACTAGGGGGTAGTGAAGAGAGGGACCTCTTGCGCAGGTGGATGGCCCGCGACGCATGAAGACCGCTCCTTCACTACCCCCTAGTCACTAATCACTATCCCCTTTCCCGCTGCGAAGCAGCTCCTGCGGGTCCAGCCCCAGCCGCTCGATCGTCGCCGCCACCCGCGGCCATTCCTGCTCGAGGAAACGCTGGCGCTCGCCTTTCAGCAAGTGCGCGCGCGCGCCGGTGTTGACGAACATGCCGCGCCCGCGGCGCTTCTCGACCAGCCCCTCGTCCACGAGCTGCTGGTAGCCCTTCAGGACCGTGAGGGGATTGAGCGTGAACTCCGCTGCAACACTGCGGACGGAGGGCAGCGCGTCGCCCTCGGCGAGTACGCCTTCCAGGATCATCGCCACCACCTTGTCGCGAAGCTGGCGGTAGATCGGTTGGTTGTCGTTCCAGTGAGAGTCCATGCGGCCAGGCGGCGGGGTGCTGTGCTGCTTTACTGTAGCAGAACACCGTCGCCGCTCCCGGTGGTCAATCGCCGCCGGGAATCCAGGCGGCCGCGGTCGCATCGAGGGACGAAGGTGTGATGGCCTTCGGCACCAACGTCCCCGATGCGACCGACAACCCCGCAAACACCCAGACGATTGCCGCCAGGACGGTTGCCAGGAACCTGCTCGCCGCGCGCATGCTCGTCTCCGTAATCCCCGATGCGGGTCATTTGATTGGTGTTGTAGTTAACTATAACACCAACACTAATGCAAGCTTTTTTTTGGCCACTGTAGCGGCAGTCCCTTACCGAGCGGCCAGATCCCCGCTGCTAATATCGGGCGTCCGCTGGGCGGGGCCCCTTTTGCAGGGGGTTTCTCGACCCGCGGCTCTTGGATCACCAGCGGAGAGATTTCATGAAGACTCCTGTCAACGTCGCGATCACCGGCGCGGCGGGCCAGATTGGCTACGCGCTCGCCTTCCGGGTGGCCTCCGGCCAGATGCTGGGCCCCGACCAGCCCATCAACCTGCACCTGCTCGAGATTACGCCGGCACTGGGCGCTCTCCAGGGCGTGGTCATGGAACTCAATGATTGCGCGTTCCCGACGTTGAACAGGATCGTCGCGTCGGACGACCCGAGGGTCGCATTCAAGGACTGCAACGTTGCGCTGCTCGTTGGCGCGCGCCCGCGCGGGCCCGGCATGGAGCGCAAGGACCTGCTGCTCGCGAACGCGCAGATCTTCTCCGTGCAGGGCAAGGCGCTCGACGCGGTCGCGGACCGCAACGTGCGCGTGCTGGTGGTCGGCAACCCGGCCAATACGAATTCGTTGATCGCGATGAAGAACGCACCGAGCCTGAACCCGCGGAATTTCACTGCAATGGTGCGCCTCGACCACAACCGCGCCCTGTCGCAGCTCGCGGAGAAGACCGGCACGCACGTCACCGCGCTGAGAAAGGTGATCATCTGGGGCAACCACTCGTCGACGCAGTACCCCGACCTGCACCACGCGACGGTGAACGGCAAGCCCGCGCTCTCGCTGGTGGATGAAGCCTGGTACCGGGACCAGTTCATACCCACCGTGCAGCAGCGGGGCGCAGCGATCATCAAGGCACGTGGCGCGTCATCTGCAGCGTCGGCCGCGTCGGCTGCAATCGATCACATCCACGACTGGGTAAAGGGCTCACCCGACGGCGACTGGTTGAGCATGGGCGTGCCGTCGGACGGCAGCTACGGCATCCCCCCCGGCGTCATCTATGGCTACCCGGTCACGTGCAGGAACGGCGAGTACCAGATCGTCCAGGGCCTGGCCGTGAACGAATTCAGCCGCGGCCGGATGGACGCGACGCACAAGGAACTCCTCGAGGAGCGCGACGGAGTGAAGGAACTGCTGTAACGACCGGACAGCCTGCAGCTCGACGAACGGCGACCCTCCGGTCGCCGTTCCGTTTCCAGGGGCTGCTGCAATCATTGACAGCTCAAGAATGATCGTTCATTCTTTGCGAGCAACGCCCTTTCCATGGCCAGACCTCGCGTCTGCGCAACCCCCGTCGAGGCCTTATGTCATCGCCGAATCCCGCGAGTCGCCTGGCTTTTCTCGGTCTCCTTGCAACCGCGAGCGCGTTCACCGCGTGCGGCGGCAAGCAGGCCCCGCCGCAGGGCACCGGGGCGGTCCCGGTCACGGTAGTGACCCTGGCGCCGGAGCCGGTCACGCTGACGCGCGAACTGCCGGGTCGCACCAATGCGTTCCTCGTCGCCGAAGTGCGGCCGCAGGTGGATGGCATCGTCAAGCAACGCCTGTTCAAGGAAGGCAGCACGGTCGAGGCGGGCCAGCCCCTGTACCAGCTCGACGACGCGACCTACCGGGCGCAGTACGCAAGCGCGCGGGCCGCGCTTGCGCGTGCACAGGCGACATTGAACACGGCTCGTCTGAACGCGCGCCGGTCCACCGAGCTGGTTGCCATCAATGCCGTGAGCAAGCAGGACGACGAGAACGCCGTTGCCGCGCTGAAGCAGGCCGAGGCCGACGTCGCGGCTGCCGAGGCCGCCGTGCAGAGCGCGAGCGTCGTCCTGGGCTACGCGCGCATCAGCTCTCCCATCGGCGGCCGCATCGGCAAGTCGTCGGTCACACAAGGCGCGCTCGTGACGGCCAACCAGTCCGCGCCGCTCGCGACCGTCCAGCAGCTCGATCCTGTCTATGTCGACCTGACGCAGTCCAGCGTGGAACTGCTCGAGCTGCGCAAGGCTCTCGCCGCCGGCAAGCTCAACGAGACGCGTGATCTCCCCGTGACCATCCTGCTCGAGGACGGCACCCGCTACGAACACGACGGCAGGCTCGCCTTCACGGACGTCACTGTCGACCCGACGACCGGCAGTTTCGCGCTGCGTATCGTCGTGCCGAACCCCGATCACATCCTGCTTCCCGGAATGTACGTCCGCGCACTGGTCGGCGTCGGCCTGCGACAGGACGCGCTGCTCGTGCCGCAGCCGGGCGTCGCCCGCGACCCCAAGGGCGAAACCACCGCCATGGTGGTGGACAAGGACGGAAAGGTCGAGGTGCGCGGCGTGAAGGTGAGCCGCGCGATCGGCGACAAGTGGCTGGTCGAGGACGGTCTCGCCGCGGGCGATAAGGTGATCGTGGAGGGCCTGCAGAAGATCCGGCCTGGCGTGCCGGTGCAGCCCACGGAGGCCGGGGCCGCGCCGCCGGCCGCGCAGCCGGCCGCGCCATCCGCTGCGAACGAGTAGGCCTGGACACGCATGGCACGCTTCTTCATCGACCGGCCGATCTTCGCCTGGGTCATCGCGATCATCATCATGCTCGCGGGCGGGCTTGCGCTCACGCGGCTGCCGATCTCGATGTACCCGAACATCGCGCCACCCTCGGTGCGGATCACCGCGACGTACCCCGGCGCCTCGGCGAAAGTGGTCGAGGACTCAGTGACGCAGGTCATCGAGCAGAACATGAAGGGTCTCGACGGCCTGATCTACATGTCCGCGACCAGCGAGGCCTCGGGGCACACGACGATTGCCCTCACGTTCGACAACGCGACGAACCCGGACATTGCGCAGGTGCAGGTGCAGAACAAGCTGCAGCTCGCCATGCCGCTGCTGCCCGAGGAGGTTCAACGGCAGGGCGTGAACGTCAGCAAGTCGCGAACCGGATTCCTGATGGTCGTGGCGTTCGTCTCCGAAGACGGCAGCATGACCCGGGACGACATTTCCGACTACGTGACCGCCAACCTGTCCGACCCCTTGAGTCGCGTCCCGGGCGTGGGGGCCGTGCAGGTATTCGGCGCTCCCTACGCGATGCGGATCTGGCTGGACCCGAACAAGCTCGACACCTATGGCCTCACCATCGACGACGTGGTCGACGCGGTGCGGGCCCAGAATGCGCAGGTGACGATCGGGCAACTCGGCGGCACCCCGGCGGTCGATGGCCAGCAGCTCAATGCCACGATCAGCGCGCAGGAGCGACTGCAGACGCCCGAGCAGTTCCGGGACATCGTCGTGCGCAGCAAGACCGACGGCTCCGTGCTGAAGCTCGGCGAGATCGCCCGGGTGGAAATCGGGGCGGAGACCTACGAGTTCCTCACCCGCTACAAGGGCCAGCCCGCGAGCGGCATGGCCATCTCGCTCGCCACCGGCGCCAATGCGCTCGCAACATCGGCAGCGGTGCAGAAGGCGCTCGACGACCTGCGGCCATACTTCCCGGCCGGCCTCAAGGCCGTCGTGCCGTTCGACACGACCCCCTTCGTGCGGGTGTCCATCCAGGAGGTCGTGAAGACGCTGACCGAGGCGGTCGTGCTCGTGTTCCTGGTGATCTACCTCTTCCTGCAGAACTTCCGCGCGACGCTGATCCCGACGATCGCAGTGCCGGTCGTGCTGCTCGGGACCTTCGGCGTGCTGTCCGCGCTCGGTTTCTCGATCAACATGCTGACCATGTTCGCGATGGTGCTGGCGATCGGGCTGCTGGTCGACGACGCCATCGTCGTGGTCGAGAACGTCGAGCGCCTGATGAGCGAGGAAGGACTGTCGCCGGTCGAGGCCACGCGCAAGTCGATGGACCAGATCACGGGCGCGCTGGTGGCCATCGGCCTGGTCCTCTCCGCGGTGTTCGTGCCGATGGCGTTCATGGCCGGCTCGATCGGCGTCATCTACCGGCAGTTCTCCGCCACGATCGTGTCGGCGATGGCGTTGTCGGTGATGGTCGCCATCGTGCTCACGCCGGCACTGTGCGCGACGATACTCACGCCCCTCAAGAAGGGCGAGCACCACGGGGAGAAAGGCCTCTTCCGCTGGTTCAACAGCGCGTTCGATCGTGGCAGCGCAAAGTACCGGTCCGGAGTGCAGCGCATATTGGCGCGCAGCGGCCGCTTCATGGCGATCTTCGCGGCGCTGGTCGTCGTGATGGGCGTGCTGTTCGCGCGCCTGCCGAGTTCCTTCCTGCCCCAGGAAGACCAAGGCTACCTTCTCGCCCAGGTGAGCACGCCCGTCGGCGCGACCCAGCAACGCACGATGCAGTCCATCGAGAAGGTCGAGCAGCACTTCCTGGAGAACGAGAAAGACGCGGTGAAAGCGGTCTTCACCGTGCAGGGCTTCAGCTTCAGCGGCACCGGACAGAACGCGGGCATCGCCTGGGTGAACCTGAAGGACTGGAGCCAGCGCAAGTCGCGCGATCTGCACGCGGATGCGGTCGCCGGGAGGGCGATGGGTGCGCTGAGCCAGATCAAGGATGCGTTCGCGTTCGCGTTCGCGCCCCCGGCCATGCCCGAGCTCGGCATCGCGACCGGGTATGCGTTCTTCCTGAAGGACAACGCCGGCCTGGGGCACGAGGCGTTGATGGCGGCGCGCAACCAGTTCCTGCAGGCTGCGTCACAGAGCAAGCTGCTCGCGAACGTGCGTCCCAACGGACAGGAAGACACCCCGCAGTTCCACATCAACGTCGACAACGAGAAGGCCGAGGCGCTCGGCCTGTCGATCGACGACATCAACGGGACGTTGTCGGCGGCGTGGGGCGGCCGCTACATCGACGACTTCGTCGACCGCGGCCGCGTGAAGCGCGTGTACATCCAGGCCGACGCGCCGTTCCGCATGACACCGGAGGACTTCAAGCTCTGGTCGGTGCCGAACGAGGAGGGCCGCAGGGTACCGTTCGCGGCGTTCGCGACATCGAGCTGGGGGTACGGTTCGCCGCGTCTCGAACGTTACAACGGTGCGCCGGCCATGGAAATCAACGGCGAAGCCGCGCCCGGCGTGAGCACCGGCGTCGCCATGGCCGAGGTCGAGCGGCTGGTCGCCGCGCTGCCGACGGGCTTCGGCATCGAGTGGACCGGCGTGTCGTACCAGGAGCGCGAGGCCGGCGCGCAGACGCCGCTGCTCTACGCGCTGTCGCTCCTGATCGTATTCCTGTGCCTGGCCGCGCTGTACGAGAGCTGGACGATTCCGACGGCGGTGCTCCTCGTGGCCCCGCTGGGCATCCTCGGCGCCGCCCTGGCCAACACGCTGCGCGGAATGGAGCGCGACGTCTACTTCCAGGTGGCGATGCTCACGACCGTGGGACTGACGAGCAAGAACGCGATCCTGATCGTGGAATTCGCGAAGGCGAACGTCGAGAAGGGCATGGACCTGGTCGACGCCACGATGCAGGCGGTGCGCATCCGCCTGCGCCCGATCCTGATGACCTCACTGTCGTTCGGCTTCGGCGTGCTGCCGCTCGCGATCGCGAGCGGCGCCGGCTCGGGGGCCCAGCGCGCGATCGGTACCGGCGTCCTGGGCGGGATGATCGCCGGCGTGGCGCTCGGCATCTTCTTCATACCGCTGTTCTTCGTCGTGGTGGAACGCCTGTTCGTCCAGCGCGGACAGGCCGCGCCATCGCGGGCGGGAGGCGATACCCATGACTAGAACCCTGGGGACGGCGAGCATCGTGGCGGCCGCCTTCCTTGCCGGCGGGTGTGGCGCGCTCGAACCGACGTTGCCTGCCGCCGCCCCGGCAATTCCGTCCGAGTGGCCGCTGCCGGCGAACACGTCGACGCCGGCGGCGGGGCCGGCCGAGGCCGCCGCGACCGCCGACATCGGCTGGCGCGACTTCTTCACCGATCCGAAGCTCAAGGACTTGATCGCGCGCGCGCTCGACAACAACCGTGACCTGCGCGTGGCGGTGCTCAACGTCGAGAGGGCACGCGCGCAGTACCGTATCCAGCGCGCCGACCGCGTGCCCTCGCTCAGCGCGAACGCGACGCTGGTCCGTACCGGCGGCGACGCGCCGGTGACCGACACCTACAGCGCCAACCTCGGCATCACCGAATTCGAGCTCGACCTGTTCGGACGCGTCCGCAATCTGAGCGATGCGGCGTTGCAGCGCTACTTCGCGCAGGAAGAAGCTCGTCGCAGCGCGCAGCTCACCCTGATCGCCGAGGTCGCCAGCGTTTACCTGACCTTGGCCGCAGACCAGGGGCAGCTCCAGGTCGCGCAGTCCACCCTCAAGACGCGGGAGGAAAACTACGCGCTCACCCGGAAGCGCTATGAGTTCGGCGCCGTGTCCGCACTCGACCTGAGCCAGGCGCGCACCCAGGTGGAGGCCGCGCGCGCCGACGCGGCGCGCTACGCGGGACTGGTGGCGCAGGACACGAACGCGCTCAATCTGCTGGTCGGCGCGCCGGTCGGGGCCGAACTGCTGCCCGCGGCCTTCGACGAGCCGGTCACCGGCATCGCGGCACTTCCTGCCGGCCTGCCGTCCGAGGTGCTGCTCCGTCGTCCCGACGTGCTGACCGCCGAGCACGTGCTGCGCGCCGCGAATGCGAACATCGGCGCAGCGCGCGCGGCCTTCTTCCCGTCGATTACCCTGACAGGCACCTACGGCTCCGTGAGCGACGAGTTGTCGGGCCTGTTCGACGCCGGCACCGGGACCTGGAGCTTCATCCCGCAGGTCAAGATGCCGATCTTCGACGGCGGCCGCCTGCGTGCAAACCTCGGCGTGGCCACGGCCGACCGCGACATCGCGCTCGCGCAGTACGAGAAGGCAATCCAGGCGGGTTTCCGCGAGGTCGCCGACGCGCTCGCCCTGACCGCCACGCTCGCCGAGCAGCGAGTGGCCATCCAGGCGACCGTCGATGCCGCTGCCGAGGCCGACCGGCTTTCGCGCGCGCGGTACGAAGCCGGACGCGACAGCTACCTGGTGCTGCTCGAATCGCAACGGACGCTGTACCTGGCCCAGCAAGCCCTGATCGTCACGCGGCTTGCCGAGCAGTCGAATCGCGTGACGCTTTACAAGGTGCTCGGCGGCGGCTGGAAGGAGGGCGGCCCATGAACCCGCGACCGACCTGCACGTCCAGGGACAGTCCGCGTGCCGAGGCCCAGCGCGAGCGCATCCTGTGCGCCGCCCAGAAGTGCTTCATCGAACACGGGTTTCACGCGGCCAGCATGGCGAACATTGCCGAGACCGCGCAGATGAGCGCGGGGCTGATGTACCGCTATTTCGAGAACAAGAATGCGATCGTGCTCGCGATCATCGAGCGCCAGCTGCAGGAAGGCCGGGGCCAGATCGCGCGGCTGCACTCGTCGTCCGAACTCGCCGCGGAGCTGCTTCACGTGTTCTCCCGCTGGCAGGCTCGCGACCCGAGCGTGATGAACGCGGCGCTGTTCCTCGAGATGAGCGCCGAGGCCACGCGCGACCCGCAGATCGCCGCTGCGCTGCGCGCCTCGGACGAATTGATACTCGCGGACCTCCAGTCCTGGATGAATCGCAGCCGCGAGGACGGAGGACTGGGGCTTCCCCCTGAAACGATCGCGACCCGCGCCTACCTGCTGCAGTGCCTCATCAAGGGCCTGACGGTCAGCGCCGTCCGCCAGCCCGACGTGGATTCGCGGATCTTGAAGGACGCGATCGACAAGGTCGTGGACAGGCTGTTGTCGCCTTGATGCGACATCAGTCGCCGTATGTCATTGATACAGTTGCATTACTGCACCGCACAATTCGGGCCTCGCGCAGACCGCCCGCGACGTCGCCTCGCCATCGAAGCAAGTGCTTGCCCGGGTTGAAGAATTTGCTATTGCGGCAGCGCAGCAAAGCAGGGCATATTCGACGTTGACGCGGGGCATTTCGCCCCGCCCCACACTGCGAGGACCTGCAGCTGTGATGACCGCTTTCTGGATCCTGCTCATCGTCGGCGGCGCGCTCTATCTCGCGTACCAGCGAATTTCGCTCGGCGTCGCGACGCTCGCCGTCGGCGCCGCGCTCGTCGCCTACAGCCTGCTCGGCAGCGCCCCGCTGCCGTGGCTCGTCGTGCTGTGGACTGGCTTCGCGGTGCTGGCGTTGCTCAACGTCGGCGCATTCCGCATGCGCTACATCACGAAGCCATTCCTGGTGGTTTACCGGCGCATGCTGCCCGCCATGTCCGACACCGAGCGCGAGGCGCTCGAGGCCGGCACGGTCTGGTGGGACGGCGAGCTCTTCACCGGCAAGCCCGACTGGCCGAAGCTGCTCTCGGCCAAGGCACCGAAGCTCTCCCCCGAGGAACAGGCGTTCCTCGACGGACCCTGCGAGGAACTGTGCCGCATGCTCGACGAGTGGGACATCACCCACCGCCGCGCCGACCTCCCGCCGCACGTCTGGGATTACCTGAAGAAGAAGGGCTTCTTCGCGATGATCATCCCGAAGAAGTACGGCGGCCTCGAGTTCTCGGCGTATGCCCACTCCTGCGTGCTGGTGAAACTCGCGAGCCGGAGTGCCACGGCATCGTCGACCGTGGCCGTGCCGAATTCACTCGGCCCGGCCGAGTTGCTGCTCCACTACGGCACCGAGGAACAGAAGAACCACTACCTCCCGCGGCTCGCGCGCGGCGAGGACGTGCCCTGCTTCGCGCTGACCGGTCCGCGTGCCGGCTCGGATGCGGCGTCGATCCCGGACACGGGCGTCGTCTGCCGAGGCGTGTACGAGGGCAAGGACGTGGTCGGCGTCCGCCTGAATTTCTCCAAGCGCTACATCACGCTCGCGCCGGTCGCCACCGTCATCGGCCTCGCATTCAAGCTCTACGATCCGGACAAACTGCTCGGCGGCGACAAGACCGATTACGGCATCACGTGCGCCCTCATTCCGCGCGGCACACCGGGCGTCACGATCGGGCGGCGTCACTTCCCGCTCAACGTACCGTTCCAGAACGGGCCGCTGTCGGGCAAGGACGTGTTCGTGCCGCTCGACGCGATCATCGGCGGGCCGGCGATGGCAGGCCAGGGCTGGCGCATGCTGGTCGAGCAACTCTCGGTCGGCCGCTGCATCTCGCTGCCGTCGAGCGCCACGGGCGGCGCGAAGGCGGGCACCTACGCTTCGACCGCGTACGCGCGCATCCGCAAGCAGTTCAGCCAGCCGATCGGCCGGTTCGAGGGCGTCGAGGCGGCGCTCACGCGCATGGCGGGCGCCACTTACATCGTGGATGCCGCTCGCTCCGTCACGACCGGCGCGATCGACGGCGGTGAGAAACCGTCGGTCCCGGCGGCGATGCTGAAGTACCACTGCACCGAACTCGGACGCAAGGTCGCGAATGATGCGATGGACGTGCACGGCGGCAAGGGCATCAGCCTCGGACCGAAGAACTACCTCGGCCGCGGCTACCAGGTGGTGCCGGTCGCGATCACCGTCGAGGGCGCGAACATCCTCACGCGCAGCCTGATGATCCTCGGGCAGGGCGCGATCCGCTGCCATCCGTACGTGCTGAAGGAGATGAGCGCGGCCAAGGAGAAGGACAAGGCGAAGAGCCTGCGCGATTTCGACGCGGCGCTGTTCGGCCACATCGGCTACACGCTGTCGAATGCCGCTCGCTCGTTCGTGTTGTCCGCGACGCTTGCCCGCTTCTCGAGGACGCCGGACGACGGACCGACGCGCCGCTTCTACCAGCACATCAACAAGTTCAGCGCGCAGTTCGCGTTCGCCACCGACATGGCGATGCTGACGCTGGGCGGCTACCTGAAGCAGAAGGAGCACCTCTCCGCACGGCTGGGTGACGTGCTCTCGTCGCTCTACATGGCCTCCATGGTGCTGAAACATTACGAGAACCAGGGGCGTCCCGCGGAGGATCTGCCGCTGGTCGAGTGGAGTTGCCGGACGCTGCTCTACGAGGCACAGGAGCAACTGCATGGCTTCCTGCGCAACTTTCCGAACCGCTGGGTAGCACGACTGATGCGGCTGGTGATCTTCCCGCGCGGTCGCACGTACTCCGCACCGAGCGATCGCCTCGGCCGCAGGATCGTCGAGCCGCTGATGGTGCCCTCGGAGACGCGCGAACGCCTGTGCGATGGCATCTACAAGACGGTCGAGCCCGGCAATCCCATCGGGCTGCTGCAGGAGGCGCTCGTGCTCTCGGTAAACGCCGAGCCGCTCGAGAAGCGCCTGCGCGTCGAGGGCGTGAAGACCGGGCGCATCACGGCCCTCGACCTGCCGGGCCAGGTCGAGCAGGCGCTGGCGATCGGACTGCTGAACGCGTCGGAGGCGCAGCTGCTGCTCGAGTACGACCGCAAGGTCATGGACATCGTGAACGTGGACGACTTCACGACCGAGGAGCTGATGGCGGGCGTACAGGCGGGGGCGTCGGCGACTCCGCTGCGCCAGATTGCGTGACGACCACCTGAGGCATCCGGGGCCGGGCGGCGCGAGCACCGTCCGGCCCCTTTCGTTTTGGTAACCTTGCGCGCGTGAGCGAGCAGCCCCCGGAAGCAGACGACGTCGTCTACGAGGTCAACCTCGA
>Ga0316622_100000150_pt1 | contig 34917 bp, 28 predicted proteins | sample OWC_Aug_OW2_C1_D_FD_207646 | JGI IMG/M metagenome (GOLD analysis project Ga0316622, IMG submission 207646) | Wetland soil microbial communities from Old Woman Creek delta, Ohio, United States - OWC_Aug_OW2_C1_D5_C | ecosystem: Environmental > Terrestrial > Soil > Wetlands | place: USA: Ohio... | reverse complement strand
CGATTTCGCCCTGGGCGAGGTGGCGCCGCACGTGAAGGCCATGGAGATCGAAGGCCGCTACGACGCGGAGCTCTTGCCCAAGCTCTTCGAGATGGGGCTCATGGGGATCGAGATCCCGGAGGCCTGGGGGGGCGCGGGCGGGAGCTTCTTCCAGTCGATCCTCGCCGTCGAGGAGATCTCGCGCATCGACGGGGCCGTGGGCGTGCTCGTGGACGTGCAGAACACCCTGTACAACAACGCGCTCCTGCGCTGGGGCAGCGAGCCGCAGAAGGCCCGCTGCCTGTCCCGCACCTCGACCGACACCGTGGCGTCCTACGCCCTGTCCGAGGCCGGATCCGGATCCGACGCCTTCGCCCTCGTGACCCGCGCGGAGCCCCGTGGCGATCAGTTCGTCCTGAACGGTCAGAAGCTCTGGATCACGAACGCGGGCGAGGCGGGGCTGTTCCTGGTGTTCGCGACCGTGGATCCCGCCAAGGGCTACCGGGGCGTCACGGCATTTCTGGTCGAAAGGGAGGATCCCGGGTTCCGCATCGGCAAGCGCGAGGACAAGCTGGGGATCAAGGCATCGAGCACCTGCGAGTTGATTCTCGAGAACGTGACTCTCTCGAAGGATCGCGTGCTGGGAGAGGTCGGCAAGGGCTACAAGGTCGCGATCGAGACCCTGAACGAGGGGAGGATCGGGATCGGCGCGCAGATGGTGGGGGTGGCCCAGGGCGCCCTGGATGCCGCGGTCAAGTACTCGAAGGAGCGCGAGCAGTTCGGGAAGAAGATCTCGGAGTTCCAGGCGATGCGCTTCGAGCTCGCGGACTGCGCGACCATGCTGGAGGCGGCGCGGCTGCTGGTCTACAACGCGGCCCGGCTGCGGGACGGAGGACATCCCTTCGCGAAGGAGGCCGCGATGGCCAAGCTCTACGCGAGCGAAGCGGCGGAGCGGATCACCTCGGCCGCGGTGGAGGTCTTCGGCGGCTACGGCTACACGAGCGAGTATCCGGTGGAGAAGTTCTACCGGGACGCCAAGATCGGCAAGATCTACGAGGGGACGTCGTTCATGCAGCTGCACACCATCGCCAAGGCGGTGCTGGAGGACTGAGCGCGTGGATCTCGGCATCCGCGGCAAGGTGGCCCTGGTCACGGGAGCCAGCGACGGGTTGGGACTCGCCTCCGCGCGCGCCCTCGCGGCCGAGGGCGTGCGGCTCGCCATGGCGGCGCGGCGCGAGGATCGGCTCAAGGTCGCCGCGCAGGCGCTCTCGGAGGAGACCGGTGCAGAGCTGATCGCGATTCCGGCGGACGTGACCCACCGCGACCAGGCGACCAGGCTGCTGGCGGACGTGAGCGAGAGGCTCGGCCCCGTGGAGATCCTCGTCGCGAACGCGGGAGGGCCGAAGCCCGGCCGCTTCGAGGACTTCCGCTGGGAAGACTGGGCGGCGGCGTTCCAGCAGGTCGTGGGCCCCGTGCACCATCTCGCCTCCGCGGCCATTCCCTCGATGCGCAAGCGGGGGTGGGGCCGGATCGTCTCGATCCAGAGCATGAGCATCCGCCAGCCGGTGGAGAGCCTGCTCCTCTCCAACAGCCTCCGCCCGGCGGCGGCGGGCCTGCTCAAGGGGCTGGCCTCGGAGCTGGCTCCGCACGGGATCACCGTCAATGTGATCGGTCCGGGCTCCAGCCGCACCGAGCGGATCCTGGAACTCGGCCGGCACAGGAATCCCGGGAGAACCGACGACGAGGTGCTCGCGATCCTGGGCTCGGCCATGCCGATCGGCCGCCTCGTGGAGCCGGCGGAGGTGGCGGCGGCGGTCGCGTTTCTGTGCTCCGCGGGCGCCGCGGCGATCACGGGGACCTACCTGCCCGTGGACGGGGGCCAGATCCGCGCCCAGATGTGAGGCGCGCGCCCCGCGCACTGGCCGAGTTCGCCCCGAGCAAGTACCCTTCGTCGGCGGAGTTCCCGAGCATGAGCGACCTGTTCCTCAGAGCCTGCCGGCGGCAGCCGGTCGAGCGTGTCCCGATCTGGATCATGCGCCAGGCGGGACGCTATCTCGCCGAGTACCGGAAAGTACGGGAGAAGGCCGGCTTCTCCACGCTCCTGAAGACCCCCGAGCTGGCCGCCGAGGTGACCCTCCAGCCCGTGATCCGCTTCGGATTGGACGCGGCGATCCTGTTCTCGGACATCCTGGTTCCCGTGGAGCCGATGGGGGTCAGCCTGACCTTCAGCCCGGGACCCGTGCTCGAGCCTGCGGTCCGCTCCAGGGCGGACGTGGAGCGGCTCCGGGTGCCGGAACCGGAAGAGACCGTTCCCTTCGTCTACGAATCGATCCGCATCCTGCGGCGGGAGCTCGCCGGACGCGCGCCCCTGATCGGATTCGGCGCCGCTCCGTTCACACTGGCGGCGTACTTGGTCGAGGGGAAAGGGACGCGGGATTTCGAGCACGTCAAGGGGATGCTGTACGGCGATCCGGCGACCGCCCACCTCCTCCTCGACAAGGCCGCGACGACCCTCAGCCGGTACCTGCGCGCGCAGGTCCGGGCGGGCGCCCAGGCGATCCAGATCTTCGACTCCTGGGCGGGCGTGCTCTCGCGCAAAGCGTACCGCGAGTTCGCCCTCCCCTACCTGCAGCGGGTGACGGAAGCCCTGCGCGCCGAAGGGGTCCCGCTCATCTACTTCGCCCTGGACGCGAGCCACTTGCTGGAGGAGATCCGCGCCTGCGGCACGGACGTGGTGGGTCTGGACTGGCGCCTGCCTCTTTCCGAGGCCTCGAGCCGCCTCGAGCATCGCTTCGTGCTCCAGGGGAACCTCGATCCCTGCGTGCTCCTGTCCATCCCCGAGGCGATCTCCCGGGAAGCCCGAATGGTCCTTGCGGAGGGCGCTCGTGCGCCGGGCCACATCTTCAACCTGGGCCACGGGATCCTCCCCTCCACGCCGGTCGCGCACGTGGAGGCGCTGATCGACGCCGTGCGGCGGCCCCTGCCGCAGGAGGCCTCGTGAGCCGCGCGGCCAAGGCGCAGGTCGCCCTGGAGCTCCTGCGCAAGTACGACCGGCCCGGGCCGCGCTACACGTCGTACCCCACCGCGGTGGAGTTCACCTCCGACTACACCGAGACCTCCTACCGCACGAAGCTGGCGGAGGCGAACCGGGCCGCGCTCGAGCCTCTCTCCCTCTACGTCCACCTCCCCTTCTGCGAGGAGCGCTGCTCGTTCTGCGGCTGCAACGTGGTGATCACGAGGAAGCGCCAGGTCTCGATCGAGTATCTCGGCTACCTGCACCGGGAGATCGACCTCCTCGCCTCCCACCTCCCGCAGCGCCGGCGCGTGTCCCAGTATCACTGGGGTGGAGGAACCCCCACCTACCAGACCGTGGACGAGATGCGCGCGCTCCAGAAGAAGGTCACCGAGCACTTCGAGCTGGAGCCCGACGCCGAGGTTGCGATCGAGGTCGATCCGCGGGTGACCTCGCGCGAGCAGATGGATCTTCTCAAGGAGCTGGGGTTCTCCCGGATCTCCATGGGTGTGCAGGATTTCACGCCGGCGGTGCAGGCGGCGATCGACCGCAACCAGACGGAGGCTCAGACCCGCGATCTCTTCGAGTACACGAGGCGCCTGAAGTTCCACTCGATCAACCTGGACCTGATCTACGGCCTCCCGCTCCAGACCCCGGAGGCGTTCGAGCGGAACATGGAGGTGCTGCTCGAGCTGCGGCCGGATCGCGTGGCGGTCTACTCGTACGCCTACGTCCCCTGGGTGAAGGCGAACCAGAAGAAGCTGGACGTCGAGGAGCTCCCCTCCCCCGAGGTCAAGCTCGAGCTGTTCGTCCTGGCCCGCGAGATGTTCCTCGAGGCCGGCTACGTGCAGATCGGCATGGACCACTTCGCCCTGCCCGGCGACGAGCTGGCGACGGCGGCGGCCGCCCGCCGCCTCCACCGGAACTTCATGGGCTACACCGTCAAGATGGGGACCGACATGCTGGGCGTGGGGACCTCCGCGATCGGCGATCTGCGCGGGAGCTTCGCGCAGAACGTGAAGAAGCTCCCCTCCTACTACCAGGCGATCGACGCGGGCCGCTTCCCGATCGAGCGCGGCTATCTGCTGAACAAGGACGACCGCATCCGGCGCGACGTGATCGCGCGCCTCATGTGCAACTTCCACCTGGACCGGGCCGAGGTGGAGAAGGTCCACGGCATCGACTTCGGGAAGTACTTCGGCCAGGAGCTCGAGGAGCTCGGCCGCGCCGACGGTCCGGTGGACCACGGCTTCCTCGAAATCCACCCGGACCGGCTCGAGGTCGTGGGGAACGGGCGCCTGTTCATTCGGAACATCTGCATGGTCTTCGACCGCTATCTGCGATCGAAGGCGACCGACAAGCCGCTCTTCTCCAGGACGGTGTAGTCGGGCCCGCCCTCGGCGCTCATGAACCCCTGGCGCGGCCTCCAGGGCCTCCCCCGCGAAGTCTGGATCCTCTCCGCCGCCATGCTCGTCAACCGGGCGGGGACGATGGCCCTGCCCTTTCTCGTCCTCTACCTGACCCGGAGCCTCGGGCTTTCTGCGGAGCGCGCGGGCCTCGCGCTCTTCTGCTACGGGATCGGCTCGCTGATCGCGGGACCGGTCGCCGGCCGCCTGAGCGACGCGGTGGGAGCGGAGCGGATCATGAAGCTCTCGCTCTTCGTCTCGGGAGCGCTGCTTCTGGCGTTCCCGCTCGCGGGCAGCTTCGGGGCGATCCTGACCCTCACCTGCCTCTGGTCGATCACGAGCGAAGCGTTCCGTCCCGCCAGCCTCGCCAGCATCGCCCACGCCGTCCCCTCCCCTCAGAGGAAGGCGGCGTTCGTTCTGGCGCGGCTCGCCATCAACCTGGGGATGAGCGTGGGGCCGGCGGTGGGAGGGTTCCTGGCGCGCGTGTCCTATCCCGCCCTGTTCTGGGTCGACGGTGCGACGTCGATCGGCGCCGGAGTCATCCTCGCGGCCTCGGCGTCAGCCAGGAAGGCGCCCGCCGCACCCGCTCCGCCCGGCGAGGACGCGCAGGAGGATGCGCGGGGAGCATCGGTCCCGCACGCGACGCGCGACCTGCTCTTCTTCCTGATGGCGCTGCTTCCCGTGGCGATGGTGTTCTTCCAGCTCCACGGCGCGTTCCCGCTGTTCCTGGTCCGCGACCTCGGGCTTCCCGAATCCGCGTTCGGTCTGCTCCTGACCGTGAACACCGTCCTGATCATCCTCCTCGAGGTCCCGCTGAACCTGGCGCTCGCGCACTGGCCCCACGCGCGCGCCGTCGCCGTGGGAGCCGTCCTGACGGGCGTCGGCTTCGGCGCCCTGGTCTTCGCCAGGGACGCGTGGAGCGTCGCGGCGACCGTCTTCGTGTGGACGTTCGGGGAGATGATCCTCCTCCCGGCGAGCACGGCGTACGTGGCCGACCTCGCCCCGCCCCGGCGTCGGGGCGCCTACATGGGGTACCAACAGATGACCTTCGCCCTGGCGCTTTCGCTGGGGTCTTGGCTCGGGACCATGACGCTCGCGCGCTTCGGCAGCACGACCCTGTGGGGCGCCGCGCTGGTCTTCGGGCTTCTGTCCGCGGTGCTCCTGCGACCGGCGAGAAGATGATCTAATGCTCGGAATGTTGCAGCGCTTCTTCTCCCTCGGCGCCGCGGCCCTCGTCGCGGCAACCTTCCTCCCGCCCGGTGCCGCCGCGGACGCGCGGGAGAGGAAGACCCCGCACGTCGTCCCCCGTGCCTCGGGTCCGATCCGGATCGACGGCGTGCTCGACGAGGAGGCGTGGCGCGGCGCGCTCTCCCTGGAGCTGCCCTTCGAGACCGATCCCGGCGAGAACATCCCTTCCCCGACCCGGACCGTCTGCTCGTTCACAGCCGATGCGGCGAAGGTGTACGTGGGATGCGTGGCGACCGACCCGACCCCCGGGAGGATCCGGGCCCGCTACGCCGATCGCGACACGGCGTTTCCCGACGACCTCGTCGGGGTGGTCCTGGACACCTTCAACGACGAGCGCCGCGCCTTCGAGTTCTTCGTGAACCCGCTCGGCGTGCAGATGGACATGGTTCAGGACGACGTGAACCAGAGCGAGGACTCGTCGTGGGACGCGATCTGGGAGTCGGCGGGCAGGATCACGGCGACCGGATACGAGGTGGAGATGGCGATCCCCTTCACCTCGCTGCGCTTCCAGCGCGGGGACGGGGAGCAGACCTGGGGGCTGGACGTGGTTCGCATGTGGCCGCGGGACCGGCGCTTCCGGATCGCCTTGAACCCCAAGGACCGCAACGTCACGTGCTACCTGTGCCAGACCTCGAAGATCACCGGGTTCGGGGATGCGGAGCCCGGGAAGAACCTGGAGATCGACCCGACCTTCACCGCGACGCGCAGCATGAACTCGACCACCGCTGCCGGGGATCTGGATCTCGAGGATTCCTCCTACGAGCCCGGGTTGACGGCGCGCTGGGGGTTCACGCCGAACCTGACCTGGAGCTCCGCGATCAATCCCGACTTCTCCCAGGTCGAGGCCGACGCGGCGCGCCTGGATGTGAACGAGCAGTTCGCGCTCTTCTATCCGGAGAAGCGCCCGTTCTTCATGGAGGCGGCGGATCTGTTCGAGACCCCGATCCAGGCGATCTACACGCGCACGCTCGCGGATCCAGACTGGGGAACCAAGCTCACGGGGAAGGAGGGAAGGAACGCTCTGGGCGCGTTCGTCGTGAAGGACGGCACGACGAATCTGCTCTTTCCGGGAAGCCAGGAGTCTTCCCTGGGATCGCTCGACGCGGAGAACCTCTCGGCGGTCCTCCGCTATCGCCGCGACCTGGGGAAGTCCTCCGCGCTGGGGGCCGTCGTCACGTCGCGGCAGGGAGACGGCTATTCCAACCAGGTCGCGGGGATCGATGCCCTGATCCGCCCGACGACCGTCGATACCCTGCGTCTCCAGTGGCTCGGCTCCGCGACTGCCTACCCGGACGCGGTCGCAGCCCAGTTCGGCCAGCCTACGGGCACGCTTCGCGACGACGCGCTCCTCGCGAGCTACGTGCACGACACGCGGAACTGGGCGGCGCAGGGGTCCTTCCAGAGCTTCGGTCCGGACTTCCGGGCCGATCTCGGGTTCGTGCCACAGGTAGGCTACGGGCAGATGGAGGCGGCCGGCGAGTACCGCTGGTACGGCGACGCGAGCCGCTGGTTCAACCGCATGACCGCGGGCGCGGAATGGCATGAAACGAACGACGCGGCGGGCAACCTGATCGTGCGGGAGCTCGAGGGGAGCTTCACGCTCGACGGGCCGAAGGAGCTCGTGCTGTCTCCGGGGGTCGGCGCACGGACGCAGGTGTACAACGGCGTCGCGTTCGACCAGAGCTTCGTCTATCTCTACTTCGAGATGAACCCGGGAAAGAACTCCTTCATCTTCCTGGACAGCGGCTATGGCGATCGGATCGATTTCTCGTACGCCCCTGCGCCCGGCCAGGCGCGACAGGGACGCCAGCTCGACCTGGCGCCCGGACTGCGCTACCACTTCGGCCGGCATGTCCGCCTGAACCTGAGTTATGCCTTCCGCCGCCTGACCCTCCCCGAGGGAGAGCTGTTCCGCGCGAACCTGACCGATCTCCGCCTCGCCTACCAGGCGAACCTGCGCACGCTGGTGCGGCTGATCCTGCAGTACGGCGACGTCGAGTACAGCCCTCTGCTGTCGATCGGGCAGACCGGCGGCCGGGACCTCTTCACCCAGCTGCTGTTCTCCTACAAGCTCAATCCGCAGACCGCCCTCTACCTCGGCGGAACCGACGAGCGCACCGATTCCTTCGCCGGCGCCACGCTCGACGCGCTCGAGCCGACCGGTCGCGCGATCTTCTTCAAGGTCGGGTACGCCTGGGTGCCGTAGCCAGCGCGGTCAGCGCTTTTCCCGGAAGGCGGGCTTCACGGCCCGGAACGTCACCGAGCGCACGATCCCCGTCAGGTCCTCCACCCGAACGCCGCGCTGCTCCATGACTTGCAGGGTCTCTGCGGGAAGCACGGAGTGGGCGATCCCCGCCAGGTAGTCGACGTCCTTGAGGACGCGAACGTCGGCCAGGCCCGCCTCGGCCACGGCGGCGAAGTAGTCCTTGCGCTGCAGCGCGCCGGAGACGCAGCCCACGTAGGCGAGCAGATCGTTCGCCACCACCTCCGGCAGCACGCCATCCAGGATGATGTCCGAGATCACCAGCCGACCGCCGGGTCGAAGCACGCGGGCGACCTCGGAAAAGACCGCCTTCTTGTCGGGGACGAGGTTGATCACGCAGTTGCTCGTGACCGCATCCACCGAGTTGTCCGCGACCGGTAGGGCCTCGAGCCTTCCCTGTCGAAACTCGACGTGCGAGAGCCCGGACCGGGCCGCCGCGGAGCGGGCCTTCTCGATCATGGCGGGAGTCATGTCCACCCCGATCACCTTGCCCGCGGCTCCGACCTTCCGCGCCGCAAGGAATGCGTCGATTCCGCCGCCCGAGCCGAGGTCCAGGACCGTCTCTGCCGGTGCCAGGTCCAGGAGATCGACGGGCGCCCCGCAACCCAGCCCCATGTTGGCCTCGCCGGGCACCGCCGCCAGCTCCTCCGGCCGATAGCCGATGCGGAGGGATTCGTCCTCGCTCGTGGGGCTGCAGCATCCGGACAGGGCCCCCTCCGCGATTCGAGCGTAGCGTTCCTGCACCTTCCCCACCAGGGTCTCCGGATCGATCTTCTTCCGGCTCATGGCGAACCCCCTTCCTGACCCGGGTTCCCCCGGGGAAAACTCCTCATCAGATGGTCGAAGGCACCGGGGCAGCACGAGTCGGTCGCGCCGCGTACGGCACCCAGAAGCTCCTCGAGCCCCGTCAGGACCTCGCGCCGCTTCGCGGCGGGAAGCCGCTCCACGATCGTTCGAGCGAAGGCCTCTTCCTGCCGCTTCAGCGAGCGCGCGGCTCCCTGACCCGCCGCGGTGAGGCGGACACGGAAGGCCCGGCCGTCCCGAGGATCTCCCACCCTCTCCACGAGGCTGCGCTCCTCGAGCCGGGCGAGGTTCCGGGTCAGGGTGCTCGGCTGGATCCCCAGACGGCGGCCGACCTCCCCGAGCCTCGCGGGGCCTTCCGAGGCCAGGAGCTCGATGGTCGCGGCCTGGGCCACGGTCATCCCGCAGCACGACACATCCGAGCGCTCCGAGACCGAGAACCGCCGCACGAGGGCACGGATGCACTCCAGGAGCCTGGTCGCGTCGTTCTGGCCGTCCGGTCGATCTTGGCGCTCCACATCGATCTCCGTTATTTGTAATATACAACTATTCTTTTTCGTGTCAAGTCCCTTCCCGTCCCTTCCCGCGCGCCGCGATGTATTCTGTGTGGCCGCTTGCGAGGATCGCGCATGGAACGTGCCGTTGCCGTCATCGGGGGAGGGATCGCCGGGCTCGCCGTCGCGTTTGAGATCCGGGAGCGGGCGCTGGCCGCGGGCGGCGGCCCCCAGGTCATCTGCCTCGAGGCGTCCGAGCGTCCGGGCGGGAACATCCGCACCCTGCGCGAGGAAGGCTTCACCTGCGAATGGGGTCCCAACGGCTTCCTGGACAACGTGCCGGCCACCCTGGATCTCGTGCGCAGACTCGGAATCGAGCGACGCCTGCTGCCGAGCAACGCCGCTGCCGCGAGGCGCTTCATCTTCCGGGACAGCCGTCTGCGCCAGCTGCCCGCGGGCCCGCTCTCGTTCCTGCGCTCCGACATCCTCTCCTGGAAGGGAAGGCTGCGCGTGCTGCTGGAGCCGCTGGCGCGCAGACCGCGGACCGCCCCGGACGATGAATCCGTGTTCGACTTCGCGGCGCGCAGGATCGGCCGGGAGGCGGCGCGCGTTCTCGTGGACGCCATGGTGAGCGGGATCTACGCCGGAAACGCCGGGGAGCTTTCGATCCGCTCCACGTTCTCGAAGCTCGAGACGCTGGAGCGCGAGCACGGCAGCTTGACGCGGGGCATGCTCGCGCTGCGCAGGGAGAGGCGCGGCAAACCTTCGGGCGGGCCCGCGGGCCCGGGTGGGCGTTTGACGTCCTTTCTCGACGGGCTGCAGGAGATCACCGACCACCTGGCCCTCGCCCTCGGCCCAAGCCTGCGGCTCGGCGCACAGGTCCGTGCCGTGTCCGACATGGGGGTGAGGGGCTTCCGGATCCACATGAGCGAGGGGGCGCCCCTGGACGTGGCGGGTGTCGTCCTCGCCTGTCCCTCCTGGTTCGCTGCGGGCACGGTCGAGTCCGCGGACCGCGAGCTGGCGCGCGCCCTGGCGGCCATTCCCAGCGCTTCGGTCACGGTGCTGCACCTCGGGTTCGAGGAATCCGAGCTTCCGGCCCCGCTGGCGGGCTTCGGCTACCTCGTGCCCCGCGGAGAGGGACCGAGGATCCTCGGCACGCTCTGGTCCTCGAGCATCTTCCCGATGCGCGCGCCCGCCGGCAAGGCGCTTCTCACCGTGATGATCGGGGGCGCGCACGACCCGGAGGCGGTCACCCTTCCGGATGAGCGTCTGCTCGACCTGGTCCGCAGCGACCTCAAAGCCACCATGGGGATCGATGCGGCACCGCGCTTCGTCCGGATCTTCCGTCACACGCGGGGGATCCCGCAGTACACCCTGGGGCACGAGGCGCGCATGCGGACGATCGAGGCGCGTCTCCGCGAGCACCCGGGGCTGCTCGTCTGCGGGAACTCGTACCGCGGGATCTCGTTGAACGCCTGCGTCGAGGAGGCGCCGAGGATCGCGAACGCCGCCGTCGCCTCGTTCCGGGAACGGCTGGAAACGCTCGCCTAGAACGACCGGTCGCCGTCGAGGATCCGCCCCAGACCTCCGAGGACCGATCCCTCCTCCCGTCCGCGCCTTCCCATCCCGGGGACCGCGGCGAAGAGCCGGGCCGCCAGCCGGCTCAGGGGCAGCGACTGCAGCCACACCTTGCCCGGCCCTTTCAGGGTTGCGAAGAACAGCCCCTCGCCGCCGAAGAGCGCCGACTTGATCCCTCCGACCATTTCGATGTCGTAGTCGACGGACGGCTCGAGGGCCACGAGGCAACCGGTGTCCACGCGGAGCAGCTCGCCGGGGGCCAGCACGCGCTCGCAGAGTGTGCCGCCGGCGTTGACGAAGGCGAGCCCGTCTCCCTGGAGGCGCTGCATGATGAACCCCTCACCTCCGAACAGCCCGACCCCGAGGCGTTTCTGGAAGGCGATGCCGATCGACACGCCCTTGGCGGCGCAAAGGAAGGAGTCCTTCTGCGCGATCAGCTCGCCGCCGACCTCGGAGAGCCGGATCGCGAGGATCTTCCCCGGATACGGCGAGGCGAAGGCGACCCGCTTCCTCCCCTGCCCCTGGTTGAGGAAGACGGTCATGAACAGCGACTCGCCGGTGAGGAGCCTCTTGCCCGCGCCCACGAGCGCGTCGAGGAAGCCGCGGCTCTGACTGGAGCCGTCTCCGAAGATCGTCTCCATGGCGATCCCGTCGTCCATGTACATCATCCCTCCGGCCTCGGCCACGGCGGCCTCTCCCGGATCGAGATCGACCTCGACGTACTGCATGTCGTCGCCGAAGATCTCGTAGTCGACTTCGTGCATCTCGGGCATGGAGGACCCTCCCCGCCTCGGCGGCCAGGCACCGCCGAGGGAAGCGGCGATTGTACATGCGATCCCGCGCTGGCGCCGGAGGCACCCCGGTGTAAGATCGAGCTCTCGCGGAGGCGCTGTCCCATGCATCTCGCCGGCCAGATCGTGTTCGTGACCGGTGCCTCGAGCGGCATCGGCCTGTCCTGTGCCCGGGCGTTCGCGAAGGAGGGCGCGCGGCTTCTGCTCGCGGCGCGCAGGCTCGATCGGCTCGAATCCAGCGTCCCGGATCTCCTCGGCATCGGAGCGGCGGCGGTCCGAACCCTGGCCCTGGACGTTCGCGATCCATCCGCGGTATTTCGCGCCGTCGACTCCCTCCCCCAGGAGTGGAAGGACATCGACATCCTGGTCAATAACGCCGGTCTCTCCCGCGGCCTGGACAAGCTCCACGAAGGGGACCTCGCGGACTGGGACGAGATGATCGACACGAACGTGAAGGGGCTCCTCCACGTGGATCGCGCCGTGGTGCCGGGGATGGTCGCGCGCGGCCGGGGGATGGTCATTCACACCGGCTCGATCGCGGGCTGGCAGGTGTACCCGGGAGGAAACGTGTACTGCGCGACGAAGCACGCGGTGCGCGCCCTGACCGAGGGGCTCCGTCTCGACCTGCTGGGTACGGGAGTGCGCGTGGCGAGCGTCGACCCGGGGCTCGTGGAGACGGAGTTCAGCGAGGTCCGCTTCCACGGCGACCGCTCCCGCGCAGGCGCGGTGTACCGGGGCCTCACGCCGCTCACACCGGAGGACGTGGCCGACGTCGTGCTGTTCGTGGCGACCCGGCCCCCGCACGTCAATGTCGCCGACGTGATCCTGCTCCCGACCGACCAGGCTTCCGCCACGCACCTGCACCGCAGGGCGTGAACCGGGCCGGGGGGTATCATCGAGATGTCCGTGTTCTCCTCCCGAGGTTGCTGATGGCCCGGCCGAAGGGTGTGTTCGTTCTCTTCTTCCTCCTGTTCCCGCCCGCAGGCATCGCGACGGAGCCGCCGCCCGCGCAGGGCCCGCGCAAGAGCGGGATTGTGGAGACGACCGGGGCGCGACTCGCCCAGCTCGACGTGACCCTATTCGGTCCCAAGGACGTGATCGACGGGCTGCGCAAGGAGGACTTCGAGGTCAAGATCGACCACCGGCGGCTCGGCGATTTTCTGCTGGACCGACTCTGCGGCGAGGGGACGCCCGCCCAGCGGCCCGACGCGCTGGCCCCTCCCGAGCCGCCCGTCGCGGCTTTCCGGCCCGTCAGCTACATGCTGTACTTCGACCACCCGCACCTCACCATGCCCGGCAGGCAGCGCGCGATCGACCTGGCCCGGGAGATCTTGCCCACGCTGCTGCACGGTGGGAACCGCGCCATGATCGTGTCCAACGCCAAGGGGGTGACGACCTTCGCGCCCTTCTCCTCGAGCCTGGACGAGCTGCTCGCGGCGCTGAAGCGCCTGGAGGGGGACCGAGACGAGTGGGACTTCTATCCCGAGCAGGAAGACGATCGGATTGCGCAGGTCTTCCATGCGCTCAACAAGGACGGGACCGACCGGGCTGTCGCCCAGGCCAGGATCTTCTACATGGAAGATCGCTGGCGGGGCGAGAGGGACGCGCAGCGGCTCGCCATGAGCCTGGGGCTCCTCACCGAGGTGGACCCGCCGAAGGCGGTTCTCTACTTCGCGGACACGACCCGGGAGAATCCCGGGGACTTCTACCTCAAGATGTTCTCCGACGCCACGCTCGTGGGATCGACTTCCGGCGACGAGATCTCCTTCGTGCGGAACGCGTCGCCCAACCCCGCAAACCTCCTCGACCGCGTGATCCAGGAAGCCTCGGCCCACGGGATCCGCTTCTACCCGGTCGAGGCGCGGGGACTCGTCGCCCCGATCCCCTCGACCCCGAGCCTGGGCGCGACCTACTCCACCGCGAACCAGAAGATCTCCTCCATGGTCGCCGTCGAGGACACGCAGAGGTCCCTGCGGAGTCTCGCTCTCGAGACCGGCGGCCGGGCATTCCTGAACGGAATCGAGGCGGCCAAGATTGCGCGGCGAGTGCTGGACGACCTGTCCTGCCTGTACCTGATCAGCTTCGACCCCACCGGCTTTCCCGAGGACGGGCCCCTGGCGGTCCTTGTGCACGTGAAGAGGCCCGAGATCACCGTACAGACCCGGGGCCAGCTCGTGATCCAGAGCGAGTCGGCGCGCAAGACATCGAAGCTGATGGCGGCCTTCCTGACCCCCGACGGCCAGAAGAGCGACGTGCCGATCCGCACCGTGATCATCCCCACGGGATACGACCGCGGGCTGTTCTCCGCCCTCGTGCAGGTGGCCGTGGCGGGCGGCGAGATTCCGGGAAGCACCTGGGACCTGGGCGCCTCGCTCGTGTCCCGCGAGCGCGTCGCCCAAGAGGTCTCCGGTCACATCTCGGTCAGCGTCCCCGGGGCGCCGGCGGTCTTCGAGCGCGAGATGAAGTTCCCGCCCGGGCCATGGGAGCTGGTCAGCGTCGCACACGAGACGGCAACCGGGCAGGTCGCCTCGCGCAGGGACGAGGGGTCCTGGCCGGATCCGGACGCGGCGCAAGCGGTCGTGGGACCGATCAGCGTGGTGCAGCAGGTGCAAGGCGCGTTCTTGCGCGACGGCAAGGTGCGTACCTCCGGCAGCCTCGCGCAGCCTGAGCAGGCCGCGCTGCGGATCGACCGACCCACCGCGGTGGTCGGGATCGTCTGCCGCGGAAAGCGATTCCATGGAACGCTGCGCGTGGAGCGCAGTCTCGAGGGGGAAAGCCGCGCGGATTTCCCGACCCTTAGGATCGACATGGGAGAGGAGCGCTGCGCGATCTTCCGCGACGTAGTACCGGCCCGGACCATGAGCGAGGGGTACTTCCGCTACTCGGTCCAGGTCCTCGACGATCAGGCGGAGCTGGCCCGCGGGGAGCGGACCTTCCGCGCAGGCGTCCCGGGCTCGTAGGCTCCTTCCCCGGCCGGCGCTCAGGGTAGCTGTTATCCTGAGGGGCCGCGCCAAGGAGGAGAGCGTGAAGCCCGGTCGGACGCCCCCGCAGGAAACCCCCAATCACCTGGTCGGGCAGACCAGTCCGTACCTCCTCCAGCACCTCCACAACCCGGTGGATTGGTACCCGTGGGGAGCCGAGGCGCTCGGAAAGGCGGAGAAGGAACGGAAGCCGATCTTCCTCTCCATCGGCTATGCGGCCTGCCACTGGTGCCACGTCATGGAGAAGGAGTCCTTCGAGAACCGGGAGATCGCCGCGTTCCTGAACGCGAACTTCGTCGCGATCAAGGTCGACCGGGAGGAGCGCCCGGATCTGGACGACATCTACATGAACGCCGTCCAGATCATGACGGGCCAGGGGGGATGGCCGCTCAGCCTGATCCTGACCCCCGATGGGAGGCCTTTCTTCGGTGGGACGTACTTCCCCCCGGACAACCGCCAGGGGCGGGCCGGATTCCTGGCCGTCCTCCGGAAGATCCACGAGATCTGGACCACCCGCCAGGACGAGGTCCAGGAATCGGCGGGAAGGCTGACGGAGCACCTGCGAGGGATCGGCGACTTCCTGCAGGGCGCCGCGGACGGCGCGCCGGCCGGCCGCTCCGAGATGGCCCGGGCCGCCGTCGAGGTGGCGGGCCGCTTCGACGAGGTCTGGGGAGGGTTCGGCCCGGCACCGAAGTTCCCCCCCGAGAGCATGCTCGCCCTGCTCCTGCGGGAACACGCTCGATCCGGAGAGGCGCACTCCCTGCGCATGGTCGAGACCACCCTGGAGCGGATGGCGCTGGGAGGGATGTACGACCAGGTGGGAGGTGGGTTCGCACGTTATTCGACCGACGAGCGCTGGCTCGTCCCCCACTTCGAGAAGATGCTCTACAACCAAGCGCAGCTCGCGTGCGTGTTCGTGGACGCCTGGCTCGTGACGCAGAGGCCGCTGTACCGGCGCATCGCCGAGGAAACCCTCGATTTCGTGCGCCGCGAGATGACCGCTCCCGGAGGGGGGTTCTGCTCCTCCCTGGACGCGGACAGCGAGGGGCACGAGGGGCTCTTCTACCTCTGGACCCACGCGGAGGTGGCCAGAATCCTCGGAAGCGACGACGGCGAGCTCTTCTGCCGTATCTACGGAATCACCCCCGAGGGGAATTTCGAGGGGAAGAGTATCCCGAACCTCCTGGGGGGCGATCTCGCCGAGCAGGCGAAGGCCCTCGGCGTGGGGGAAGAGGACCTGCTGCGGCGGCTCGCCCCGCTGCGGGCGAAGCTCCTGACCGCGCGCGCCCGGCGCGTGCGCCCCGCCACCGACGACAAGGTCCTGACCGCGTGGAATGGCCTGATGATCGGCGCGTTCGCCCGGGCCTTCCAGGCCTTCGGGAGGGAGGAGGACCTGGCGAGCGCGCGTCAGGCCGCGCGCTTCGTTCTGGAGAACCTGAGCGAGAACGACCGGCTTCTCGCCTCGTACCGGGAAGGCCGCGCGCAGCTGAACGCCTACCTCGACGATCACGCGTTCCTGGCCCGGGGCCTGCTCGAGCTCTACGAATCCGGCTTCGAGCGCGCAGACCTCGACGCAGCCACGAGGCTCGCGCGGCGGATGGTGGAGCGCTTCGAGGACAGGACGGCGGGCGGGTTCTTCTTCACCTCCGACGATCACGAGAAGCTCCTGACCCGCAGCAGGAGCCTCTACGACGGCGCGCTGCCGGCGGGCGCCGGCGTCGCGGCCGAGGTGCTGCTGCGCCTCGCCGCCCACCGGAACGACCCGACGCTGCGCGCCCCCGCCGAGCGCACGCTGCGCGCCTACCGGCCGATCGTTGCCCGCGCGCCGTCCGGCTTCGCGTCGCTGTTGATCGCCGCCGATTTCGCGCAGGGTCCGGTCGTGGAGATCGCGATCCTGGGTCCCAGGGAGGATCCCGGGACGCGGGCGCTGCTGGCGGCGGCCCGCTCCCGTTTCCTTCCGAACCGGATCGTGGGTCTGGCGTCCCCGGGCGGCCCGGACCGGGACCTGCCCCTCCTGGAGGGAAAGGGCCCGCTGCACGGCAAGCCCACCGCCTACGTGTGCAGGAACTACGCGTGCCACGCCCCCACGATCGATCCGGAGGTACTGGCGCGTACCCTCGGGGGATCGTGAGCGTGGCGCGGAAAGCCAAGGACTCGTCCTGGGTCCACCTCTCGGATGACGATCTCCTCAAGGTGCGGATCCAGGACCTGGGTGTGAGCATCTCCGGAAGCGAGATCCAGCCCCGGGTCCGGCAGCTCCACCACGAGCTCGCGGAGAAGGGTCTGCTCTTCCGGCCGGTCTGTTACCTGTCCGACGAATGGCTCTCGCCGGACGGTCAGGGAGCGATCGGGATCCCCTTCTTCCTCGCGCACCCGCGCCTGAAGGCGCTCGAGTTCCGGATGATGTTCGAGGTGGAGGGGGGAACGGCGAGCTCGTGCATGCGGCTGCTCCGGCACGAGGCGGGCCATGCCTTCGACCACTCCTACCGGCTTCACCAGCGGCAGGACTGGCAGGAGGTGTTCGGGTCGCCGCGCCTCGCCTATCACCCGCACCTGTACAGTGCCGATCCGCGCAGCACGGAGCACGTCAGGAACCTCCCCGACAACTACGCGCAATCCCATCCCTCCGAGGATTTCGCCGAGACGTTCGCGGTCTGGCTCAACCCCTACTCCCAGTGGCGCACGCGCTACCGCGGCTGGCCCGCCATGCGCAAGCTGCGCTACGTGGACCGGCTGATGCGCGAGGTGACGGCCCGACCCCTGCCCCGGAGGACCCCGAGGCTCGATTTCGAGGCCCGCGCGACGCAAGCTCGGCTCCGGAGCTACTACGAGCGGAAGTTCCGGCTGTACCGGGTGGGCGACCTGTCCTCGGCGGTCCAGGACCTGAAGGGGATCTTCACGCTGTCCCGGGCGGCCCGGATCGAGCACCCGGCGTCCGCCCTGATCCGCAAGAACAAGCGTCTGCTCGTCGAATCCGTGTCCGCGTGGTCCGGCCAGAAGCCCGGCGAAGTCGCGCGGGTCGTGGCGCGCCTCGCGAAGCTGTGCGACGAGCATCGGCTCGCGGTGCGGGACGAGCCGGCGGCGGCCCTGGTCCGGGTGTCGGCGTACGTCAGCACGCTGAGCGTCAACCGCATGCGGACCCACCGCTACGAGACGAGGCGCCCGTGAAGAAAAAGCCCCTGAAGATCCTCGTGCTGTTCGAGGTGAACGAGACTCCCTCCGCCCTGGAGGAGTACGAGCGTCTCATGAAGGAGGAGGAGGCCTGGTTCACCGAGGGGCACGTCGTCGCGACCCTCCGGGAGAACGGGCACCAGATCCAGCTCGGCCCGATCCACAAGCATCCGCGGGAGCTGATCGAACTCGTGGAGCAGGTCGAGCCGGACCTGGTCTGGAACTTCGTGGAGTCGTTCCGTGGCCACCGTTACTTCGAGAGCAACATCGTGGGGATCCTGGAGCTCCTCGGAGTGCCCTACACCGGCTGCGGCCACCGCGCCCTCATGCTCTGCCAGGACAAGGCGCTGTCCAAGGAGATTCTCAAGCACCACAAGGTCCACGTCCCCCGCTTCGTGGTCTCGCGGCTCGGCCAGCCCCTGCGCCGGATCGCGGCGTCGCTGCTCCCGGCGCTCGTCAAGCCCCTGGCCGAGGAAGGCTCGGTGGGGATCAGCCGTGATTCCTTCGCGGAGACCGATGCGCAGGCGCTGCGGCGCATCGAGTTCCTCCACGAGCACTTCCAGCAAGACGTGATCGTCGAGCAGTACATCGAGGGGCGCGAGCTGTACGTGGGCGTGCTGGGCGACCAGCGCCTGACCGTCCTCCCGCCCCGCGAGCTGCGCTTCGCCAAGGTCCCCGACTCCGAGCCCAAGTACGCGAGCTTCAAGGCGAAGTGGGACGAGGAGTACCGGGAGCGCTGGGGGATCTACAATACCTTCGCCGACGACCTCGGCGAGCCGGTCCGGAACGAGGTGTGCGCGGTCGCCAAGCGCGCCTTCCGGGTGCTGCAGATGCGCGGGTACGGTCGGATCGACATCCGGCTGACCGCCGAGGACAAGGTGTTCGTGGTGGAGGCCAACCCCAACCCGGAGATCGCCATGTACGAGGACTTCGCCGAGGCCGCGCGCAAGGCGGGGATCTCGTACAACGACCTGATCGAGCAGATCACCCGCATGGGATCGCGAGTCACGGTTCCCTGATGGACCTCCTGGGCGGGCACAGCATCGGGGCGTGGCTCGCGTTCAACGGGCTCATCCTCGCGCTTCTGGCGCTGGATCTGGGGATCATCCACCGCAAGGCGCGCGTCGTCGGGCTCCGGGAGGCGCTGATCTGGAACGTCGTGTGGATCCTCGCGGCGCTCGCCTTCTGGCAGGTGGTGATCCGCCTCTACGGAACGCAGAGCGGGCTCGAGTACCTCACCGGGTACGTGATCGAGCGCGCGTTGTCCGTGGACAACATCTTCCTCTTCGTGGTGATCTTCAGATACTTCGCGGTCCCCGCCGAGCACCAGCGACGCGTCCTCTACTGGGGGATCCTCGGTGCCCTCGTCATGCGGGGCGGGTTCATCCTCGCCGGCGCCGCCCTCGTGGCAGCCTTCCACTGGGTGCTGTACGCGTTCGGGGTGTTTCTGGTCTGGAGCGGAGTGCACCTGCTGTGGGACCAGGATGCCGCTCCCGAGCCGGACCGGAATCCCCTGGTGCGACTGGCGGTGAGGATCTTCCCGGTGACACCCAAGTTCCACGGGCCGCGTTTTCTGGTCCGCCTGAAGGACGGCTGGCACGCGACGCCGCTCTTGGTCGTCCTCCTCGTGGTGGAGACGACGGACCTCATGTTCGCGCTGGACTCGATTCCTGCGATCTTCGGAATCACGCGCGACCCGTTCATCATCTACACGAGCAACGTCTTCGCCATCCTCGGCCTTCGGGCCATGTACTTCCTGGTGGCCGCACTCCTCCCCCATTTCCGTTTCCTGAAGCAAGGGTTGTCGGCGATCCTGGTCCTGATCGGAGTCCGGATGCTCACGGAGAGCTTCGTCGACATCCCCACCGGGCTCACCCTGGCCGTCGTGTGCGCCATCCTCGGCGCCGCTGCCGTGGCATCCTGGCTCTTTCCGGCGAGTCGAGCAAAGAAGGCGGCGAAGGACGGACGTTCTGGAAGGAGCGCTTCCGGCTAGTTTCCCTTCAGATCGGAATGCGGGTCGGTCGCGGCTTCACCGACTCGACCAGGGCGTCCACCGCTTCGGCGTCGAATCGCGCGCCCCGGTGCTCCGCCAGGTAGGCCAGAGCCTGTTGCGTCGAGAGCGGGGGACGGTAGCGGCTGGCGGTCATCGCGTCGTAGGCCTCGGCGACCCCGAGCAACCGCGCGCCGCGTGGAACGCTGTCGAACGGCTTGCCGTAGTACCCCTGCCCGTCCGGCCGCTCGTGGTGGAACAGGATCACGCGCGCGGCCTCGTTCTCCGGATCCAGCGCCTCGAGCAGCGCCGCGCCTCGCTCGGCGTGCGTGCGGACGAGGCGCATCTGGGTCTCGTCCAGGGGGCCGCGCTGGCGCAGGACCCCCACCGGAAGCGAGAGCTTGCCGATGTCGTGCAACAGGGCGGCGCGCAGGAGCACGTCCGTTTCCTCCTCCGCGAGGCCCAGAGAGAGCGCCATGCTCGCGCACAGAGCGGCAACCCGTCCGGGGTGCCCCGGCTCGAAGGTGTCCCTGCGATCGGCCCATTCCGCCACCCGCGCGGCGACCTCCAGGTACGGTGCCGAGGGCCGGGGAGCGGGTGCGCTCGGGCTCGCGAAGAGTGCGGCGAGCGTCCGCCGGATCACGCCGGCCTCGCCCCGCGGGTCCGGAGTGTCCGCGGATCCCGCGTGTCTTCGCCACGCCACGCGGTGGACCTTCATGAGCGCGTCCGCACGCGCCAACAGGTCCTCGACCCCGAACGGGCTCTCGAGTCGGTCCACCAGACGATCCTCGAGGAAAGCCTCCTGAACGGGATCCCCTTGGTGCTGGACGATCAGCAGCGGAGCCGGGAACCCCCGTGGCGCCTGGGGGGAGTCGAAGAGGATCCCGGCAGGATCCTCCACGGCGACGACGATCAGATCGGGGTGGATCTCGCGCTCCGCGGCGGACCACTGCTCGGGCGAGCGGATCCAGGTGACTTGGTGCCGGTCGCTCCGAAGCGGGGCGCGCAGACCGCCGGCGCGCCCACGGTCGTTTCCCACCAGGAGGATGGTCGCCACGAGGAACCCTCCGCCCGGAATATAGGGTCGCCCCCGCTCAGGCGCGAGGCAGGGTCGAGTGGAGGTAGTGCAGCACCGCCTGCGCGGCCCAGAAGCGCGGTCTGTCCGCCTGCCAGTACCCGATGTGCCCCCCCCGGGCCGGCTGGACGAAGCGCACACGGCTCGAGGAGTGGGGCCGGAAGCGGGCCAGGCTCGACGCGGGAACCAGAGGGTCGTTCTCCGAGGAGATCACGAGCGCCGGCACGACGATGGACGCCACGTGCGGGCCGGCGCTGGCGCCGGCGTAGTAGTCCTCCGGGGTCCTGTAACCCGCGTCGGGGGCGGTGTAGAGGGCATCCAGGCGGCGCAGCGTGCGGATTCGGGTCAGCCGGGGCTCCGGCCCCGCGAGCGGCCTTACCGCGCGAATCCTGCGCAGGATCCGGCACAGCTTCCAGGTGAAGTACGCGTGATACGCGAGGTTCTCCCCGCGCTCGAGGGTCCGGCAGCAGGCTTCCAGGTCGAGGGGCGGATTCAGGGCGACCACGGCGTCCGCCCCGGAGCCGGCCGCGGCCTGGCCCGCGTAGCGAAGCGCGAGGCTCCCGCCCAGTGAGAACCCCACGGCGGCGATCGGCCGCGGCAGCCCCGCCTGCGCGAGGTCCTGGAGCACGCTCCCCACGTCGTCGCTCTGTCCGGCGTTGTAGAGGGTGCGGGAGAGAGCCTCGGTGCCGCCGCAATTGCGGCAGTTCATGCGCGCCGCGACCCAGCCCTCCGCGAGGGCCATCGCCGCGGTCCGCTTCATGTAGCCCGATTCGGACGATCCGCCCATGCCGTGAACCAGGAGCAGGGTTCCCCGGGGCGCGCACCCCGGCCAGGCGACGCGCACGAGCACCGACGACCCGGGCGCGACCCGGACGACGCGGGTGATCTCGCGCCCCCGCGGAGGCTGCGCCGGCCAGAACGCCGGGACGATCGTCTCGAGGTGCCTTCCGGGAAGCCAGGCCACGGGCGTGAACCCCCGCAGAGGCGAGCCCGGAGAAGGTCCTGTCCGGCTCACACCCTGCGTACCACCACGAGGGTCACGTCGTCGGCGACGGGCGCTCCCGCACCCCACTCCGCCACGGCCGCGTTGACCTTCTCGACGATGATCTCCGCGGGCTGGGTCCGGGATGCCCTCAGGATCGCGGCGAGTCGGTCCTCACCGAACTCCTCGTCCTGTGGATTGCTGGCCTCGCTCACGCCGTCGCTGTAGAGGACGACCATGTCGCCCGGGTCCATCTGGCAGCGCCGCTCCTCGTAGCCCAGGTCGGGCATGATCCCGAGCACGGTCCCCCCGCCCTTGAGCCGCTCGATGCTCCCGTCGGCGCGCACGAGAAACGGCGGGTTGTGCCCCGCGTTGCAGTAGGTCATCGCTCCGGTCCGGGAGTCGAGCACCGAGAAGAACAGGCTCACGAAGCGGTTGGTGGGGCAGTGGCTCGCCACGAAACGATCGAGCCGCGACACGAGGCGGGCCAAATCGTCGGGCTCCTCCGCGAGCATGTGGACGGTGGCGTGAAGGCTCGTCATCACCAGGGAGGCCGGAAGGCCCTTCCCGGACACGTCCCCGAGCACCATTCCCAGACGCCCGTCGGGGTAACCGAAGAAATCGTAGTAGTCGCCGCCCACGGTGCGGCACGCGGCGTTGTGTCCGGCCACGTCCAGCCCCGGGATCGACGGCGCCCTGAGCGGCAGGAAGCCGCGCTGGATGATCGCCGCCTGCTCCAGATCGTGGCGGGACTTCTTCTCCTTCTCCTCGATGTCCCGCAGCCGCTCCTGCTCGATGCGGATCGCGGCGACGTTGGCGAAGACCGTGAGCAGGGTGAGATCATCCGGGGTGAACTCGCGCACGAAGAAGCGCGAGTCCAAGTAGATCATCCCGATCACCCGGTCCTTGGTCTGCAGCGGGACGGCCATCATCGTGCGAACCTGCTGCTCGCTGATGCTCTGGCGCGCGCTCCAGTTCTCGTCGAGGAGCACATCGTTCACGAGCAGCGACGTCCCGCTCTGGAGCACGCGATCGCGCACGGCACTCGAGATCTTGAAGCCGTCGCCGTGGACCGCTTGGGGGACGAGCCGGTCCCCCTCGAGCGTCGCCAGGAACGCCCGCTCCGCCCCCACCGCCTCCATGGAGAGGGCGAGAATGCGGTGGAATAGCTCGCTCAGGGGCCGATCGCCGCCGAGCTCCTCCCCCGCGCGCAGCACCGCGAGCAAGGCCGAGTTCGCGAACAGCCGCGCGGGCGGCGGGATTTCCGGCGCGGGCCCGGCCCCCTTCGACAGGGGCGTCGTGCGCTCGCCGGAGAGCAGCCCCTGCAGGTTCGTCATGATCGTGCCCTTGGGGATCTCGGCCTCGGCGGATTGGTAGAAGTACTCCTCTTCCGGAAGCTTCTGGGCCGACGGCTCGTAGATGAGCACGACCTGACCCGCCTCGATCCGGCTGCCCGGCTTGAGCCGGCGCCGCCCCGAGACGCGCACGCCGTCCACGAGCGTGCCGTTCTTCGAGCCCATGTCCTCGATCGTCCAGTCGTCGCCGTCGCGCTCCAGGACGAAGTGCACGCGAGACAGGCTCGGATCTTCCGGAAAATTGATCTCGCTGGTGCGGGAGCGGCCCGCCGTGAGCCGCTGGCCCTCCAGCCCCAGGGTGCGAGACGTTCCGTCCGGGAATCGGATGAGGAGCTCTCTGGTCATGATCCCGTTTCCCGCCGTTGCCGACGGATCAACCCTCCCGTGGGTCTGGCCGCGCAGGCTCGGTTTAGGATACCATCGCCCGCCCCGCTCTCGGGGAGTCGTCCGACCCGGAAAGGACCCTCGTTCGACCCGTGAGCCTGCTGCGCCTTCTGCTCAAGATGCCCGCACTGCTCCTGGTCACGGCGGTCAGTGCCTTCGTCGCGGCCACCGCCCAGGTGCTGTCCTTCGGGAGATTGCGTCCCGCGGCCTGGACGGGGAGCCGAGCCTGCGCGGCATGGTCGAAGCTGGCCTGCCGGATCCTCGGCATCCGCAGGATCGTCCAGGGAAAGCCGCAGGGAGGGCCGTTCGTGGTCGCGGCGAACCATCTCACCTATCTCGACATCTGGGTTCTCGGGTCCCTGTATCCCAGCGTGTTCGTGGCCAAGCGGGAGATCGCGGGATGGCCCGTGTTCGGCTGGGTGGCGCGCGCCGCCGGTACGCTGTTCGTCGACCGCGAGTCCGCGCGTGACGTCGTGCGCGTCGGACAGCTCATGTCCGATCGGCTGGCCGCCGGAATCCCCCTCACCGTCTTCCCCGAGGGGGGAACGTCCAGGGGAGACCTGGTCCGGCCCTTCGCGTCCTCGATCCTCGAGCCGGCGGCGCGCGCCGATGCACCCTGCTTCGCCGCGAGCATCCGTTACGAGACTCCGGGGGTCGCCGAGCCCCCCTCGCGGACCATCTGCTGGTCGGGGGGCAAGCCGCCGTTCTTCCACCACCTGATCGGAGTGATGAAGCTCCGCTGCATCGAGGCCACGGTGATCTTCTCCGCCGTCCCCGTGCGTTCCTCCGATCGAAAGGAGCTGGCCCGCAGGCTCTGGGAGGACGCGCAGCAGACCTTCGTCCCGATCCGGCAGGAGTCGCGGCCAGCGCCGGGATGTGCACCGTAGCCTTCCTCCCGGAGGCCAAGGGAGGGTACCTCCTGGGGCAGAATCGGGACGAAAACCGGACGCGCTCGCGCGGTCTTCCTCCGGGACTCGTCACCACGAGGGGCCGGCTCGCCCTGGCACCCCGCGACCCGGACGGAGGGGGCTCGTGGATCGGCGTGAACGAGGCGGGAGTCACCCTGTGCCTGCTGAATGCCGCCGAGACGGACCCGGCGCGGCGCCTGCCGCGGCCCAGGAGCCGCGGACTCGTCCTGGCGGAGGCCCTGCACCTCCCCTCGATCCGAGCCGTGTCCGATTCCCTGGCGCACATCCGGGCTCTCGACGACGTCCGCGCGTTCCACCTGGTGGTCGCGGAGCCTGGAACCGCCTCCCGACCGGCGCGGGTCGGGCGCTTCTGCTGGAACGGCCGCCGCTCGGCCTGGGACGATCACGAGGGTCCCTGTCTCTTCGTCTCCTCGGCGCGGAACCAGGAGGCCGCCACCCGAGAGCGCAAGGCGGCCTGGCAGCGCCTGCTCGCGTCGGACGCCGCCCCCGACCGTGAGGCCGTGGCTCGCTGGCTCGCGAGTCACGAGCCGGAGCGCGGCCCGCTCTCGGTGTGCATGCACCGCCGGGAGGCCTGCACCGTGAGTCGCACGCTGGTCCGGGTCTCGGGGGGCGCGGCCGAGATGGCATACGTGGACGGCTCTCCTTGCTCGGAAACCTCGGAGTTCGTACTCAATCTCCCGCTTCGGTTAGGATAGGCGGCCGGCGCGGACGGCGCGTCCGACCTCCGGGAGGATCAGGGTGGAACGACTTCTGCGCTTCTTCCGCTCGCTGCGCGGGTTCGACCGGTCCTTCTGGTCCGCGAACCTGTCGGAGCTGTTCGAGCGCATCGCCTTCTACGGGATGACGACGTTCCTCGTCCTCTACCTGAGTCAGTCCAGGGGCTTCAGCGAGGGGATGGCCGGAATCGTCGGTGGCTACTTCGGCCTGTTCACCTACGGGCTGGCCGCGCTCTCCGGCTTTCTCGCCGACATGCTGGGATACCGCCGCGCCATGCTCCTGGCCTACGCGCTGCTCGCCTCGGGCTACTTCCTGACCGGGCACCTCTCGGGGACCGCGCCGATCCTCGGCTCGCTGTTCCTGATCGCCTTCGGCGCCTCGCTCATCAAGCCCTCGATCACGGGCACGGTGCAGAAGACCTGCAGCGAGGGACAGCGTCCCCTCGGGTTCTCGATCTATTACACCCTGGTGAACATCGGCGGGTTCCTGGGACCGAACATCGCGGGGCAGATCCGCGACCGCGCGGGGGACCGCGCCGCGCTGGGCGCGAGCGCGGCGTCCGCCGGGATCGCCCTGCTCCTGGTCTTCCTGGTCTTCCGCGAGCCGGCCGCGGGGCAGGCCGAGCACGCGAACGCCGCCAAGTTCTTGCGCGATTTCGCGCGCGTGCTGCGTGATGTCCGCTTCCTCCTGCTGATCGTGCTCGTGGGTGGTTTCTGGAGTATGTTCTACCAGTTCTACGTCGCCCTGCCGCTGTACGCGATCAACGACCTCAAGATCTCGAGCGCGCAACTCGGCTTCGTGGTGTCGCTTGATGCCGCCGCCATCGTGTGCCTTCAGGTGATCGTGGGATACCTCGCGCGGAATCTGCCGGCTGGCCGCGCCGTCTCGATCGCCGCCCTCGTGGCGGCGGCCGGCATCGCGATCATCGGGCTTCACGCTTCCGTCTTCGGAGTGGTCGCGGGGATCCTGGTGTTCTCGGTCGGCGAGATGATCTACTCCGCGCACTTCTACCGCTACCTGGGGAGCATCGCCCCTCCCGACCAGGTCGGGATGTTCATGGGCTTCGCCTTCCTCCCGATCGCCCTGGGCTACTTCCTGGCGGGCCTGCTGGGGGTCCCGGTCTACTCGTACTGCAAGAGCGTCCTGGGCGCGCCGCACCTCATGTGGTTCGTGTTCGCGGGTGTGGGGCTCGTCTGCGCGGCCGGGATGGCGCTCTTGGGACGGAGCGGGAGGGCCGCCTGACGGCAGGTGCCACCGGGCGTCGATCCGGGTTGCCCTGAGTGGCACCAATAGCGTCGAAGAGGCAGAATCTCCCTGGCCCCTGGATTGGAACTTCTGTGTTTTTCTGCGGGGCGGGCCTCTGGAACCTGGAATAGTTGGACTTCCTCCAGGCCGGAGCGTCTGGCATCGCGGTTGCAAATTCCGGGGCCGGAATCGAACAAAGGAGGCCTCTCATGCTGGATCGAAAGTCGAAGGGATTCACTCTCATCGAGCTGCTGATCGTAGTGGCCATCATCGGGATCATCGCCGCCATCGCGATCCCGAACCTGCTGAACGCCATCGACCGCGGCAAGCAGAAGCGAACCATGGCCGACATGCGCTCCATCGGCACGGCCGTGGAAGCGTATTCGGTGGACAACAACATCTATCCGACGGCTGCGAACATCGCCGCCCTGCAGCCGGTGATCGAGCCGGTCTACATCAAGAAGCTCCCGCAATCGGACGGATGGAACAACACGTTGTCCTACCAGCCGGGCACGGTCTCCGGCGCGGGCTACACCGTGGAGTCGTATGCCAAGGGTGGTACAAACGATGCGGACGTCAACGGCAAGACGAACCTCTTCAGCGCCGACATCGTGTTCGTGGACGGCCAGTTCGTCTCGTGGCCGGAAGGGATCCAGCAGTAGGCCGCGGATCACCGGCAACCGGAGTTTCGGACGGGCGGGCCCCCACGGGCCCGCCCGTTTTTCTTGTCAGTCCCGGACGAGATCGAAGACGTCCGGGCCGAGGAAATCCCAGGGCAGGCGTCCCTCGTCGGTCGTCTCGGGCTCCGCGGAGAAGGGCAGGTCGGTGAAGTACACGATGCGGGCCGTGCTCTGGCCCAGGTTGCGGCAGCCGTGAGCCACCCCCGGGGGGATCCGGACGAGGAGCGAACGGGTGTCCCCCAGGACGATCCGCATACGCCCGCCCTCGGTCAGGGAGCCCTTGCGCACATCCGCAAGCACGAGCAGGACGCGGTCGTCGGGTGGGACGAACCAGACGTCGGTCTGGATGCGGTGCACGTGGAACGCCTTGATCCCGCCCGGCTCGAGCGTGCTGTAGTTGATCTGGGCGAGCGAGAATCCGCCGAGCCCTTCGAGGCGTCCCTCGACGAGCCGACCGAGCTCGGTCATCGAGCCGCCGTCGTCGTGCCAGCGGCGGAGCTCCACGATCTCCACACCCTGGATCGGCGCCCTGCGCTGGGTGTAGTCCTGTTTCCTGTACTTCGCCTCGGCGGCGTCGCTCAGCTTCATGAAATCTCCGGGGCCACGCGAAACGGCGCGGCGCAGAACCGGCGATAGTGTACACGGCCGGCCCGCCGGAATTCAGCCTTCGCGGGACGCACGCCTCCACAGCCCGTAGACGACGAAACCGGCTGCCAGCATGGCCACGCCCCGCAGCGAGGCCCCGGGGTTCTGGACCAGGAGCCCGGCCGTCATGGCGAGCGCGGTGGCGAGAACCACGGCGGGAACCGCAGCGCCGCCCGGCGCCTTCCAGGGCGCATCCTCCCCCACCCCACGCGCCCGCAGCCGCAGCACGGCGAGCGCCGTCAGGCCGTAGAAGATCCAGACGCTGAAGGAGAAGTACTGGAGGAGATTCCGGAAGGTCCCGGCGTGCACGTAGAAGATCGAGGAGGCCACCAGGACCCCGGTCGAGCGCGCGGGAGTCCTCCAGCGCGGGTGGATGGCGCCGAACCAGCGCACGAACGCCCCGTCCTTCGCCATCGCGAAGCCGAGCCGGGACACCGCCAGCACGATCCCGGTGATCGAGCCGAACGTGCTCACCACGACGAGGAGCGCCACGACCCTCCCGGACTGCGGGCCGAGGCCGGCCTGGACGGCATCCGCGACGACGTGCGTGGAGGATGCGGCGGCCCCCGGCTCCAGGAGCGAGCCGACCGCGAGCTGCACGGTCGTGTAGAGCAGGACGAGGATCACGGTGCCCAGGACGACCGCGCGGGAGAGATTGCGCGCGGGATCGCGGATCTCTCCCGAGACCAGGGTCACGTCCGACCACCCGTCATAGGTCCACAGCAGCGCCACGAGGGCGGAGAGCACGCCGACCCAGGCCCCTCCCGCCGGCCCGCCGCCGGCGCCTCTCCCCGCGCTGTCGGGCGCGCCGTCCGCCAGCAGCGCGGTGAGGGTGAGCGCCGCCAGGGCGGCGACCTTCGCGCCCGTCAGGGCGCGCTGGGCCAGGGGTCCGGTCCGGGCACCGATGGCGTTCAGACAGCCCGCGCCCACGATCACGAAGGTGGCCGCCCACCTCGGTCCCGGCACCCGGAGTTCGGGGACCGCCTGCCCGAGGTACTGCGCGAAGATCAGCGCGATGGCGGCGATCGACGCAGGATAGGTCACGAACAGGGCGACCCAGCCTCCCACGAAGGCCAGGGAGTCGCCGAACGCCTCGCGGTAGAAGACGTAGAAGCCGCCGGTGCGCGGGAGTCGCGCGCCGCACTCCGCGTAGCAGAAGGCGCCGAAGACCGTGATCAGCCCGCCCAGGATCCACAGGCCCGCACCCGTCCAGGGCGAGCTCGTGGCCGCCGCCACCGCCGCCGGCGCCACGAAGATCCCGGAGCCGAGGATGATCCCGACGAAGATGGACGTGGCGTCGACGAGTCCCAGACGCCGCGGCAGCTCGTCGGAACGCCCGGAGCCGGACACCCGCGTTCAGTCCAGGTACGTGTAGTGGGTCAGGCGCTGACGGTAGTCGGCGACGAGTTCGTCCGCCTCCTGCTGGTCGATCTCGGCGCGCTTGACCTTTTCCCTCAGGACCGACTCCACCCGCGCCACCAGATCGTCCTCGTGGTAGCCGTAGGCCCGCAGCGTGTCGCAGGCGCGGTCGCCCCGGCGCACATCGCGGATCATGGTCTTCCCCTTGGGGTCGAGGAGGACGTCCGCCTCGTGCACCCTGCCGAAGAGGTTGTGCAGGTCGCCCATCGTGTCCTGGTAGGCGCCGACCAGCAGGAACGCCAGATAGTACGGCTCGCCCGGACGCAGATCGTGGATCTCGAGCGCTTCCTTGATGTCCTTGAGGTCGACGAACTTCTCCACGTTTCCGTCGGAGTCGCAGGTGATGTCCACGAGCGTCGCGCGCCGGGTGGGGAGCTCGTGGAGCCGGTGCACGGGGATCACCGGGAAGAGCTGGTCGAGCGCCCAGTGATCCGGGATCGACTGGAAGACGGAGAAGTTGCAGATGTACTTGTCGTGCAGCTGCGACTCCAGCTCCACGAACTCATCCGCCACGAACTTGGCCGACTTGGAATGGCGGACGGACTTGCCGGCGATCTCCCAGAACAGCGTCTCGCCCTTGGCCCGGTCCTCGAGGTCCAAGAGTCCGAGATTGAAGAGCGAGTACATCTGGTCCCGATACTCGACGGCGTCGTGGTAGAACTCGCGGTAGTTCTTGACCGAGATCTTCCGAGCGACCTCGGCGAGGTCCATCACGACCTGGGGCTCGCGGCCGGTGAGCGCGGGAGGAGCCGGCTCCATCCCGGAGATCTCGGCCCTCACGTCCGTGACCAGCATGGAATGGTAGGCGACCAACATGCGGCCCGATTCGCTGACCAGATGCGGTGCCGGCACCCGCTCTTCCTGGCAGACCTCGCTCACGCCGAACACCACGTCGTTGGCGTACTCCTGGACGGTGTAGTTCACGGAAGCGTCGGAAGAGGTCTTCGACCCGTCGTAGTCGATCCCCAGGCCTCCGCCCACGTTGAGATGGCCGATGTCCACCCCCAGCTTGCGGGCCTTGGCGTAGATCCGGGTCGCCTCGCGCACGGCATTCTTGATCTTGCGGATGTCGGTGATCTGGCTCCCGATGTGGAAGTGGAGGAGCGCCGCGCGCTTGCCGAGCCCGGCGCTCCGCAGCTTCTCCATGGCCCGCAGCAGCTGCAGCGTGGTGAGCCCGAACTTCGAGGCGACGCCGCCCGATTTCTCCCAGAGCCCGGAGCCACGGGCCTGGAGCCGGATGCGGAAACCGACCTGCGGGATCACCGTCTCCCGCGCGGCCAGATCCAGATACTGATCCAGCTCGAACGGCTTCTCGACCACAACGATCACCTGCTTGCCGAGACGCACCGCCATCGCGGCCGAGGCGAAGTAGTCGGGGTCCTTGAAGCCGTTGCAGATCAGGAGGGCCTCGGGAGGGGTCGGGAGAGCCATGGCCGCGAGCAGCTCGGGCCGGCTTCCCACCTCGATCCCGAGACTCGCGTTCCAGCCGCTCGAGAGCAGGTCCTCCACCACGGAGCGCTGCTGGTTCACCTTGATCGGGAAGACCGGGGAATAGCGCCCCGGATAGTTGAACTCCCGCGTCGCGTTGGCGAAGGCGTTCGCCAGCTCGTTCACCTGCCCTTCCAGGAGCTGCGGGAAACGCAGGAGGAGGGGGGTCTTCACGCCGCGCTTGCCCAGGCTCTCGACGAGCTTCAGGACATCGATGGAGCGGCTGGGATCCCGGGACGGGGTCACGAGCAGATGACCGTCCTCGCCGACCGCCAGGTAGCCGTTCCCCCAACCGTCCAGTCCGTAGATGTCGATGGCGTGGTCAACGGTAAAACGGTCCGTCGCCGAGACGTTCATCTCTTCCGAAACCCTCCGTCCGCGAGGAGCAGCAGAGCCGCCGAAGACGAGCAACGGCGATTATAGAGCCGGCGCTCCGCTTGGCAAGAGCGCCGGCGGGCTTTTTCCGCCTCCGCTCCCGCCTGCGTTACCCTGGATCGATGCCCTCTCTGCCCCAGCGCGGACGCCGACCCCGCATCGAGGCCCTCGTGGAGATGGTCCCGCCGGGCTCCCGTGTCGCCGACATCGGAACCGACCAGGCGCTCCTTCCGCGCTGGCTGCTGTCCTGCGGTCGTGCGCTGCACTGCATCGCCAGCGAGCGGGATCCCGGGCGTCTCGCACGAGCCCGAGGGCTTCGAGATCGGCACCCCCTGCGCGACCGGCTCGAGCTGCGCTCGGGGGACGGAGCCTCCGTTCTCGCACCCGAGGATCGGGTGGATGTGCTGATCGTGGCCGGGCTGGGAGCCCGCGCGACCTGCCGGATCCTCGCCCGGGCGGACCTCGAGCGGCTCGGGATCCGCCGCCTCCTGCTCCAGCCGCAGACCGCTCCCGCCTTCGTGCGGCACTTTGTCCTCGAGCGCGGATTCGGGATCGTCGAGGAGCGCCTGATCGAGGACGCCGGCCGTTTCTACCCGATCCTGGCCGCCGAACCGGGCGCTCGCGCGCCCGGGGGACGGTCGTCGCTCTCGCCGGACGATCTCCTGGAGGTGGGGCCCTGCCTGCTCGGATCGGGGTCGCCGGCGCTGGAGCGCTTCTGGCGGCAAGAGCTCCGCCGCAACGAGGAGATCCTGGCGCTGGAAACCAGCGGCCGCGGGCGCGCGGCGGCACAGCGCCGCCGCGACCTGTCGCGGAGGATCCTCGAGGCCTTGAACCGCCTCCCCCCGTGCGGACTTCCACCCGAGCCCGAGCCCGGCGGCACGCGCTGAGGGCGCCGGGACGGACCCGAGCCTACTTGGGAGCCCGGCGCGCGAACTCCCCCGTGCGCGTGTCCACGACGATCCGGTCGCCGGATTCGATGAAGAGAGGGACCTTCACCGTGACGCCGTTGGTCAGGAGGGCGTCCTTCAGATTCTTGCCCGTCGCGGTGTCGCCCCGCGAGCCGGCCCCCGCCATCTGCACCTCGATCTCGATGAACGCCGGGAGGTCGACGTTCACGACCTGCCCGTTGTACACGACCGCGCGCAGCTCGAGCCCGTCCTTGAGCCAGTCCGCGGCCTCGCCCAGCTGCTTCGCGGACAAGGCGAACTGCTCGTACGTGCCGAGGTCCATGAAGTTGCAGGCGGCACCGTCCCGGTACAGAACCTGGACCTGGCGGTACTGCACGTCTGGCTCCTCGAACTTCTCCCCGGCCTTGAACGTGCGGTCGAACACCGCGCCGGTGACGATGTGGCGAATCTTGGCCCGGACCAGGGTGGCGGCGCCGCGCGCCGAAGGGGTCTGGACGGAGTAGTCCATGAGGACGTAGGGCTGCCCGTCCACGAGAAGCCGGGTCCCTTTCTTGAAGTCGGCGGTGGTCAGCATGCTCTCACCTCGCGGGGGGCTCGGGAAAGCTGCCCCGCAGCGCCCCCTCCACGATCTGCCGGGCATCGGAGGGGAAGTCGTTTCGCAGGATCCATTCGAGGTAGTCCTTCTGCTCGCGCGCGACGTCCCGCAGCATCCTCCCGGCGTGCTTTCCGAAGGTGAAGACCAGCTCCCCGCTCTTCCAGACGAATTTCCCGGAGACGTCCGCCGCCTCGCGCAGCACCTCCGGACGGATCACGCGCTCCAGGTCGGTCACGTCCCGCGGAAGGTCGGGGTAACGTTCGAGCTGGGCTTCCAGGACCTCCGCCGCGGCGAGCACGTCCGCCTCGGCCGAGTGGGCCGAATGATGCTCGCGCCCGAGGTAAAAGCGGACCGCCGCCGCGAGATCCCGCGGCTCCTTGCGGTGGAAGATGGTCATGACGTCGATCACGCGGCGCCGCGCCAGCCCCAGGTCCAGGCCGCAGTCGCGAAACTCGCGGCTGAGGAGCGGCACGTCGAAGCGCACGATGTTGAATCCCGCGAGATCGGCGTCGCCCAGGAACTCCAGAATCCCCCGGCCGATCTGACGGAAGGTCGGGGCGTCACGCACGTCCACGTCCCGGATGCCGTGCACGGCGCTGGCCTCGGGCGGAATCGGGCGTCCGGGATTGACCCGGCGCGTCCGGGTCTCGGCGGAGCCGTCGACCTCGCGGCGCAGGATCGAGATCTCGACCACACGATCGCTGGCCGGGTCGGTCCCCGTCGTCTCGAGATCGAAAAACGCGATGGCCCGCTGGATCCTGAGGAAACCCACGCCGCCTCTCCGGCTCACTACACTAGCCGGGCGGCCTCGGGGCTTGCAAGGGGATGGAGCGTTTCGTGGCCAGACACTACTATGGGCCCCCTGAGCCGCCGCCGGCACGTCGTCCGCCGCATGGAGAAGTCATGAGAATGCCCGAGATCCCGACCCTGCGCTCGATCGACCTGCAGATCCCCGTGGAGCTCGCTCGGCTGCGGGACGTGACCTACAACCTATGGTGGACCTGGTCGCCCAGGGCGCACCTGCTCTTCCATGCGATCCACCCCGCGCGCTGGCATCATTACCACAACCCCGTCGAGGTGCTGCACCACGTGGCGCCCAGCCGCTGGGAGCGGCTCCTTCTCGACCCGGACTTCATGTCCTCCTACCGCACGCTGGTCGAGGAATTCGACCGCTACATGTCGGGAGCCGACCGCTCCTGGCTGCGCCGCTCGCACGGCGACTACGAGGGCGGGCCGATCGCGTATTTCTCCACGGAATTCGGCTGGCACGAGTCCCTGGGAATCTACTCGGGCGGCCTCGGCATCCTCTCCGGCGACACCTGCAAGTCGGCGAGCGACCTCGGGATCCCGTTCGTCGGGGTGGGTCTCCTGTACAGGCGCGGGTACTTCCGGCAGACGATCGACGCGGAAGGACAGCAACAGCACTTCTATCCCGACTACGACCTGCACCGGCTCCCCTTGCTTCCGGTGGCCGGCCGCGACGGAAAGCCGCTCCGGGTGGCGCTGGATTTCCCGGACCGCCAGGTCTCGATCGGCGTCTGGAAGGCGGCCGTGGGGCGCGTCAGCGTTCTGCTCCTGGACACCGACGTGGCGGAGAACGACCCCGCGGACCGGACCGTGACGTCGTTCCTCTACGTCCGCGGGCGGGAGATGCGCCTGTGCCAGGAGATCGTCCTGGGGATGGGCGGCGTGCGGGCCCTCGAGGCGCTGGGGATCGCCCCTTCCGTCTGGCACCTGAACGAGGGGCACTCGGCGTTTCTGTCCATGGAGCGGATCCACGACCAGATGGTGCGCAACCGCATCTCGTTTGCCGAGGCCGCCAGGCGGAGCGCCGGGAACGCGGTCTTCACGACACACACGCCCGTCCCGGCGGGCAACGAGGTCTTCGAGGTGGGGCTCGTGCGGGAGTACTTCGCGGGCTGCGCGCGGGCCTGCGGCGTCTCGGTGGAGGATGTCGTATCGCTCGGGCGCGCGCGACCGGAGGACGCCGGCGAGTTCAACCTCACGGCGCTGGCGATCCGCACCTCGAGCCGCGTGAACGGTGTCAGCGAGCTGCACGGGCGCGTCGCGGACGCCATGTGGCGGCAGTTGCGGCCCTCGGGGTTCCAGGGCGAGCGCTTCATCGGCCACGTCACCAACGGCGTGCACGCGCCCACCTGGATCGGACCCGAGCTGGCCGATCTCCTGCGCCGGCAGCTGGAGCGGCCGCTGGAGGAGATGCTGCTCGACCCGGCCTTCGGCGACGCCATCCACGCGATACCCGATGCGGACCTCTGGGCGGCGCATCGCGCGCAGAAGAACCGCCTCATCGTCTTCGCGCGCGACCGCGCCCAGGATCAGTTCGCCCGGCACGGCAGATCGCCGCTGGAGCTGCGCCACGTGCAGCGCCTGCTGGACCCGGAGGC
>Ga0316622_100000149_pt1 | contig 34928 bp, 31 predicted proteins | sample OWC_Aug_OW2_C1_D_FD_207646 | JGI IMG/M metagenome (GOLD analysis project Ga0316622, IMG submission 207646) | Wetland soil microbial communities from Old Woman Creek delta, Ohio, United States - OWC_Aug_OW2_C1_D5_C | ecosystem: Environmental > Terrestrial > Soil > Wetlands | place: USA: Ohio... | reverse complement strand
CGAAAGCCCTTTCTTCCTGGCGGTCAGGATTTGCAAGATTGTTTAATCCGGGGGTTTTGGCGATAATGCAGCCTGAATTTTCAATTTACGGTCGGATATCATGAACGAGATGCTGTCTTCAGGAATTGAGCTGATGCTGATCGGCATGGCCATAGTCTATGGTTTTTTGGCGATGCTGGTGCTGGCTATCGGGGCGATGTCGTCTTTCGTGCAGCGTTATTTTCCGGAAATGCCGGGCAGCCATCCCGCCCTCACTCAGCATGGCGAAGATCCGGGTACTATCGCGGCCATCAGCGCGGCGGTACACCAGTATCGGAAGAAATATCAAAAAAACTAAAGGTATTTTTTCAGCGTTCAGCATTTGAATTACCCACAAGGTAAATAATAATCCGACCCAAAAGCGTCATTTAGGAGAAATAAGCGTGGCAAAGGTAAAAAAACCTTTAGGAATTACAGAAGTCGTATTGCGAGATGCTCACCAGTCGATACTGGCAACCCGTTTGCGTATCGAAGATATGCTGCCGATTTGCGAGCAGCTCGATCAAATCGGTTATTGGTCGATCGAATCCTGGGGTGGAGCCACGTTTGACGCCTGTATTCGCTACCTTGGCGAAGATCCTTGGGAACGTTTGCGTCTGCTGAAAAAAGCCATGCCCAATACCCGCCAGCAAATGCTGTTCCGAGGCCAAAATATCCTGGGTTACCGCCATTATGCCGACGATGTGGTGGACAAATTTGTCGAACGCTGCGCGGTCAATGGCGTCGATGTGTTCCGTATCTTCGATGCGATGAACGACATGCGCAATATCGATCGCGCCGTGAAAGCGGTATTGAATACCGATGCTCATGCCCAAGGTACCATTTCCTATACCACCAGCCCGGTGCATACCATCGCCAAATGGGTGGAGTTGGGGCGTAAGATCGAAGACATGGGCGCGCATTCGATTTGTATCAAGGACATGGCCGGTCTGTTGACGCCCTATGATGCTTACGAGTTGGTCGGCAAGCTGAAAAAAGCCGTTTCTATTCCTATTCACATGCAATGCCACGCCACCACCGGCCTCAGTGTCGGTACGTACATCAAAGCCGTGGAAGCCGGGCTGGATAACGCCGACACCGCGATTTCATCCTTGAGCATGACTTACGGTCATAATCCGACCGAAACCATCGTCGCCAGCTTCCAAGGCCAGCCTTACGATACCGGTCTGGACTTGGTCAAGCTGGAAAAAATCGCCGCCTATTTCCGCGAAGTCCGCAAGAAATACGCCCAGTTCGAAGGCAGCCTGAAAGGCGTCGACGGCCGGATTCTGGTGTCGCAAGTGCCTGGTGGCATGCTGACCAATATGGAAAGCCAATTGAGAGAGCAGGGCGCCGCCGACAAATTCGACGAAGTATTGCTGGAAATCCCCCGCGTCCGCGAGGACTTGGGATTCATTCCGCTGGTAACGCCAACTTCGCAAATCGTCGGCACCCAGGCGGTATTGAACGTGCTGGCCGGAGAGCGCTATAAAACCATCAGCAAGGAAACTGCTGGCGTGTTGAAAGGCGAATACGGCGCGACGCCCGCGCCGGTCAATAAAGAGTTGCAGGCTAGGGTACTGGAAGGTGCGGAACCCATCACTTGCCGTCCGGCTGATTTACTGGCGCCGGAAATGGACAAGATCGTCGCCGAGGTCAAACGTAAAGCCGCGGCCGAAGGCGTCAAGCTGTCGGAATTCGTCGAAGAAGACGCCTTGATCGATGGCATGTTTGCACAAGTCGGTTGGAAATTCATACAAAACCGTGGCAACCCGGCCGCTTTCGAACCGGCGCCCGGTGCCCAGACGACTCCCGCAGTTGCGAGTTCGGCCAAAGCGGCGCCCGAGGCAAGCGGCCCTACCGAAGTGTATACCGTCAATGTCGATGGTAGAAATTACAGCGTTGCGGTGGGTCCGGCTGGCGCCAGTCTTGCCATTCAGCATGTACCTTCCGCGCCCACCGGCCCGGATCTAGTGGTAACACCGCCCATCGTCAGCGGCAGCGGCGTCGTAATTTCGCCATTGGCCGGGGTCATCCTCAAAGTCACCGTCAATGTCGGTTCGCACATTGCGGAAGGGGATGTGGTCCTGGTGATGGAAGCGATGAAAATGGAAACCGAGATTCGCGCCAAGGTGGCAGGCATCGTCAGCGCCGTCAATGTCAGACAAGGCGATTCGGTGGGGGTCGGCGACGTGCTGGTAACGTTATAAAATTTCCATGGGTTTACGCTGAAAGCATCAATGTGTCAGCATAATCCCCCACTAATAAGTTGAAATAAATAAGAATAATCCATGGAAAATCTCAGACTGTTGTGGGAAAGCACGGGCCTCTACAACTTTACCGGGCCGCAAGCCATCATGATGGCGGTCGGCTTCGTGCTGTTGTATCTAGCGATCAAAAAAGGTTTCGAGCCCTTGCTGTTGCTGCCTATCGGTTTCGGCGCCATTCTTAGCAACATCCCGGTGGCCGGCATGATAGACGAGGGCGGCATACTCTATTATTTGTACGGCGGCATCAAGGCCGGTGTATTTCCGCTCTTGATCTTCATGGGCGTCGGCGCGATGACCGATTTCGGGCCAATGCTGGCAAATCCCAAGACGCTGTTACTGGGGGCGGCCGCGCAATTCGGCATATTCGCGACCCTGTTCGGCGCCTTGGCGCTAAACGTCATTCCGGGCATGGACTTCACTCTGAAACAGGCCGCCGCGATTGCGATCATCGGTGGCGCCGACGGTCCGACCGCCATTTATGTTGCGTCGAAACTGGCGCCGGAACTGCTGGGCGCCATCGCCGTTGCCGCCTATTCCTACATGGCGCTGGTGCCGCTGATCCAGCCGCCCATCATGCGGGCATTAACCACGGAAGATGAACGCAAAATCGAAATGCAGCAGCTAAGAACCGTCGGCAATACCGAGAAGATTGTTTTTCCGCTGATGCTAGTCATACTCACCGCCTTGTTGTTGCCGTCGGCGGCACCCTTGGTCGGCATGTTTTGTCTGGGGAATTTGATGAATGCCAGCGGCGTGGTCGACAGGCTCAGCAAGACCGCGCAGAACGAACTGATCAATATTGTCACCATCTTTCTGGGTTTATCCGTTGGCTCCAAACTCAGCGCCGAAGCCTTCTTGACCATGGAAACCCTCGGTATCTTGGGTTTGGGCGCCGTGGCGTTTGCGATCGGCACCGCCAGTGGCGTTATCATGGCCAAGGTCATGAACCGTTTCAGCAGCACGCCTATCAATCCTTTGATTGGCGCGGCCGGTGTTTCGGCGGTGCCGATGGCGGCCAGGGTCGCCAACAAAGTCGGCCTGGAAAGCAACCCGCATAATTTCCTGTTGATGCATGCCATGGGGCCGAATGTGGCCGGCGTGATAGGCTCTGCCGTGGCGGCCGGCGTGTTGTTGAGTTTGATCCGTTGATTTGAATGCTTGATCCCATAAAAAAGCCGGATTAACTCCGGCTTTTTTATGTCTTTTGCTCAGCAAATTTCGCTGTCTCAATTCCGACCTTGAAAGGCATGAAATTCGTGAAGGAGTTGTTGAGTTTCGCTATGGTGTTGAAGCTGAGGGTGTGTAACGGAGAGCCGGAAGGTGTTGTATGACAAAACCGCCGCCTGGCGGCTAACAATGCATTCAACCAAAAAAATCGCCCATCGATAGAGTGGGCGATTTTTGAGTTTCCTTAAATAATTCCATCCGTGCGGATGGATGTTTAAGCGATCTTTTTGATAGTTTACTGGCGGGTTTTAGCGCCTCCAGGGGTCTAATGTTTGTTAAGCGTTAAGGTCCCTTATCCGGTACGACACCTTTCGATTCGGCGTCGTACCGGGCACTAATTATTGTGCTGTTCTCAACGGTGAAGTCTTAGTCATTATCATGTTCATCGCCATCATCATGATTGGCTCGCAGCACTTGGATTGGCACGGTTTTAGGTGACGATGACACTTTTTTGCCATTATCAGCGGTTACAACGGCTACTAGTGTGACTTTTATGGTTTGTTCCCGTGCATTGCTTGCTGGCGTCCAGGTAATCACGGCCTTATACATTTGAAGTTGAGCATCGAAACTATTAACTATCTTGGCTCCTCTTGGCAGGCCTTTGGTGGCTTTAATAGTGATTTCGCGGTCGGCACAGTCAAATGCGGTAACCGCCAGGGTTAATTTCTGGCCCGCATAGACCGAGACTTTTGATGGTGCGGTAAGTGTAGGCACGACTTTGGAGTCATCTTCCGTAGTATTACATGCCGTTGGTACTGGAGTCGGTGTTGGAGTGGGTGTTGGTACCGAAGTTGGCACTGGAGTCGGTGTTGGTGTTGGTGTTGGAACTGATGTCGGTACTGGTGTTGGTTTAGGTGTCGGCGTTGGTGTCGGTGCTGTTACAGGTGTGCAAACAAAACTGGAGTTATAAGCACCCGTGCCAGCGGGATACTTGCTCTTACAAAATGCAGAAATGCCCGCTTGGCCAGTCGATTTAGAAATGCTGGAGCCATGGCAAGCCGCGCAATCAGATGTGCCGTTTGCCGAAGCAATGCCCGATGTCGCCTGAGCGCCGGACATGGCGCCGAATGCCATTCCCATGGTTAAAATTAATGCGGAAATAGGGTTATGAATAGTCTTTATGAAAAAAGGTCTTTTGGTCATTCTTGTACTCCGTTATATAAAAATTTCACGATTTAAAGCAAAAAGTTTTTGGCCTCGGGTCGCGTTGTTAATTTGGAATGTTTTCGGATATTAAAAAATTGCGGGCAGGAGCCCAAGCTCAGTATAAGAAGGCCACCTTAATGGGAGCATGGTATTGGGATTAAGAATACATGAAGATAGCATTGGCTACGCTGCATTTGCGGTGATTTAGAGCCCGCGCGGATAATGCAAGCGATTGAGGTTCCCCTTTTTAACGGAGTCCAGGGGATGTTGTTGAACGAAGGGGAGGGGGTGGCGGTTACAAATCAGGCGAGCAAAAAAAGTCGCCCACTATTTAGGTGGGCGACTTTAGGTTCCTTTAAATCTATACATCCGTGTGGATGCTAGGATTCAAGTCGATGATTGACAATTAACAATGAAGCATTAGTCATCATGACTTTTCTTTTTGTCTTTCTTTTTGTCTTTCTTTTGGTCTTTGTTGCTGTTGTGATGGCTGTCTTTATGCTCACCATCGTCGTTGTTCCAATTGTTATTGGCCGGCAACACTTGGATGGATACTGTTTTAGAAGGCGATGATACTGTTCTGCCTCTATCGGACCTTACAGTAGCTACCAAGGTGACATTGATAGTCTGTGCTTGGGCGTTAGCCGATGGCGTCCAGGTAATCACGGCGTTAGGCAATTGAAGTTGGTTATCGAAGCCGTTCGTTATTTTGGCTCCTTTGGGCAGGCCTTTTTTGGCTTTGATGGTGACTTCGCGGTCGGCGCAGTCGAATGCGGTAACCGCCAGCGTTAATTGTTGGCCCGCATTTACCGAGACGTTCTGAGGGGCAGTCAGGGTTGGTACGGCCGTGGATTCATTACATGTCGGATCTGGAGTTGGTCCTGGAGTTGGGGTTGGATTAGGACCTGGTGCTGGGGTTGGTTTTGGTGCCGGGGTTGGAGTAGGTGCTGCCGCCGGAGTACAAACAAAACTGGAGTTATAAGCACCAGTGCCGGCGGGATACTTGCTTTTACAAAATCCCGAGATGCCAGCTTTGCCAGTCGATTTAGAGATGTTGCCGCCATGGCAAGCCGCGCAATCCGAGGTACCATTTGCCGACGCGATGCCTCCCGTGGCCTGGGCGCCGGACATTACGCCGAATGCCATTCCCAGGGTCAAAATTAAAGCGGAAACAGGGGGGTTAATGGTTTTTATGAAAAAAGGTCTTTTGGTCATTCTTAATACTCCGTGTATATAAAATTTCACGATTTAAAACCAAATATCTCTGGCCTTGGGTCGCGTTGTTAATTTGAAATGTTTTCGGATTTTAAAAAATTACGGGCAAGCGCCCGAGCTCAGTATAAAAAAATCACCTTAATAGAACATGGTTTTTAGATTAAGATTACATGAAGAAGGCGCTGGAGCCGGGGTGAATTTGATTATTTATGAAATCTATCACATAAATGTCATGGCTAAGGCGTCTTGGGAAAGACGCCATAAACTTAGGTTGTGGGAAGAGACTAACTCAGTACTAACGGCTTATTGGCTGTCTGTTTCTTGAGTTGATGTTTACCCAATCCTCAACTATTCCTCACGGGTAGCGAAGCCCAATACGTTAAACATTTACCCCCACGTGTTTCCAGAACGCCTCCTGACTGGGTATTCCGAGTATGGCTTGCGCGGCGAGTTGTGCCGATACACTGACGCCCGCTACGCCGCCGCCGGGCCGGGTCCAATGCCCGGTGTGGTAGAGGCCGGGCAGGGCGCCGCGCACGTCTGGGCGGTTGGGGCCGATTTGCTCGGGGGTGGGAGCGAAGCCGTATGCGGCACCGCTCTGGTTGAGGGTGTAGCGTTCCAGGGTTCGCGGTGAGCCCGACTCCACCAGTAACAGATGATCGTTGAGGCAGGGGAAATGGCGTTCGGCCTTTTCCAGCAGGATTTGCTCGAATTCGGCCTTGGCTTGCCGCCAGGACGCACCGATGTCGAAGGGGCACAAGGTGGTCAGCAGCATGATATGTTGGCCTTTCGGCGCTAAAGACGGATCTGCCAGGGAAGGCAGAGTGGCGGAAAACCAATTGGAACGGCCGTTCTTTGTTAGCGCATAACCGGTTTCATGGTCGAAGGACTCGTAGAAAAAAGACTCGTGGCTTTGAGCCTGCTTGACGATTGGCAGGTCTGTGGCGATGTAGGCAGCGAAGATCGATAACGAAGGCGTCAGTTTCTGCAAGCCTTCGCAATATGTTTTAGGCAGATGCTCCCGGCCAATCAACAGCTCGGCGGTCTGGCGGGCGTCGATATTGGAAACCACTGTCTCGGCCCGGATAAGCTGGCCGTTCTCCAAGATGATGCCGCGGGCCTTGCCTTGGTCGACGATAATCCGCCGCACGCTGGCATTTAACAATACCTCGCCGCCTTGCGCTTCGATGGCCGCCGCCAGCCGATTGGCGTAAGCTTGGAAACTACCTCGGCAATAATAGCCGCCTTCGTAAGTGTAGCCCGCCATCATGCTGGCCCAGTATAGAAAGGACAGCTGCGAGGGCGGTAAACCCAGGTAGGGCCAGAGGGCGGCGCACGCGCTTTTCAGGCGCTCATCGATCAGGAATTCGTCCAAGGCTTCGGCCAGGGTGGTGCGGCGGTAACGGAACAAATTTCCCAGCAGTTTGGCCGGCGAGACCCGGCTGGTCTTGCACTGTTCCAGCACCTCTTCGGCCAGCATGGCTTCTTCCGCCAAGGTCTTGCACAGACGGATCAGGGCGAGAAGATTATCTTTTTCCCGTGGGAAGGGCTCGCTCAATCCGGTAACGAAAGCCGTTTCGCCAGCCCGCAACGGCACTTCGAAATCCGGGTAAACCGCTCTAGCATAGGATTGAATAGGAATGAAAACGCTCTCCGGGTCCATGCCCACCGCCCGGCTGATCTTGTGTATGGTGCTGCCGTTATTGTAGCCTTCCGGTCCGCATCCACTGACCAGGTGAACGCCGGCATCGAAATGGTAATTGCGCCGCCGGAAACCGTGAGCATAACCGCCCGGCCTGTCGTGCCTTTCCACCAAGAGTACGGATTTACCGGCCTTCGCCAATAAAGCGGCCGTGCTCAGGCCGCCGATGCCGGCGCCGATCACGATAACATCGTAAGTTTCTTTTTCGGATTCACTGTGAACGCCGCGCATGGTATGTCTTTGGTTAGATTGGCTGGTGGCTGACCGATGGGCCGGATTTAAGGCAGCCTGCAGGTTAGCAGATTGGCTGTCGAGTCTCAAACCCGTTAATCAAGATTGCCTGTCGTTAATTTGGAAGGCCGGCTCGAATCGGTTTATGATTCCTCCTCAGGACAGGCTGACAGAACATGATTAAAGGCGCCGACTATGGAATCGGTTTCTTGCCTGAGTCAGGCTGCGTGGAAGGGTTCTTAATTCCCATCTTAGGCGCAAAACGTCATTTTAATCGGATACGAGGAATATAGATTTTGTCGATGGATGCGGATGTATTGATCATCGGTGCCGGCCCCGCCGGCAGTGTGGCGGCGCGGATGCTGAAGAAACTGGGTCATCGCGTGGTGATCTTGGAAAAGGAGCAATTTCCCCGTTTTTCCATCGGTGAAAGCCTGCTTCCCCAATGCATGGAATTCCTGGAGGAAGCCGATTTATTGGCGGCGGTGACGGCGGAAGGTTTTCAGTTCAAAAACGGTGCGGCATTTTCGCTGGCGGGCAAGTTGACGGAATTCGATTTTTCGGAGAAATTTAGCGCAGGTTGGGGTACGACCTTTCAAGTGCCTCGCGCCCGCTTCGATCAGGTCTTGGCCAATGGCGCGGAGGAAGCCGGCGTGCCTATTCATTACCGCCAGACTATCGTCGCGGCCGAGTTTGGCGCTCCAGGGCATGCGCGGTTGATCAGCGTCGATGCCGAAGGCGCGCGGCGGGAATGGACTGCCACCATGGTGATGGATGCCAGCGGCTTCGGGCGCGTGCTGCCTCGCTTGCTCGACCTGGAAACGCCGTCTTCCTTGTCGCCGCGCCAGGCGCTATTTACCCATATCGAAGACTGCATAGAAGCAGCGGATTATGACCGTAATAAGATCCTGATCGGCATTCATCCCATTCATCGCGACATATGGTATTGGTTGATTCCGTTCAGCAATGGCAGAAGCTCCTTGGGTGTGGTGACGCCCGAGGGTTTCCTGGATGAGCGCGTCGGCGGTCCGCTGGAAGTGTTGCGCGAAATGGCTTTCGAGGAACCCAGGCTTGCCCAATTGCTAAAAAATAGCCGCTTCGACACGCCCGCCAACCGGATCGGCGGTTATTCCGCCAACGTCAAGCAGCTGTATGGCGAAAATTTTGTATTGCTGGGCAATGCCGGCGAGTTTCTCGATCCGGTGTTTTCCTCGGGTGTCACGATCGCCTTGAAGTCCGCCTCGCTGGCCGTTCCACTCGTGGATAAGCAATTGCGCGGCATGCCGGTGGACTGGAACGCCGAGTATGAGCAAGTCTTGCGCAGGGGGATAGAGGTATTTCGGGCCTATGTGGATGCCTGGTACGACGGCCGTTTCCAGCGCATCATTTTCGACGAGCGCCAGTTGTCCAGTATCAAGGCCATGATCAGTTCCATTCTCGCCGGCTTTGCCTGGGACGAGGCCAATCCCATGACCCAGCGTTGCGTCAACAAGATCGATGCCATCGCGGACGTCTGTCCGCCGTTGTAAAGTTCAGCTCTCGCCAAAAGTGAAAGATCGTGTATTTAAATGACTTAGGCGTCGTCTGCGCGCTGGGTGCAAGCAAGGAGGAAGTGTTGGCCACCTGGCTTTCTGGTCATCGCATTCCGCCGACTGCTACTCCCTGGCTTGACTGCGACATTCTCGCACTCGGCGTGCACAACGAGTTGCCTACCATTCCCGCGAGTCTCCAAAGCTACGATTGCCGTAACAATCGCCTGCTGTTGGCGGCCCTTGGGCAGATCGAAGCGTCCGTCAGACGGGCAATCGAAACTTATGGACAGGAACGCATCGGCTTGGTGCTAGGCAGCAGTACCTCGGGCATAGACGAAGGCGAGCGGGCGCTGAATATACGCCATAACACAGGGAAGATGCCGGCCAGCTATCACTACGAGCAGCAAGTGCTGGGTGGCTCTGCGGAATTTCTGGCGAAATATCTGGGTATTCAAGGCCCGGCTTACACCGTCTCTACGACCTGTTCGTCCAGCGCCAACGCCCTGGCTTCGGCCCGCCGTTTGCTGCGTTTGGGTGTCTGCGACGCGGTCATCGTCGGCGGTGGAGACAGTTTGTGCCGCACCACGCTGGAGGGCTTCAACGCCCTGGGCGCCGTCAGTCCGACGGGTTGTAATCCCTTCAGCAAGCATCGTGACGGCACGGTGATCGGCGAGGGCGCGGCCTTGTTCCTGATGAGCCGGGAGCCTTCGTCCATCGCCTTGCTGGGCGTTGGTGCCAGCTCCGATGCGTACCATATTTCCGCGCCGCGCCCCGATGGCAGTGGCGCCTTTACGGCGATGCAGGCGGCCTTGGAGGATGCGGGGGTGGCACCGGATCGCGTGGATTACATCAATCTACACGGCACGGCGACCGTGCAAAACGACGCGATGGAGAGCCGGGCAGTCGGACGCTTATTCGGCAACCAGACGCCGTGCGGGTCGAGCAAACCGGCCACCGGCCATTGCTTGGGCGCGGCCGGCGCGATCGAAGCCGGTTTGTGCTGGCTGCTGCTGTCCGAGATGAACCGGGAAAAGCGCTTGCCGCCGCATCTTTGGGACGGTGAAGTCGATCCGGAAATGCCGCCGCTCGGCTTCGTGCCGCTGGAAAAACCAGGCCCGAATTCGCTACAATACTGTCTCAGCAACTCTTTCTCTTTTGGCGGTAATAATGTGTCTTTGGTCATCGGACACCCCTGATAATCCAGTAGATTTTCCGTATCCCGTCGAAACCTTGCTGCCTCAATCCCGACGCATGGTCTTGCTGGACCGAGTATTGGAGGCTGGAGAATCTCATATCGTTACCGAATTGGTGGTGCGCGAAGACGGCTTGTTTTCCGTCGATCGTAGCGTGCCGGCCTGGGTCGGATTGGAGTACATGGCCCAGACCGTGGCCGCGTTTTCGGGTTATCAGCGTCGGCGCCGGGGAGAGGGTATCGAATTGGGTTTTTTATTGGGTACCCGATATTATCAATGCTCGGTCGGCGGCTTTCCTTGCGGCGCCCGGCTGACGGTGAGGGCCGAAAAGATCATCGAGGCGGCCAACGACATGTCCGTATTTGATTGCGCCATCGAAGCTGATGGTATCCGGGCGACTTCCAAACTGAATCTCCTGATGCCCCAGGACTCGAAAAAATTTCTCGCTGGAAAAGGAATATGAAGCAAAAAACCGTTTTGGTTACGGGCTCTAGCCGGGGTATAGGCAAAGCCATTGCCTTGCGTCTGGCCCGCGAAGGATACGATATCGTCGTGCATTGCCGAAGCCGCTTGGACGAAGTTTCGCAGGTGAGGGACGAGATCATCGAAATGGGACGGCAGGCCCGCGTCCTCAGCTTCGATCTGGCCGACCGCGATACCACCCGTGATATTCTGGAGGCGGATATTCAAGCCCATGGCGCTTATTACGGCGTGGTGTGCAATGCCGGTTTGGCGAGGGACAACGCTTTTCCGGCGCTGAGCGGCGAAGATTGGGATCTGGTGTTGCGCAGTAATCTGGATGGTTTTTACAACGTACTTTATCCACTGGTGATGCCCATGATTCAGCGCCGCCAGCCGGGGCGTATCGTCACGCTGTCGTCGGTTTCCGGCCTAATCGGCAATCGCGGCCAAGTCAACTACAGTGCCGCCAAGGCTGGTATCATCGGCGCCAGCAAGGCCTTGGCGCTGGAATTGGCGAAACGCAAGATCACCGTCAATTGCGTGGCGCCCGGATTGATAGAAACAGACATGCTGGAAGGGCTGCCGCTGGAAGAGGCGATCGCCGCCATACCCGCCAAGCGCTTGGGAAGTCCCGAGGAGGTCGCCGCGCTGGTGGCTTTCCTGATGTCGGAAGACGCCGGCTATATTACCCGCCAAGTCATTTCGGTGAATGGAGGCTTATGTTGAACCGTCGCGTGGTGGTGACCGGTATGGCCGGCTTTTCGCCCATCGGCAACGATTGGGACGGGATACGCGCCCGTTTGATGGCTCGGCATTCGGGCATAAAGTATTTGCCGGAGTGGGAGAAATATAACGGCCTGCTGACCAAGCTGGGCGGTCCGGTGGAGAATTTCACTTTGCCCGGCCATTACAACCGCAAGAATACCCGCAGCATGGGTCGCGTCTCGTTGATGGCGACCCGTGCCACGGAACTGGCGATGACCGATGCCGGACTGCTCGGCGATCCCGTCATCAGCGGCGGGCGCACCGGCGTGGCTTACGGATCATCGGTGGGCTCGACCTCGGCCGTTGCCGAATTCGGCAAAATGCTCATCAATCAGGACATTGGCACTCTCAACGCCACCACTTATCTGAAGATGATGGGGCATACCACCACAGCCAACATAGCCGTATTCTTTCAGGTGCGCGGCCGGGTGATCCCCTCCGTCAGCGCCTGCACCTCCGGTAGCCAGGGTATCGGTTTTGCTTACGAGGCCATCAAGTTCGGCCAGCAGGATGTGATGCTGGCGGGCGGGGCGGAGGAACTTTGCCCGACCATGGCGGCGCTGTTCGATGCCTTGTATGCCGCCAGTACCCGCAACGACGCGCCCGAGCTAACACCGCGCCCCTTCGATCGCGATCGCGATGGGCTGGTGATAGGCGAGGGCGCTTGCACTTTGGTACTTGAGGAACTGGAACATGCCCTGGCGCGTGGAGCCAATATCTATGCCGAGGTGGCGGGCTTCGCCACCAATGCCGACGGCGCCCACGTCACCCAGCCGAACGCCGACACCATGCAGGTGGTGATGCGCATGGCCTTGCGGGACGCGGGCCTGGAGCCCGGTCAAATCGCTTATATCAGCGCCCACGGCACGGCGACCGAGCAGGGCGATATTGCCGAGAGTCATGCCACACACGTGGTGTTCGGTTCCAAGACGCCTGTCAGCAGCCTGAAAGGCTATACCGGACACACCCTGGGTGCCTGCGGCGCCCTGGAGGCGATGGTCGCGATTCAAATGATGCGGGAAGGCTGGTTTCATCCCAATATTAACTTGGATCATGTCGACCCACGTTGCGCCGAACTCGATTACATCACCGGCGACGGACGGCGGCTAGATGCCGAAACTATCGTCAGCAATAACTTCGCTTTCGGCGGCATCAATACCTCCCTGGTTTTCCGCCGCTGGGACGCCTGAGGCGATTATGGATGCTTTCCGCGCGCCGGCTTCATCGGCCGGCGGCCAGGAAACCCGATTGAGTTTTACGCTCGAGCATTGGTGTCTTTGGCGATCGGAGTTAGCCTCGACGACTGGTTGCTGGCCGGGCGGTGAAATCCTGCCGTGCAACGGGGGCCAAGCCGATGTCAGCTTCATGCCGTTGATCCAGAGACGCCGATTGTCGCCCTTGGCCATGGCCGCCTGCGCGGTGGCTTGGCGTTGCCGACAGCTAGGCGGCGACATGCCGGCGGTGTTCTACTCGAGTCACGGCGAAAGCCAGTATTATTTCGAAATGTTGGACGGCATGGCTCAGGGCGAACGACTCTCTCCCACGCGCTTCAGTCTGAGCGTGCACAACGCCATCGCCGGCCAGTTCGGTATTCATGCCGAAAGTCATCTGCCCTATATGTGTTTGGCCGGCGGAACGGAAGGTTTGTTTGCGGCCTTCCTGGAGGCGGCCGGCATGCAGCTTGAAGTTCCCAAGGTCATGGTGGTTTTTTACGAGCAGCCCTTGCCTGAGGTTTGGCAGCCCTATCTAGCCGCGTCTAAAACCACTTGGGCCTTGGCCATGGTCATGGCTAGGGGCTGCGAATCAGGAAACCAGTTGAATCTGATTCGCGAGCCGGCCGGCGATACGGCCGAAGCGGAAAGCGGCGAACCTAGCCTGATTCGGGCTATCCTAAGCGGCCAGAGGAGCGGAGGCTGCCGGCTCGAACGTTCGAATTGGCGCTGGAGCCTGGGCGATGCTTGAACGTATCAATTACTACTGGCGCTTGTTCGGTACCGGCCTGAGTTTCTTCGTGTTCGGCGCGGCTGGCGTGTTGTTCTGGGGGATGCTGTTTCCCTTGTTCGAGAGATTCCTCGGTACTGGCATTGAAAAGAAGCGGCGCTCGCGATTCCTGATGAACCGCGTTTTCCGGATTTACATGAATTTCATGCGCAGCATCGGCATCCTGGACTATGAGGTGCATGGCGCGGAGCGGCTCGATGCCGCGGGCAGGCTGATCGTCGCCAACCATCCCTGCTTGCTGGACATCGTGTTTCTGATTTCCCATATCAAGAACGCCACCTGCATCGTCAAGCCCGCCTTGATCGCCAATCCCTTCATGCGCATCCCGATCAATGCCATGGGCTATATTTATGCCGAGGATCCAGAGGTCGTGATGAATCATTGTGTGGAGGAACTACGCGAGGGCGGCTCGCTGATCGTCTTTCCCGAAGGCACGCGGACGACGCCCGGCAAACCGATCAAGTTCCAGCGCGGTGCCGCCGCCATTGCCTTGCGGGCCGGCGCCAAGATTCTACCCATCACGATAGACTGTTCGCCGACCACGTTAACCAAGCAGGAAAAATGGTATCAGATACCCCAAAAGAAGTTTACTTTAAGCCTGCATGTGGGCGATGATATTGAGTTAAGTCCGATTCCCGAAGACGCCGAACGCTCCATCGAGACCCGGCGCGTCACCCGGCAATTGGAAAATTATTTCATTGAGCAGCTGGCACGCCATGGAAAATTTTGAAACCGAGCTTAGACGGCTGATGACGAGTGATATTTTGGGTGTCGGTTTTGTCGTATCGCAATTGGAAACAACAACTGTATGAAGACCCAAGAAGAAATATTTAACACCTTGAAAAAGATCATGTCGGAAATGTTCGAACTGGCGGCGGACGACATCGTTCCGAACGCCAATTTGAAAGACGATTTGGATATCGACAGCATCGATGCCGTGGATTTGATGGTCAGGCTGCGGGACATCACCGGCAAGCGCATCAATCCCGAGGATTTCAAGAACGCGCGCACCATTCAGGACGTGGTCGATACCGTCTATCGCATCAACGCGGCCTAACCATCATGGTACTTGTAAATATTTCGGATCATAACTTTCGCTGTAAACCCTCATGCTTAAGGCGTCGCTGAATAGCCTGATCTGGGCGATGACGATCAGCTATCCCTTCCTGGTCTGGTTTTCGTTGGATTATTTTCAGCCCCGTTTCGTGGCCTTGTCCTTGGCTGGTCTTTTCCTGCTGCGCTTCGTCGTCAGAGGCACGAATCAGTCCACCGGCGGGCTGTGGGCTTGGCTAATGCCGGCCGGTGCATTGTTTCTGCTGGCTGTCGCGCTGGTCAACGAGACCAGTTGGCTGTTGGCTTACCCGGTGTTCGTCAGCTTGGCGTTTTTTGCCGTGTTTTCCTTCAGCCTAGCCTATCCGCCGACGGTGGTGGAGCGTTTGGCGAGGCTGGACGATCCCAAGTTGCCTCCCAAGGGCGTGGCCTATACCCGCAAGGTGACCCAGGTGTGGAGCGCGTTTTTCCTGGGCAATGCCGCGTTGTCGCTGGCGACCGTCTGCTATGGTGACCCGTGGCTGTGGAGTCTCTACAACGGTTGCGTGTCCTATGTGCTGATGGGCTTGTTGATGGCGGGCGAAATGGCCGTGCGCCGCAGAGTCAGGGCAAGCTATTGAGCGATTCTCTACAAACAGACCAGCCGGCGGTATTGTTGCCCGAGGTGCTTGGCGTCCAACCGACGGAAGACGGGGCGATTCTGAGCCTGCGCATCCCAGATGATCTGGCTTATTTCGAAGGTCACTTCGATCAAATCGCCATCGTGCCCGGCGTGATCCAGATACAATGGGCGGTGCATTATGCTCGGCAATACCTGGGGCTTGCGCAAGTGTTCGGCCACATGGAATCCGTCAAATTCAAGGAACTCTTGTTGCCAGGACAGTGCTGCGAGTTGGACTTGCGTTATATGAAACAGGCATCTAAATTGGAATTCCGCTTTCGCTCCGAAAACGCGGAATATAGTTCGGGTAGAATTTATTTTCATGAAGATGTCGTTTAATCCCTGCCTGCTGATACCCGTTTACAATCACGAAGGTCCGCTGCCGACTATTGTTGAACGCTTGGTATCGTGCCAGTTGCCCTGCATCCTGGTGGATGATGGTAGCAGCGAAGCCTGCGCCGAAGTCATCCGTGGCCTGGCTAGCCAATATTCCTGGGTACAAGCCATACGCCTGGACGCCAACCGTGGCAAGGGCGGGGCGGTGAAGGCGGGCATCCTGCATGCCAAAAGCCAAGGCTTTTCGCATGCGCTGCAAATCGACGCCGATGGCCAGCACGATCTGGACGATCTGGGAAAATTTCTGGCCGCCGGCCGCGAAAACCCTAGCGCGGTCATTATTGGCCAGCCCATCTTTGACGACTCCATCCCTAGGCTCCGCTATTACGCCCGTTATCTGACCCATGTCTGGGTCTACATCAACACCTTGTCCTTGCAAATTCCGGATGCGATGTGCGGTTACAGGCTCTATCCGTTTGACGCATGCGTGAGGTTGATCGAAACCACCGTCTTGGAAGAGCGCATGGCCTTCGATGTAGAGATCCTGGTTCGGCTTTACTGGCTGGGCGTGCCCGTGGTGTCGATTCCAACTCGGGTGGGTTATCCGCAAGACGGCGTGTCGCATTTTCGCGGTTGGGAGGATAACCTGCGTATCAGCCTGACCCATGCCCGCCTGTTTTTCGGCATGCTGGTACGTTTACCCAAGCTGCTGGCCAGGCATTTTCGATGAGTTCGAAGCTCGCTGCTCCGCATTGGGCCTCGGTGGAGGAGACCAGCCTAATCTGGGGTATACGTACCCTGGTGTGGATTTACCGGATATTCGGCCGTTGGGTGTTTCGCCTGATTTTGCGCCCGGTCGTCAGCTATTACTTCCTGACCGGAAAGACTGCCCGCGAAGCCTCGCGCGACTATTTGCGCCGACTGGGACACTATTACCCGGAACTGGGGTTGTCCGACGGCTGGTGGCTGAGCTACCGCCATTTCCTCAGTTTCGGCGAAACCTTGCTGGATAAGATCGTCGCCTGGATGGGGCGCATTGATCCCAGTCAAGTCGATTTTCCCAACCGCCCGCTGTTACTGGAGATGGTAGCGCAGAAACGGGGTGCCATGATACTCAGCGGCCATATCGGCAATCTGGAACTTTGCCAGGCGATCGCCAATCTGCGCGGCGACGTCCGTCTCAATATCCTGGTGCATACCCGGCATGCCGAGAAATTCAACCGTTTACTGGGTGGCGGCAAGGCAAGCGCAACCATCAACCTGATTCAGGTCACCGAATTGAATCCCTCCGTCGCCATCGAGTTGCAGGAGAAAATCGAACGCGGCGAATTTCTGGTGATGGTGGGCGACAGAATACCTGTGAAAGGCGGCCGCACGGTGCGGACAAAATTCCTCGGCGAGGACGCCGAATTTCCGCAAGGACCGTATTTGCTGGCCTCGCTGCTGCGTTGCCCGGTGTATACCTTGTTCTGTTATCCGGTAGGCGGACGCTTCCGTATCCATCTGGAGCCTTTCGCCGATGCCATCCGCATCCCGCGCACCGAGCCGCAACGCCAGGAAATGCTGGAAGCCCTAGCCCGGCGTTATGCCGAATGCCTGGAAGCTCATTGCCGCGCCGCGCCGTTGCAGTGGTTCAATTTTTTCCCCTTTTGGACCCCATCGGCAGGCAAGCCGGATTCGGAGGCGTCGCAATCATGATACGCGGCGAAGTGGAATTGATCGTGCCTTTTCACGATATCGATATGCTGAAAATCGCCTGGCATGGGCATTACTGCAAATATATCGAGATCGCCCGTTGCGCGATGCTGGATAAGATCGATTACGGCTACATGGCGATGGTCGCCACCGGCTACGTCTGGCCGATCGTCGATCTGCAATTACGTTTCGTGCGTCCGGCGCGGTTCGAGCAGCGTATCCGGGTATCGGCTGAACTGGTCGAGTGGGAATACCGGATGAAGATCAAGTACCTGATCGCCGACGCCGAAAGCGGTGAAGTGCTAGCCAAGGGACACACCATACAGGCGGCCGTCGACAGCGCCAGCGGCGAAATGAGCTACGCTTCGCCCGCCGTTTTTCTGGAAAAGCTCGGGATCAAACCCGATGCCCCGTAGCCGGTTTCTAGTTTTTTTTATTCCGGTTCTGGTCTGGCTGGGCTGGTATTTTCTGCCGGATGCTCCGCCGCTTTGGGCATTGATCAAACATTGGCGCATCACCCTGACCATGGCTTTCGGCTCCTTCGTCGCCGGCGCCACCAGCGAGGCGGGCGGTGCGGTCGCCTTCCCTGTGTTCACCAAGATGCTGGCCATTCCGCCCATGCACGCCAAGTTGTTTTCCCTCGCAACGCAGAGCGTAGGCATGGGCTCGGCGCTATTGACCATTTTGTTGTTGCGCATCCGGGTCGAATGGCGGGCCGTGATCTGGGTGGTGCTGGGCTCCGTGCCCATGTTGCCGGTGGGTTTTGCCTTGGCCGATCAGTTGCCGGTCAGTGCGGTGCGGATATTGTTTACCGTGGTGCAAAGCAGTTTTGCGCTGGCCCTGTGGTGGCATAACCGGGACAGGGATAGCGACCGTAATGAAGGTCTGCCGCGTTTCGGTAGGCTGGAAAAAATCACGCTGTTGGGTTTCGGCATGATAGGCGGCCTGATCAGCGGATTGTTGGGCAGCGGCCTTGAGATCATCGTGTTTTCGGTATTGGTGCTTTGGTTTCGGCTCTGCGAGAAGGCCGCGACGCCGACCGTGATCGTGATGATGGTGCTGACTACCTGGTCGGGGTTCGCGATGATTCTAGTGACCGGGCAGTTTGCGCCGCCGGTCAGCGAATACTGGCTGGCCGCGGTTCCCATCGTGGTGGTGGGCGCGCCATTCGGGGTGTATGTGTGTTCGTGCATGTCCAGGATGCTGGTGGTCAGGGTCTTGATTGCGTTGATTCTGGCGGAGCTGGTGTCATCCCTGGCGCTGATTCCGTTGAATACTGAAATCGCCGTCGCCTCGGCCGCGCTGTTCCTGGGGTTTTCTTGCGTGTATTATCTGATGTACCGTTCGCGGCGCTATGTTGAATAGTGCGCTCACCGTTTTCGAAATCTTTTGCATGAGGATATGCCTATGTTCAGAAAAAATGCCATTTTGATGCTGCTTGGCCTGGCCGTTTTGGCGGGATGTAATAAAGACCTGAAGACCGACCAACCCGCTGCCAGCGTCCAACCCGCTCAGGTCTACTACACCCAGTTCAGCCTGTATGAAGAGAAGGATCATTTCCGCACCACCAATTACCGCATAGGCACCCTGATTCCCATCAATACCGCCGTCACGTTGCAGGCCATGGGGGGCGATGAAGCGGAGCTGAGATTGGTCGATAGCGGGCGGCCCTTGACCATTGAAAACGTGCGGAAATTTACCAAGGACGAGATGCCTATCGCCTTCAGCAAGATCGCCGCTACCACCAAGGTCGATCTCAATCAGTTCAGCGCAGCCGAGCGCGAGAGCATCTTGGAGGGGCAGGTCACGAAAGGCATGAGCAAAAAAGCCGTGCTGGCCGCCATCGGCTACCCGCCCCAACATGTGACGCCGTCGCTGGATAGCAACGACTGGACTTACTGGTCTAATCGCTTCAATCGTTTCGTTGTAAAATTCAAAAACGACAAGGTGGATAGCATTGTTCACTAATGCCGATATTCCAGGCCGCTGCGATGTCGTGGTCATCGGCGGCGGCCCGGCGGGTTCCAGCGTCGCGGCCTTGCTGGCCAAGCAAGGCGTCGAGGTGGTGGTGCTGGAAAAGGTCAGCCACCCCCGGCCGCAAGTCGGCGAGAGCCTGATTCCGCATTTCTGGAAATACGCCGACCAGACCGGCGCCTCGCCGCTGATCGAACGGGAAGGCTTCGTCGCCAAGGCCGGCGGTATCGCGGTCTGGAACGGCAAGATAAGCCGCATCGCCTTTTCCGAATTCGGTTTCACCCGGCCCGCCCTGCATGTGGAGCGGGATGTGTTCGACGAACTGCTGTTAAAAAACGCCGAGAGCCAGGGGGCGAAAGTGTTTCAGCAGGTCGCCGTCCGCGAGGCCGATTTAGGCCTGGATTACCCGCAAGTGAAATATCTGGATAGGCGCGGCGGCGATGCGATCGAAGGCAGCATAGTCTGCCGCTTCGTGATCGATGCCAGCGGTTCATCCGCATTGCTGGCGGGGCAGTTCAAGTCCAAGCGGCTGGTGGATTCGCGGATGCGCTTCCTGTCCTTGTGGGGGCATTTCAAGAATTCCCGCTATGTCGCCGCCGATGGCCGCAGCTATGCCGCAACCGAGGTCGGCGAAGTCAAACCCGTCACCTTCGTCACCTCCTTCGAGGACGGCTGGATCTGGCACATCGCGATGCGCCAATACACCAGCGTCGGGCTGGTGATCAACACCGACAAGGCTCGGGCGATGGGCAATGAGCAGCGCGAAGGCTTCTTCCTGGACACCTTGAAGACCGCGCCTTACATCGACAAATTACTGGACAAGGCAGAGTATCTGCCGGATTTCTTCAGTCAAAGGCCGGATTATTCCTATTACTCCACCCGGTTGTGCGGAGAGAACTTTTACTGCATAGGCGACGCCGCGTCCTTCGTCGATCCCATATATTCCCATGGTGTACTGAACGCCTTTTACAACGCCTCGATGACCGCCTTGGCGATCACGGAATCCCTGAAAGACCCAAGCTACCGTGTCCGCCACGCCCAACTTTGCGAGAACCGCATCCGGCAATTTTACGGTTTTTCGCGCTCGCTGGCGCTGGGCGAATTCGGCGGCGACGGCGTGGATTCGGAACTGGTACGGCGCTTCATGCGCCAGGTGCCGCCGGTGGAATTGGAGTTGATGCTGGCCGCCTCGGCCATGTCGGAACGCTCGGAGAATTTCCTCCGGCTGGCGCAAGACGCCGGACTCAGTCTGCATCCCACCCGCGCCAAGGCGCATTTCATGGAAGCCTTGGCGCTTTAGTCTCGGGGTTTCGGGCATTTTTGGGGAATTGTGTATAAATTTTATGGCTGCCGTTCTCACCGGGATAAGCAAACGTTACAATTAGCCTCTAAACTTGATCCAAAGAGGCCTATCAATGACCGACCACCGTTCCGACGACGGCAGCAAAAAGGTTAAAAACATCGCTGCAGTATTGTATTTGCTGGTGCTGACTTTTCTGGTCGGCGGCTCTTATCTCAATCAGCAACGCGCCAACACCGCATCGGCGGCATCGGCAAACGCCGCCAAACCCTAAAAGTTAAACATAGTTGAATTTCCGGCGCATGCCATTGCGCCGAAATTGACATCATTCAACAACAACAGTACCTTAGCGGACTTTTTTTAGAAGCCGTCTTCAAAACCTGACACAAGAGCCATTAATGGAAGAATTTCATCGCATCAGCCGTCTACCGCCTTACGTTTTTAATATCGTCAATGAGCTGAAAGCCAAGGCGCGAGCCGAGGGCGAGGATATTATCGATTTGGGCATGGGCAACCCGGACCAGCCCACTCCGCAGCACATCCTAGACAAGTTGTTGGAAGTCGCTCAGCGTGGCGAGACTCACCGCTATTCGGTTTCCAAGGGTATTCCCCGGTTGCGGAAGGCGATTTGCGGCTGGTACAAGAAACGTTTCGATGTCGACCTGGATTACAATACCGAGGCCATCGTCACCATCGGCTCCAAGGAAGGCTTGTCGCATCTGGCCTTGGCGACGCTGGGACCGGGCGATGTGGTGCTGGTGCCGAATCCTGCTTATCCTATCCACCCTTACGGCGTGGTGATCGCCGGCGCGGACATTCGCCATGTGCCGCTGACGCCGGGCACCGATTTCTTCGAGGAACTGCGCAAGGGCATCGCCGAGTGCTGGCCCAAACCGAAGATGCTGATCCTGAATTTTCCGGGCAATCCGACTTGTCAGTGCGTGGAACTGGATTTCTTCGAGAAGGTGGTGGCGATCTGTAAGGAACACAATATCTGGATCGTGCATGACATCGCCTACGCCGACATCGTGTTCGACGGCTATGTGGCGCCGTCGATTCTACAGGTGCCGGGCGCTAAGGACATCGCCGTGGAATTCTTCTCGCTGTCGAAGAGCTATAACATGCCCGGTTGGCGGGTGGGCTTCATGTGCGGCAATCCCTCGCTGGTTTCCGCCTTGACCCGCATCAAATCCTACATGGATTACGGCACCTTCACGCCGATCCAGGTGGCGGCGATTACCGCGCTGGAAGGTCCGCAGGATTGCGTCAAGGAAATTTGCGACATGTACCGTCTGCGGCGCGACGTGCTGTGCGACGGCCTGAACGCGATGGGCTGGCATGTCGAGAAGCCCAAGGCCACCATGTTCGTCTGGGCCAAGATTCCGGAAGCCTATCGGGAGATGGGGTCCATCGAATTCGCGAAGAAGTTGATCATAGACGCCAAGGTGGCGGTGTCGCCGGGCATCGGTTTCGGACAATACGGCGATGACCATATCCGCTTCAGCCTGATCGAAAACGAACATAGAACCCGCCAGGCCTTGCGCAGCATCCGCAATATGCTCAAGAAAGACAACGTAGTATAATCGCCGCCATTTTTGGGTTTAGCGCTAGGAGTCAGGTTTGAAGCCGGTAAGAGTAGGTGTTTTAGGTTTAGGGACTGTCGGTGGCGGCACCGTCAACGTGCTGAAAAGGAATGCCGAGGAAATAGCCCGCCGGGCGGGACGGGAGATCGTCGTGACCCGTGCTTCGGCTCGGGACCTTAGCCTGGACAGGATTTGCGACACGCACGGCATTACCCTGACCACCGATCCCTTTGCCATCGTCAACGATCCTGACGTCGACGTCGTTGTGGAACTGATCGGCGGCTACGATCTGGCCAAGCAATTGGTGTTGAAAGCCATCGCCAACGGCAAGCATGTGGTCACCGCCAATAAAGCCCTGATCGCGCTGCATGGCAACGAGATTTTCGCCGAAGCCAGCAAAAAAGGCGTGATGGTGATGTTCGAAGCGGCCGTGGCCGGCGGCATACCCATCATCAAGGCCATACGTGAAGGCCTGGCCGGCAACCGCATCAAATGGTTGGCCGGCATCATCAACGGCACCGGCAATTTCATCCTCACCGAAATGCGCGACAAGGGCCGCGACTTCGCCGATGTGCTGGCGGAGGCGCAAGCCCTGGGTTATGCGGAAGCCGATCCGACCTTCGACGTGGAAGGCATAGACGCCGGCCACAAACTGACCATACTGGCTTCGATTGCCTTCGGCATTCCCTTGCAGTTCGACAAGGTGTTCACCGAAGGCATCACCAAAATCACCCGCCTGGACGTCGAATACGCCGAAGCCCTGGGTTACAGGATCAAGAATCTGGGTATCGCCCGTAAAACCGAGGAAGGCATAGAGTTGCGTGTGCATCCGACGCTTATCCCTAAGCGCCGGTTGATCGCCAATGTCGACGGCGTCATGAACGCGGTGCTGGTCTGCGGCGATGCGGTCGGTCCAACTCTTTACTATGGCGCCGGCGCCGGCGCGGAGCCGACAGCTTCGGCCGTGGTGGCCGACCTGGTGGACGTGGTCAGGGCGATGACCAGCGATCCGGAAAACCGGGTGCCGCATCTGGCCTTCCAGGCCGATGCCATCGTCGACATCCCGGTATTGCCGGCCGAAGCCATCAGGACCGCGTATTACCTGCGCCTGACCGCCGAGGACAAGCCCGGCGTACTGGCCGATGTCAGCCGAATTTTGGCCGCGCATCACATCAGCATCGAAGCGCTGATCCAGAAAGAACCGCTGGATGGTGAAACCTCGGTGCCCATCATCCTGTTGACTCAGTTGACACTGGAAAAAGAAATGAACGCGGCGATTGCGGAAATCGAGGCGCTGGCCACCGTCAGCGGTAAGGTCGCCCGCATTCGTCTGGAAACTTTAGGATAAAAAATGGCAACACAACAACGCTACACAGGTTTAATCGAACGTTACAGGGATCGCTTGCCGGTGTCGGAAAACACCCGGCTGATCAGTCTTTGCGAGGGCAACACGCCGCTGATTCAACTGCAAAACATTCCGCGACTGATCGGCAAGGACGTCGACATCTACGTCAAATTCGAAGGCTTGAATCCTACCGGCTCCTTTAAAGATCGTGGCATGACCATGGCCGTCACCAAGGCCGTGGAAGAGGGTAGTCAGGCCATCATCTGCGCGTCTACTGGTAACACTTCCGCTTCCGCCGCCGCCTATGCAGTACGGGCCGGCATCAAGGCTTTCGTGTTGATTCCGGAAGGCAAGATAGCCCAGGGCAAGCTAGCGCAAACCCTGATGTACGGTGCGAAAATCATCCAGATCAACGGCAACTTCGACGCCGGCATGGGTATCGTCAAGCAAATCGCCGATCATGCGCCGGTCACCATCGTCAACTCCATCAATCCTTTCCGGCTGGAGGGTCAGAAAACCGCGGCGTTCGAAATCGTCGACGCCCTGGGTACCGCGCCTGATTTCCACTGTCTGCCTGTCGGCAACGCCGGCAACATCAGCGCCTACTGGAAAGGGTATAAAGAATACTCGACCGACAGCGCTACCCATAAGGCCGTCACCAATAAACGCCCGGTAATGTGCGGCTATCAGGCGGCCGGCGCCGCGCCGTTCGTCAGCGGCAAAATGGTCGACCATCCCGAGACCGTCGCCACCGCGATCCGCATCGGCCATCCGCAATCCTGGGATCTGGCCTGGAATGCGCAAAAGGAATCCGGCGGCTGGTTTGATTCATTCACCGACGAGCAAATTCTCGCCGCGCAAAAAATGCTGTCGGCCTACGAAGGCATCTTCTGCGAACCGGCTTCCGCGACATCGCTGGCTGGTGCCTTGCATGACATCGGAAACGGCAAGATTCCCGAAGGCAGCACCATCGTCTGCACGCTGACCGGCAACGGCCTGAAAGATCCCGATACCGCGATCACTCAATGCAAGGACGCTCATCCGGTGACCATAGACGCCACGCTGGATGCGGTGAAGAAAGCCATTCTGGATAGCATGTAAATTGATCGCCACATGTATGCGCAAAAAGCCGACCTCATGTCGGCTTTTTGGTTTTGGGTTCGGTCAATAAGTGCCGATCAATATCGTTTACCGATGGCACGGGCATCACTCGGCCTCTCGGCTGAGCAAGGATTAAGGCAAGTAATATGAACCCGATAGAACAACAGTTTTTTAGCGATCTGGAAAAAAAGCTGTGGACTGCCGCCGACAAGCTGCGCTCCAACCTGGATGCTGCCGTCTACAAGCATGTGGTGCTGGGTCTGATCTTTCTGAAATACGTTTCGGATGCCTTCGAGGAAAGAAAAAAGGAATTAGAAGAACAATTCAAGAACCCGGAGCATGACTATTATCTACCGCGCGAAGACTACGAATCCGAAGAAGAGTGGTCGGCATCGATAGCCATAGAGTTGGAAGTTCGCGACTATTACACGGAAAAAAATGTGTTTTGGGTGCCGTTGGAGGCTCGCTGGCAAACCTTGCGCGATTGCGCGCAATTGCCGCCGGGGAGTGAGCTACCGTGGTTGGTGCCTAAGCGGGATGCTGATAGCCGCTACCTGAGAGACGAGGCTGGCAATCTGGTCATGGTGCCGGACAAGATGCGCTCCGTCGGCTGGCTGATCGACAACGCCATGGAAGCCATCGAGCGCGAGAACGAGAAGAAGCTCAAGAACGTGCTTAACAAGGATTTCGCCCGCACGCAGATCGACTCGCACAAACTGGCCGACCTGATCGCGCATTTCTCCGATACCGACTTCAATCGTAAGGACTACAACGGCCAGCCGCTGGGCCTGAAAAGCAAGGACATCCTCGGCCACGTCTACGAATACTTCCTCGGCCAGTTCGCCCTGGCCGAAGGCAAGAAGGGGGGGCAGTACTACACGCCCAAGAGCATCGTCACACTGATCGTCGAGATGCTGCAACCCTTCAAGGGCCGGGTGTATGACCCGGCCATGGGCTCGGGGGGCTTCTTCGTGCAGAGCGAGGAATTCATCGAGCAACACGGTGGCAAGGTGGCCAATGGCAAGGGCGGACAGATCAGCGTCTACGGGCAAGAGAGCAACCCCACCACCTGGCGCCTGGCAGCCATGAACATGGCCATACGCGGCATTGACTTCAACTTCGGTGCGGGGCCGGCCGACACCATGCTGAACGACCTGCATCCCGACCTGCGCGCCGACTTCGTCATGGCCAATCCGCCCTTCAACATGAAGGAGTGGTGGAACGAAAAATTGGCTAGCGATCCGCGCTGGATTGCCGGCACACCGCCTCAGGGCAACGCCAACTTTGCCTGGCTGCAACACATGCTTTACCACCTGGCCCCGGCGGGCAGCATGGCGCTGCTGCTGGCCAACGGCTCGATGAGTTCCAACACCAACAACGAAGGCGAAATCCGCAAGAAGCTGATCGAGGACGACTACGTGGAATGCATGGTGGCATTACCCGGCCAGCTGTTCACCAACACCCAGATTCCGGCCTGTATCTGGTTCCTGACCCGCGACAAGCGCAACGGCCTGGCGCTGAACAAACAAAAGCGCGACCGGCGCGGCCAGTTCCTGTTCATCGACGCCCGCCAGCTCGGCTACATGAAGGACCGCGTGCTGCGCGACTTCACGACGGACGACATCAAGAAGGTGGCCGACACCTTTCACGCTTGGCAACACACTGAACCCAGCGCCGTTCGTCCTGAGCCTGTCGAAGGGCTGTACCGAGACATCCCCGGCTTCTGCTACTCGGCCACCCTGGAAGACATCCGCAAGCACGAACACGTGCTCACGCCGGGGCGCTACGTGGGCGCCGAAGAACAGGAAGACGACGGCGAAGCCTTTGCCGACAAGATGGCGCGGTTGACGGCGCAACTGGCGGAGCAGTTTGGCGAGAGTGCCAGGCTGGAGGGTGAAATCAAGAAGAATTTGGCGGGCTTGGGCTATGGCCTCTGACATCCACCTCAGCGACTACCCACACTGGCTGAGCCAGCTCAAGGCGCGCTTTCGGCAAGTGCAGCTCAAGGCCGCCGTGGCGGTCAATACCGAATTGCTGCAGTTTTATTGGGAACTGGGTGCCGACATCGTCAGCAAGCAGGCGACACAAGCGTGGGGCAGCGGCTTTTTGGAAAAACTCAGCCAGGACCTAATGCAGGAGTTCCCCGACATGAAGGGGTTCTCAAAGCGTAATCTGGAACTCATTCGGCAGTGGCGCCGCTATTGGACAAGCGATGCGGCAATTGCGAAACAGGCTGTTGCGCAATTGACCACTATCCCCTGGGGCCACAACCTCGCCATCATCAGCAAGTGCCATAGCCACACTGAAGCCCTCTACTACGTGCAGCAAACCCAAGCCCATGGCTGGAGCCGCGCCGTACTTACCCATCAGATCGAAAGCGGCCTGTGGCAGCGCGAAGGCCAGGCGCTGAACAACTTTGCCCAGACCCTGCCCGCGCCGCAATCCGACCTGGCCGCGCAGATGCTCAAAGACCCGTATGTGTTTGACTTCCTGTCGCTGACGCCCGAACACAACGAGCGCGAGCTGGAGAGGGGGCTGATCGACCACATCACCCAGTTTCTGCTGGAGCTGGGCGCGGGCTTCGCCTACATGGGCCGCCAAGTGCCGCTGCAGGTGGGCGAGCGCGAGTTCTTCCTCGACTTGCTCTTCTACCACGCCCGCCTGCACTGCTATGTGGTGGTGGAACTGAAAACCATGGACTTCGAGCCCGAGTTTGCCGGCAAGCTCAACTTTTACCTCAAGGCCGTGGATGAGCAACGGCGCGGCGAACACGACGCGCCCACTATTGGCCTGCTGCTGTGCAAGAGTAAGGACAGATTAGTGGCTGAATACGCCCTTAGCGACATTCAGAAACCGCTAGGGCTGGCCTCCTATACCCTGTCGCACACCTTGCCCGAGGCGCTGCGCGACAAGCTGCCGAGTATTGAGGCGCTGGAGCGGGAGTTGGGTAAAGAGTTGGGTGAAAGCGATGAATAAGCGAATGGCCTACAAGATGGCGTGGCTAACGGCGCATCTGGCGGAGCAGTTGGCCGGGAGCGCCAAGCTGGAAGTCGAGATTAAGAGGAACTTCGTGGGGTTGGGATATGGCATTTGATTGGAGCTCGGCTACTGTCGGTGACTTCGTTGATTTGCAACGTGGTAATACCTACCAAAGCGCGCTTTTGGATACGCCTGGCCCGGTGCTGCTTGGACTCGCTTCAATTGAGCGCGATGGCGGATTTAGACCCGACAAGCTTCGAACCTACGGAGGTGAAAGCCCTGCTAAGTTGCTTGTGTATCCCGGAGACATGTATGTTTCCCTGAAAGATGTTACGCAATCAGGGGATCTTCTGGGCTCAGTGGCTCGCGTTCCGAACTTCATCACTGTCGGAAGAATGACTCAAGACACAGTGAAGCTTGTATTCAAGAATGAGCCAATTGATCGCTCGTATCTATACTGGGTCTTACGAACTCCTGAATACAGAGAATATTGCCGGGCTCGGAGCATGGGAACTACAAACCTATCGCTGAGCCGAGACGATTTTCTTTCGTTTCCGGTTCCCGAACCGACTTCTGCCCGCCTCTCCATTCAGCGCACACTGGATGCGATTGAAGGCAAGATCACATTGAATCGAGATATCAACCAAACCCTCGAAGCCATGGCGCAAGCCATTTTCAAATCGTGGTTTGTCGATTTCGATCCGGTCAAAGCCAAGATCGCCGCCAAGCAGACCCTCACCCCGGCCCTCTCCCAGAGGGAGAGGCAGGAAATCGTGTTGCGCGCCGCCATGAGCGCCATCAGCGGTGCCGGGCAGGGACGCCCAAATGCCGCGGGTGCAGGATGCGCAGGAGCGGCCAAGCCCGCCGCCGAACTCGATACCCTGCCGCCCGAGCAATACGCACAACTCGCCGTCACCGCCGCGCTGTTCCCGGATGAGATGGAAGTGTCGGAGTTGGGGCAGATACCCAAAGGGTGGATACACCAAACACTGGCACAGCTCACCGACAAGATCGGCAGTGGGGCAACACCGCGAGGTGGCAAAGAGGTCTACCTCGACGATGGTGTTGCTCTCATTCGCAGCCAAAACGTGTACGACAGCTTGTTTGTCTGGGAAGGCTTGGCTCGCATTTCGGACGAAGCCGCCACCCAGCTCAAGGGTGTCACGGTTCAAGAAGATGATGTTCTTTTGAACATCACCGGGGCATCGATTCTGCGTACGTGCGTCGTCGAACCTGATGTACTTCCGGCCCGTGTGAACCAGCATGTGGCCGTCATCCGCGCCAAAGCGGGCGTACCGCCGCGTTTCATTCACATGCACCTGCTTCGACCGGACATCAAGAGCTATTGGCTCGGCCTGAATGCGGGGGCATCCCGTGAGGCCATCACCAAAGCGCACATTGAGTCGTTGACGCTCCTGACCCCAAGCCCCGAGCTGCTGGCCACATTTCAGACCGCGACCGACCCGCTGTTCCGACAGATGCAAGGCTTCGCTCGACAGATGCGGGTTCTCGGTGAACTGCGCGACACGCTGCTCCCCAAACTCCTCTCCGGCGAACTGTCGGTTGAAGCACTCACCGAAGCCGCAGGGGCCGCGTGATGGACATCAAGAAGCTACGCGAAAACAAGCTCATCGTTGACAAGGTCGAGGAGGCCTTGCAGGCGGCGTATGCGTCCAACCAGGATTTCAATGCTGTGTTGGACGAGGCCGAGCCCCTGGCGTTTAAGAGCTTAAGAGAGCCTGAGCACGAATACGCCTACCCAATCAGCGAGATACTGTATTGGGCTGACCGGGATGCTTACCTCGACGAGTTGGATCATTGGGAGGGCCGTCGTCAGGTCGATCAGCACGAGGCAGCCATCCAGTACATCCGAGACTCTGACCAGCGCTCGGTATTTCTGGATCTCGTGGACACCATCAGGAGCTGGCGAATAGCTCCTTTTGTTGGTGCTGGACTATCCAAGTCCTGCGGATACCCGATGTGGGGTGAAGCGCTGCGAAAAATTGCACAAAAGCTGGATGGCCTAGAAGTACAGGACATCGAGCCGTTGATGGCGCAGTACGACTACCTGCAAGCTGCACAGGTGCTGAATGACGCATCTGCCCAGCAGGTACAGCATTTCATCCGAACCGAATTTCAGCAACGCCGTGCAATCAAAGGGCCGGTTACGCTATTGCCCGAACTTGCCAATGGCTGCATTGTCACCACCAATTTCGACACTGTCATCGAAGACCTGTTTCGTGACCTGAAGCAGCCGCTCGACGGCTACATGCACGGTACGCAGGCCGGTAACAACTTTGTACAGCGGCTGTTGCGCGGTGAGCGTTGCATTCTGAAGCTGCATGGAGACGCCGGGCAGGCCAACACCCATGTGTTCACTCAGGCCCAATACCAGGCGGCCTATGGTGGGGCCGGGGGCGAGCCCTTCGCTTTCCAGAACCAGCTCCCCAGGGCGCTGCGGCAAATTTTCATCAGCCACTCCCTGTTGTTCTTGGGTTGCAGCTTGGAGCAAGACAAGACGCTCGACCTGTTCAAGTCCGTCGTAGACGAGGGAGCGTTTGAAATCCCGGATCACTTTGCCTTGTTGAATGAACCCGCCACGCCGCAAGAGCGTACCCGCAAGGAAGCCCGGCTGCTGCAACTGAAAATCCGGCCGCTGTGGTACGCAACGCCTGTCGATGCCGAGGGCAAGCTGGATCACAGCCTGTTGGAGCAGATTATCAAACTTGCCATCGCGGTGGCTCGTCGGCAGGTAGTGTTTGAATGAGCATCTCAGCAGAACAAATCAATTTGTGGCGTGGCAGCGCTTCAGAAACCCAGAACCTCGAATTCAAGGAGGCTGGCAACCAATATGACACCCGCAAGCTCTGCCGCTACTGCGTTGCGATTGCCAACGAGGGCGGCGGTCATTTGGTGTTGGGCATCGCTGACAAGCCGCCGCGCGCCGTCGTCGGTAGCCAGGCGTTCCCCGACGTCCAGGACATTGCCGAGAAGCTGTTCCATTGGGTGGGCTTTCGCGTGGACGTCGAAGCCATTGCTCACCCTGATGGACGGGTGGTAGTGTTCAGCATTCCGGCGCGCCCGAAGGGCACGGCGTATCACTACGAAGGCGCCTATCTGATGCGCTCTGGCGAAGAGCTGGTGCCGATGAGCGAGGACCAGTTGCGCAAGATCTTCGCGGAAGGGCAGCCCAGCTGGCTGGAGAACCCCGCGCTGAAAGATCTCTCGGCGCAAGACGTGGTGCAGTTACTGGATACCCAGACCTTTTTCGACTTGATGAACTTGCCCTACCCGACCGATCAGGCCGGGGTGCTGGCCCGTTTGCTGGATGAGCGTCTGATAGAGCGCAGTGCGGCGGGCTTCAATATCTTGCACATCGGTGCGGTACTGCTGGCCAAGAACATGCGGCAGTTTCCCGACATCAGCCGCAAGGCTGCGCGCGTGATCGTGTACGCGGGAGAGTCCAAGATGCAGACCGTCTCCGATGTGACTGGCGAAAAAGGCTATGCGGTAGGTTTTGCCGGGCTGGTGCAGTACGTGATGGGCAAACTGCCGCAAAACGAGGTGATCGAGGGGGCCATTCGCAAGGAGGTCAAGCTGCTGCCTGAGGTGGTGGTGCGAGAGTTGCTCGCCAATGCGCTGATCCACCAGGATTTTGACATCGGCGGCACCTCTCCCGTGGTGGAGGTTTTCAGCAAGCGCGTGGAAATCTCCAACCCAGGGGAGCCCATCGTGCCGGTGGAGCGCTTCATCGACGGCTACCAGTCTCGCAACGAGCGGCTGGCCGACTTGATGCGCCGTTTCGGGATTTGCGAGGAGGAGAGCAGCGGTATTGATCGGGTGATCGAGGCTTCTGAATTCATGCAGTTGCCGGCGCCCGAATTTTTGACTAGTCACCGGCGCACGATTGCGGTGATTCACGGACCGCGTTCATTCCGCGACATGAATGGCAGTGACAGGGTGCGGGCCTGCTACCAGCACTGCGTCTTGCAGTATGTGCTGCGCAAGCAGATGACCAACCAGTCGCTACGCGAACGGTTTGGTTTGGCTGAGGGCAGCAGCAACACGGTTTCGCAGATCATCACCGCGACCATGGAGCAGGGGCTGGTCAAGAGCGACCCCAATGCGCCGGATTCACGGCGCTATGCGCGGTACATTCCGGCGTGGGCATAGTCGTCATTTCATCGCAAACAGGGATTGTGTGCTGATGCTCTCGCAATACACTGATTTAAATGGATTTTCTTATTTCATCGCAAACCAGGCCGGTAGCGTGTCAGCCGGAAGCGCAGGAATTCCAACATGATGAACGAACAACAACTCGAAAATCAATGCATTGCCTGGTTTCAGGAAACCGGCTGGCAGTTTGTGCACGGGCCGGACATTGCCCCAGACGGTGCCACCCCGGAACGGGCAGATTACCGGCAAGTGATCCTGCGCGACCGGCTGTTGGCAGCCTTGGCGCGCATCAACCCGCACATTCCTGCCACAGCACTGGAGCAGGCGGTGCACGCCGTGCAGACGATCAGCGAGCCGCAGGCTGTGATGCGCAACCGCAGCTTTCACCGGCTGCTGCTCTCGGGTGCGGTAGTGGAGTTTTCGGTAGGGGATGAAAAAAAAAGCGATCTTGTGCACCTGATCGATTTTGCCAATCCGCGCAACAACGAGTTTCTGGTCGCCAATCAGTTTACCGTCACGGGCGTCAAGCAACCGCGGCGGCCGGATCTGGTGGCCTTCATCAACGGCCTGCCGCTGGCGGTGATCGAGCTGAAGAATCCGGCCAACGAGCAAACGGATGTGTGGGACGCCTTCAACCAATTGCAGACCTACAAGGACGAGATCGGCGATCTATTCAACAGCAACGTAGCGCTGGTAGTCAGCGACGGCTGGACGGCGCGTGTGGGCTCGCTGACGGCCAACGCCGAACGCATGTTGCCCTGGCGCACCGTTGCCAACGAAGACGACCGGCCCCGCCTGCAATTGGAGCTGGAAACCGTGGTGCGCGGCTTTTTTGCGCCGGAGCTGTTCCTTGATTACATCCGCCACTTTGTGCTGTTCGAGCAAGACGGCGATGCCACCGTCAAGAAAATCGCGGGCTATCACCAGTTTCACGCCGTGCGCGAGGCTGTTAGGGCGACCGTGATTGCCGCCGGCTCGCCGGACAAAACTCTGCTGGAAGTCAGTGAGGAACGCGCTACCTATGGTAAAGAGGTGCAACCCGGCTCGCGCAAGGCCGGCGTAGTCTGGCATACGCAGGGTTCGGGCAAGAGCATCACCATGGCCTGCTACGCCGGCAAATTGCTGCAACAGCCCGAAATGAAGAATCCCACGCTGGTGGTGGTGACGGACCGCAACGATCTGGACGGCCAGTTGTTCGCCACCTTCTGCGCTGCGGTCGATTTGCTCAAGACCACGCCGCTGCAAGCCGGCAGCCGCGACGAATTGCGCGAGATGCTGGCTTCGCGTCAGGCCGGCGGCATCATTTTTACCACGGTACAGAAGTTTGCGCTGCTTGAGGCAGAGGACGCACACCCGCTGTTATCCGGCCGCTCCAATCTGGTGGTTATTTCCGACGAGGCGCACCGCAGCCAATACGGCATGAAGGGGCGATTCGATGAAAAATCGGGTAAGTACGTGTTCGGTTATGCCAAACATTTACGCGACGCCTTGCCCAACGCGACTTTTATCGGGTTCACCGGCACCCCGATAGCGCTGGAAGACAAGGACACCCGCGCGGTTTTCGGCAATTACGTCAGCATTTACGACATTCAGGATGCGGTGGACGACGGCGCGACGGTGCCCATCTATTACGAAAGCCGTCTATCCAAACTGGATGTGAATCAGGCCGAAATCGACGTGCTCAACAGCCAAGTCGAAGAGGTGGTCGAAGATGAAGAGGACGTCGCCAGCCGCGAGAAGACCAAGAGCGAATGGGCAACCTTAGCCAAGCTGGTGGGCGCCGAGCAGCGAATCGAGCAAGTGGCCGCCGATTTGGTCGGGCATTTCGAGAGCCGCACCTCGACACTGGATGGCAAGGCGATGATCGTCTGCATGAGCCGTGACATATGCGCCCAGCTCTATCAGGCCATCGTCGCGATCAGGCCGGAATGGCACGACCCCGATCCGGAGCGAGGTGCCATCAAGGTAGTGATGACAGGCTCTGCCGCCGACAAGGAACTGCTGCGGCCCCACCTGTATAGCAAGCAGCTCAAGAAGCGTCTGGAAAAGCGCTTCAAAGACGCCAACGATCCGTTCAAATTGGTGATCGTCCGCGATATGTGGCTGACTGGCTTCGATGCGCCGTGCTGCCATACGATGTACATCGACAAACCGATGAAGGGCCATAACCTGATGCAGGCCATCGCCCGCGTGAACCGGGTGTTCAAGAACAAGCCCGGCGGATTGGTGGTGGATTACATAGGCATCGCCAATGAGCTGAAAGCGGCGCTGAAAACTTATACCGACGCCAAGGGCAAGGGCGATCCGACGCATAATGCGGCCGAGGCCTTGGCGGTGTTATTGGAAAAAATCGACATTCTGCGGGGCTTGATGCATGGTTTCGATTACGGCGCTTACGAAACCCAGGCAATGCGCTTATTGTTGCCGGCGGCGAACCATATCCTGGGCTTGAAGGACGGCAAACAGCGTTTTCTGGATACCATGCTCGCCATAGTCAAGGCCTTTTCCTTATGCGGAACGCTGGACGAAGCGGCTCTATTGCGCAAGGAAATCGCATTCTTCTCGGCGATCAAGGCGGCCATCACCAAATTCACTACAGTGGACAAAAAACGGTCGGCGGAAGAAAAGAACAGCATCCTGAAACAAATACTGGATAACGCCATCATTGCGGACGGTGTGGCCGATATATTCGCGCTGGCCGGTTTGGACAGACCCAACATCGGGCTGCTTTCGGACGAGTTTCTGGAAGATGTGCGGCAAATGGAAAGCCGCAATCTGGCCGTCGAGTTGCTGGAAAAGTTATTGCGGGACGAGATCAAGGCTAGGGCGCGCAACAACGTGGTTCAGGAAAAGAAATACGGCGATCGCTTGCTGGAAACGTTGCGCAAGTACCATAACCGGGCCATCGAAACCGCCCAGGTCATCGAAGAGTTGATCCAGATGGCCAAGGAGTTTCAGGCCGCGCT
>Ga0316622_100000148_pt1 | contig 34932 bp, 22 predicted proteins | sample OWC_Aug_OW2_C1_D_FD_207646 | JGI IMG/M metagenome (GOLD analysis project Ga0316622, IMG submission 207646) | Wetland soil microbial communities from Old Woman Creek delta, Ohio, United States - OWC_Aug_OW2_C1_D5_C | ecosystem: Environmental > Terrestrial > Soil > Wetlands | place: USA: Ohio... | reverse complement strand
CGTCTTCTCCGTCATCGGCACGTCGTGGATCGTTGGCAGGAGGTAATCCATGAACGTCGAGGTCAGGAGTTGCCCCCCCTCGTCATAGAAATACTCCTCGAGCAACGCTGCCCCGACGCCTTGGGCGACGCCGCCCTGAATCATCCCTTCCACGTTCGCCGGGTTGAGCCGAACCCCGCAGTCATCCGCGATGAAGTACTTGAGGATCTTCACCTGGCCCGTCTCCGGGTCCACCTCCACCAGTACCACATGGCAGGCGTTGGCCGCCGTCAGGTAGCTCTTGACCCGTCCCTGTTCATCGGGCGCCGTGCGGCCAGGCGCGGTCCACACGTATGTGGCCTCGGGACGGGGGTCCAGATCGGGGGGCAAGAGATCGCTGCGGGTGAGCATGGTCATGGCCACCTGGGTCAGGGGCATCTCCACGCCGCGCATCCCCTTGCCGCGCAGCATGCCGTCCATCAGCTCGATGTTCGCCGGCTCGGTTCCCAGGAGCGGGGCCACGACCCTGACGAGCTTCTCCTTGAGCCGCGCCGCCGCTCCCAGGATGGCTCCGGTGAGCGCCACGCCGAGACGGCTGCCACCCGGGCCGAAATTTGGTGGCGCGGAGAGACTGTCCAGCGCCACCACCCGCACATCGGCGATGTCCACGCCGAAGTACTCCGCCAGCACCTGGCTGGCGATCGTGTACTGCCCCTGCCCCTCCAGGGCGAACCCGACTCTGAGGACGATTTTGCCCAAGAGGTCGATGCTCACCGTCACGCCCTCAGGAACGCCAGTCATGGGCAGACCCATGATGGCGTAGGCGTTCCAGTCGAAAACCCCGGGCTCGATCGTGCTGACCACCCCAACGCCCAGGTAACGCCCCTGCTTGCGCGCCTCCGTCTGCTGCTGGCGCAGGTGCGGGTAGTCGGCCATCTCCAGCACCTTGTTCAGCGTCGCGTCGTAGTCGCCGCTGTCGTACTCGTTCCCACTGGTGATCGTGTACGGGAACCGGTCGGCGGTGATGAAGTTCTTCCGCCGGATCTCCGCCGGGTCCATACCGAGGCCGTGGGCGGCAATGTCCATCACCTGCTCGAGCACCCAGTTGTGCGGCGGCGGCCCCATGCCTCGGTACGGGCTCGACGGCATCTTGTTGGTGGCGACGATGGCGACATCGTATTCAGCGGTCGGTATCGTGTAGCAGCCGGTGAAGGAAGCGATCGGTTTCACCGCACCCACGGCGGCGAAACCGTCCGCCGAGGCACCGAGGTCGTCAATCAGCTTGACGCAGAGCCCGGTGGCGGTGCCGTCCTTTTTTACCGCCAGGGACGCCTCGTAGTGGCGGTCCCAGGCGTGGCCAGCGCCGCCCGCGAGGTACTCCATGCGGTCTTCGATCCACTTGACCGGGCGGCCGCCGATCTTGCGCGAGAGCATGGCGGTGATGATCGACCCTCGGCCGCCCCCTTTGCCCCCGAACGATCCGCCGTGCGGGTGGCCGATCACGCGCACCTTGTTTGAGGGCAGCTGCAGCACCATCGCGATGCTCAGAGCGAACATCGACGCGCCCTGAAAGCTGCCGCGGACGGTCAATGTCTGCTCGACCGGATCCCAGTGACTGACGACGCCGAACGTTTCCATCGGGTTGGCGCCGAGGCGGTGCCAGCGAAACTTCTCGCTGAAGATCTGATCCGCCTCGCGGAAGGCCGCCGCTACGTCGCCCCACTGGAAGCGCCGCTGGTAAATGATGTTGTGGCCATTCTCCTCGAAGAGGAGCGGACTGCCAGGCTCCAGAGCCTTGAGCGGGTCCATGACCGGCGGAAGGGGTTCGTAGTCCACGCGGATCAGTTCGAGGGCGTCCTCGGCCAGGTATCGGCTCGTGGCCGCCACGGCTGCCACGATCTCGCCCACGTGGCGGACCTTTCCCACCGCCAGGCAGTGGCCTCCCCAACCCGCCGGGTAGGTGGAAATCGGCAGGGTCAGGCGCTCAGCGTCCGCGCCGGTCACCACAGCCGCCACCCCCGGCACGTTTTCCGCGGCACTCGTGTCGACCGCCTTGATGCGCGCATGCGCGTACGGGCTGCGCAGCATGGCGCAGTGCAGCATGCCGGGGAGGGAAACGTTGTCGATGAATTCTGCCCGGCCGGTGACCAAGAGCGGATCTTCGACGCGCTTGACGCGACGGCCGACCCAGCGCGGCTCGCTGATCGGCAGGTCGGCGACGCTTTTCGGAATGTCCGTAACCATGATCACGCTCTCATAGCGGTTTCCCGTCTGTCATGTCTTCACGCCTTCGGCGTCACTGACGCCCGCACCCGAGGCAGATCTGCAGGCCCCTTCTATCAGCCTCGCCAGGAATTTCACCCCCGCGGCCTGCCGTGACGAAACATCAGCGAAGCACGTCGGTCGCGCTTTTGCTTCGGCTGTCTCCGCGCTACGATAGTGCCGGCAGTGGATGGGGTCACGGGGATGGCCGAACAGGCGGCGCAGGAAACCAAGGTGAACCCGGCGCGGATCGCGCCGCCGGCGGCACGGCGTCGCCCGAGACCTCGATCTCGTCGTCGACGGCACAGCCGGGGGTGGGCATGGATCCGCCACGGAGCCGAGATCGTGGCGTTACTGGCAGCGGCCCTCGTTGGCATCGTTGCGGTGCTCGGGCATCTCGCCGAACACTTCGGGGGGGCGAGCTTTTGGGCTCAGCTGATTCCCTTTGCCGCCGTGGTGTTGACCATCGGAATTGTGTCCGCACTGACGTTGCGCGCGTGGCTCGCGGCTCGCGCCTGGCTCGCCCAGCGCGAGGCGCGCCTGCCGGCCGTCGTCGCTGTGGCGGTGGGATTGACGGCCATCTCGTTGGCCAGCGGCCCCGCTTTCCACCGCGACGTCGCCCAGTTGAAATCGTTGTTCGGCGGCATGCGAGAAGCCGAACGGATGACCATCGCCCACCAGGTGTTCGCGGCGTATCGGCGCGCCGATCTGAAGCAGCTGCAGCGGCTCTTCGAACGCGCCCGCTCGTACGAACCGACGGTGCACGAGGCGGCGCAGACGTTCGGAGTCGATGCCGAGGTGCTCATGGGCGTCGCGGCGGCGGAATCCGCCTTCTACCCGCGCAACAGCGCGGACGGCGGGCGCGGGCTCTTCCAGATCACCGCGCCGCCGAAGCTCGCTGTCGAGGCGGCCCGCAAACATCTCGGCGTCGAGCGGCTCGACCTCGTCAATCACCGCCACAACGCCTTCGTCGCCGCCGCCACCCTGCGCCGCTACCTGCGCGAGATGCACGGCGATCCGTTCCTGGGGTTGCTGGCCTACAACATCGGCCCGCAGAACGGCGGCTTGCGCACGATCATGGATCGTTACGGCGCCCGCGACTTCGTGACCATTCAACCGTACCTCCAGCACCTCCCACGCGAGTACCCGATCCGCGTGTTGACCGCGGCCCTGGCGTATCGGCTGTGGAAAGCAGGCGGACGCCTGCCTCGTTACGAGGAGAGCAGTGCCATGCGCATCCAGAGCGTCGGGATTCCCGGCTTGCAATGACCAAACCCGAACCGCGTTCGCGCTTCATCATCGCCAATCGCCTGCGCCATCATCTCCTCGAGTGGGGCGCAGATGGTCCCGTCGTGCTCCTGCTGCACGGATTTCTGGAGCATGCGCACGCGTGGGATCTGGTCGCGCCGCGGCTCGCCGGGGCTGGCTACCGCGTCTACGCGCTCGACTGGCGTGGCCACGGCGATTCCGGCTGGGTCGGCGCCGGGGGTTACTACCACTTTGCCGATTACACCGCCGACCTCGCCTTCCTGGTGCGGCAACTCGCCGACCGCGTCGCCCTGGTCGGACACTCCATGGGCGGTGGGGTGGCCGTTGGGTACGCCGGCACCGAGCCGGAGCGCGTGTGGGCACTCGTGTCCGTGGAGGGCCTGGGATTGCCGGACTCCGATCCCGGATCGGCACCGGAGCGCTTTGCCAGCTGGCTGCGGGACCTGGAACGCGTGGCCGAGCGGCCGCCACGGCGGATGACGCTGGACGAGGCGACCCAGCGCCTGCAGGACCGCTTCCCGCGCTTCTCCCCAGAAGTGGCGCGACACATGGCCGAGTGGGGAACGCGGGAGGATCGCGGGGCGCGGGTGTGGAAGTTCGACCCGCTGCATCAGACCCGCTCGCCGCAGCCGTACTACGTGGCTCAGGCGCGCGCCTTCTGGCAGCGGATCGCGTGCCCCGTGCTCTACGTCGAGGGCAGCGAGACGCCGCTGCGCCTGCCAGCCGCCGATCTCGACGACCGCCTGCGCATCCTCCGCGCGGTGCGCGTGACCGTCGCCAGCGCGGGGCATCACCCGCATCTCGAGCAACCCGACGCATTCGCACACGCAGTGAATGCGTTCCTGAACGAGACGAGAGCCCGCGGCTCGTGAGCGGCCGCTCCGGTCTGGCCTCATCCCAGCGTAGCACCAACCCTCCGGATCTCGCGGCCGTTGCTCAGGGTGCAACGACGGCGTAGATTGGGCTTGATAGAAGGCCACGGTTCGGATGCGCGAGAATCGTTCATTGCAGTCCCACTACCGCCTTAGCGTCGATGAGGAGTCGCTGGCTGCCTTTTGCCGCCGCTGGAAGATCCGCCGGCTGGAGGTGTTCGGGTCGGTGCTGCGCGAGGATTTCGGACCCGAGAGTGACGTCGATCTGCTGGTGACTTTTCAGCCCGACGCGGAATGGAGCTTGTTCGATCACCTGCGCATGACCGGCGAGTTGGCAGCGATCCTTGGGCGTGACGTCGATCTCGTCAGCCGCCGTGCCGTCGAGCGCAGTCACAACTGGATTCGACGCCGGGCAATTCTCGACAGCTCGCGCCCCTTCTATGACGCGTGACGACGCAGCCATCCTGGACATCCTAAAGGCCGCGCGTCTTGCCAAGACGTTCGTTGCGGGGATGGATCGTGACTCGTTTCTCGCCGACGACAAGACCCAGTCCGCCGTCGTACACCAGCTTCTGGTCCTTGGGGAAGCCGCCAAGCGCGTCTCTGCCGCCACACGGACCGCGCAACCGGCCGTGCCTTGGGCATCGATGGCGGGAATGCGAGACAAGCTGATCCACGAGTACGACGATGTGGATCTCGAGGAGGTCTGGCAGACGGTTGTCCGCGATCTATCTCCGCTGATAGCCGCTCTCGCGCCACACGCGTGACCATCGCCAACGCGGGCCATCATCCCCATCTCGAGCAACCCGACGCATTCGCGCGCGCGGTGAATGCGTTCCTGGACGAGACGAGCGCCCGCGGCTCGTGAGCAACACCGGTCAGAGCAGCAGCAACTGCACCAGCACGAACGCGGGCAGCAGGACGGGTCGCGAGAAGAACAGGATGTACCGGAAGAAATCTGGCATGCGGATGCCCGTTTTCCTCGGCGATCGCTTTCACCATGAAGTTCGGCCCATTGCCGATGTAGGTCAGACTGCCGAAGAACACCGCACCGGCGGCGATGGCCTCGACGAGGACGCCGGGCACCGAGGCCACCATCTCCGGCGCGGTCTGCCCCAGGCCCACCGCGAGCGAGTAGAACGTCACTGCCGTGGGCGTGTTGTCGAGGATGCTGCTCAGCGATCCCGTCGCGTAGTAGAACTGGATCGGCGACACGACCCCGAGCGCGTGTGCGTTCCACTCCAGGTACAGCACGCACGGCACCATGGTGACGAAGATGCCGAGGAAGAGATAGGCCACCTCCTCGATCGGCCCCCAGGTGAAGTTGTTCCGCTCGCGCGCGTGTCGCGGGCTGACAGCCAGCGAGAGGAGCGCCATGGACAGAATCGCGACCTCGCGGATGAACTTCGCCAAGGGATTGGCCCGGATCAGCTCGATGTACTGCTCGTTGAGGAGGGCCACCGACAGCACCACGCCCAGCAGAAACAGCGCGTTTCGCTTGCCTTGGACGCGAATCGGGGTGATCAACAGCTCGTCCCGCACCAGGGCGATACCGGGCTCGCGGCGATGACAGTACGTGTCAACGAAGTAGTAGACCGCCAAGAGCACGCTGTTCACGAAGAGCCACTGGGGCCAGAGTTGGAAGAACCACGCGAACGGCACTCCGCGCAGGTAGAGGACAAACAGCGGTGGGTCGCCGAGCGGCGTCAGCACGCCGCAGCAGTTGGCAACGATGCCGATGAAGAACAGCACCGTGTGCACCTTGAGCGTTCGCTCGCGGTTCGTCTGCAACAGCGGCCGGATCAGCAGCATCGACGCGCCCGTCGTCCCCATGAACGACGCGAGCAGGGCACCGAGGGCAAGAAACCCGGTGTTCACCGCGGGAGTCGCCTCGATGTCCCCGGTGACCGAGATGCCGCCCGTGATCGCGAACAGCGCGCCGAGCAGGATCACGAACGGCACGTAATCGAACACCAGCGTGTGCCAGAGATGCGCCTGGTGACCTGCCAGCACCAGATAGGCCGCCGCCGGCACGCTCAGCACGCCCGCAACCAGGAGCTTGTTGAGGTTGCGCTCCCAGAATCGGTGGGAAAAGAGCGGGAGCACGGCGATCGCCGCCAGCATCAGCAAGAACAGCGTGACGGCGAGTAGCGAGATCTGGTGACGTGCGTCCGGCACAGTGCCTACTCATCGCGAGACGATCCAACCCAATAGCGTTGCGGGCCTCCACCCTGCTGCCCCCCTTGGCAAGGCCGGAACGAAAGGCGGGTTCCACGGCCCAATCGGCCAGCGCCTGGCGCTGGTCCATCGTCGACCAACGGAACCGCCGGGCCGCGGAGTTGATCCTGATGCATGGGAGGCTCTTACCTATCCACCCGAGGATCCAATCGCAACGAGGGCGACCGAGCCGCGACGAGCGGCACTGCGCTCGCGTGTTACCCGGGCGGAACGCCGACCACCTGTTCCAAGTATGCAACGATGGCTTCGGCCGCGTGACCGTCACCGTACGGGTTGTGTCGGGCGCGCATCTGTTCGTACGCTTCGCGGTTGGTGAGCAACCGATCGGCCGCAGCGACGATGCCGGCGCTCTGGGTCCCCACCAGCCGCGCAACCCCCGCTTCGATCCCTTCTGGCCGCTCGGTGGCTTCGCGCATGACGAGAACCGGGAGTTGCAGCGATGGCGCCTCTTCTTGAACTCCGCCGGAATCCGTCAGCGCCACGTACGCCCGCTGCATCAAATCGACGAACGGCAGGTAGTCGAGGGGTTCGGTGAGGAGGATGCGCGGATGGCCAGCGAGCAGCCTCCGCACGGGCCCCTGCACGGCCGGGTTGAGGTGAACCGGATACACGATGAGGACATCTTCATGGCGGCGCGCAATCTCCAGGAGGGCGGTGCAGATGTTTCGCAATCCTTCACCAAAGCTCTCCCGTCGGTGACCGGTGACCAGCACGATCCTTCGGCCGGTGGCGAGCTCGGCGGGAATCACCGGGAGGAATCGCACCGAACCACTTCGGAGGCCGCCAACGATTTGCTGGAGCGCGTCGACGATCGTGTTTCCCGTGACCACGACTCGGTCGGCCGGTACTCCTTCCCGCAGCAAATTCTCCTGCGCCCACGGGGTCGGCGCGAAGTGCCAGGCCGCGATGTGTGTCGTCAGTCGGCGGTTGATCTCTTCCGGGAACGGGTCGTAGGGCTTGCCGGTTCGCAGGCCCGCCTCGATGTGCCCGGTCGGGATGCGACGGTAGTAAGCCGCCAGCGCCGCCACGAAGGTCGAGGTCGTGTCCCCCTGGACCAGCACCGCGTCCGGGCGCTCGGCGTCTAACACCACGCGCAGCCGCGGCAAGAGGCGGGCCGTCAGGTCGAACAGATCCTGATCCGGCTTCATCACCGCCAGGTCATGGTGAGCACGGATCTCGAACAGCGCAAGCATCTGATCAAGCATCTCTCGGTGCTGTCCGGTCACACAGATGCAGGGCTGCAACGAGGATGACGCTTCCAGCGCTCGGATCACCGGTGCGAGCTTGATCGCCTCCGGCCGGGTTCCGAACACCAACAGGATTTTCCGCCGCATGTCACTCGACACATTATCACACCGCCGGCGATCCGTGGAGTCGGCGCCGCAACCCTCCCAGGGCCATGGCGAAGTCGTTGACAGCAGGTATCGGCGTCGAATTGAAGGCTGTCATGCCCGCGCACGCGGGCATCCAGGAGCGGGGTGGTGGCTACGAGCCGGCATGCATTCCTGCTTCCGAGACCGTCGATTTTCTCCGTGTCGGTGTAGCCGCGGCCCTCGTGGCCGCTGTTCGCGACGAACCCAAGCGGGGACAAGCCCCGCGGCTACGCGTCATGTCGCCACCGCTTTTCGACAGTCTCTTCCCCGGGAATGACGGTTGATTATCGGAGTAGTCGGCGCCGCAACCCTCCGAAACGCTCCCCGCAGCGACACCTCTCGTGCGGCGGCGGTGAAGACCGTGCAATTGCCGAGCGCTTCTGCTACGCCCGCAGGCGAATCAGCCATGAAGTCAGCGCCTTGGTCGGCCGTGCGGCCGCTCGTCACGGCTCTCGTCATCGGTGTGGCGCTGGTCGCCCAGCAGTTGACCAACCAACCGCGGTCCGCCGGGACCGGTTGGATATTGTTCGCGGCCGCCGCCATCGTCGGTGCGCTCGCCGCGTGGCGGCAGGAACAACCCCGACCGCCGGTGACATGGGCGGGGCCGGTGGTTCACCGCCGGCGACTCATCTGGTTGGGGGGTGGAGCGATCGCCGCGGGCGCGACCTGCACGTACCTCTCGGCTCAGGGACGATGGCCGGTGCTCGCGCTGGCGCTCTGGATCGTCGGCTTTGGGCTTGCCTCCGGCGCGCTGCGGGGCTCGCTCGTCACGCCACCCGCGCGTGAAGTTCCGCCCTGGAGCCGGGCCGAATATGCGGTGCTCGCCGCGCTGTTGATCCTCGGGGCCGCGGCGCGGACGCTCTGGCTGGACGCGGTGCCGCGCTACTACTTCGACGACGAACCGCGCGTGGGCGTATTCCTGATGGATGCCTTCCACGACCGGATCCCCAACTTCTTCACCATGGGGTGGAACAGTTGGCCAGTGATCGGCATGGCGCTGCAGGGAGTCTTCGCTCCCTTCTTCGGCCTCGACACCACCACGTTACGCCTGTCGTCGGCCCTCTCGGGCACGCTGGCCGTGCTGACCACCTACCTGCTCGCGCGGCATCTTTTTTCGCCACGGGTGGCCGTTCTCTCCACCCTGTTGTTCGCCTGCGGCCGGACGGCGATCGACTTCAGCCGCCTGGGCGTCTGCCACGCCCAGGTGTTGCTCTTCGAGACGCTCGCCTTCTTCTTCTTCTGGCGCGCCGTCAACAGCGGGCGGGGCACCAGCTACTGCTGGGCCGGAATCGGGCTCGGCCTGTGCTTGTACACCTACAATGCCGGCCAAGTGGTGCCGGTTCTGTGGATTGGATGGCTCATGCTCGCGCTGCTCTTTGCGCCACGCATGGCGCTGACCCACTGGCGCGGCGCCGTCATCACCGCGGCCGCGCTGCTGCTCACGTACTTCCCCTATCTATTCTATGCGACCGACCACTTCACCTTCGGGCGAAATTGGGTCGAGTACACCGGCATGGCTCGCAGCCGCCAGGTGATGAGCCAGGTCGTTGACGCGTGGAGGGCGTTGGGACCCAGCGCCGGGATCGAGATCCTCAAGAACCAGGCGTTGCGAACATGGCTCGGTTTCGGGGTCTTGCCGGCCGATGCGTATGCGCTCGGATACCGCGGCGGTGGCATGCTCGATCACGTCAGCGCTCCGCTTTTCGTGCTCGGCTTGGCGATGTGCGTGCTCAACATAACGAGAGCCCGATACGCCTTCGTGCTCTTCTGGTGGCTCGTAACGACCGTCGCCGGCGGCGTCTTCACCGAAGCCCCGCCCGCGTTTGTGCGCCTCGTCGGAATCCTGCCGGCGCTGGCACTGCTGGCGGCGCTTCCACTCGACGCCTTGCTGGAGGCCTGTGCAGGCGCCAGACAGCGGACCATCGCCGCCGTCGCCGGCATCGGCATCCTGCTGCTGGCGGCGGGATGGGACAACTGGCGGACCTACTTCGTTCTGTTTCCTCGCGACACAACTCGGGAAGTATCGGAGCTCGCCCGCGCCGCGCAGCAATTGCCGTCCAACGCGACCGTGCTGTTGGTGGGGAGCGAGCACTTTTTGCAGTTCAACTACGAGCTCTTCCAGCTCAACTTTCGCGGCCGTCATCTCGAGGATGTCGCTGAACCAGCGCAATTGCTCCCCCTGCGCTACCCGGCCAACGGCCCCATCGCCCTCGCGTTCGCTCCCACGCAGTTGACCCTCGCGAACTATGCGCGGACGCTGTATTCTGACGCGACGGTGACGGACGTTCGCTACGGGGCCGACCCCGGGGTGATGTTCCGCCTGATGCGAATCGAGCCAGAGCAGATCGCTGCACGGCAAGCCCTCAAGCTCGAGGCATACGATCGGGCGAACGCGCTGCAGCTCACCACGGTTGCCGACCCATTCGCGGACGTCTCTCGCCTCCCCGGCCGATACCCGCGCTTGCGGTGGAGCGGTAGCCTCTACTGGCCAACCGATCAACCCGCAAAGCTCACGGTGAAGACGTCCGGAAACGTCAGCCTCACGCTGGCTGGGCAGACGCTCCCGGAGGTCAGGGGCACGGCTCCCGTCACCGTCGCACTGCAGCTGCCGCAGGGCTGGCACCCGCTGCGCCTTGACGAGCAGCCGGGCGACGCGCGCTCGCTGTCCATCTCCATCGAGCACCGAGGGCACATCGCAGCCATCACCGCACGCGATTGTCGTCCCGATGGGGAGGACGAGGGATTGCTTGCGGTCTATACGCGCAGGGACCAGCCAATTCTTCGCACCATCGAATCACAGCTGAACTCGTACGCGGTCGAGGATCTCTTCCGACCGCCGAATGATGTTTCCGTGCGCATGCCCTTCTCGGTCAGCTGGGCTGGCACCCTGGAGATCGAGCAGCCAGGGACATACGAATTCGAAGCGTACGGCAGCGGCCCCTATGTCCTCAGCCTCGACGGGCAAACCATCCTCCAGCAAGCCGTCAGCAAACCGGAAGAGCCGCGCAGCGCCCGGGTCCTGCGAACCTTGTCTGCCGGCTCACACCCGATTGCCGCGGCCTGGGACAGTACGCGGCGAGCCCACACCTCGCGGCGTATCTTCCAGGTCTACTGGAAAGCGCCCGGCAGCGAGCGCGAGCTGATCCCTCCCTCCCGTTTCCGCCACGAGCCCGCCCAGGAGAATGCGCCGGCGCTCCCGACGATCACCGTCCCGCCGACTCCCACGCCGATCTCCCTCGGGGCGGAGCCGCGAACGTGGGTGAGCGAGTTGCCGGCACGTGACATCACGTTTGGCTTCGCGGCGCCGAAGGTAGACCGAACGTGGAGCGGAGCACCAATAGAGATGTGGGGCGTACCGTACGCGCACGGTATCGGCATGCACGCGTGGACGCGCATGACGTATACGGTTCCCCAGGGCGCGACGGAGTTTCAGGCGATCGTCGGACTCTCCGACGGTGTCAAAGAGTGCTCGAAAGCCAGCGTGACCTTCGAGGTGCGGGACCAGCGCGACGCCGTCCTCTACGACAGTGGCGTGGTCGACGTGTACGCGCAACCCAAGCTCATACGCGTCCCGGTACAGGGCACAGACGCCATCACCCTGGCCGTGACTGACGCTGGCGACGGGATCGATTGCGACCACGCGAACTGGGCCGAGCCGTCGTTTCTGCTGCAGCGCTGAGCCGCGCGGTTCCGTTCTCCGCGCAGCGGCGGGTCGAAGGTCCGGTCACCGGCTCAGCAAGAAGGAGGGCAGGGCCCAGTCGGCATGGTCGCAGTCGATCCCATTGCCCGCGTCGGTCACCACCAGGGTCACGGACCCCTTTCCGCGCACATCGGCGTGGATCGGCATGGGCGGAGTGGTGCCATCGACCAGACCGCTGTGGAACAGCACGGCGTCCTTGTCGTCACGGACTTCAAAGATTACGGCGGCCCTTGGACACTCACGCATCTTGTCGGCAATGCCGACGATGGCCTGAAACTCGACCGCGTTGGGCGGCACCGCGTAGGTCATCCGACACCAGGCGTGCATGCCGATGCCATGGTCGTAGCGCACGCCACCGAGCGTGATCGGCGGGTTGTCCCATTCCCGATCGATTTGCGGGGCGGCAAAGCCGAACTCCACCCTGGCGGGCTCCAGGGCGCTCAGCGATACCTGCGGGCCACCGCGCAAGGGAATCGGCGTCGGAGTCGGCGCAATCACGATCGTCGGCAGCGGCTTTACGTCTTCATCGGACACCCCGGTCGCGGCCGCCCCCGCGTCGATCCGGAAGAATTGAGACCTGCCGGTTCCGCGCTCGGAGACGCGAACACCGCGTCGCTGAAGCAACGCCGCCGCCGAACGGAAACGATCAGCCGGAGCGAGGAGGACCGTCGCTTTCTCGACGAAGCGGTGCAGGTTGCGCACCTCGACTTCGGAGGGTTCGCGACCCATCTCGTTGATTGTCCCAATCAAGGTTCCCTCGGGCAGTATCGTCCCGCGCCAACCCGGCTGTTGTCGCTCGCGCTCCAGCATCGCAAGGCGCACCCACCCCACCTCGCGATGGTCCCAATCCCATCCCAGCAGGACCGGGCCCGGTACCGACGCGATCTCAGCGGCGATGGCCGAACCGGCAACCGGCTTCGGGATCTTGTCCGGCTCCAGATAGAGCGTATTGACGTTCGCGTAGATCACGGTCGCGATCAACATCCCGGCCAACACGTGTTGGAGGCGCACTGGTACCTTGGCGGCCGCCATCGCGCGCGTCGCCTCTCGAACCCCGAGGGCGCCCCAGATCGTCAGCGGCACCACGAACAGCATGGTTCGATGCGCGTCGACGCGATTCGTCAGCAGCAGTGGCACGGTCGAACCGGCCACCCAGGCAAGGAGAGAGAAATGGCGCCAGTCGAAGAAGCGAAACACGGAGAATCCAAAACCCCAGAGAATGAAGATCGCCGCCGGCGCGTAGTAGAGCGAGAGCGGTGGCGGATCGATGTTGATCGCGGCTCCTTGCACTGGCCGTCGCACGCTCGGGGTGAGGAGATCGACGTACTGCGGAATGGTGGTCTGCAGGACGCCGGTCAGCACCGCCACTCGATACGGCAGCGTGATTTGCGCCGGCCGGAAATCGCGGCCAACCAGATCTTTCCCGAACAGCCCCTTGGCCAGCTCCGGGCTGTCCATGAAACTGAAGAACTGTTCGCCGCGCGCGTTGAGGAACAGATGGTCACGGTGGGCCGATTGCTCGAAGTGCCGGACACCGAGGACGGCAGCGATGATCAGAACGAGGCCGAGACCTCGCCGCCACCACAGGCGCCGCCACTGCAGCAGCGCCATAATGCCCACCACGCCGAGGAGGATAAGGACGACGATGCGCGCGGGCGAGTACTGCAGCGTCGCCACGAACAAGGCCGCCGCCGTCACCGGGCCCATCCACCAGGCCCATCGATCGCGGTCGAGAAAGATCCACACGCACAGCAAGGCGAGCAGGATCGCCAACATCGTTCCCGCCGGTGAACTGCCGAAGCGCCCGTAGAACAGAACGGCCGGGTTCAGTGCCAGCAGCGCTGCCACGGCGGCGCCGGCGACGCGGCCGAAGAACCGCGCGCCGAGTTCGTAGACGACCAGGATGCTGAGTAGGGTCGCCAGCGCGGAACACACGCGCAACATCCAGGGTGAAAACCCGAACCACCGAACGAGCGCGTACGTCGGGGCGCCGTAAAACAGGCTGGTGTGGCCGGCGCTCAGGATGCCGTCATCCCAGAGGAACCGCCGGGCAGCGTAGGTCAACACACCTTGTCCTTCCTCGAAGGCGGTGGCGAACCCGTCGAGCACCGTACTTTCCCACGAAACGAGGATCCCGAAGTAACTGCCCAGTCGATCGAAAAGCAGGAACGCGGCAAGCGCCAGCGTGGCGACGAGATAAGCGCGGGCAACCCGAACGGAGCCCTCGCCCGCCGCGGCCTCGTCCGCTTGCTCTCGACCGACCATCAACTGCAGCAGGAGCGCCACCACCGCTACCGCAAACGCCGCGGGCCTCGCCCACGGCACGTCGGGCAGCATGGGAGTCGGCAGCCACATCACCGCACCCGCCGCCACGTACGCCACACCGAATCCATAGCCGAGCAGCCCCCGTCGCTCCCGCACGAGACCGATCAACAGTGTCAGCGCCGCGGCAACGAGAAGGATGATCCCCGTTACCTCGTGCGGCGGGACCGAGGTGGCAAGCCTTTGAACCTGGGCGATCGGCAGCATGGTCAGCAGCAATCCGAAACGACGTCATCCGTGGGGTTGAGGATCAACTCCGCCCTCGCCCGCACACGAGGCATCCGCTGGGGAGATCCGATAGAAGGGCATGAGTTCCGACTGACCGAGGCTGTCTGGACCCTTCCAGAGCAGGCTCACGCTCATGAGGTTCGGCTCGGGTTCGAGCGTGGCATTCAACTCCATCCGGTGACTGCCACTCTCCAAGTGGACTGACGGCACCTGGCTGGCGTACTGCTGCCCATCGAGCACCAAAGCCGTCTTCCCCGGATAGCCTTCGGAAGCAAAGCTGTAGTCCCCGGCAGTCCGCACCACGAAGTCCGCCTGGAACCGCACCGTCATGCTCGGCGGACGTGTTTGCATTTGATGGAGTCGACCGCGCACCTCGCCCGGCCATGTGGTCCCGTCAATGAACGGCAGAACCGCGCTCATGTTCAGCGCCGCGCCGTCGGCGGAGGGCCCAACCAGGCGATACTCGGCACGAACGCCACGGCAACGGGCCGCCGCAACAGCGGAAGACAGCGCGGCGGGCGTCTGTTCGAGGTGGGCGTAGACAAGGTCGCCACCAAGGTTCAGCGGATCGGTTTCGACGCTCATTTTGAGCCCCGGAAGAAGCCACTCGAGGTATTCCCGGACGTCGGGCGTACTGGCTCCCGCGAAACCCAGCAGCAACGTCTTGCCGTTTTGCTGCGCCCAGTAGCGTAGCGCGGCCTCGATGTCCCAGGTGACAATGCCATCCATCTCACGACCACGGAGCCATGCGGCGTCATTCGACTCCAGCACGTTGAAGTATCCCGGCGCAATGGCCACGACCCGCTCGCCGGGTTGCACCTGATTTCCCAACCACGATGAGAGATACGCAAGGTTGCTCCGCTGCGCACGACGAACCGAAGGAGAGGACCAGTGCTCGAACAGCGCCCGCGTGTTGAGCCATCCGGCCCAGAGTACCGCCGCCGCCAACAGACCGAGCACGGTGAGGCGGACCAGCCGGCTTCTCCCTTCCGCAAGCGCCGCCAGGCTTGCGGCACCGTACCCCACCAGGGCGTAGATGTACGGGACGACCCCGCCAACGCGACCGATGTCGAAGTTACCGGTCATGACCATTGTGCCGGCAACCGTCGCCAGAGCCGCAACCAGCGTCAATCCGAATATCGGTTCCATGATGTGCGCCACGGCGCAAGCAACGCCGACGACGAGGAATGCAGCGGTGACGTGGTCGACGAGCGGCTGGCTGACCCGTCTGGCTGGATGCGAATCCCCGGTGAAGAAGAACAGGGCAGTCGCCTCGAACGACCGGTCGACCCTCTTCTCGATCGCCGCACGCCAGGTATCCTGCGGGTCGTAATACGGTCCGATCACACGGGCGCGGTTCCAGCCATTGAAGTATTCTGACCAGATCCGGTCAGGAGGGCTCAGCACGCGCAGGAACAGCGGCAACGCCATGGTGACGATGAGTGCGAGCGTAATCAGCGGCCGCCCGAGGCGAGCGATGAGACGCGCGTTGGCGTCACGGAACGAGAGCCACGCCGCTCCGGCCACCACGAAGAACGCCAGCGGTCGGTAAGCAACGTACTCATAGAGCACGTACCCACCGAACAATCCCAGCCACACGTACGCCGACGGCCGCCCTCGCCGCGCCGGGCCGGCAAGCAAGGCAAACGCGATCGCGACAATCAGTGCATCATGATTGTTGGGGATACGAGACAGAATCACGTCGTAAGCGGAGAAGGTGAACAATGCCGTTCCCACCAAGGCTCCGACGGTTCCGACGGCAAACCGCAACCAGAGAAAAAGCGGCAGCCCCTTCAGAACGCTCACGACGGCAAACGGAATTCGCATCGCGTTGAGCGTTGGGCCGCCCAGCCAAACCCCGACTGCGGCGAGCCAAGCCCAGCTGAGGTACTCCCAGCGGTTCCGACCGCCACCGAGGTATCCGAGCCCCATCATGCCCGTCTGGAGATCCTCCACCTGGGTGATACCCGCGGGCCCGGGGAAACTGGTGAGTTTCCAGAAGCGATAAACCGCGGCGAGCGCAAGCAGGGACAGCAAGCTCAGCACCAAACGTCTGGCGCGGGGGGTGCCATCGCGGCGCGGCCATCGCCCCCACGCCACATCGAGTCCGACACCGAGCGTTGCGGCCGCAACGGGCAAGGTCCCCCACGATCGGTCGAAATTCAGGGCCCAACTCTGGAACAGGCCGGTGATCGCCCATCCCCACAGCGCGGCGCCTGCGAGACCAATCGCCAGCCCCAGGGCGATGCGCGACAGCGGTGCACCTTCGGGCGGGCGGGCCGCCAGCATCGCGCCCGGCAAGGAGAGCCGCCACTGCCACAAAATTGCGAGCAACAGCGCCGCCCCCAACCACCACCAACGAGAGCCCCAGTCCGCAGAGATGTCGGACACGTACAGGGCAAAGACAACGCAGGCGAGGGTGAGGACAGCACCCACCAGTCTCAGGAGCGACACCACCCTCGTTTCAACCCAACTCTCATGCCTCCCGGGATGGCCCGGAATGTACTCGACCGCACATAGCGAAGTGTGGGGGCGAACGCCAGTGCCGGCCGGTCAGCCTGTATATTGAGGATTTTCCCCCCTTGCCAGCAGTTACGGGAGCAACGTCCCGGAGCGTCCTGTTTGTCGTCGACAGCCCGGCGAGGGGAACGATCCCCGCATCGCTGATCTTCGTATACGCGAGGTCGAGGCGCCTCAGCGACAACCCCCGAGCTCGGTGAGACCAGCGTCCGTGATCCCGGTGTTCCGAGCGGAACGCGACTGCCGCTCCAGGGTACGCGGGGGCTGCGCCAAGGTCTCCCTGTCGCACTGCTAGCGCACCCGGCTAGGCGCGCCTCGCCTCGTTTAACGAATCTCATCGATCACCGCCTCGGGTCGCTTGTTCACCTCGTCGAAGATCCGCCAGAGGTACTCGCCGATCATGCCCAGCATGATGATGATCACACCGAGCAGGAAAGCCATTAACGTCACCATGGTCGCAAATCCGCGCACCTTGATCCGGCCGAGGATCCCATTGACCAGAATGACCGAGCCATAGCCAAAGCTCCCAAACGACACCAGAAACCCGACGAGAGAGACAAGCCGAATCGGAAGGATGGAAAAACCCGCAAGCGAATCGACAAGGGCGTTGAACTTCTTCCAAAAGGTCCACCGCGACTTCCCATGGGCGCGCTGGCGGCGTCGGTAGAAGATGACCTCGGGTCGGAAGCCGAGCCAGTACACCAACAGCGGCGTGTAGGCGTTCTTCCCGCTCCCGCTGAAATACGGGAGAATCGCCCGGTCCATCAGCGCCAGATCATAACCTTCGCTCGGGTAGTTTGGCGAGACGAGCAAGCGGACGAGTCGATAGTAGAGATAGGAAAAGATCTTCGAGCCCAACGGGTCATCGCGGCCCTGCCGCGCACACAAAACGTATTTCGCGCCGGCGAGCCACTTGTCGATCATGGCGTAGATCAACTCGGGAGGATCCTGCAGGTCGGCTGCCAGAATGGTGAAGCAGTCCCCGGTGACGAAACTGACCCCGGTCTTGCACGCGTGGATGGCACCAAAATTCCGGGTGAGCTTGATCAGCCTGGTCGCCTCGCGTTGCTCTTTGATCTTGAGTAACTGCTGCCACGAGCCGTCACCAGATCCATCGTCGACGAAGATCAGTTCGAGCTGGATCTGTTTCTCCAGAAGCTTTCGTTCCACCTGCAGCAATTCAGCGAACAGCAGCGGCAACGAGCCTTCGTTGTAGTAAACGGGGATGACGACGGAGACGGTCTTCATGCTCGCGCGGGTCCTTGCTCTTCAGGCGGCGCCCGAAGCCCCAGCGAACGTGCGCAGGGCGGCCACGACCTGAGCCGAGGCCGCACGCTCGAGACTTGGCCCGATCGGCAAACTGAGAACCGATTGGGCCAGCCCCTCGGTGATTGGAAAAGCCCCGGCCCGCCAGCCGTAGTCTGCATAGGCTTCCGAAAGGTGCGGCGGCACGGGGTAGTGAATCAAGGTGTCAATGCCCACCTGGCGGAGATGCTGCTGCAGCCGTTCGCGCTGCGCGTGGCGGACAACGAACAGGTGCCATGCTGGCTCGGCCCAGTCGGGCACGAAGGGCAGTGTCAGTTCGGGGACACCTCCCAGCCCATCAACATACCTTTGCGCCGACCGGGAGCGCCGGTCGTTCCATTCGTCAAGATGCCTCAGTTTGACCCGCAGGAAGGCCGCCTGCAGCGGATCAAGCCGCGAGTTCATGCCCTTCACCTCGTTGTAGTACTTGGCTTGCGACCCGTAGTTCCGCAGCAGGCGCAACCGCTGGGCAAGCTGATCGTCGCTGGTTGTGACGGCACCCGCATCCCCAAAGGCACCGAGATTCTTTCCGGGATAAAAGCTCCAGCCAGCAGCATCACCAAGCCCGCCGACGCGCCGGCCGCGATACCGCGCTCCGTGTGCTTGCGCGGCATCTTCCACGACCTTCAGGCCGCGCTGCTGCGCGAGTTCGCAAATTGGCGTCATGTCCGCGGGTTGGCCGTAGAGATGCACTGCGATGATCGCCCGCGTGCGCGGCGTGATCGCCGCTGCAATGCGTCCAGGATCGAGGTTGTACGTCCGCGGGTCGGGCTCCACAGGGACCACTCTTGCCCCCGCATGAGAGACAGCTAGCCATGTCGCAATATAGGTGTTGGCGGGAACAATGACTTCGTCGCCGACCCCGATGGCATAGGCTCGCAAGATGAGATGTAAGGCGTCGAGCCCGTTGCCAACACCGACGCAGTACCTGACGCCGCAGTATGCCGCAAACGCCTCTTCGAACCCCGCGACTTCCTCGCCGAGAATATACCAGCCCGACGCCATCACCCGCCGGTACGCCGCGTCCAGCTCCGATTGCAGCCCGGCGGACGGCCGGAGGTCGAGGAAAGGCACCATCATCGGCGTGCAGCCCCCACCGCTTTCAAGAACTCACCATAGTCACGGTAGTAACCCGCCTCATCGTAGAACGCCGACGCAAGAACGGTGCACACCGACCCGGACGAAAAATTCTCCAGCTCGCGCCAGATGAGAGAAGGAATGTACAGACCGTAATAGGAGCGATTGAGGTGGTAGCGTCTTGTCTCGACGCCGTCTGACACTACCACATCAAAACTGCCCGACATGGCGATTACGAACTGCTCGCAGGCCTTGAGCGCATGGCCGGCGCGGCTTTCGCCCCCCGGCACATCGTAGAGATAGAAGACCCGTCTGAGCTCGAACGGCACGTGTTTCTGGCTCTCCACGAAGGTCAAGTTGCCCCGGGGATCGGCAATCTTCGGGAGGTTGATTATGCGGCAATCCGCCACGCTCATTTCAACGCCTCCAACGGGCCATGCTCTGAAAACCCTGGCGCAACGAGGAGCCCATTTTGAATACACGCCTCGGTGTCCACAATCCAGATATGGGAGCCGCCCCAATATGATATCGGCACGCGATCTGCTCACAGGCGCACGAGCGCGCTTGCCCACGAGAGCCCCACTCCGAAGCCGCATAGTACAACCAGATCACCGGGACGCACCCGTCCCTCGTCGAGAGCGCATCGTAGCGCGATCGGAATCGAAGCCGACACGGTGTTCCCGATGTCTCTCAGCTTTCGGTAGACCTTTGCGGGCGGGATCTTGAGCGCACGCTCGAGCGCGTCGAGGGCCAGGGCGCTCGCTTGGTGGAACACGAAGAGGTCGATGTCATCGATCGACAACTGGTTACGTTCCAGCAGCGCGCGTACCTGCTGGGGAACCTTGGAATTCACGAACGCCAGCACGCGCATGCCATTCATGTGAATGTTCTCGGGCGTGCGCGTGCTGCCTCCGCTCTCCGGCGCCTCCACGCCAGTCGTGGCCGAGCGCGGCATGCGACAGCCGCCCGCCGGAATCCAGAAGCAGTCGTAGCCCTTGCCGGAGGTGCCGTAGATGAGGTCGCGCATGCCGTGTTGCGCATCACCCGGCTCGAGGAGCGACACAGCCGCGCCGTCACCGAACAGGACGCGTGCCGACCGGTCCCTGGGGTGGATGTACCTGGAGTACGTGTCCCCCGTGGCGAACAGCACGCAGCGCGCGACGCCACCGTCAATCAGCCCCTGCGCGATGCCGAGCCCATAGACAAAACCCGAGCATGCCAGCGTGAAATCGAACGCGAACACCGCATCGCGGAGCCCTAGCCGATCGTGGAGCAAACAGGAATTCGGCGGCATGATGTGGTCGGCAGTCTGGGTGCAGAAGATCAGGGCGTCGATACGCTCGCGAGCGTCCGGGTGTCGCGCGAACAGAGCACGGCAGGCCTCGAAGGCGAAATCCAGCGCGGTCTCGTCGTCGCCGGCGATCCGCCGGCTTTCGACGCCTGATCGCGCGGCCACCAGATCGATCTCCCACAACGGGTTGTCTGCGCGGAGTTCGGCATTACTCACCGACCGCTCGGGCAGGTGGACAGCAATGTCGGTGATCTTCACGCTCATGGGTGACCATCCGATCGTGACTTCTCGCCAGTTGGTAGGTGCCGAGTGACACACACCGCCGGATCACCCGCCACGCAGCTTTTTCAGCCGGACCGAATAGAGCCCCTCCTCCGCCAACACGACCTTCGACGGCACCTTGAAGGCCGCGAGGCGCTCTAGGCACGCCTGGCGCACTCGCCGCTTCAGGGAAGCCACCGGCTCGGGGGTGCGGGTGACGACCTTGGCCACGACGATTTGGCCGAGGATCGCGTTCTTCTCCCCGTAGACGGCGACATCTTCGACGTTCTCGAGTGTGAGGATCACCTCTTCGATCTCGGCCGGATAGACCTTCTGGCCGGCCACATTGATGAGGTCGGTGACGCGGCCCAGAATCCGGAACCACTCGCCATCCACCTCGACCTTGTCCTGCGTATTGAACCAGCCCTCGGCATCGAAGGGTGACGGCGCATTGAGGTAGCCGACCATGGCATACTCGGACTTGATCCACAGGATGCCATCCACCACCTTGGTTTGGAACCCCTCGCCACCGAGGCGCACCCAGAGCGAGCCGTCCGCGCGCGACTTGGAGCGCAGGACCCCCAGTTCCGAAAGGCCATAGGTCTGCTGGAGCTGGACGCCGGGGAAGCACAGGCGCACGCGATCGAGCGTCGCCTGGGGCATCACCTCCGTGCCGTAGGTGATGCGCTTCAACGAGCTGAGGTCGAACTGCTTCGCCAGGTCCGAACGGACCAGCATGTTGAGGAACGATGGCGTTGTCGGAAGAACTTCTACCCGGTGCGCCGCGATGGCCCGGCAGATGCCGGCAACCGAGCGGTCGCCGACCGTCACCACCGTCCCGCCGCTCGAGGTGATGGCGAGGATAGTGTTGATGCCCCCGAAGTGGTCGAGCATCAGGAACGCGATGGCCACGACGGGCGTCCCACGCCTGCGGAACTTCTCGGCCACAAGTCCAAGGTCGTGCAGAATGGCCTTCGGAAGCCCGGTCGATCCCGAGGAAAACAGGATCATACCTGGATGCCCAGTCTCCAGGAATCGGACGAGCAAATCGTTCGCTGGCCGGTGGCCAGTGGGCGTCAGGTGGGGCTCAGTCGCACCGGCGTCGAACTCCGCCACCCAGCCGGCTTCTGCGAGCTGCAGGATGGTGTCCTTCTCGATGACCGAGGTGGGGGCCACAGGCACCGCAACACACGCGCGGCGGGCCAGGGCCATGAGAAAACAGAAGGCGTCGGGCGAGTAATCCGCAACGACTACCACCACAGAACCTGGAGGAACCCCCCTCGCAGCGAGAAACCGTTCGTACTCCGCGATCGCGGTGACCACCTCGCCGTAGCTCACCCGTCGATCGCGGTCGACAAAGGCGGCTTGCTCGGGGGTCTCCGCAAATCGATCAAAGAGGAACTGCATGTCGTTACTCCGCGTGCCGGCCGTGCCTCAGCTGCTGCCGCCGTCGAAACGCACGCTCAGCATTCGAGGCCCAGGAAGCGCCGCAGCACCGCGTTCTGCTGCTTGATCTCACCAAAGGGCCCCGCTCCGCCGTGGCCGGGGTTCACCCAAACGTCGTCGGGCAGCCGATCCCACAACCCCAGGATGGACTGGCGCAGACGCGCCTCATCCTCTCCGGGCAGAGAGACGAGGCCCACACCGTCGCGGTAGAGCGTGTCTCCGGTGAAAGCGTTGCCCCGAAACAGGACGACGCAGCTGCCCGGCGTGTGACCTGGAGTATGCAAGTAGCGGACTTCGTCGTCGCCGACGCGCAGCGCAAAGCCGTCATCCACCAGCTCGAAAGGCGGCAGCACGATGCGCGCGCTTATCTTGAAGGCCATCATGAGAAAGTTCGATCCGCGCGCCGTCCGCACGTCGGCGCGGTGGAGGTAGACTGGAATGTCGAAGCGTCGCTGGTATTCACCGGAGCTGCCCACATGGTCGAAGTGGCCGTGGGTGCAGAACACCGCCCGCGGCCGCAGGCCGGAGCGGGCGAGTGCCGCGTCGATGGCCGGGCCATCGAGTCCCGGGTCTACCAGGACGCACGAGCCGGGATCGGATGTGGCGCAGACGTAGCTGTTGGATGTGAACACCGCGTTGCGCACGCGCAGCGGACCCGCCCTGTCACGAATCGGCCCCTCCTCCTCGAGATGCCCTTGATGGCGCTGCATGTCAGTGGACGCCCCCGAGGAACACGGTCTGCGCGGTCACGTAGGAACTGCGCTCCGAGGCGAAAAAGTCGATGACGTTCAGAATGTCGTCCGCGGTGGCGACGCGCGGCAGAGGCAGGGTCGCCACCACCGCCTCGATTTTTTCACGGGGAAGCTGCTCGAACATGTCGCTCGGGAACGCGCTGATGCCGAGTGTGTTGCAGGTAATGTTGAAGCCCGCAAACTCCTTGGCGAGGACGCCGGCGAGCGTCATCGCGGCCGCCTTGGTGGCGGCATACACCGAGTCGCCGGGCGGCTCGAGAGCGGCGGCCATTGATCCGATGTTGATGATCCGCCCGTATTTCCGCCGGCCCATGAGCTTGGCGGCCTCGCGGGACACAAAGAGCGTCCCGAGAATATTCGTCGTCACCATTTCACGCGCCTTCGAGGCCGGCATGAGCAGGGCGTATTGCGAGGTCAGCACCGCGGCGTTGTTCACCAGGATGTCGAGGGATGCGAACCGTCGGCCGATGTCGCGGAAGGCAGCGCGCACCGCCTCGTCGTCGCCGACGTCCAGAGTGAAGTGAACGTAGCGGTCATGTTCGAGGGTCGCCGCCTCGCGGGCAAAGCCGATCACCTGAGCGCCCTCCGCCAAGAAGTGGGTGGCAATGACCTTGCCGATGCCCCGGCGCGCCCCGGTGACCACCGCAACCCTGGTTTCGTATCGGCCGGCGCCCACCGGCATTAGGTCCCCTGCGTCAACTCCAACACGTAGTCCCTCAGGGTCTCGACCGTCGTGTACGGCGACTGGGAACGCTCCAGCGCGCGGTCATCGGCCAGACTCACCTCGAGGCCGTGCTCGGTGTTGAGGGCGACTTCGACATCGGTGATCAGCGACACGAGTTGGAGCGAGTCGAGCCGGGAGCCCGCACCAAAGAGCAGCGTCTTCTCGGAGATCTCGATCTGGTCATCGGGAGCGCGCTCCGCGTTGAGCGCGGCGAGCGCCGCGAAAATGATGGCTTCGATCTGACTGCCAGTGATCATCGGTTCTCGGTAGAATCGCTCGGCCGATCGGGCGCGGCGTGCCCGGCGGCGATGAGGGCACGCATCCTCGGCAAGGTCACCGCGCGATATTCAGCCACGAGCAGTCCGAGGCAAATGGCATCTTGGAAGCGGCCATTCAGAAAATAGTGGGATCGCAGCCGGCCTTCCTCTTTCATTCCCAGATACTTCTGCCACTTTAGCATGAGCGGGTTGTCGGCCGCCACGGTGCCGTACACACGGATCAGCGCGAGGCGATCGAACGCCAGCTCGTAGAGCAGCTTCATCGCCTCGACCGCAACCGGGATTCCCTGCACGGCCTCCGTCTCACCTATCAGGAAGCGGCCTGGCTCTGCACGCCGGTGGACCAGATCGATGTCGGTAAGCGAGAGCATCCCCACGGGACGGCCGGTGGCCAGCAGCTCGATGACAAAGTTGTACTCCGACGGTGGCCGGGCTGCAATCCATGCCGCCTGCTCCGCAACTGTCTGCGCACCACGATTGAGCAACGCGGCGCGCTCCGCCTGACGCCACCGCAGCGTCATCTCCGCATCCTCCACGCGGAGGGGACGGAGGCGGACAAACGCACCCGTCAGTTCGTCGACGAGCGCCGGAGCGGAGGGCGGAGCTGTCTGACCGACGCACGCGCCGCCAGCAGCGTGCCGGTTTCTTCTTCCGGCAGGCCCCAGAGCACTCCGTTCCTTGGTGAAGCGACGCTTCTTCACAACACTACTAACGATCAACCTGGTAAGCGGCCCCGCACCGGGCTCACATCTCACGGTAATCCACGCTACCTCAGGCCACCGTCACTCACAAGCTGAGCGCTCGGCGCAGGATTGTCAGTGCTGCGACCGACCGCATCGCGCCCAATGACGGCGTGTATAGTGATTGGAGACCGTGGGGCGTATTTCGTGACGCGTGAAGCGTCGGAGACAGATCAGGTCGAAGATTGCTCCCCCTCGGTGAGGAGCAGCACCGGCGCTGATGGGAAATCCCTCGGATACGAACGGGGCGATTCCAGCGTTTCCGACCTGCGTCCCCGCTTCCCTTGACGCCTCTCCGTTGCGTGATATGAGTCCGCCGCGTGCGAGCGAATCCCAGCACCTGTTCTCATACCGGTGAGCCGGGCCGACGCGTGCGGGTGCGCGCGGCTTGATCGTGGCGACCGGTCCTTCGCGGGTGCGCGGCCTGCCGGCTCCCACCCCCCTTTCGTCTGGGCTCGTCGCGCGTGCCATGGGGCTGATGGTGCTGCTGGCGCTGGCCGGGTTCGCCCTGTGGGTGCATCTGGCGCAATTCTCCGCCATCCTGGAATGGGACAGCTACGTGTTCGTCATCATCGGGCGGCAGGTTCGCCACGGGTTCCTACCCTATCGGGACCTGTGGGAGATGAAGCCACCGGCTGTTTTCTATTACCTCGCCGCCGTGTTTGCCGTCCTGCCGGAAGCGCTGTGGAGCATCCGCTTCGCCGACTTCACGCTCTACCTCCTCGCTGCCGCCGCCTTTTATGCCGTCTGCCGAATGGAGGCCAACCGCCTCATTGCCGCTCTCGGTACCGGCGCGTGGCTCTACTTCGCCCATCATCAGTGGTTCAATCTCGGTGGCGTCTACACCGAAGAGTATGCCGCCATCGGCGCCGTCTTTGCGGTGGCGGCCGCCGCGCGCTACGGCCGCTCCGGGCGCCCGCGTGCGGCCTTCCTGACCGGGATCGCGGTGGCCGGTGCGACGCTGTGCAAGCACCCGGGGGCGGCGGCCGTGTTGCCGGCGTTCATCTTGATGACGCGGCGGCCGTCGCTGCGCGGCTTCCTCGCGTTCGTCCTCGGGGGTGCGGTCCCCGTAGTCCTGGTCGTGGCCTACTTCTGGTACCGAGGGGCCTTCGCCGACTTCCTCGACTGCAATGTGTGGACGCTGATGTCGTATGGCAAGTTGACCGCGTCGCGCCCCGACTGGATCAGTACGCGCCTGCCGGAGCTGTGGCACCGCAGCTGGGAGATGCTGCAACCGTATCCGCTCCTGCTCGGCTCGATCGGCGTGGGGCTGCCGGTGTGCCTGCTGCGGCCAACGCGGTTGCGCTTCGCCGCAGTCGCGTGGGTGGCGATCGACTTCCTCGGTGTCGCGGTCCAGAATCACTACTATCAACATCACTACATCCAGGTGTTTCCCTCCGTGTGCCTGCTGGGAACGCTGGCGCTGGCGTGGGTTCTGCAACCGCGGCCGGCGGAGCGATGGTCCGTTGTGGCAGTGCGGTTGGCGCTCGCCGGAGCGTTGGCCGTCATTGCGGCGCCCGGGCTGCGCCAGGTCGTTCTCCAACGCCAGGAAATCGTCCGCCAGCAATGGGCACTGCTGCTGTCGGGCCCGCAGGCGTGGCCACGCAGCCCGACGCGGCCGTTCGAGGAGGAGGTCGGGGCATACATTCGAGACCGCACGGCACCTGGTGATCGCCTGCACGTTCACGGATGGAACGGTACCGCGCTGGGTACGTACTGGGCCGCCGACCGACCGGTCGCCAGCCAATACTTCTACGACCTGGGGTTCCCGCCTGATAAGCAGCTGGCCGACTTGGAACGGAACGCCCCGGCGTACGTCGTCGTCATCAGCCGTCCCCCGTTCTTGTTGCTGACCCCGTGGCTGGCGGCCGACTACAGCATCGAGACGGTGAAGTGGCGGGATTATCCGGCGGAGATCTGGGTGCGTACGCAGACGGACTCGTTTGCGGCAGGAGCATCGACGGATCTCGCGCTCGCGCCGGCGCTGGGCGGACTGACGCTGCCTCCCCAGCCGTTGGCGAGTGCCGACGCGGCCCCCCGCCGCAGCCAGCGGCGCCGGGGCCAGTGGACGTCACCCGTACTGCCCGTCCGCAGTGACGACGGCAAGGTGTTCATCGATTGGAATCCACGAGCTGATCTGGCCTGGAATCGCGGGGGGCTCGGCTTTCCGCGGGCGGGGTCCAGCGCCGGCGGCGCGGACGTGCGCGCGCTGCTCGGCGTGCCGACGCCGACCGGCGTGTGGATCAGCCGGCCGCCGTCCGCCCCGCACAGCGTAACCCTGTCGCTCGGGTTCCCCGCCGTCGTCGACACGCTGGTTCTGGTGCCAGGCGACGCGCGGCCGGCGGTGAGCGACCGCTGCCGCGATGCGACGGTGCTGCGCGCGCGGTTTGCCGGCGATGTCCCGCATGATCTGGACTTTCAGAGCGTCGACGGCCAGTGGGAGTCTCGGCCCAATGGTGACCGCGTCTTTCACTTCTCGCCGCAGGCGGCTGGCGCGCTGCGCTTGACGGCGACGTCGACCTCGTGCGGATTCGAGTCCGGGCTACGCCGCATCCGCATCCCGGCAGCCGGCATGGGGGTGGCCGTGCGCTACCGGACCGGCGCGGCGCCGCCGCTGGATGATATCCCCTGGGTGAGCGTAAACGACGGCGACGAGCAGCTTTGGGTACCTGCCCGCGGCTATGTGCAGGTGCAATACGAGCTCTGGAGCGATTACCTTGACTTCGGTCCGGTGCTGCGGACGGCGCAGGTCGGGCGGGTGCGATTCGAAGCGAGGGAAGTGCAACGAAGCGGAAACTCAGTTGAGGACCACTAATCCTTCGGGTAGCTTACGCGACGCCTATGAGCGGCCAGGTTGACGGGAGCGAGGATCCACCCGGTCGAGACGTACCGCGTTCGATGAAGGTGCTTGCCGTCTCGCACTATGTCCTGCCCCATGTCGGCGGCATCGAGGTGCTGGTCGATCAGTTGGGTCGTCAGCTGGTGCGCGCGGGACACGAGGTCACGGTGGTCTCCAGCCGACTGGGTGCGCCGGCCCGGGAAACTCGCGACGGCGTCCGCTTCATGCGAGTGCCCGCTTGGAATGTCCTCGAGCGCCGCCTTCACGTCCCGTACCCCATCTTCGCGCCGTCCCTGCTGTCAACGCTGTGGCGCGAGGTTCGCGCGGCCGAGGTCGTGCACATTCACGGCTTGCTCTACCTGACTTCGTGGTGTGCGCTCCTGTGGGCGTGGTGGTGTCGCAAACCCGTGGTGGTCACCGAACACGTCGGGTTCGTCCACTACCAGAGCCCGTGGCTGAACTGGGTCCAGCGTCTGGCGCTCGCCATCGCCGCCCCGGTGTTCCTGCGGGCCGCCGATGCGGTCATTGCTCTCAACCCCAGGGTCCACCAGTGGCTCGCAGGACAGACGCCCTACCCGGAGCGGCTGCACTTCGTTCCCAATGGCATCGATACCGACCGATTCCGACCGGCAGCAGGCGCGGAGCGCGAGCTCGCCCGCCAGCGGCTGGGGCTCGTCTCGGCGCGTCCAGTTGCATTGTTCGTCGGGCGGTTCGTCCAAAAGAAGCGGATCGATCTGCTGCTCGACGCGGCGGACGGCAGCTTCGAGCTGCTGCTCTGCGGTCCGGGTGAGCTGCCGCCGGGTCCACGCTCGGTTGCGCTGCATGTCGTGGGCAACGTCCCCCACGATCGCATGCCCGAGGTCTACCGTGCAGCGGATGTCTTCGTCATTCCCTCACACGGGGAAGGGTTTCCGGTCGCCGTGATGGAGGCCATGGCAAGCGGGCTCCCGGTTGTCGCGGTGCGCGATCCGACCTACGACCGCTATGTGAGCGACCGCGAGGTGATCCAAACGGATGCGACTGCCGAGCGCATCCGGGCGGCGCTGACTCGCCTGCTGAGCGACGCCGAGGATCGCCGGCAACGGGCCGAGGCGGCCCGGCAGCGGGCGCTGTCGGACTTCTCCCTCGCGAGCTGCACCGCGCGTCACGTGGTCCTCTACCACGAAGCGCGCGGGTCTCGAGAGCTGAGCACGGCGCTCTCCCCGCTGGGTCACGATCTCGCCACGCGGCTGAAGATCCCTGTCCTGCGTGGGCTCATCGGCGAATCCCCCGCGTCTCCATGGGCGGACGTCGGCCCCGGCAGCGGCTACGTCACCCACCACGTCTTCGGCCCTGGCCCGGTCATCATCGTCGACGTCAGTCTGGCCAACCTGCAGACGTTGCGCACTCGCGCACGGGCCGCCGGCTGTCCGGATCGCTTCCGCCCCGTCCGCGCCGATCTTGCCGCCCTCCCCTTTCGCGACGGCGCGCTCGGCACCGTTCTGTGCACGGAAGTGCTGGAGCACGTCGAAGACGACCGGCGGGCGGCTGCGGAACTGATGCGCGTGCTGGCCGCGGCGGGCCGCTTGGTGGCGGAGGTCCCGCACAGCGCGCGCGGATACGCCAGCTACCTCGAACGGCTCGGGGTCACCACGGTGCACGACGTACCCGGGCCGGAGTACCATCATCGCCCTGGGTACACCGCCGAGAGCCTGGCGGCGCTGTTCCATCCCGTTGGCGGACACCTCACCAGGTGCCGCGCCTTTGTGGGGTTCGTCGGCCTCTTCCTGATCGATGCCGTGGCCGCGGTCCATCTGGCGTACGAGCGCCTGCGCTTCGGCCGCAACGCCTGGACCTGGGCCGACGTGCATCAGCTCACCAGCAGCCCGGTCTTCCGCCTCTATCGCCTCGTCTTCCCTCTGCTGCACGCGCTGACCTGGCTGGATGCGCTCGCGTCGCGGGGTGTCGGCTTCATCCTCGGGGCGCGGATCGAGAAGCAGGACAGTCGACAGTTGACAGTCGACAGTTGACAGTCGATAGCTTCGACCGTGAACTGTCGACGGCAGACCAGGCTGGTATGTCTGTGAGTTCGCCAACAGCAATGTCGTTCGGAGGCGGATTCGATCGACGACGGTGGCGTTGGGGCGCATTGCGGGCGGTGCTGTTCGGACCGAACGAGCGTGAGCGTCAGTTTCAGCCGTCACGGCGGCTGGCTTTGACGCTCTTGACCCTGATCATCCTCATGGCCGCCGGCTTGCGCGTGTACCGGCTGGGTGATTTGCCGGCCGGCTTCTTCTGCGACGAGGCTGGCCTGGGGTACAATGTCTATTCACTGCTGCGGACCGGCCGGGACGAGACGGGCGCGTTCCTCCCGTTGTACGTCTGGTCGTTCGATGTCAGCTACAAGAACCCGGTCTTCATTTATTCTGCGGCCATTCCGGTCACGCTCTTCGGGCTCAACGAGTTCGCCGTCCGCTTGACGTCTGCCGCCTACGGCGTGGGGACCGTCGCCGCCATGTTCTTCCTCGGTCGCGCGCTCATGGGTCCCTGGGTCGGTCTTCTGGCGGCGGCCTTCCTGGCGGTGTGTCCGTGGCATCTGCACTTCAGCCGCATCGCCTTCGAGCTCATCACCTTTCCGTTCTTCTTTGTCATCGGCCTCACCTGTCTCGTCCGCTACACCCAGGGCCGCCGCCTCCTTGCCGTCGCCATGCTGTTTCTGGGCTACTGCCTGTACACCTATGCGATCGCGAAGCTGTTCGTCCCCCTCTTCCTCGTGGGATTCGTCATCCTCTGTCGCCACACGCTGCGGCACCGCTGGGGAGAATCGGTGCTCGCGCTGGGGGTTCTGCTCCTCACCGTTGCGCCCGTCATCCTCTTCGACCTGACGCACCAGAAACGTGCCCTCCAGTACGTCGAGGACACGACGATTTTCAGCGAAGACAGTGCCCCTCAGGAGCTGCTCGAGCTGTTCTCCACCCAGTATCGAGCCTTTCTGTCGCCGCAGTTCCTGTTCGAACAAGGAGACCGCATCCCGCGCCACGCCGTGCGCGGGCACGGCGAGCTCTACCCTTTCTTCGCACCGCTGATCCTCATCGGCTTGATCACGGCCTTCGCGCGACGCGACCACGCCTTGGCGCTTCCCGCGTGGTGGCTCGTCGTCTATCCGATCGCCCCCGCCCTCATGACCGAGATCCCGAGTGCGACGCGCGGAATCATCGGCGCGCCGGCGTTCTGCCTGCTGGCGGCGATGGGCGCGGGAGCCATCCTGCGCCTGGCCACGCAGGTCACTTCTCAGCGCCGCTGGAGCGCTGGCCTTCAGCTGAGCATGGTCGGCGTCGGCCTCGCCTTCCTTGTCCCCCAAGTGTACGGGTACTGGAGATTGTACGCGGAGGAGTATCCGCGGTACTCGGCGAAATCCTACACCGGTTTTCAATTCGGCCACCGGGAAGTCGTGGAATACTTCGTTGCCCACCGGGATGAGTACGACCAGATGATCCTGACGCCTCTTAGGAACAATCAGCCGAAGATCTTTCTCCTGTTCTACAGCGCCTTCCCTCCGGAGCGGCTGCAGCAGGACGGAGATCAGGCTCTGTCGCGCGACGCCAAGATGCAAGTGGGCTCCCCAACGCAGCTGCAACTCTACGACCGCTACCCTCGCCTCCTCTTTGCCGTAACCGTTCCCGAGCTCGATCTCTTCGAGAACCCCGAGGTCAGGAAGGAAGTCACGGCGCCGGACGGCTCCCCGGCGTATGTCCTGGTCGAGCTGCAGCCGACGCTGAACTTCGTTCGTTCGTGGCAGGTCGCCGGGCCCTATCCCCTCGACGACGACGAGGTCCCGTCGGGTCTGGACCCTGCAGACCCCGAGATCATCTCGCCTGGAGGCTTATCCTGGCGGCAGCACCACTCCGATGACGCAGCGGTCGATCTCCACGACGTCTTCGCTGACGATCTCGACGAATCCTGCGCCTGGGCCGTCAATGTGGTTCATAGCGAGACCGACCGCAGAGTCAGAGTGCGTGCGGGGTTCGACGACTCCGGTGAGGTGTGGATCAACGGAGAACGGGTCCGACTCCGGCTGAAGAGCGCCCGCGACTCCTTCGTCGACCCCGAGGTGGGCAGGGCGCGGCTGCGGGCCGGACGCAACACGGTGGCGCTCAAGACGTGTGACATCGTCGGCGACTGGAAGTTCTACTTCCGTCTGACCGACCGTGACGGAAAACCGCTCGGCGACACGCAATGGGAGTACTGAAACGACGCGGCGACCGTTCTCCCGTTCGGAATCCCCGCGCCGACGCGCCGGCGCGTCGGTCGCGATCACGACGAGCGGGCTGAATGATGGACGGGACGGTGTCGCAGCCCCCGTCTCACTCCCGCACGGCGCGCCGGTGCCGCCAGCGGATGCGGAACAAGTGGAGGAACGCCGCAAGGGCGTGGCGCAGGTGTACGCGCGAGTCCGGGGAGTCAATCCAGACCACGGGCACCTCGGCGATCCGCAACCGCGCGTGGTAGGCGAGATACAAGAGCTCGACGTCGAAGGCGAAGCGTTCCTCGCGCATCCGCCGAAACAACGGCAGGACCGTCGTGCGCCGGAACAGCTTGAAACCGCATTGCGTGTCGCGAAGCTGCGGCAGCAGCAGGAGGCGCACCATGACATTGAACAACTTGCCGCCGCGGTCACGGTAGAAGGGTTGCGGGACTCGTACGTCCGAATGTGGATGGGCCCGGGTGCCGATGGCAATGTCGGCGCCATTCTCGATCGCGAGCAGCAGGCGGCCCAGCTCGGCAATCGGGGTCGACAGATCCGCGTCCGTGAACAGGATCAGGTCGCCCCGAGCTCGTTCGGCCCCGTAGCGCACGGCATGGCCTTTCCCCCGGTTCTCGGGGTAGGACTCGACGCGGAGTCTGGGATGCGCGCCGCAATGGCTCCGAACCGTCTGCGCGGTCCCGTCCGTGCTCCCGTCGTCGACAACGATGACCTCGTACTCCTCACGGCGCGCGTCCATGAAGGCAATGATCTGGTCGAGGGACGGGAGCAACCGGCGCGCTTCATTGTAGGCCGGCACCACAACGGAGATCATGTCGTGCCCGCAGGCCCGTTTGAGCCGCTCCCATTTGTTGACAAGGCAAACCTCCCCCGATAGACAGCAAAGCTTCGCGGCACCTCTACGCGCCGTCAAATCACTATGTCGTGGGCTCTATGGCAGAGAGCAATCTCGATCGCAAATTCATAGGGAATCTGACCGTCGAGCAGACGTTGTACCTGCTCGTGTTCGTGGTCGCGATCCTCCTGCGGATGTACGACCTTGGCGTGCGCCCCTACCATCACGATGAATCGATCCACGCCTTCTACTCGTGGAAGATCACCGACGCGGGCCTGGGCGATTACCGTTACGACCCGGTGTACCACGGGCCCGTGCTCTACTACTCGAGCGCTCTGGTCATGTGGCTGTTCGGGGACTCGGATTTCACCGGGCGATTGAGCGCCGTGCTCTTCGGTCTCGGCATCCTGGCCTTCGCCTGGCCCTTGCGACGTTACCTCGGCCGCGCCGGCGCCCTGGCCTTCCTGGTGTTGCTGACCTTCTCGCCCTCGTTCACTTACTTCACCCGCTTCGTGCGCCACGACATCTACATGGCGCTCTGCAACCTCTCCTTCGTGTATTTCCTCTTCCGCTATGGCGAAACCCGCGCCGCGCGCCACCTCTACGTCAGCGGCGCTTCGCTGGCGCTCGCCTTTTGCACCAAGGAAGACATGTACGCCCTCGCGCCGGTGTTCGTGGTCGCCTTGCTGCTCATGATGCTCTGGGAGGTGGTCCACGGCAGCCGCACGCTGCGCGACGCCGTACAAGAGACTTGGGTGGCAGTGCGCGGCGCCTTGCTGCCGATGGTGACCACGATCGTCATTTTCGCGGCCATCTGGCTCGTCTTCTACACGTCGTTCCTGACCCACCCGGAGAACTGGAACGGCGTGACCCGGGCACTGAAGTACTGGTGGGGGCAGCACGAGATCAAGCGCATCGGCGGCCCCTGGTGGTACTACCTGCCGCAGCTGACCCTGTACGATCCGATCATTTTCTTCGTCGCGTTGGCGGTCATGCTGGGGCCGTTCGTGCAGGCCGCAAAACCCGACCCGGTTTTGCGGGCGATGCGTTACGCTGCCGCCGTCGGGCTGGTCGTGTTCGGCGTTCTTCTGGCCCGCGGCAGCGCGGCGGCATCTGTCGTCCTCGTCCTGCTGCTGGGCGTGGCGCAGATCGGCGTGGCGCGGGTGTGGCTGCCCGACCGCTTCACGCGCTTCGTCGTGTTGTGGTCTTTCGGATCATTGTGTTTCTACGGCTGGGCGCAGGAGAAGGTTCCGTGGCTGCTGGTCCCGCAGGTTTTGCCCCTCGCGATCATCGCGGCACGGGGGATAGCACGGGCCATCGAGACCGCGGAGATCCGCCGGCTGGGAACAGCGGTGCCGCTGGCGGCGGTGAGCCTGCTGACCCTGTGGACGTTGATCGCGTCGAACTTCCTGTACGACGCCCCGCGACCGGATGAACCCGGTAGTAAATTGGTTCCCCCGAAGCGGCATGCCGAAATGCTTGCGTACGTTCAGTCCACGTATGACATCAGCATGGTCATGCGCCGGATCGAGGAGGCGGGGAAGATCCTCGGAACGGGCACGCAAACCCGGTTGGCCGTGGGCGGGGACGCCACCTGGCCGCTCAGCTGGTACCTCCGCCATTATCCGGTGAACTGGTCCGCAACCGTGCGCAACGTCGACACCCCGGTTGTGATCGTCGACAAGAGCGTCACCAAGACCGTCGAGACCGCTCTCGCTGGGAGCTACGAAGTCATTCCCTTCCAAATCCGTGGCTGGTGGGAACCCAGCGGCCCGAAAACCTACAGCCTGCCCGAACTGATGCGGTTCTTGGTCAGCAGCGTGCTGCGCTTTCTCGTCACCCGCGAGGCGTGGAGCGGGGTGGGATCGAGCGACGCGGTGATGTTCGTGCACAAAGACCTGCAGCCCGGTATGACCTTCGCCAAGATTGCCGTCGAGCCGCCGCCGGCGGCGCGCGCCTATCCGCGCGATCCGGCACTCCTCAAGGCGACCGCCATGTGGGGCTCCTCGGGGTCCGGGAGCGGCCAGTTCAACGAGCCGCGCGGGCTCGGCACGGACGCCTCGGGAAACATCTACGTTGTCGACTCCCACAACAACCGTATTGAGAAACTCGGGCCGGCGGGCGGCGTCCTGGCAACGTGGGGCCGCGAAGGCAACGGGGACGGAGAGTTCAAAGATCCCTGTGGCCTCGCGGTCGGGCCCGACGGGTCGGTGTATGTCGCCGACACCTGGAACCACCGCGTTCAGAAGTTCGACGCCAACGGAAAGTTCCTCCGCGCTTGGGCGGCGGAGAACCCCGGCTTCTGGGGCCCGCGCGGCATCGCGGTATCGGCGGACGGCAAGGTCTTCGTCACCGACACGGGCAACAAGCGCGTGCTC
>Ga0316622_100000147_pt1 | contig 34948 bp, 30 predicted proteins | sample OWC_Aug_OW2_C1_D_FD_207646 | JGI IMG/M metagenome (GOLD analysis project Ga0316622, IMG submission 207646) | Wetland soil microbial communities from Old Woman Creek delta, Ohio, United States - OWC_Aug_OW2_C1_D5_C | ecosystem: Environmental > Terrestrial > Soil > Wetlands | place: USA: Ohio... | reverse complement strand
CATCGGCAACGTAGTAGCCGTTGAGATTAGTCAGAACGCCGATGACGTTGTTGCTGACGCTGTCATAGACATAGACAACAACGCCGGGTATGCCCTTTGTGCCGTCCGTCACCCTCCCGGAGATGCTGCCTGTGTCAGCGGACACTATCCCCGGCGCAAGCAGAAAGAGACAGCATAGGAGGACAACCACCCTCTGTGTCAGGGCGTACCCACCGCTAACAAGGGGCTTCTTTCTGTCAGGCATGAGTTCCTCCCCGGTCACGCGCACGACTGACCGTTATTGTGGTTACTGAAATTATCGCACATTTCGATTAACTTCTTTAGTTGATGCAAGACACTGTCAGGAGCCGTTCATGGGGAAGCGAAGGATTGGCGTGACTTCCAAGGCATCGCCGTACAGCAATTATTGCGGGGAGTATGTTGTGGAACGTCGAAAAGTCAGGGCAATCGACTCACACGGGTGACCCCGCGAGGCTTTGTGGGTGACAACTGGATCCGGAGGGGCGTCCTCAGGGGAATGCCCCGACTGGTGAGTTCAGTCAAAGACCCAAGAAAACCTTGCGCCGAACGCTCAGGTCAACATTGAGGATTCGCCCTACTGCGCCTCCTCTACCACTGATGTGCAGAGTGTAGCCCTGACACCTTCGTCTTGCTCACAGGCGCTTCGGCAGGCTCGAAGTCGGGAGGCGCGCCATACAGCTTGCGGTAGAGCCTGTCCCATATGTCCTGGCAGGAGTTCCGGATGCCCCTGCTCACCGCGGGAGACCTTGCCAGCTCAGTGCTCAGAAGCCTCAGTTGCTGCAGCTCTTCTGTCGATGGGGAGACTCCCAAGTCGTGCAGACAGTTCTCGAGGGCCGCGCCAAAGCGCCGCACGATGAGGTCTTCCTGGTAGTCTCTCAGGTTCTGCCAGAGTCTCTGCTTCGTTCCGCTCTCCACGCACCACCTCCGGGGCTGTTTCTCCGCTCTTTGAGAACTCATCTCGTGGCGAAGGTGCTGTCAGCTTTCAGGCTTCGGCTGCCTACCGCGGAATCTGCGGAGGCCCCCAAATCCCCATCCGGACAGTGCTGCTGTAACGGTTTTCTTTGTGGGTCTGCACTCGCGATTGCATGAAGTGCGGGCAATCCCCGAACTCGGCCCTGAAGCAGTATCGCTCCAGTTCGGCAATGCTCGGCACGTGCGGCGATTCACCGGCCGCACAGGCGCCCACATACTCCCGCTTAAGAAAGGGACAGCTCATGAGATACCCTCCTTGGTGTCCATCTTCAGGCCGCTGCCGACGATCTTCCGTGCCGGCGCCTGCCTCTGCATGATCTCCTCGAACCTGACGAACCTCTCTTCAGGTCACCCTTGAACAGGCCGCCCTCAGGGGCATTTGTCACAGCCCATGACCCGGCGCCGCAGACTCGAGACCGCGCACGCACGCTGACATGGCAATCCCTTGAAGTGCCTCCCCCGCGACAATCCTGTCCATGACCTCTGTTGCCAACTCTCTCAGATTGAGCGGTTTTACGACGTAGTGACTGACGCCAATGCCACGAAGTCTCTCTTCCATGTCCTCGGAGACAGAACCCGTCATGACGAGCACCGGGACACCGGAATGGCGCCGCCTCATAACCGCCAGCAGTTCATAACCGTCCATTCCCGGCATGTCAAGGTCTGTCAGGACAAAATCCACCGGCACTCTTTCGAGAACTCTCTGGGCCTCTGTGCCGCTGCGAGCCGTCAGCACGTGACACCAGCGCCCCCTTGAAGAGAAAGCCTCAGCCAGGATCGTCAGAAGTGCCGCGTCATCGTCAACGATCAAAATGTTCTTCATGGCGCACTTCTTACTTAGCAAAAGACGGGCCAGATGGAGGGGGAAATAGGATCTTCTGAATTTCAGTCAGTTATGGGACAAAGATCGGCGTGAAACAGGGTCAGAGGGTCATTTTGAACGGTCATTTTGACCTTTCGGGTCATTTTGACCTGAGTTCTCTGACCCTTCTCTTCAGTGTCGACAGGGAAATTCCCAGAGCCTCCGCCGTCCTTGGGAGGTTGCCTGAGAATCTGTCGAGTGCAAGCGCAATATACCGCCTCTCGATCTCACCGAGGGGCATGAGACTGCCGTCAGGGGACACCGGATTCCATTCTACACGGCTGCCGCTCCGGCGGCCCATCTTCCCCAGAAACTCCGAGGGCCGTGGATTGCCACCTTTATGGAGCAGGACAGCCCGTTCGAGAACGTTCTTCAGTTCCCGCACGTTGCCGGGCCAATCGTAGGCTCCAAGTTTCCGCAGCTCTTCCTCCGAGATCCGGGCATCCCGGTTTCCCGTGAGGCGTCCGAGCAAGTAGCGGCAGAGTTCAGGGATATCCTGCCGCCGCTCTCTCAGAGGCGGCAGGTGTATCCTGATGACGCTCAAGCGGTAATAGAGGTCCTTGCGGAATGTCTTGCCGAGGGATGCCTCGATGTCCACGTTCGTCGAGGCGATGATACGGCCGTTGAAGGGTCTCTGAGAGGTCCCGCCGAGCCTTCGGGTCGTCCTCTCCTCGATCACGCTCAGGAGCCTGGCCTGCAGGTGCATCGGCATCTCGCCGATCTCGTCGAGCAGAATGGTGCCCCCGCCCGTCGCTTCAAAGAGGCCTCTCTTGAGGTTCACCGCTCCCGTGAAGGCCCCCCGTTCATAACCAAAAAGCTCGGCTTCAATCAGCGTCTCGGGCAGACAGGCGCAGTTGACATTGATGAAAGGCTCGCCTCGAGCAGCGCCTCTGTAGTGGATGGCCTTGGCAATGAGGCTTTTGCCCGTTCCTGTTTCCCCGCTGATCAGGACCGGCATATCCGAGGAGGCTGCCAACTCAACGAGCCTCAACGCTTCGCTCAGTCCCGCCTGACTCCCGGCGATGGTCACCTGCTCTGAGGCTTGTTCGCTCAGGGTCCTGATGCGGTCCTCAGCCCCCCTTTGTCTGACTGCTTTCTCAACCGCCACCGGCAGGATCTTGAGGTACCTGCGGTCGGGGTCCTTTATCAGGTAGTCGTGTGCCCCCGCCTTCATGGCCTGGACAGCCACTTCCTCGCTGCCTGCGCCCGTGATGATGATGACCGGGCTTTCGAGGTTGAGGCCAAGGACGTCCAAAGCCGTGCCGTCCCCAAGCAGATAATCCGTCACAACAACATCAAAGACCTCTGAGTCAAGGACCTTCCTGGCCTCCGCGAGAGACCCCGCCACTGTGTACCGGAGTTCTCCATGCTCCGCATCGAGAAAGCGCTTGAAGGCCATCTGGTCAATCACGTCGTCCTCGATCAGGAGAATTGATCTGGTCGGCCTCACTTCCTAACCCTCCTTCGGCAGGGTGAAGTAGAACGTGCTGCCCACTCCAGGGACAGACTCGATCCACACCGTGCCTCCGTACATCTCCACGATCTTCTTGACCAGCGCGAGACCGATGCCGAAACCGCGTTCTTCGTCACGGGGGTGGAGGGTCTGGAACGGCTGAAAGATCCGTGAAAAGTGCCGGGCCTCTATCCCGGGACCGTTGTCCGTCACGCCGAACCTCCAGTGATTCCCCTCGGAGGCACAAGAAACCTCTATCAGGCCTTCAGGTTTGTCAGCGAATTTTATCGCATTGCCGATGAGGTTCTGGAAGACCTGCCGTATGCGTGTCCGTTCACACCTGATCATCGGGAGGTCCTCCTGAATGCTGACCCTCATGTGGGGCGGAGGGGAGAGCATCTCGACAGTCTGTCTCACGATCTCACCGATGTTCACCTCCACGGCCTCCTCCTTGCTCCGAAGGGTCCGTGAATACTGAAGCACCGCGTCGATCATGCCGTGAAGCTGCTTGACCTTGCTGATGAGGAGCCCCATCTTCTCTCTTCCGGCACTGTCCAGCCTATCGGCATGGTCCGTGAGAATCCAGTCGGCAAGGGAGGCGATGGCACGGAGCGGCGCCTTCAGATCGTGGGAAACGATGTAGGCGAACTCGTCAAGTTCCCTGTTCGCGCCCTCCAGCTCGCCGATCAGCTGGGCCTGCCGTTCTTCGGACTGCTTTCTTTCCGTGATATCCTCATAGGTACCAAGGACGCCTATAACGTCCCCCCGCTCGTTGCGGAGCGGGACCTTGAAGGTGCGGAGCCAAATTTGACGCCCCCCGGGAGTCGTCTGCGGTTCCTCATAGGCCAGCTTTGATTCCCCCGTCTCCATGACGAGACGGTCATCGGCGCGATAGAGATCCGCCTGGTCCCGCCAGGTGAGATCGTAGTCGTTCCTGCCGACAATCTCTTCTTGGGAGGACAGCCCGGCGTCCTCCAGCACGAGCCGGTTGGATCCCAAATAGACACCATCCCTGTTCTTCCAGAAGACCCGCACAGGGATGGTGTCCAGCACGAGCTGGAGCATCCGCCTCGACTCGTGGAGTGCGTCCTTGGCCCTCTTCCGGAAGACGGCCGCCCCAAGGGTGCTCGCGGCGGTCTTGAGGGCCTCTATCTCGGAAATCGCCCAGACCCGCTCAGTGAGGCAATCGTCAAAGCCCACAAAGCCCCACAGTTCCTCGCCCGCGAAGACCGGGACGATTGCGATCGACTTTACAGAGTGCCTGCGGAGAAGATGCTGTTCCCTTTCAGGGAAGTCCCGTGTCCTGCCGAAGACTGGCTCATGTCGGGCAAGGATCTCCTCCCATCGTCCGAAGCCGCCGCCCCTCCAGTCGAAACCCTGAAGTTCGGGGCCCTCCGCGTGAGGCGAGACGCCCTGCGCAACCCACTCATGGCGCTGGCTGACGACCGGGGTTCCGTCCGGTCCCCGGTGCTTTTCGAAGATGAAGGCCCGGCTTGACTCCGCGGCAGCACCCAGCCTTTCCAGGGACTCCGCGATGTTTTCCTCCCAGTCGGGCACCATCAGGAATCTCGTCGCAGCGAAACTTACAGACTCGAGGATGGCATCGCGACGGCGAAGCTGTTCTTCGACACATCTTCGTTCCGTGATGTCCTCGTCGGTCCCCACATACCCTGTGAGCCGGCCCTCCCTCGAATAGAGGGGCGCCGCACGGGCATGGACCCATCGAACAAACCCCTGGGGCGTCCGAAAGCGGAAGACCTGCGAAAAATCGCGGTTCTCGCTGACACATCTGTTCCACTCCTCGAACACATGCCGGCGGTCTTCCGGGTGGATGGCTGCCGCCCAGCCGTCGCCCAGGCTCTCGGCAGGGGTAAGGCCCGCTATCCTTTGCCATTGTGCATTCGTGTACAGGCAACGGCCCACCGTGTCAGTCTGAAAGATGCCGATCGGCGAAGACTCGCTGAGCAGTCGGAAGCGCTCCTCGCTCAACCGCAGCTGTTCCTCTGTCTGCATCCGAGTGGTGACGTCGCGGTTGCTTCCCCGGACTCCCAAGAACTTCCCCTGCCCGTCGAAGACAGGCTGGCAGACGTGTGCGACCCATCTGATCGCCCCGTCAGGGTGGATGATGCGGAAGACGGTCTCCTTCGATATCTTCTCCCGGAGGTCGCTATGGCGGTGGCCTTTGAAAGACTCCCGGTCAGCGGGGTGGATGATGCGGGACAGCAGGCCGGGGTCCGAGGTGAACTCCGCGGCATCGTGCCCGGTGATCCTCTTGCAGGACGGTGAGCTGTACAGGAACAATCCCTCCGGGTCGAGCCAGAATTCCCAGTCGTAGGTGTTGTCGGCAATGATGCGGTACTTCGCCTCTGAGGCACGCAGGGTGTCGTGCTCAGCGAGAAGCTGCCTCTTCTGCTGCTCCGCCTCTTTCAGGCGCTTCTGCAGCTCCTCGAGGAGTTGCTGGTGTGCCTCTTCACCCGCCTCCCCGTGAAGCACTGCGCCTCTCCGCCCGGTGGCCCGGTGTGTAGGCCCCGCCCCGCGAGTGCTCGGTTGGCGTTCTCTCTTCCTCATGTCTTACTCAAAATGCCATCGCCACGCCTCTCTCGAGAGGGAGCCCTCCGGGGCGGGCGGTAAAGGCCGGCCTCGTTGGCGCCGAGGAGCCCTGCCCTGCAGGAGCGCTCATCAACCGGGGAGAGCCCCGCGACCATCGCCTCGGTCAGAATAGAGACGCGGCGGATCTCGTCAAGCCGGTCGGCGATCTGCACCAGGGGTTCGTTACGTGTCATCCAGAGGTCCCTGTCAAAGGCTCGCAGATCAAGAGGCAGGGTGTAACCCCTGAGAGTCTTTTCGCGCTCCACGTTGTAATACTGTTCGAAGTACGACAGGACCAGCTCCCGCAGAGACCGGTGGATCGGCTCGCGGTATCGCAGTCCGGCGAAGTTGGACTTGGCGACAGCGCCCCAATGGCCGTTTCGCTTAAAGAGCGCAAGCACATGGTCGTCGTCGCGATCGTCGGGTAGCAGGTTCAGGATCAACGGAGGATGCCCGACGCGGCGCAGCATCGCCGCAGCGAAAAGGGCCCCGTCAAAGCATTGCCCGGTTCGGTCGCGCAACACCTGGAGGGGCGACCGATACCTGTCCTCGGAGCTGTATGCAAGACAGTCAAGAAAAGCTTGGATCCTGGCCGGGGCATCGAGGCGCCCGACCAGCCGGCGTTCTGCCCCCGTGAGCGCCCCTTCAAGGGTTTCAAGAGCCGACATGTAACCCCTGGAGATCGGATTCGCACAGAAACGAATAATTCTGACCTCGCCGCCCCACCTTGTACCTGTTCAGCGTCATCGCTGATTGTATACAGTTGCGGGACTGCTGTCAACGGGTGCGTGCTGTGAAAAAGAAGGAGGGGGCATCGGGAGATTTACCCGGGCACGGTTTGGATCACCTCAACGTTGCATATGCCGACACAATGGGGGCGGGGCAGTGGTGCTGAAAAGCCTTTACGGGCGATACCCTTGGCAAATCTGTAAAAAGTAGTGAGTGAATAGGCAATGTGTCACTCATCACTCCTTACTGAACACCGTCTTTGTTGAGGTTCACTTCCTGGCGAGCCGAAGCTCCTGTTCGACGAGCTTCTTGAGACGCGCGTAGGGGACATCGCCGACTACCTTCTTGCCGTTGATGAAGAAAGTGGGCGTCGTGTAAAGGTCGAGGTCAAGGGCGAGTTTCTTGTCCCGCTCGATGAGTGCCGAGTGCTTCATAGTATCGAGGGACTCGGTGAATTTGGTGACGTCCAGGTTGAGGTCCTGTGCGTAACGAATGAGGCTCTTTCTGTCGAGATCAGGAGACCTCTTCAGCAAGAGGCGATGCATTTCCCAGAATTTCCCCTGGTCATGGGCCGCTAGAGCGGCTTCGGCAGCGATGTGCGAGTAGTCACGGTACTTGTAGGGATAGAGTTTGAGGACCAGCCTCACCTTGCCCTCGAACTCCTTCATGACTCTATCGGTGGTCGGACCGACCTCCTGACAGTGAGGTCACTGGTAGTCGGTGAACTTGATGATCGTTACCGGTGCCTCCTTCGGACCGAGAGAGGGCGAGTCACCGGCCTGGATGAGAGACCTCGTGCCTTCGGCCGCTCGCGTTGAGAGGGGCGGAAAAACAAGGAGCACCAGCTGGAGAACCGCGAGGAGCGTAATCCACCCTCGCGATACACCCCTTCCCGCTCTTGTTTCCTGCTTCATTCCTTTCTTCACCCTGTCTGGGCGTATCCGCTGCGACGCTGCATCGGACAGCGCCGCCCTGGAGCCTGACGCCCCTTGTGCAGGATCAGCATGCCACTGCCAAAGAAGCGGTGTTCCATGACAGAACAACTTCCTTATCGTCCTGGGGAAAAGTGCTCGACGCATTACGCAAAGTCCCTCATTCCGCTCCAGACTATCGTTTAATGCACGACTGCGCCGAGCGTGACGAGTTTCTCCGCCGCAGCGGCGGACTCCCTGTGCCCTGCGATGACCGGCTCCTTCGACCTCTCGCAGGACCGCTCGGCAACGATCTCTATTCGGCTGTTCGCCGCCCGGCCCGTCACCGTGTCGTTGTCGCCAATCGGCTCTTCAGAGCCTGCTCCTTCAGCGGATATCCGTTTCGGCTCGGTACCGTAGTGCAGAACGAGCATCCGCCTGACCGCTTCGGCGTCGTCGGCCGAAAGCGCGTAGTCGTGAGCAGGGTTGCCGGACGACGCCCGGTGACCGACGATACGCACTTTGAGCCTCTGATCTTCCCTGAGCATGTCCGCTAATGCTGAGAGGGCCCGAGGCGTCTGCTCCCCGAACATGCCGGAACCCGGACCAGACGAGAGTCCATAGACTATGAGATCCCCGCAGGCCTTGAGTTCCTTGCCGTACGAATCAGAAAGATAGGCTGCCTCTTCGAAGGAAGTCAGCACAACACTGTCTCCGGGCTGCCCGGTAACCCATTCCCCGGGGAGTTCCACGTCTCTCTCTCTCTTCGTTGAAACGAACACGTGCCGGTCGCAGGCGCCCGCATTCTGCGGCGCATAGTCGACAACCAGCACAAGGTGACCCTGTGACCAGCCGTCCCGCATCACCGGCCGCTGCGCAGATTCGACAGCGTAGGTGATGCCGTCGGCCGCCTGCGGCAAGGCAGCCAGGACCCCGCGAAAAATCCCTTTCGCTCCTTCATCGGCCCCGACGGCATCTCGTGATGAGGTGCGGGTGGAGCCTTCACATCTTCCCATGTCCGTCTCCGCCAGCGCCTCTGCCAGCACACCAACCATTGAAATGAGCATGAGGATGCTGAGCGCGAGGGTAGCGAAGAACAGATACAGCAACGTCCTGTTGACTGCCCTTATTCTTTCTGCTGACGGGTCATACATCACTTCCTCCTGGTCACCGTCTGCTGCCAGTGGCTGTCTTTCAGTCAATTGACCACCGGGCACGTCATACGCTTACGTGTGATCTGAGAACGCCTCTCCGCCTTTGGGGACAGGAGAGGCCGTCCATACTCGTTTCCCCGGGCCTCTGCCCTGACGGCCAGGAGCCGTCTCACAGGCTTGCCAGACCTTACATGAAAAGCATCGCAGCCACGTAAAGCACGGGCAGCGACAAGGGGAATGCTGCTATCGTGATCCCGAGAATGGCGCCGGGAAGCATCAGAAGAGCCTGGCCAAGAGAAACCCTTTCTCTTTTACCTTCCTTCTCCTCAGCAGCCTCTGTGACTCTCAGTACACCAGCAGTGGTCTCATTCGCGTTCATTTTCGGTCCTCCCTTAAGACTTTGTTGCCAATTACAATGTCAAGAGATGTAGCATCATACATGCCAATATATAATAGTCCATTATTTCAGTAGTTTAGATTTGTCCCTCTGATGTTGCAGCCGGAATGTTGAGACAATAGTTACAGCATGGAGACATTTGTTACAATATTCTCTCTGAGAGAGCAGGCGTCACACGGCGATGCACGCCCTACGTGCGCAGCGGAGAATGGGGCAGGTCCGGAAAGGCATGACATAACATAAAATCAGTATTGGTGTGTCGGGGCTGGAATTCCCGAGAGGCCGGCTCTCAGAGAGAGGTGGTGGCGTCGCCGAGCGGGATCGTCACAGTCGCAGTTGTGCCCTTGCCCACGTCTGAGTCGAATTCAATGGTGCCCCGGTGTTCCCTCACTATCATGTGCGCCACGAGGAGCCCGAGACTGCCGCCCGCTTCGAGTTTCCCAACAAAAGAGTCCTGAGCGAGTGCGCTGAGCACATCCTTCGACATACCCGCCCCCTCATCTTTGATCCGTATCTCCACTGCGTTTTTGTCCTTCCTGTAGTGAGTGGAGATAAGGATTCCGCAGTTCCTGCTCGGCAGGGCCTGAAGCGCGTTCAGTATGAGATTGGCAAAGAGGTGTTCGAGTTTCAGAGCGTCTCCCCTGACCGGGGGAACCTCCTCCGCCAAGTCGAGGGCAAACCGCTCTGTGCGTTTCTGTATGTGATCGCTCAGGGTGGAGGCTGTGTACCTGAGAATGCGGTTCACATCCACATTCCTGCCCGGCAAGCCGCTCTCGTCGCGGAGCGCATTGGCAAGACCTTCGACGATCCTCTTGATCTTAAGTCCGCTTTCTATCGTTTCCGGCAGGAGCTTGGGGATTGCCTCTCTCATCTCCGAAAAGGTCAGCAGGGGACCCCCGAGGGGGAAGTCGCCACGCTGCCGAAAATGTTCCTCAAGCACAGGCAGCGCGTCCCTCCAGGCATCAGACAGGAGCTGCGCATTGTACATCACCCGGTTGTTCAGGCCGCTGATCTCGTGGGCAACACCTGCCAGGAGAAAGCCGAGAGAGGCCATCCTGTTCGAGTACGTCACCGCGATCTGCCGCACGCGGGCCTCTGCCTTTGTCCTTATCTCATCCGAGATGTCCCGAAAAGACAGGACCATCACATCTGAGTCGCGGAGTCTTATTGCTTTCACACGGAAGGCTGCAATCCGCCTCTCGCCATTCTTCCTCACGTAGGAAAGGATCCGTGCCTCATCCGACGCCTCGGGCCCCGTGACGATCTGATTGAAGTTGTGCAGCTCCTCAGCCTCCACAAAGAGGGAGAGCCCCTTCTCGGTGAGTTCCGTGCTCCCGTAGCCGAAAAGACCTGAAGCAGCGGGATTCGCGTCGACGATCTCTCCGGTATCAGGCTGGAACACCAGCAATGCCTCGTCGTTCTGATCGAAAAACTGTTGAAAGACCTCGTGACTTTCCCTGAGGGCCTCATTCCGCTTCGTTCTCTCCCGTTTCAGGCGCACAAGGGCTGACGAGAGTTCATGGGAGAGTTCGGCGACGCGCTCTTCGAGGTCCTCTCTTGGGATTCCATCGGTCCCCTGGGGGGGCGTCTGAGATGTCTGGGTCCTTTTCTGCCGTGCCATGTCGCGTCCTGGGATGTGGGGGCTTGAGACGCGTACGATCATTTTGTAACTTAGGGCACTCTATGGTAATATTTGTCGATATCTTTTGGCAAGGCATCCCGCACCGGGATCGTGGAAAGGCTTCGGATGAACCAGACCTCCGAGTTGCAGAGAAAGGTCCTCGAGCTCGAGGAATCAGAAAGGCGCTGGAGGAGCGCCGAGAAAGCGCTTGAGGAAACAAACCAGACCTTCCGCGCCCTCGTGGACGCCTCCCCCGTTGCAATCATCGTCATCGACCCTGACGACAGGGTTCTGTTGTGGAACCCTGCCGCCGTTCAGATGTTCCAATGGAGAGAAGAGGAACTCCTGGGCCGGCCGAATCCGCTCTGCCCGGGAGAATCCCGGGGAGAATTCACGCTGGTCTGTGAAAAGGTGATGCGCGGCGAGGTGATCACCGGCGTGGAACTGCTCATACCCCGAAAGGACGGGACTTCCCTGGATGTCTCGCTTTCGACAGCCCCCCTCCGCGACGGCCAGGGCGCCCTCACCGGTATTGTGCTCATGCTCTCGGACAGCGCGGAACGGAAGCGGGCTGAAGAGGCCCTGCGCTCTTCGGAAGAGAAGTTCTCGAAGATATTCCGCTTCGGTCCTGACTGGATCACCATCAGCCACCTCGTCGACGGACGATATGTCGACGTCAACGACGCCTTCCTGCGGGCGACAGGCTACACCCGCGAAGAAGTCCTGGGCCACACCTCCATCGAGTTGGGCATATGGGTCGATCCCTTTGAGCGGAGCGAGATGGTGAGGACCCTGCAGGAGAAAGGAGCGTCGCGCAATCAGGAAGTGCGGTTCAGAATGAAATCGGGAGAGATCCGCACCATGCTCAGGTCCGCCGAGATAATCGAACTGGCAGGGAGGTACTGCATCATTGCGGTCACGCGGGACATCACGGAGCGCAAGTGGGCTGAAGATGCCCTGCGTCTCTCGGAGGAGAAGTTCTCGAAGGCCTTCCGCCGCAACCCGGACTGGATCACCATCAGCCGCCTCGCCGACGGGAGGTACGTCGACGTCAACGACGCCTTCCTGAGGATGACAGGTTACGGCCGTGAAGAGGTCTTGGGCCGCACCTCCCTCGAGTTGGGCATATGGGTGAATCCCCTTGAGCGGAGCGAGATGGTCAGGGCCCTCCGGGAGAAAGGAGAGATGGCGAACCAGGAAGTGCGGTTCAGGATGAAATCGGGAGAGATCCGCACTATGTTCAGGTCCGCTGAGATAATCGAGCTCGGGCAGCAGCAGCACCTCATCGCGATAACACGGGACATAACTGTCCACAAGCGCGAGGAAGAGGCGCTCCGTCTCGAGGTGACGTCACTGAAGCAGCACCTGCTTTCGGACCGGCTTGCCCATGAGGAAGTCTTTGCCTCCATCATCACGCGGAGCACCGCCATGCGTTCCATATTCCGCTACCTCGAGGTCGTCGCCGCAACACAGCAGCCCCTCGCAATCACCGGGGAAACGGGGGTCGGGAAAGAGCTGATCGCCCGGGCGATTCATGACATCAGCGGCCGGCGCGGGGCCTACGTCACCGTCAACGTGGCCGGGCTCGACGACGCCGTCTTCTCCGACAGCCTTTTCGGCCACAAGAAGGGCGCCTATACCGGTGCCGACCAGGCAAGAGAGGGACTCGTCGCCCAGGCGGCGGAAGGGACGCTGTTTCTCGATGAAATCGGAGACCTGAAGGAGTCGTCCCAGGTGAAGCTCCTGAGGCTCCTGCAGGAACAGACCTACTATCCCCTGGGTTCCGACGTGCCGAAGACAAGCAGCGCCCGGATTCTCTGTGCCACAAACCAGAACATGGAGAGACTCATGTCCGAAGGCAGATTCCGCGGAGACCTCTACTATCGCCTCATCGCACACCATGTCCACATTCCCCCGCTCCGCGATAGGAAAGAGGACATACCGTTGCTCCTCGACTACTTCCTCGATAAGGCTGCCCGGACCCTCGGCAAGAAGAGACCGACGCCCCCTCCCGAGCTGATCACACTCCTTTCGGCCTACGATTTCCCGGGAAACGTCCGTGAACTTGAAGCCCTGGTCACGGACGCGGTGGCGACGCACCGGTCGGGGGTGCTCTCAATGAATCGGTTCAAAGAGGCCCTCGGCCGCGACCTCCGCTCCGGGCAGCAGTCATCCGCCGCCGAAAGCGCACCCTTTGACATCACGGCCCGGTTCCCCACCATGAAGGAAGCTGAAGAGTACCTCATCAAGGAGGCCTTGAGACGTTCCCATGGGAACCAACGGATCGCCGCATCCTTTCTGGGCATCACGAGTCAGGCCCTCAATAAACGGCTGCGCAGATCGGAGAGGCCCTTTGCGTAGCCCTGCTCCTGGCCGGCCGGCCGGTGCATCGGTATCACTGCGGAATGGCGGGGCCTCCGGGCCCTGCGCGGGATCGACGGGATGAAAGGCAGCTCCCACGGAACACTTCGTGTGCTTGTCATCTGCCTGTGGCTGTTCCTCCTGCCCGCCTCGGCGCACTGCGCCGGTGAGGACATCGTCATCGGCATGTCAGCCGCCTTCAGGGGGCCCACCCGGGGGCTCGGAATAGAGCTTTACAGGGGTGCGATGGCATACATCGATCACGTCAACAACACAGGCGGCATCGACGGCAGGAAGATCATCGTGCAGGCCTACGACGACGGCTACAACCCCATTCCCGCCATTGAGAACACTATCAAGCTCATCGAAACGGACAATGTGCTGCTCCTCTTCAGCTATCTGGGAACGCCGACCGTCACAAGAGTGTTGCCGCTCCTCAGAAACTACAGCAACCGGGGCGTCCTGCTCTTCTTCCCCTTCACCGGGGCCGAACCTCATCGTCAGCCCCCCTACGACAAGTATGTCTTCAATCTCAGGGCCTCCTACGCCCAGGAGGTCGGCGGCCTCGTGGATAACTTCGTCAAGATCGGCCGAACACGGATCGCCGTCTTCTATCAGGTCGACGCCTACGGAAGGAGCGGATGGAACGGGGTGAGAGAGGCCCTTGCAAAGTACGGCCTTCGCATTGTGGGAGAGGCAACGTACCGCAGGGGGATGAAACACACTGACAGCCTCAAGAAGCAGGTCGAGATAATCAAGCGGTCCGAGCCCGACGCCATAATCTCGATCTCCACCTATGGTGCCGGGGCTGCTTTCATCAGGGACGCCCGCGACGCAGGACTGACCGTGCCCATCGCAAACGTGTCCTTCGTCGGCACCGAGTTTCTCATCGACCTCCTCGTCCAAACAAGCGCCGAGAAGGGGAGGGATTACACGGCACACCTCGTGAACTCCCAGGTCGTCCCGAGCTACGAGGACACTTCCCTGCCGGCGGTGAGAGAATACAGGGCATTGATGAAGACCTATAACCCGATGCCCCCCGCGGCCCTGCTGGAGGAACCCTATTCGCCGCTCGAATACAGCTTTGTCAGCTTCGAGGGGTTCCTCAACGCAAAGCTCCTCGTGAAGATGCTGAGACGTTTTGAGGGGCTCCCCGACAGGGACCATCTCAGGGGGATCGTCGAGAGCACCGGTAAGCTCGACATCGGTATCGACACTCCCGTGTCCTTCGGCAAGAACCAGCACCAGGGACTCGACAGGATCTATTACACGACCGTCAGCAAAGGCCGGGTGGTGCCCCTGGCCAGCTGGGAGGCCTGGAGAGAATGATCAAGTCGAGGCTCTTCACGAAGACCATCCTCACCATCATCGTCCTCTTCGCCGTCATCTCGGTGACGATGGCGCTCTCATCGGGCTGGAACCTTTACAATGACCTCATCCAGGAATATACCAGCAAGGGGACCGCCATTGCCCGGAGCGTAGCGGGATCGAGCGTTGAGATTCTGTTGAACCGCGATGCCTCGATGATTCAGGCCACGATCGATCAGTTTGCGGAGATAGCGGGGGTCTCCTACGTGTACGTCGTGGATGCGCAGCGGGAGATCGTGTCGCACACCTTTGTGCCGACCATTCCCGACGAGATCCTGAGGATCGCCGATCCCGGCCGGGAGAGCGCCATCAAGGATGTGGTGATCGGCGGGAGGGATTATATCGATATCTCCTCGCCGATCGTTGCCGGGGCCGTGGGGCATGTACACGTCGGCATGGACAAGAGCATGATCAGAATGCAGATCGGCCGGGCCATCGCCCGGCAGCTGGGAGCGATCCTCGCAATCCTCCTCGTGAGCGTGGCTGTCGCCTACATCCTCGTTAACAAGATATCGCAGCCGTTGAACAAGCTGACGGAGTACGGCAGAAAACTGGCGGCACGGGACTTCTCTGCCACGGTGGAGATCAAGTACGAAGACGAGATCGGGCTGCTGGCGCGGACAATGCAGTCGATGGCAAAGGAACTCCAGAAAGCCTTTGAGGGATACGAGGAGGCCATCAAGGAGGCGACCGCCGAGCTGCAGGAGACCCTTGCCTACCTTACCAACATCATCGACAACATGGCTGACGGCCTGCTGGCCACTGACACCTCCGGAAAGATCACCCGTGTCAACCCGACCCTCATCGATATGCTCGGGCTCCACGGAAGCAACATCATCGGCAGGGACTGCAGCGAGGTCCTGGATACTGAGCTGGCCGGTCTTGAGAAGAAGAGCAGGAGGTTCCCCGAAAGGACCCTGACGCTCGACATCGACTTGACGCGCGGCAGAACAGGAAAGGCCGTGGCGACCTCCCTTCACACACAGCCCACTCCCGAGACGCCGGAGGGAACCTCCATGGGCTCCATCATACTCGTCCGTGACATCACCGCGGAGAAGGAAACCGACCGGATGAAGACCGATTTCATCTCCACCGTTTCCCACGAGCTCAGGACCCCCATGACGTCCGTCCTGGGCTACACGGCCATCACGAGAAAGAAGCTTCAGGAGATCCTTTTCCCCCGGATCGCGCTCAAGGACGGCAGGGTGGAAAAGACGATGCGTCAGGTGATACAGAATCTGGGCATTGTCATCTCCGAGGGCGAGCGATTGACGAACCTCATCAACGATCTCCTGGACATCTCCAAAATGGAAGCTGGTCAGCTCGAGTGGAAGATGCAGCCGCTCTCCGTGGACGACATCATCGACATCGCCATGGACGCAACGTCAACGCTCTTCGAGCAGAAGGGCCTCCAGCTGAAAAGAGAGATCACCGGCACTATCCCAGAGATCGTGGGCGACAGGGACCGGCTCGTGCAGGTGATGATCAATCTCCTTTCCAATGCCGTGAAATTCACCGAGAAGGGCCTGGTCACCTGCAGGGCCGCGGCCGACCTCGGCGAGGTGGTTATCAGCGTGACGGACACGGGGATCGGAATCCCCCGCACCGAGCTGGACAACATCTTCAAGAAATTCAAACAGGTCGGAGACACCCTCACCGACAGGCCGAAGGGCACCGGCCTCGGGTTGCCCATAAGCAAGCAGATCATCGTGCAGCACGGCGGCAGAATATGGGTGGAAAGCGAGGTCGGCAGGGGAACCACTGTTTCCTTCACCATACCCCTGCCCTCGACACGGCACGGTGAGGTGGACGCTTCTCAGCGAGGATGGGATGTTGGTATGCCAGAGTCCGACCAGAGACACTCTCAGACGGCGTAGGGCGGAGAGCTTAGTTGCGCATGACACAGGTGAGCATCGACTACGCGTCTGCTGCGGTAGCTACACATCATTACTGAAAGGAACATGCGCCAATGCCCAAGATTCTCATAGTAGACGACGAGCCCCTCATGCGCAACCTCATCGAGCAGACTCTCGGGGCCCTCGAGGACTGCGGCGTCGAACTGCTCGCAGCCCAAGACGGAATCTCCGCTGTGGAGACTATCATCAGGGAGAAGCCCGACATCGTGTTTCTCGACGTGATGATGCCGAAGATGAACGGCTTCGAAGTCTGCAGCATCACCAAGAAGGACCTCGGCCTGAGCACCGTTCATATCATCATGCTCACTGCCAAGGGGCAGGAATTCGACAAGCAGAAGGCCAAGGAGGCCGGCGCCGACGGATACATCACCAAGCCCTTCAAGGTCGATGAGATCTATGACAAGGCCCTCGAAATCCTCAGGCTGCGGCCTGCCGTCTGACCGTAATCCGGAGGCACTGCCTTAAAGTCTCCTGGTTTGGTTCTGGGGACATCATACTGAATTGCGCCACCTACTGCTGGGGTGACAGGATTGTCGGGCCTGGCAATGTGACTGCGGCAGCATGATTTGAATTAAGTAAGGTGTCCCCAGAATAAACACACCCTCCTGCTTCCCTTCACCTCACCGCAAAGGACGTCATCCAGAAGTAGTAAGGCCCCGTCAGAGTGCCCCCCTTTGGCACTACAAGGAGCCCGACGTGATACTGACCGGTAGGGACGGCGATCCCGAAGAGATACCCCACCTCCACCCAGGGCAGACTCAGCACAGAGCCCTCCACCCCTGTCATCCATGGTATGAGCTTACCTTTGTAGTGCTCTATACCGCCGGCAGAATTCATCAGATACACGTTCTCCGGGTCAAGATCGGGCGCATAGAATGCCAGATAGTAATCTACTTTCTCCTCGAAGCCCGGCATGTCGACGGCGAGGTTGAACAAGGGATGCCCGACCGCTGCGAGCCCCACACCGATCGGCCTAAGCCCGGAGACGCTGCACTCCGGAGCCGGCATTATCATCGCTTCGTAGATCAACACATCTTGCTTCGAAGGAAGGGGCAGGACGCACTCGAAGCGGGCGGTGATGAGCGCACTGTCCCAGAGGGTCACCACGCAACTTCCCGTCCCTGCGCATCCGCCTCCGCTCCACCCCATAAAGGTGTATCCGGGATCAGGCACTGCGCTCAGGGTCACGGCCGTGCCGGGATCATACGTATAGCTGCAGTCGGTCCCACAACTGATGCCGTCGGGGATGCTGTTCACTGTCCCCTTGCCCGAGCCTTCCTGCTGCACCACCAGTGTGCGCTTGGGCGGGATGCGGGTGAACCTAGCAGTTACAGTCCTTGAGGCCGACATAATCACCCTGCAGTGATCCCCCCTCACCGAATCACAGCCCGACCAGCCTGAGAAAACTGACCCCGCGTCAGCCGTCGCGGCAAGGGTGACGACCGTGCCCAAGGGGACAGAGATGCCGCAGTCCTGGCCGCAGGTGATGCCGTCGGGGACGCTGTTCACTGTCCCCTTGCCCGAGCCTTCCTTCCGCACCACGAGTGTGCGCATGGGTGGAATACGGTTGAACGTGGCCGTCACAGTTGTCGGTCGCCCGATGCAGAGGACACAGTAATTGTCGTGATCTCCGTTCATGCAACCGTCCGACCATCCCGAAAAGGCGGATCCGGGATCAGACACCGCATACAAGGTGACTCTGTCGGGACCGCCGTGGGTCCCGGGGCACATAGCCACGACTGCACCACAGACCGCTCCGCAGTCAATGTCCCCGTCGGCGCTTCTGACGGTGCCGGTGCCCGTGCCTTCCTTGCGTACTGTCAGTGTGGTCACCGGAGCCGATGTGAACGTGGCGGTCACGCTCCTGGGTGTCGTCATGGTCACCGTGCATTTATTGCCTTTCACAGTGTCACACCCTGACCAGGCACTCAACACGAAACCGGTATCAGCAACGGCATTCAGGACCACCTTATCGTCCGGGTAGTAAACACTGCTGCACGTACCCGGGCACTCTATCTCCTTACCCGTGACCGCCCCGTTCAGCGGTTCTGTCACCGTCAGGCGGTATGCTGCGGGCCGGACCACTGTCTGGAATGGCAGGTCGACTCCGGCGTTCATGCCGGGACTGTGAAGCAACCGCACCCACCGATCCGGGGGATCAAGTCGCGTGCCATAGAAAGCATCACCGCCCGGATAAGGGTTCCCTGAGGGCCCTGGATAGGTGGAACAGAAGGATATGGCGTTCGGAGTCGCCTCCAGCACAATCGCGAAGCGATCCCCTGCATTGAAAAAGACAGGCCTCGGCAAGGGCAGACTCTTGAGAAGCGGCGGGCTTTCGTAGGGACCGACGCTCGTGAATGTCCCGGATGAGAGAACGACGCCATTGGGCTTGTCGTTCGATGCCCCTTGTATGTCTACCGTCAGGTCAATCTCCTCTGCGCAGGCCACCGCGAGTCTGATCTCGACAAGATTGCCGGTTATTCCCGCCGTAATCACCTGGGCGAGTTTTTGGTTGCTGTTGCTGCCGATCGCGAGGACCCCTCCGGAAACGAGGTTTATCACCGACTGCTCCTGGTCGACAACCGGCGAAGTCTTTGTCTGCACGAACTCGGCCCTCACCCCGATGTCGCCGGACATGAGAAGCCGGCATGGCCCCGTCTCCGAACATCCGCCTCCGCTCCACCCTCCAAAGGCATAGCCAGGTTCCGGTGTTGCAGCCAAAGTCACAACGGAGCCGGGGTTGTATGGCCATGTGCAGATCTGCCCGCACTCGATGCCGGGGGGCGCGCTTGTCACGGAACCCTTGCCGTCACCCCACTTCTGGACGGTCAAGGTGCGCATTCCCGGTTTCGGCCCTGCCGCGATTCCCAGATTAAGGTATCCGTAATTCGGAAAAGTGGTGTCCATCATGCCGCCGTCAAAAAGCCTGACGAAAACCTTCAGCCCAAGTACCTGCCCAGGGCTGACGCTGAAGTCATGGGCATCGTCCGCGGAGTCAAGCGGTTTGGATATCTCCGTGAAAGTGATGGTGCCATCACTCCGTGTGGCCGCAACGCCGTCATTGGTTCCTCCCACATCCGTATCTCTCAGGCCGCACAGTGAACCCTGCGGACAAGGCGGCAGTGAAGTCCTGATGTCATCGGTAAACTCTGTTGGTTGCGACCTGTAGGCATTCACGACAAACGCATCGTCTCCCTCATCCATGATGCCGTTGTGGTTGCTGTCAACCTCAAAGGCATAACTGTTCGTCCCAAGGGGCCTCTCGATCCTCAGAGCGAAATAGAGGTTGTGCCAATCGTTCATTACCAAGAGGGTCGCCGGAGCTTTAGTACCCGACGGAGTGTTCACGTAGAAGTCTGTGCGTGCGGCCCCCTCCCACTCCCCAGCGCTCATTGTCCCATCCATCGTGGCAGTGCCGAACCCGGACAAGGGCGCGTGTGCCGTCTGACATTCCGCTGTCCGTGCTGCAAAAAGCACGGCAAGGGCCACCACCACAAAAATTAGCCCCCTTACTAACCTTTTATCGTTGGTCCTTTCCATGGCTTCCTCCTTCCCCCCCTCGTTCTTCTCCTCCTGCGAAAGATCAAAGCCCGTGCCATGCGTGGATTCAACGGTGGCATCATGAAGCTTGTTGATCTCGCTTATTATTTTTGGAGTGCAGGGCAAAGGGCAGCGCAAATGTGAGCAACCCCTTTCACAGCAACAGGGGCCCGGTGCGAATGAGATTGCGCAGTCCGGAGCAAAGCAGGTCAGAGAGACGGGCGATGGCTGCAAGGAGGCTCGCCGGCATCCTGTGGTGTAGGGGCAACATGTTCTTTGACTCCGACGATCCGAGGGAGTGTGGGCCGACAGGGAAGCGAAGGTCTCCACAGAGCGAGACTACTTATGCTTTCCGTGCCGCGGTCCCTCTTCGGCTCGTACAGGGGTCTCTTCAGTTCTTCTTTCTTGACACGATGCGCTACTCTGAAATGAAGTTGTAAAGAAACTCGCTCCAGTTTATGTCGGGTATGAAGTTGAAGGGAGGGTAGAACTTGCCATGCCTCGAGTAGAGGCCGTACACGCCGACAAAGGGCTCCCGGTAGATTCTCGGTGGTGTGACAGCCAGGCCGAGTCCGGGAGCCTCCTTGCCCCTTCCGGCATCCTGCTGGACGGATCGAAGAGAGAGGGGCTCACCCCGAGCGGTGAGCGATAGCCAGGGATCATCGGGATCAACAACGAGCCATCCCCGTGCAGTCTTCACTTCTGTGAGGGAGTGCGACTGGAGCCCGCCTGACAGCAGTGTCCTCAGTCTCGACATGGCCGCTTTCTGTGAAAACACCATGACATGCCTTGTTGTGAAGCCCGAGGTCCTCAGTGCCTTCTCAATCACCCTGCTCCTGTCATAGCTTTCTCCGCAGCCTGCGAGGTACACGTCCTTCGGTTCTCTCGGCGTGCCCCTCGGCAGGCACTCACCCGGCGCTATCCTCTGAATGACTGCTTTCTGCACCGCTCCGATGAAGGTCGCTTCATGATCGAACGAGCCTTGCCCATGGAATGACGGGACACGCCCATCTTCAAGGATCTTGCCTATGTAGAGGGGATCTTCGTCGGTTATGCGGTTGTCAACCCGGCAGTAGAACAGCAGCCCTGCACAGAGCAGTGCAAGAAGAACAATCATGGCCGTGGCTGCCGTCACACACCTCAAGAGTTTCAGTCTCTCAGGATGTAATCAGCATCCTGAATCGTAAGCGTCATCACATCTCGTCCCGAAGCTGGTCCTGGAAGCACTACGCGGTATGACATGGTTGAGTACTTCTTCGCCTGTTCGGGAGTTCCACGCTTCCAGGCGTGACCTTCCCCGGCGAGTACGACCGCAACTCTTCCCGGATTCTTCCTGAGATACTCGACAAGATGCCATGCCATCGAACTGTCCCATACCATCTGGGCTTCACAAAAGTTATTGAAGGACTTTTCGCTTCCAAAGCCATGGGCCCGATAGGCATTCCGGATGAAGTTCCTGTATGTGTCATCCACACTACAGCTGATTCCCGGCGGGAGTTGCTTCAAGTCCTCAGGCGTGAGGGACCCGAAGCCCTCCCGAGCGACTTTCTGCGTAACCTCACGGGACACGTTGAGCCCGACAAGAGGGATCCTTTCTTCCCGCGCGTACAACAGGATGTCCTGATACAAGAACCAGGGGAAGTTCCAGTTGTCACGGTAGACCTGCTGGAACCTCTCCAATGTCAGTGTTCCCTTGATCCAGGCGTCAAGCTCGACCTGAGTGCTTGCCCTGAACATCTCAAGCCCGATGACCAGCGGAATGCCCCTCCGAGCAAGAGCTTTGATCAATTTCAACTGTGCTGCGTGGCTCTTTGGGTCATTGTGATACTCACCCACGAAAACGACATCTACGTTCTTGACGTCTTCAACCATCTGCTCAAAGGGGATTATCCTGGCATCGCTCAGTCTCAGGACTTCAGCAGAGGCTAATGGCATTGTCGCCGAAAGTATGAGAATAAGGAGTAAGAAGGAGGACAAATAGAAGAGAGGAACAAGTCCCGACGCCGAGTCCGCGCATGGGCACTGCTGGTTGTTTGAGCATCCATGCGCGCCTGAGCGCAATGACGCATTGCGTGTTGTCATAAGCGCACTCTCTCCCTTCGCAGAGACAGAAAGAAACCATCGACCATTAGAGCGTGAAGAGCAATGCTCACCCTGAGGCGCGGTCAACGGCACCGCATCCCCCTTCTCAGTGCTATTCAGCGCGATGTGAGCGCCCCGGGACGAAACGAGTAAAGTCCTCCGACCACTACTGCTTGCCCGGCGCGGCTGGTGCGGCCGGGCGTTTCGCGAACTGCTTGTCAACTTCCGCCAGGATGTCCTTCTTGAGTCTCTCAAGCACCTCCTTGAACTGCTCGTCGGCCAGCACCTCGGCCGGAACCTGGTCGAACCTCCTGGCGATCGCGTCCAGCAGCAGCTCGTTTGACTGCCGGACGTGCTGGTCCATCGCCGCCTGTGCCCTGAGAGTCACCTCGGTGAGCTGCCTGAGCTGCTCGTTGCCGAGGGCGAGCCTCTGGTCCATGGCACTGAGGACGATAAGCACCTGATCCAGCCGCTCGGTACTGGTACGCGCCGAGAGTGCCATAAACTGGCCAAGGTCGAGGACCTGCCCGTCGCACTTTCCCGGGAGGCCTCCTGCCGGGGGTGTCCAGGCCCCCATACAGACTTCGGTGCCCGCCAGTCCGCGTATGAACGTGTACCCCTCCGCTGCCTGGCCCTGTGACCAGGACTGCGAGGCTGCCAGGATCACTGCCAGTGTTGCCAAAGCCGCACCTCTGCCGATCGTCTTCATGGTGTCCCTCCTGCCAGGATAGAGGCGGATTGAGTGCGAAGCGTTTCCGGCACTCACTTTTGCATGGATCAGCGCCGGTTGTCAATAGCATTTCATCGCGATCTGTTCTTGAGGCAACCGGCAGCGCCACTCAGCCCTGCCCCGGTCTTGCGGGCGGGCCTGGCGAAACGCCTGTATCCGTTCTGTGACCGGGATCATATTCCTTAGTTTTCATCAATTCTTATAATAGGTTCCTGATCTCGAGGCGTTCCCGTCCTCGATCCGGATCACCATCACCCACGATGGAGAGACACCGAACAGAGGCTTTTGATGGCTGATGACCACAATAATCGGAACAGCAGGATAACCTCGCAGGCCGCACTCGGCAAGGGGCACGCGAGCAGAGGCTCGGACCTTGTAGAGCGGCTCCTCAGCAAGAGGCTGGAGCGGTTCGATGAGGAGCGACGCAAGCAACAGACACGGATGGAGGAGACTGTTCAGGACTTCGCTCTGAGGCTTTTCGAGGAGGAGTCGAAAACGAGAGCGGAAGCAGCCGGAACCCCGGCAGCGCAAGAGCAGCAAGCGGTGATCGGGGAGCCGGCGAGGCCCTCCGAGGCCGAGACCATCATCGTCGCCCTCGACGCCGGCCTGGTGCGGCAGCTCAGGGCAGCAGCTGAGGAAAGCCAGACCTCGGTCTCCTCGCTCGTGCAGTCGGGCGTCGTGGACTGGCTGGAGGGCTACGAACGCACGAAGAGGAGAAGGCAGCAGCTCAGGGGCCTTCAGTAAATCACGATCCAAGGTCCGGGTACGCCTTGTCCCGCCCTGATTCCGCTATCTGGGGCTCCCTTCAGAGATCCAGAGACGCGCTGGCCCGCTCCTTTCTCCGCCTCTCCGTCACGCTTTCCCCGCCAATGCCCCAGCTGTCGCTGTCGATTTCATCTATGGTGACGACCGTTGTCTGGGGATTCTTCCCGAGGACCCTGACGAGAAGATCGGTGACGCCCCTGATAAGTTCAGCCTTCTGCTCGGCTGTCGCTCCGTCCTTGGTGATCCTGATATTCACATAGGGCATGGTTCCCTCCTCGTGCGGTATGGTGCGGGCTTCCGTCTGCTCTTCGAACGCCCCCCATTATACAAGGGAGGACGGTATGAGGCTGCCTCGGAAGACGACCTCCAGCGCCGGTCATCTTGTATAATAGCACCTGACACAATTAGAGGAGGCACTATGATACCACGCTACACCCGACCGGCGATGGGCAGGCTCTGGGAGCCTGAGAACAGGTTCCAGAAGTGGCTCGACGTCGAACTGGCCGTATGCGAGGCCTGGGCCGAGCTGGGTGAGATACCGGGGGAGGCACTGGAGGTCATCAGGGAAAAGGCCCGATTCGACGTGGCGAGGATCGATGAGATCGAGCGCACCGTGAAACACGATGTGATCGCCTTTCTCACTTCTGTGGCGGAATTCATCGGCCCCGAGTCGCGCTTCGTCCACAAAGCCCTTACCTCCTCTGACGTCGTCGACACCGCTCTGTCCCTCCTGATGCGGGAGGCGGCAGATCTTGTCATCGCCGATATTGAGGCGCTCATGGAGGTGCTCAAGGGCCACGCCTTCCGGTATCGCAATGCCGTCTGCATGGGCAGGAGCCACGGCGTTCATGCCGAGCCCACGACCTTCGGCCTCAAGTTTGCGCTCTGGTACGAGGACGCCAGAAGGAACCTTGCTAGAATGCGCCGGAGCCGGGAGGTGATCAACATTGGTAAGATCTCGGGTGCCGTGGGGACTTTTTCGAATATGCCGCCCGTGCTGGAGGAGATGGTCTGCCGCAGGCTTGGTCTCGCCCCTGAGCCCGTCGCCACCCAGGTGATCCAGAGGGACCGCCATGCCGAGTACATGACAGCCCTCGCTCTTGTGGCTGCGTCGGTAGAGAAGATTGCCGTCGAGCTGCGCCACCTCCAGCGTACCGAGGTGCTTGAGGCGGAAGAACCTTTCACGGCAGGGCAGAAGGGCTCCTCAGCCATGCCCCACAAGCGGAACCCTGTCGGCTCCGAGAACCTCTCGGGACTCGCCAGGGTCGTAAGGTCCAACGCTCTGGCCGCCCTTGAGGACATCGCTCTCTGGCATGAGCGGGACATCTCCCATTCCTCGGTCGAGAGGGTCATCATTCCTGACAGCACGATCCTCGTGGACTACATGCTTCACCGGCTGACGGGCATGCTCAGGGACCTCCATGTGTACCCCGGGCGGATGATGGCCAACATGGACAGAAGCCATGGCCTGTACAACTCGCAGCGGGTCATGCTCGCCCTCGTCGGAAAGGGGCTTTCCCGTGAAGAGGCCTACGCCCTCGTCCAGAGGAACGCCATGGAGAGTTGGAGACAGGATGTGGGATTCCTCGGCCTTCTGATCAAGGATTCCGACGTGCGGAAGCACCTCTCGGAGGAGGAGCTGCGGGAACTCTTTGAGCTGACCTACTATCTCAGGCACGTGGACTACATCTACGGAAGGGTCTTCGGTGAGGGCAAAGCTTAGCGGACCGACATCCGTGCCTCCAGGAACTTCACCATATTGAATACGACCGTGTTGTAGGGCGACGTAATGCTGTGGCGCTGCCCCAGTTCGATCACGGCTCCGTTGAGCGCATCGATCTCGGTCCTCTTGCCGGCCCTGATGTCCTGCAGGGTCGAGGCCTCGTGGTTGTAAGTTGAGGGGACCAGCCTGCCGTAAAAGACCGTCTGGTACTCACCCGGCGTGGACCAGTGCGTCCGGTATCCTCCCGACTCCATGACGGCGTAAATCTCGGAGATGATCCCGTTCATGATCAGCCTCGTCTGGTCCCAGTCGCCGAGCACGCCGTAGCTCACGCCGAAAAGGGCCCCCAGGGGGTTGAGGGCGCAGTTGTAGAGCATCTTTGCCCAGAGGTCCTTTGCCACGTCTTGAACGACTCCACAGGGAATGCCCCCCTTCCCGATCGCGTCGGACAGATCCTGAAGCACCGCCGGATCCAAGCCGAAGAGGCTTCCGAGGCGGATCGCGTCGGCATGGACTGTGATGTCCGTCCTGTTCTTCTCGGGCCTCCGGAAGCCTGTGATCACCCTGGCACTGTAGACCCCGCGCTTCGGGAAGCGGGAAGCGAAGATCTCGGCATTACCCCAGCCGTTCTGAAAGAGGACGAGCCGGCAGTTCCCTTCCGCCACCTGCGCTGCGATGCCTGGGTCTGCAGCGAGGTCCTCAGCCGCCTTGGCCGAGTCGAAAGACTTCGTAGAGATCAGCACGTAGTCGTAGCGTTGACCTGAGAACTCCTGCAGCGATGATGCACATCTGAATGACGCTGACGGGGAACGGTGCTCGCCGAAGATGCCGGTCCTGACGAGGCCGCCCTCGCGGAGCGCCCTGACCGTATCATCCCGGCCAAGGATATCGACAGACGAGCCCGAGGCGATCAGGCAACTGGAGATGGCGAGACCGACGGCGCCGCCGCCGAAGACTAAGACCTTCATGTTCCGTCAGGCCGACTCTGTTTTATCCCGTATGACGGATTCGATGGTGGAACGGAGTTTGTAGAAGTCGAGGGGCTTGACAAAGTAGCCCGCAGGGCTGGCAGCCTCTGCCCGTTGCATCGTCTCAGCATCGTCAAAGCCTGATATGAAGATGACCGGTATCCCGAGCCTCGATTGAATCTCTGTCGCCGCCTCGATGCCGTTCCGGGAGCCCCTGAGGCTAATATCCATCAGCACCACGTCGGGCCGCTCCTGGGCGGCTACCTCGACCGCCCCCTCCCCTGTCGAAACCTGCCTGCACATGTCGAAGCCCCACATATCGAGCAGGTGCCACAGGTCCAGCGAGGTGATGACCTCGTCTTCAGCGATGAGAATCCGACCACGTGCCATGATGCTCAGTCCTCCCTGTACCCCTGGGCGGGAAATCGTATGATGAACTCCGGCGCACCCTTGCTCCCGAGCCCGATCGTGCCCTGAAGTTGGTGCTCCACAAGCTGGGCCACAAGCCTCAGACCAAGGGCCTTGGTCCTTCTGAAGTCGAAGCCCTCAGGGAAACCGATGCCATTGTCGCTGACCCTCAGCTCAAACATGCCGTCCTGCGCGGTGGAAACGGTTACCATGATTTCTCCCGCCCTCCGGTCGGGGAAGGCATACTTGAGGCTGTTCGAAATGAGCTCGCTCACCACCAAACCGCAGGTGCTGACAATGTCCGGAGAGAGCGGGATGTCTGCAACATCGAGCCTCAGGACGATCCTGCCGGGATCTGCCTGGTAACCTGTAATCAGAGAATTGGCGAGGTCTTCCAGATAGTCCCTGAGACTTATCCTCGACATATCCCGCGAGTGGTACAACTTCTCATGGACGAGCGAAATAGAGCGAATCCTGTCCTGGGCCTCGCGCAGGATGTTCAGGGCCTGAGGGTCGGTCACCGAGTGTGACTGAAGGCTCAGAAGGCTTGCGACAACCTGAAGGTTGTTCTTCGTCCTGTGGTTGAGTTCCTGCAGGAGGGTCTCCTTCTCCCTGAGCGACGTCTTCAGCCGTTCGTGCACCCACTTGCGCTCGGTAATATCCCTCCCTACCTCGACAACCGAGACAGTCGTGCCCTCTTCGTCCTTCACGGGCATGGTCCTGAGCTCCCAGGTCCTTCCGTCCGGGGTTGTCACCTCCTGGTAGGCGGAGGCTCCGGTCACGAAGGTCTCCGCGACCGGGCAGTTCTCGCAGGGCTCGGATCGGCTGTGCCATAGATCGTAGCAGCGCTTCCCCACCATGTCGGAGACGGCACTCCCGATACTGCGGGCAGCTCCACGGTTCGCCCAGATGATGTGATGCCCGGGGGCCTGCAGTAGCAGATTGTCAGGAATAGCATCCAGTATGGCCTGGAATTCACTGGACAGTTTCCGGAAGGCTTCTTCGCTCGCCCGCAGTCGCTCTTCATAGAGCGCCTGTTCCTCAATGTGCCTGCGGAGTTCCCTGTTCGAGGCCTCAAGGCTGAAGGTTCGCTCTTTCATGTGCGTTTCAGGCTCATCCTTGATGTGCTCCATGGGCGTTTCTCTCCCATCGACAGTGCGCATGACCATAAGTTTTTTATTATTGCACAGCAGGCACCCAAAAATGCACTGGAACCCCCGGACTTCGGCAGCGCCCCCCCGCCATCAAAGAGGTCACAGAGGACAGGGAGCACAGTGCCCGAAGCCTCCACTTCGTGAGCGCCCTTTGTAGGACAAAGACTCACACGAAGAATCAGAGAGACGCCGAAATCCCTGGCATTGCGGTGGTGGCAGAATAAGACTGACAGGCGGCGGGGCCAAGGCTTGTTTTACCACTGAGAGAACGTATACCATTGAAGACCCGACCTTTTGTTCAGAGGTGGTCCCCGGAATTCGGACAGTCGTATACGGTGTAGAATACGACTACCGAGGAGGGATCATCGAGATGAGCATCACGAAGAGGAACCGCTATTCGACGGAGTTCAAGGCAAAGGTGGCGCGTGAGGCGCTGAAGGAAGGGGTGACGCTCGCGGAGATTGCTGCGCGGTTCGGTATTCATCCCAATCAGGTGAGCGACTGGAAGAAGCAAGCGGTCGAGGGACTCACGGATGTCTTCAAGGGCAAAGCAGCCCGTGATGAACTGGCGCATGAGGCTCAGGTGAAGGAACTGCATGCCAAGATTGGGCAGTTGACAGTGGAGCGGGATTTTTTGGCACGAGCCTTTGGTCGATGAGCCGCGCCCGAAGGAAGGAGATGGTGGAGCGAGACCACCCTGGGCTCAGCATCACCCAGCAGTGCAGGTTGCTGCAGGTCAGCCGGTCCTCGGTGTACTACGAGGCGAAGGGGGAGAGCCCCCTGAACCTGGAACTGATGCGTCTGATGGACGAGCAGTATCTGAAGACGCCGTACTATGGAGCCCGGCAGATGGCGCGTCATCTTCGGCGGCAGGGGTGCCGGGTGAACAGGAAGCGGGTACGGCGGTTGATGCAGCTGATGGGTCTCACGGCGATCTATCAGAGACGCAACACCAGCAAGCCGCACCCCGAGCATGAGGTTCATCCCTATCTTCTCAGAGGAGTGGAGATCAGCGAGCCGAGCCAGGTCTGGAGTGCTGACGTCTGCTACATCCCGATGAGGAAGGGTTTTCTGTACCTTGTGGCGGTCATGGACTGGTACAGCCGGAGGGTCTTGAGCTGGAGACTCAGCAACTCGCTTGACGCGGAGTTCTGTGTGGCCGCTCTGGAGGAAGCCTTGGGCAGGCATGGCACGCCTGAGATATTCAACACGGACCAAGGCAGTCAGTTTACGAGCCTTGAGTTCACGCAGGTTCTCAAGGATGCTCAGGTGAGGATCTCTATGGACGGCAAGGGTCGCTGGATGGACAACGTTATGATCGAGCGGCTGTGGCGATCACTGAAGTACGAGTGCGTATATCTGAATGCCTTTGAGACAGGCGTCGAGGCGAAGAAGGGCATTGAGGGATGGATCAGGCATTACAACGAGCAGCGTCCTCATTCTTCTTTGGACGGCAGGACGCCGTATGAGGCATACTGGAAACTGCCTCGTGCAGGCTACCCATCCCAACAAGCAGCGGCATGATGACCGGTGGCTTCCACCTTAAATCAGCCGTCAGACTGTCCAACCAACCGGGACCACCTCTTTCAACACCTGACTTTTCCCTGATGACGGCACAGTGCCCATAAGAGAAGGAGGCCGAGACATGGCACAGGGCATCTACATAGCAAGCGCCGAGCCCAAGACCTACAAGGGCATCGTGGTCCTGGGCATGATGGAGCTTCTCTGGAACCAGACCCAGCGGGTCGGCTTCTTCAAGCCCGTACTGCGCGACGAAGATGTCACCGATCCCACGATGCATTTGATCCAGAGCCGCTATCCGCTGGGCCTGCCCCGGGAGGCCCTGTACGGCTGCACTCTCGACGTGGCCCGCGATATGATCGCTATGAACCGCTACGACGAGCTGCTCAAGTACATCATGGAGAAATACAAGGAACTCGAGGAGCACTTCGATGTGATTGTCTGCGACGGAAGCGACTTCACCGGCGTGGCCGCCCCGCTCATCTTCGACTTCAACGCCGACGTGGCGAACAACCTCGGGTGCCTGGTCATGCCCGTGGTGAGAGGCCGGGGCCGGTCCCTCGACGCCATAGTCCAGGCGGTGGCCGCCATGCTCGAGGGCCTCGAGAAGAGGGGTTGCGACATACTTGCCCTCGTGGTGAACCGGATTGCGCCCGAACTTCTGCCCGCGGCCGCACAGCCCCTGCGGGCCACCGTTCCGGACAACATGCCCTTCTACCTCTTCCCTGACAATGAGATCCTCTGGAACCCCACGGTCGGGGAGATTGCAGAAGCCCTGGATGCCTGCTATCTCACGGGAGAGGAAGACAGCTCTAGCCGGGAGGTGGCCGACTATAAGGTGGCAGCAATGGGCCTTGCCAATTTTCTTGACTACGTCAGGGAGGGCAGCCTGATCATCACACCCGGTGACCGCTCGGACATCATCGTCGGGGCCCTGCTGGCCGATGCCTCGACTACCTATCCCCGGATCTCCGGGCTCGTGCTGACGGGCAACCTCAAACCCGCGCCTCAGATAACGCGCCTCATCGACGGGTTTTCGAGGGCCGCGGTGCCGATCCTCTGCGCGTCGACCGACACCTTCACCACTGCGATGAAGGTCGCGGCGACCGAGGGGAAACTCACACCGGAAAACGAACGCAAGATAGCCCTGGCCCTCGGCATTGCAGAGTCCGCGGTGAATGCAAAGGAAGTGACCGAGCGCCTGCGCGTCAAGCGCTCGACCAGGGTCACCCCCCTCATGTTCGAGTACGGCCTGATCCAGCGTGCCAAAGCCCGCCTGCAGCACATCGTGATGCCCGAGGGCAACGAGCCACGGATCCTCAAGGCCTGCGAACTGCTCCGCCTCAGGAAGGTGGTCGACATCACCCTCCTCGGCAATGCCGATGAGATCTATCAGAAGATCACCGAGCTCGGTCTTCGCCTCGACGACGTGATGATCATCGACCCTGCGCGTTCCGAGCTCCGTGAGGCCTTTGCAGAGCAATACTACAGCCTCAGGAGACATAAGGGCATCACGAGAGAGCAGGCCTACGACACCATGGGCGACATCAGCTACTTCGGCACCATGATGGTCCTGGACGAGGATGTGGAGGCCGACGGCATGGTCTCCGGCGCGGTGCATACGACCCAGCACACCATACGTCCCGCCCTCGAGGTCATCAGGACCAAACCCGGGTGCTCGATTGTCTCGAGCGTCTTTCTCATGTGCCTCGCCGACCGGGTCCTCGTCTTCGGGGACTGCGCCGTGAACACAAACCCCGATGCCCAACAGCTCGCGGACATCGCCATCAGCTCCGCCGAGACCGCTGCGATGTTCGGCATCGAGCCCCGGGTGGCAATGCTGTCATACTCAACGGGTGAGTCCGGAAAGGGGAAAGACGTCGACAAGGTCCGCGAGGCGACGGGGATCGCACAACGGCTCCGTCCGGACCTCATGATCGAAGGGCCCCTCCAGTACGATGCCGCCGTAGACGATACGGTGGCGAAGATCAAGATGCCGAATAGCCAGGTGGCCGGACACGCCACGGTCTTCATCTTCCCCGACCTGAACACCGGCAACAACACCTACAAGGCGGTTCAGCGGTCGGCCAACGCGGTGGCGATCGGACCCATCCTCCAGGGATTGAACATGCCGGTCAATGACCTCAGCCGGGGCTGCACCGTTACCGACATTGTCAACACCGTCGCCATCACGGCGATCCAGTCCCAGGCCGCCGCGAGGTGACCGTGAGAATTCTGGTGATCAACTCGGGGAGCTCCTCGATCAAGTACCAGCTCTTCGACATGGGGGACTCATCGGTCCTCACCTCGGGGCTTCTCGAGCGGATCGGCGAGGTTACGAGCCACCTCAAGTACCGGGGGAAGAAAGACGATGGCAGCTATGAGGAAGCTGACTGGGAAGGCCGGATCGCGGACCACCGCGAGGGCATGCGCCTGATCAGCGACATCACTGCCAGGCTCGGCGTCTTGCGCGACCTCTCGGAGCTCTCCGGCATCGGCCACCGCGTCGTCCACGGCGCCGAGACCTTTCATGAGCCCGTGATCATAGACGACACGGTCATCGACTGCGTCCGGGAGATGATCCCCCTCGCCCCGCTCCACAATCCCGCGAACCTCACCGGCATCGAAGTCACCCGGGCAATCTGCCCCGGTGTGCCCCAGGTCGCGGTCTTCGACACCGCCTTCCACCAGTCCATGCCGCCGGGCGCCTACAGGTACGCGCTTCCGAAGAACCTGTACGAGAAGCTGCGGGTCCGCCGGTACGGCTTTCACGGCACGTCCCACGCGTACGTCGCGAAGCAGGCCGCATCGCACCTCGGTCGCAACCTGGCAGAGGTCAACCTGATCACGCTCCACCTCGGCAACGGCGCGAGCGCCACGGCTGTCAAAGGGGGATTGAGCGTGGACACCTCCATGGGGATGACGCCCCTGGAGGGCCTGGTCATGGGGACGCGCTGCGGCGACATAGATCCCGCCATCCACTTCTACCTGTACCGGTCATCGAGGATGTCGTTCGAGCAGATCGAGTCGCTCCTGAACAAGGAGAGCGGGCTCAAAGGCATCTGCGGGGTCAACGACATGCGGGAGGTCGGCAGACTGGCCGATGGGGGCGATCAGGACGCCGATCTCGCCATCGAGATCTTCTGCCGCCGCATCAAGAAATACATCGGCGCCTACTACGCCGTTCTCGGAGCCCTCGACGCCGTCGTCTTCACCGGCGGCATCGGCGAGAACGCTGCCTTCATCAGGAACCGATCCTGCCAGGGCCTCGAGGCCCTCGGCATTGTCATCAGCGAGGTCCGGAACGAGAGCCCCTCACGACTCACGAGGGAGATCCAGGCCGAGGACTCGAAGATAAAGATCCTCGTGGTACCGACCAACGAGGAGCTCGAGATCGCCGTCCAGACCGCCCGGACCATCAGCGGCCCCCGGGCAGTAATCAAATAGTGTCTGTCCGGGATAGGATGCAGAATGTCACGAAATGAAGGGTGTGAGCCGGTTTCTGATGCCAATGCACTGGCTATTTGTAGGTGGCCGCAGACGAAGCGGAGGCCCCACAGGAGCAGTGAAACTCCCCGTGGCAAGACCACAAGGTATCACACGTGACACATGCGGCGCACCCCGGCCTTGACGGGGTGTCGGGGGAACCATCACCACCAAGGAGGATGCAGTGGATTCACTCAACGGTTTGAATGCAGTAACGCTCGTATTTGTTGCCCTCTGCCTGTTCGCCATCGCCTACCGGCTCTATGGCCTGTTCATTGCAAACAAGGTCCTCGGGCTCAGGGCAGACCGGCCGACACCGGCGACCACTTGCGCCGACGGCATAGACTACGTGAAGACCAACAGGTTCGTCGTTTACGGTCACCACTTTGCGGCCATTGCCGCTGCCGGGCCGCTCCTGGGCCCCGTGCTCGCGTCCCAGTTCGGGTTCCTCCCAGGCGCGCTCTGGATCATTGTCGGCTGCGTGCTCGCCGGCGCAGTCCACGACATGATCGTGCTCTTCGCCTCGATGCGGCACAAGGGACGGAGCCTCGCCAAGATTGCCGAGTATGAAGTCGGCAAGACTGTCGGCACCGTCGCCTCCTTCGCATTCCTCTTCATCTTGATCCTCACCCTCGCGGGCCTCTCGATCGCCTGCCTGAACGCCCTCTTCGAAAGTGTATGGGGAGTCTTCGTCGTCGCCTCCACAATCCCCATTGCAGTCCTGATGGGTATCTGGATGCACAAGATTCGCCCAGGCGACGTGAAGGGCGCCAGCGTCTTTGGCGTCATCCTGCTGGCACTGGCGGTCTATGCAGGGCCTTACGTGGAGCAAATGCCGGCGTTGGCGCAGTTCTTCAAACTCTCCAAGAAAGAGATCGCCCTTGCCATCCCCCTTTACGCCTTCACCGCCTCGGTCCTCCCTGTCTGGCTGCTCCTCGCCCCGAGAGACTATCTCTCCACATACCTCAAGATCTCGACCGTCGTACTGCTCGCGGCCGGGATCTTCTTTGTCCAGCCCCAGCTCAAGATGCCCGCCCTCACCCAGTTCATCGGGGGCGGCGGCCCGGTCATCCCGGGGAATGTCATACCCTACGTCTTCATCACCATCGCCTGCGGAGCCATCTCGGGGTTCCACGCCATCATCGGGACCGGCACAACACCGAAGATGGTCGGCAGCGAGCGCGACATTCTCTTCGTCGGCTACGGTGCGATGCTGACCGAGGGTTTTGTCGCGATCATGGCCCTCATCGCTGCCTGCGTCCTCATCCCCGCCGACTACTTCGCCATCAACTCGGCCCCTGCCGCCTTCGCGAAACTCGGGATGCCCACGGTTGAGCTCGACCGGCTCGCCGCAGAAGTCGGCGAGAAGATCCAGGGCAGGCCGGGCGGCGCCGTCTCTCTTGCCGTCGGCATGGCCTACATCTTCGACGGGATCCCGGGGATGAAGGGCCTCATGAAGTACTGGTACCACTTCGCGATCATGTTCGAGGCCGTCTTCATTCTCACCGCCGTGGACGCGGGCACGAGGGTCGGGCGGTTCCTGCTCCAGGAGATGTTCGGCAAGGTCGTCCCCAAGTTCAACGAGACGCGGTGGGTGCCGGGTATCATCATAACCGGCGGGCTCTTCACCCTCTCCTGGGGATACCTCGTCTATACAGGCGACATCGCCACCATCTGGCCCCTTTTCGGCATGAGCAACCAGCTCCTCGCTTCGAGCGCCCTCATCATATGCACCACCATGCTGATACGGATCGGCAAGGCCCGTTACCTTTGGGTCTCCGCGGTCCCCGGCATCTTCCTGGCCTTCATCACCATGTACGCTGGATATCTCAACATCATGAACGTCTTTCTGCCAAAGAAGCTCTACCTGCTGGCCTCCCTCGCCGCCATTGTCATGGTGATGATGGTCATCGTCTTCGCGGCGAGTTTCAAGCGCTGGGCTGAACTTCTGAGAATCAAAGAGCGGGTCAACGACATCTGGGGCGAGTCGGTGCTCATCCCCCTTCCCGACGAGGCGGTCTGTCCCCTGCCTGCTCAGCCGGGCGTGCCTCTTCAGACCAAGAGCGCCGAGGAGAAGTGGGGATAAGAAACGCGCCTGCCTTACTTTCCCTTGTCGTTCCATTCTGGCAGCAGGGCAGGATGCCTGAAAGCCTTTCCGAACGCGATTGGATCTTACCATATGTCGATTGCGGTGGAGTTCACTGCAGAAGTTGTTGA
>Ga0316622_100000146_pt1 | contig 34956 bp, 19 predicted proteins | sample OWC_Aug_OW2_C1_D_FD_207646 | JGI IMG/M metagenome (GOLD analysis project Ga0316622, IMG submission 207646) | Wetland soil microbial communities from Old Woman Creek delta, Ohio, United States - OWC_Aug_OW2_C1_D5_C | ecosystem: Environmental > Terrestrial > Soil > Wetlands | place: USA: Ohio... | reverse complement strand
CGAGCGGGGAGAACTCTTCGGCCTGGTCGGCCCCGACGGCGCGGGAAAGACGACCTTTCTGCGCACCCTGGCCGGCTTGCTCCGTCCGAGCGCCGGCCGCCTGTACATCGACGGCACCGACGTGGTCACCGATCCCGTCGGCGCGAAGCACAAGATCGGGTACATGTCGCAGCGCTTCAGCCTGGCGCAAACGCTGAGCGTGATCGAGAACCTTTTCTACGTTGCCGAAATCTGGCACGTCCAGCCGGGCGAACGCCGCAAGCGGGTGGCCCGACTGCTCGAGTTCAGCCGCCTCGCCGAGTTTCAGGACCGATTCACGGCCAATCTCTCGGGCGGGATGAAGCAGAAGCTCAGCCTGTGCGCGTGCCTTTTGCACCAGCCGCGCATCCTCTTACTCGACGAGCCGACGATCGGCGTCGATCCGATCTCGCGGCGCGAGTTCTGGCTGATTCTCTACGATCTCCTGCAGGAGGGCACGACCATCCTGTTGTCGACCCCGTACATGGACGAGGCCGAGCGCTGCGCGCGCGTGGGATTCCTCCTCGACGGCCGGCTGATCGCCTGCGGCAGCCCGGATCAGCTCAAGCAGGATCTCGGCACCGTCGTACTCGACCTGCGCTGCCCCAACCCCCGCGCGGCGCAGCAGCAACTGCGAGCGGTCCCAGGCCTCGCCCATCCCGTCCTCTTCGGCGAGCGCCTGCACCTGGCGTTCCGGCGTGCCGAGTTCGACGCCGACACCGCCCTGCGGCGGGTTCGCGGCGCCGGTATCGACGTCGAAAGCTGGCAGGTCCGCGAGCCGTCGCTCGAAGACGTGTTCCTCGCCTTCGCCCATCACGACCAACATTAGTCCCCTACGGAGAAGATTTTGACCATCGCGGAAAAGATCTTGGCGGGCGCACTCCCCGTCTGCCGAACTCTGTCCGGCTCTGTCGGGTTGAATGGGACGCCCGCATGACCGAGCTCGCTGTTGACGTACGCGGTCTCACGCGCCGCTTCGGTGAGTTCGTCGCGGTCGACCACATCGACCTGCGGGTCCGCCGGGGCATGATCTTTGGCTTTCTCGGTCCGAACGGCGCCGGCAAGTCGACGACCATCCGCATGCTGTGCGGCATCCTGAAGCCGAGCGGTGGCGAGGGCACCGTCGCCGGGTTCGACATCCGGCGGCAGACCGAGCTGCTCAAGACGCACATCGGGTACATGTCGCAGAAGTTCTCCCTGTACGAGGATCTGACGGTGCTCGAGAACCTCCAGTTCTTCGCCGGCATCTACAGCGTGCAGGGCGAACAGCGCACCAGCCGAATCGATTGGGCGCTGCAGATGGCCGGGTTGCGCGGCCGCGAGCAGTCGCGCACGAGCGAGCTCGCCGGTGGCTGGCGACAGCGGCTGGCGCTCGGGTGCGCCGTCCTGCACGAGCCGCCCATCCTCTTTCTCGACGAGCCGACATCGGGTGTGGACCCCGCGTCGCGCCGCAATTTCTGGGAGATGATCGCCGACTTCGCCCGGCGCGGCATGACGGTGTTCGTCACCACCCACTACATGGACGAGGCGGAGCACTGCGACGAGGTCGCCCTGATCTACAACGGCAGGGTCGTCGCCGCGGGGAGTCCGTCGGCGCTGAAGACGCGCTACATGCGCGAGGCGCTGCTCGAGGTGGAGTGCAGCGCGCTGATGCCGGCCTATGCGGAGCTGAAGCGCGAGCCACCCGTCGGCCGCGTGGCGCTCTTCGGCAAGCAGCTCCACGTCGTCGCCGCGGACGAGGCAGCGGCCACGGCCGCCATCCGCGGCCGCCTCGGCGCGCAGGGCATCACCGTCCACCGTATCGAGCGCATCGAGCCCTCGCTCGAGGACGCCTTCGTCGCGGTCATTGAAGCTTCGAATGTGTAGCATTACCCCCACCCTCACCCCCCCCGTTGCCGGAATTGGCAACGAGGGGGGATCACCGGGCAGATAGAGTGGCTCCCGTCGACCAATGACGCGGGAACAAGTCACGCACCACGCGCTGTCGCTCCGGCGCATTCGCGCCATCATGCGCCGCGAGTTCACCGACATCCTGCGCGACCGCCGCAGCCTGATGCTCACCCTGCTCTACCCGATCAGCATGCTGATCATGTACGGCTACGGCATCCGCTACGATGTCGACAACGTTCCACTCACGATTCTCGACCGCGACGAGACCCCCGAGAGCCGGCAGCTGGCCAACGAACTGATCCACTCGGGCTACTTTCGCCTCGTACGCTGGGCGCGCGACGACCGCGAAGTCGACCGCGACCTGCGCCGCGACCGCAGCCGCGCGGCGGTGATCATCCCCGAAGACTTCGCCGAATCGATCCACCGCGGCCAGCCGGCGGTCGTGCAGGCGCTGATCGACGGGTCCGATTCGAACAGTGCCACGATCGCGCAGGGGTACGTCCTCGCCATGGTCGCCCGCTACTCGGCCGCGCTCAGCGGTCCCGGCCTGGCGGCGCCGATCGAGGTCCGCAGCCGGGTCTGGTACAACCCCGAGCTCAAGAGCGTGAACTTCATCGTGCCAGGCGTCATCGCCGTGATCATGATGATCGTCGGCGCCATCCTGACCGCGCTGAGCATCGTCAAGGAAAAGGAACGCGGCACGATGGAGCAGATCCTCGTCTCGCCGATTCGTCCCACCGAGATGATCGTCGGCAAGCTCGTCCCTTACGTGCTTATCGCCCTGGTCGACCTGGCCATCATCATGACCGCCGGGTATCTCGTGTTCGGCGTCCCGATCAAGGGCAGCCTGCTGCAGCTCGCCGTTCTCGCCATCCTCTACCTCACCTGCTCGCTCGGTCTCGGCGTGTTCGTCTCCACCCTGGCCGACAACATGCAGACCGCGATGATCGCGGCGGTGTTCATCTCGTTGTTTCCGTCGATCCTGCTGTCGGGTTTCGTCTTCCCGCTCGAGAACATGCCCATCGCGCTCCGCCTCCTCTCGTACTTCTTTCCCGGCCGCTACTTCGTCACCGCGATTCGTGGCGTCTACCTCAAGGGTGTTGGGTTGAGCGTGCTGTGGCCGGAAGCGGTCCTCCTGGTGGTCTTTGCCGTCGGCATCGTCTCGCTCAGCGCCTCCCGCTTCCGCGACACACTCGAGTGACCCATGCATCCGTCGCTCTCCCGCATTGGGCACATGGTCCGCAAGGAGGTCATCCAGATCAGTCGCGACCGGCGCATGTTCGGCCTCATTCTGCTGATGCCCCTCATCGAGTTGCTGATCTTCGGCTACGTCGTCGCCACCGACATCGACAACATCGACATCGCCGTCTGCGATTACAGCCGTTCCGCCGAAAGCCGCGCCTACGTCGAGCAACTCGAAAGCAGCGGCTACTTTCGCGTCCGGGCGCCCTGCTCCCGCATATCGGATGTCAACCGGCTGCTCGATCGCGGCGAGGTTCGCATCGTCCTGACGATTCCCCCCGAGTTCTCCTCCCGGCTGAAGCGAAACGAGCCGGCGACGGTGATGGCCGCCATCGACGGGACCAACTCCAACACGGCGACGATCGCTTCGGCGTACCTCGAACAGGTGACCCTGACGCAGGCGGTGGACGTCCAGTTCGCCGGCGGCGACAGCCCGCCGCGTGTCGTGCCGCATCCCGTCGTCGCCGTCGAACCGCGCGTCTGGTTCAACCCCGAGCTGCGCAGCGTCAAGTTCATGGTGCCGGGGATCATCTGCGTGCTGCTGATGGAGTCGCTGGTCATCCTCACGGCGGTCGCCATCGTGCGGGAGAAAGAGCAAGGGACGATGGAGCAGCTCATCGTGACGCCCATCCGCCCCTTCGAGCTGATCCTGGGCAAAGCCATTCCCTTCGTCGGCCTCGGCTACATCAACATGATCATCGTCGTGCTCGCCGGCACGTTCTGGTTCAACGTGTCGATTCAAGGCAGCAGCGGTCTGCTGTTTGCGTTTTCCGGCCTCTTCATGCTCACCGCGCTGGGCCTCGGCTTGCTGGCGTCGACCGTCTCCAACACCCAACAGCAGGCCTCGATGACCGGGCAGTTCATCATTCTGCCCAACATGTTCTTCTCTGGCTTCATGTTCCCCATCGCCAGCATGCCGCCGGTGGTGCAGTGGCTCACCTACGCCGTTCCGCTGCGCTACTACATCACCATCGTCCGCGGGATCTTCCTCAAGGGCGTCGGGTGGGCCGAGCTGTGGGATGAAGCCGCCATCCTCCTCGTCTACGGCCTCGTCGTGCTCAGCGTCGCCAGCCTCGCCTTCCGCAAACGCGTCGCTTGAGCGGGTCCAACTCTCGACTCTGAACTCTCAACGGAAGCGCCAATGCCGCACGAAAACCCACCCGACAACGTCATCCGCGACATCCTGCGGCAACCGATGACCATCGCCGTCGTCGGCTGCTCACCCGATCCGGCGCGCGACAGCCACCGCATCGCCCGTCTGCTGATCGACAAGGGGCACCGCGTGATTCCCGTAAATCCGCAGGTGTCCGAGATCCTCGGGCAGGCGTGCTACGCGTCGCTGGCCGACATTCCAGAACGTGTCGACCTGGTGGACATCTTCCGGCGCTCGGACCAGGTGGAACCGATCGTCGACGACGCCATCGCCATCGGCGCGCGGGTGATCTGGATGCAGCTCGGCGTCATCAATGAAGCGGCCGCCGCCCGCGCCACCGCGGCGGGGCTGACGGTGGTGATGGACCGCTGCCCGGCCATCGAGTACCGGCGTCTCTTCTGACCGTCACCCTCGCGGAACATCGCGCCGGACGCACCCAGCCGCAGCTAGAACGACCAACAAGTTTGCCCCCTTGGCCAAGGGGGCAAACTTGTTGGTCCTTTCTGGCCACATCACCCTCTTTGAAAAAGGGGGTCGCCGCGCCAGCGGCGGGGGGATTTGAACCCGCTCGGCAGCGCGGTGCCCTTTACTTACTGGCATTGGGCTGAAGCCTGCGCCTACAAACCCCGGTTGCTCGGAGGGATGGCTGGACGAGGCGCGCGGACGTTGCGGGCTCTGCGTCTTCGACTGCACTGGTGCGTTTAACGTTCGGGTTCCGATCAGATAAGAGGACTGGCTTTGGAGGAAGTTTGTCGAATGCGTCGGATCCACCCGCTGCTCGTGCTGCTGCTCGTTCTACCGTCGGCTGCGTCGGCCGTGTCGCTGTCGATTCCCACGATCCCCGCCGCGGCAGGCGACACCGTCCCGGTGCAAGTCACGCTTGCCACCGCAGGCCTCAAGATCACGATCGTTCGGAACATGATCGAGTTCGACCAACTGACGCCGGTTCGCGAGATCGACGGCACTCCCGATTGCAGCGTGCAGATGCCAATCGAGGAGGGCCGGGTCGACTTTCGCTGTACGGTCCGCTGCCGGAACGACGCCGACTGCTCGCAGCGCTTTCCGGAGGACGATCCGCGACAGGAGACCTGTATCAGCCTGCAGGCGTTCATGGGCAGCACCGAAGCGTTCTCTGACGGGGTCCTGTACACATGCAACTTCATCGTCGATACGCAGGCGCCGACGAGAAGCTATCCCTTGCGAATCGTGGCACCGATCGTGAACAGTGACCCTGACACTCCAGCGGAAGGCATCGACGGGGCGATCGACGTGACCGGACCGACACCGACGATTACCGAGACCGGGACACCGACGGCCACCCCAACGCCGACTCCCGTGAGACCCACGAACACGCCAACGAAGACGCGGACACCGGGGCCGCTCGTCGAGGTACGCGTCGTCGCGGGAGGGCCGGTGCGGCCCGGAAGCGTCGCTGGTGTTGCGATCGAGCTCGAGGAGGAGATGAGCCGGGTCGCCGATCTCAGGTTCGACCTGACCCTCGACGGCGACGTGTTCGACCTGGCGACCGTCCCGCAGGGGTGCGGCCCCGACCCGCGGCTCACGAGCCAGAGCTTTCAGGTCACACCGCTCGTCGAAGTGGGAACGTTTCGTTTCGTGATCGCCGACACGCAGGCTCCCATTGAGCTCGTGGGCAACGGCCCGGTGGTGCGCTGCGGGCTGCAAACCCGGGAAGACGCTGCATCCGGCACCACGGAGCTGACCCTGCACCGCATCCTGGCCGCCGATGTCGACGGCGGGCTGCTTCTCAACGTCGTGGGAAGCAGCGGCGAACTGGTGATCGACCCCGAGGCGCCGCTGCCGACCCGAACCGGCACACCGACCGAGACGCCAACGGAAACAGCAACGCCCACGGTGACGGACACCCCAACGGAAACGCCGACGCCGACCCAGACCCCAACCATGACCCCGATTCCGTGCGCCGGTGACTGCAACGACGACCGCACCGTGGCCATCAATGAGCTGATCCAGGCAGTGAACATGGCACTCGGCACCGCTCCGCCGTCGGCCTGCCCGGCGATCGACGGCAGCGGCAACCAGGTCGTCACCGTCGACGAGCTCGTCGCGGGCGTGGACAGCGCACTCAACGGCTGTCCACCGTAGTGTCCTGTCTCAGAGAGCGGTAGATTCAGCGACACCCGGCCCCCTCCCTGACCCTCCCCCGTTGCCGGAAACGGCAACAGGGGAGGCGAGGCTGAAAAATCCGGGCCGCCCTACGACAACTTCAGGAACTCCACGGCGTTGTCGCGCAGCACGCGCTGCTTGGTCTCATCGCGGATCGGTAGCGCCCTGAACTGCTCGATGCACGCCGCGAGGCCGAGGCCGTTCGTGCCGAAAAGGACCTTGTCGCGGCCGCGGGAGCTGTCCATGAACTTCACCTGACGCTCGTCGAGGGCGTGCGGGTAGTACGCAGAGATGTCCCCGTACACGTTCGGGTGCCGCCACAGCATCGAGCACCACTCGTCGACCCACGGCCACCCGGTGTGCGAGAGGTTGATGCGCAGGTTGGGGAAGTCGATGGCGACGTCATCCGCGAGCATCGGTCGGCCCACATCCGACGGCAGCACCTCGGCCGAGTGCCCGACCTGCATGCCGACGGCGATGTCGAGCTCGTTGCACTTGCCGTAGAGCGGATAAAAACGCCGATCGTTCGGCGCCAGGCCGAACGACAACGGATGGAACCACACGTACCTGAATCCGTATTCGCGCACGCCGCGCTCGACGTCGCGCAGACTCTCCTCGATGCGAAAGGGATTGTACCCCGCCGCGCCGATGATGCGCCCCCCCGATTCCGCCACCAGCCGGCCCACGTCGTCGATGCTGAAATCGAGGATGAGCCGGTGGTGGTAGTGGTACGACCACATCTTCGTCGCGGTGATGACGATGTGCGAGTACCCCAGCCGGTCCATGTCGGCGACGAGCTCGGCCACGTTGGCATGGCCCATCAAAGCGCTCGCCACCGCCTTCTTGTCCGCCCCCGCTGCCTTCTCGGCCTCGTCCGCCGGCTTCCGCGCCCGCCGCATGCCCTTGAACGTCGTGCGCAGCATGATCTTGAACTCCTCGAACTGAAACGGGTTCTGCCCCAGATCGCGCTGCGCCTCGGGCGGATGGTTCATGATGTCGATGGCTTGGATCGTCGTCGTCACCTTGGGCTCCTCCCCTCTCCTACGGTGCGCCACTCCTCGGCAACCCCAGCGCGCGCTCCGCGATGATGTTGCGCATGACCTCGGAGGTGCCGCCGCCGATCGTGTAGGCGCGGGCGTCGAGGTACAGACCCTGCCAGCGACCCCGGGCGAGCGCCCGCTCGTTGCCCCGCCCCAGGATCGCAAACGGTCCTTCAATCTCCATCGCCACATCCATCATCCGTTGCCGCAGCTCCGACGCGAGCAGCTTGCCAACGGCCGATTCAGGTCCAGCAGGCGTTCCCCGCAGCTGCTGGGTCAGCACGCGATACCCGGTGTACTTGAGCGCCTCCGTTTCGATCATCAACTGCGCCAGGCGCTGTCGAACCACGGGATCACCCAACCGTCCCGCCGCGGCGGCGAGCGCACGCAGGCCCCGCAGGTGGCGTTCGAGCTCCACGATTCCGGCGAGCCCGGAGCGTTCAAACGAGAGCGTCGCCTTCGCAATCTCCCAGCCGCCGTTCTTCTGGCCGACGAGGTTCGCCTTCGGAATGCGAACGTCCTCCAGGAACAGCTCGCTGAAATGGCTCTTCCCGGTGATCTGCCGGATCGACTTCACCGTCACGCCGGCGGACTTCATGTCCATCAGCAGGTAGCTGATCCCCTGCTGCTTCGGCGCCTCCGCGTCGGTGCGCACCAGCAGAAAGCACCAATCGGCGATCGGGCCGAGGCTGGTCCACACTTTCTGGCCGTTGACCACGAATGCGTCGCCGTCGTCCACCGCCCGCGTCCGCAGCGCGGCAAGATCAGAGCCGGCGTTCGGCTCGGAGAAGCCCTGGCACCAGATCTCCTCCGCTGTGAGAATCCTGGGCAGAAAGCGCCGCTTCTGTTCCTCGCTGCCGTGCTGGATCAGCGCCGGCCCGAGGATACTGACGCCGACACTGTTCACGAGCGGCGGCGCACCGGCGCGGGTCAGCTCCTCGTTCAGAATGACCTGTTGGGTGATCGACGCGTCGTGACCACCGTAGGCCGTCGGCCAGGCGAGTCCGACGAAGCCCGCCTCGTACATCTTCCGCTGCCAGGCCTTCGCGTGGCGGAGCGCCTCGACCGGGCCGCGCGGGGCCCGCTTGGCCTCGGCGAGGTGCTCGTTCAACCACGCGGTCACGCGGGCGCGGAAGGCCTCGTCTTCGGGTGAATAGCTCAGATCCATGGACGAAGGGACCCGCCGCGCTTCGCGCACCGCACCTGTTGAGAGCTCTGCCCAAAAACCGTGAGCGATGAGAGACGGCAGCGACCCAACACCGTCATACCCGGTGCAGCCGCGGCCCTCGTGGCCGCTGTTCGCGACGAACGCAAGCGGGGACAAGCCCCGCGGCTACGCCGAGGCCGCGACGGCAGGCGCTTTGCGGTCGTCCGCTCGTCATGTCGCCACCGTTTTTCGACAGTAATCATGAACCTGCGGCTCACCCTGTACCATGAAAATCCTTCCACTCGTCACGCCCGCGGAAGCGGAGGTCCAGACCCCGCCCCACCTGGGTTCCCGCGTTCGCGGGAACGACGATGAGTAGGTGATTGACGACTCCATTTTCCGAGCAGTCTCTTCCGCGGGAATGACAAGTTGGAGATCTCTCGAATTTGCGGGCAAAGCCCTTGCCAAACTCGTTGCATCAGCTCCGCCGTACGCCGATGTTCGCCCAGCTGATGACCTTCTCGATGTCGAAGCGCAGCGCCACCCGGTTGGGGGTGAAGAGCGAGCGGAAGAACAGCTCCTGCGCGGTCGCGCTCGAGTAGTAGCGAATCGCGTGCTCGCGGCACACGCGCTCGACGATCGCCCGATCCTCGACGATCTCGGCGCGCGCCTTGATGCTGATGCCGCCTCCGAAGGGGACGTTGAGGCCCGTCGTCGAAATGCAGATCGACGTGCGCGGGTCGCGGAGAAACGCAGCGGCCTTCACCCGCCCCTTGACCGTCGTGCTCCACATCTCGCCATCGATCAGGCAGTAGACGTGTACGGTGACGATTGGGAAGCCGTCCTTGGCGAGGTGGGCGATGAACATCTCGCGCCCGGCCTGCAACACCTGATCGACCTGTTCCCGGGTGAGCTGACACTCCGGATGCTTGTTGGGATCACCGAACTGATCCACCAGCGCCGGGTCGATCCGGCGCAGTGCCCGCTCCTGAATGTAGGACTGGTCGTCGGCCATGACATCTCCTCGCTTTCGCGTTCGCCCCCTCCCCGCTCCCTCCCCCGCTGCCGATTCCGGCAGCGGGGGAGGGTGAGGGTGGGGGCCCGACTAGATCTCTCGTGCGACCTCGTACGCTTCGTGTATCGCCTCGATGGCTCGGCGGGGATCCTTGGCATCTCCAATGACGTACACCTCGGAGACCACGCCCTTCACTTTCTCCGCGAGGTCGTTGACCGGTTTCGCGCCCAGCGCCAAGACAACCGTGTCGACACCGCGAATGGACTCCTCACTGCCGTTTCGGCTGAACACGACCCCGTCGTCAAGGATTTCCCTGACCGTGGTCGAGGTCAGGATGCGGACACCGTGTCCCTTCAGCCTTTCCATCAGAAACTCCCTGCTCCACGGGACCATGCCCGTCGCCACGTCGTCGAGCATTTCGACGATGCTGATCCGCTTGGCGCCGCGTTCGCCGGCGAAGTCGGCGGTTTCGCAACCGACCTCGCCCGCACCGATGATGACGACCTTGTCGCCGATGGTCGCCTTGCCGCAGAGGACGTCGTTGGCCATGACCACGCCCGGCTTGTCCGTCCCAGGGATACCCGAGGGGATGATCGGGATGGCCCCGGTCGCCACGATCACGACATCGGGCCTGACCTCGCCGATCAACTCGGCGGTGACCTCCTGGCCCAGCTCCACCGTGACTCCCGCCTTCCTGACCTGGTTGTACAGGTACTGGACCAGCTTGACGAACTCCTGCTTCGTTGGAGGGATGAAGGCGAAGTTGAACTGGCCGCCAACCCGATCCGACTTCTCGTAGAGGGTGACGCGGTGGCCGCGCAGCGCAGCGACGCGCGCCGCTTCCAACCCGCCGGGGCCACCGCCGGCTACCAATACCTTCCTGGGTGTCTGCGTCGGGACCAGCACCATCTCCTTCTCTTCGCCGACGGTGCGGTTGAGGGTACAGCTCAGATGCCGGTGATCGACGAACATCCTGCCCAGACAGCCCTGGTTGCAGGCGATGCAGGGGATGATGTCCTCGAACTGCCCAGCGGCCGCCTTGTTCGGCAGGTCCGGGTCGGCGATGAGGGCGCGGCCCATGCACACGAGGTCCGCCTGCCTTTGGGCGATGACGTGCTCGGCAACAAACGGATCGTGTATGCGGTGGGCGACCATCACCGGAACGGAGACCAGCTTCTTGATCCGCGCCGCGTAGGGCGCGAGCAGAGCCGGGGGGGTTCCCGCCGGTGGGATGATCCAACGGAAGGTTCCGTAGTTGGCGCGGCTGATGCTGATCGCATCGAACCCCGCTTCGGCCAGGACGGGGCACATGATCTCCACCTCTTCGGTGGTGAGCCCTCCGTCCGTCAGCTCGGTGCAGGACAGCCGGATACCCACCGGGAAGTCATTACCGCTTTTCGCGCGAATCCGGGCGAGGATCTCCAGAGGAAACCTCAGCCGATTCATGATCGAGCCGCCGTACTCGTCGGTGCGCTTGTTGGAAAGGGGCGAGATGAAGTTGCAGATGAGATAGCCGTGCGCGCCGTGGAGCTCGACGCCGTCGAGACCCGCCTCCTGGGCTCGCCGGGCGGCCTCACCGAAGGACTCCACGATCGTCTCGATGTCGTCCCGCGTCATCTCCCTCGGCATCCGCTTCATCATCGGGCAGGGGATGGGCGACGCCGCGATCGGCTGGATCTTCCTCGCAACCGGCGGTAGCTGCCGCCCTTGATGCGCGAGCTGGGGCCAGACCTTAGCGCCGCCGGCATGCACTGCGTTCGCCAGCTCCCGCCAACGGGGAATGAGGCGGTCGTCATCGATGGCCAGCACACCAGGGGTCTTCGACGACGCGTGGACGGTGGCGATCTCGGTGATGATGAGCCCTGCCCCGCCCTGTGCTCGCGCGGCGTAGTAGCCGATCGCGGCATCGGACGGGCTGCCATCGCGCTGGCCGAGGCCGGTCCCCATGGCCGGCATGACGATCCGGTTGCGCAATTCCATGGTGCCGATGCGGATGGGGCTGAACAGATGTTGTAGCTTCGCCATTTCGGTGTCTCTCCACGTTAACCCGGTAGAGCCGCAACCAGAATGGCCACGAATGAAGAACAGGAAACCGGAAACCGAAGATTCGAAACTGTACAATTGACGCGTTTCCGGTCTCCGGTTTTCGGTTTCCGGTTTTCCGTCTTCTTGTTTCTGCCGTTCAAGATCTTCTCCGTAAGCACCTACAGCCGCCTTCCCACTTCCGCTCCATGCTGCGTCGCCTCCGCGAGGCGCCGCGGCGCGAAGGCGGAGCCGACGAGGTAGAGTTCCTTCACCTTCCCCTTGAGGGCCGTGCCAAGCTGGCTGTCGGGACGACTGCCGAGCGAGAGGACGACGGTGTCGACGCGCTCGATCCGGCGCTCCTCGCCGGTGTGCGCGTTGTACGCGACGACGGTGTCACCCTCGATCGCCCGGACACGCGTCGAGGGGCTGATCACGACGCCGTTCTTGAACAGCCAGTAGAAGACGATGCCCGTCGTGTAGCGCTCGATCCGACTGCCGATCATCAGCCACTTGTGCAGGATCTCCACCTGCTTGCCCTGGGTTGCGAGGAAATCGGCGACACTGGGGGTTTCCATGCCGTCGTCCTCGGAGACGATCACGACGCGCTCGCCGACCGTCGCGGTGCCGGTGAGCACGTCCCAGGCCTGCACGACGTTGGGCTGATCGACGCCCGGGACCTCCAACGGGCGCGGCACGGATCCGGTGGCAATGACCACCGCATCTGGCTCCAGGGCGAGCACGCTCTCGGCCGTGGCGGTGGCGTTGAGCCGGACCTCAACGCCAAGCTCGCGCATCTGGAACTCTTCGTAACGCGCGAAGTCGAGGAATCCCTCGCGCCGGGGCGCCCGCGCCGCGATGAGCAACTGCCCGCCAATCTCGGCATTCCGCTCCAGCACGATCACCTTGTGGCCGCGCATGGCGGCGACGCGCGCCGCCTCGAGCCCGCTCGGCCCGCCGCCGACGACGATCACCCGTTTCGCGGAGATTGCCCGCTCGATCGACGCCCACACCCGCTCGCGTCCGATCGCCGGGTTCACCGCGCAGGTCGGCGTCTTGCGCTCCTCGTGGATCATCTGCCCGATGCAGGTGTTGCAGCCGATGCACTTGCGGATCTGGTCGAGGTGCCCCTGGCGGGTCTTACGCGGAAATTCCGGATCCGCAATCGAGGCGCGGGTCATGCCGATCAGATCGGCCTGCCCTTCCGCGAGCAGACGCTCCGCCAGCACGGGATCGTTGACGCGGCCGGCGTAGATGACCGGCAGCTCGACGGCCTGGCGGATCTCCGCGGCGGCGTACGAGAACGCGGCCAGCGGATACTGCATCGGCGGCACGTAGCTCGGCATGCCCCAGGGCGAGCCGACGTCGACGCTCAGGAAGTCGAGCGGGACGGCAGCACAGATCACGCGGAGCATCTCCTTCATGTCCTCCACGGCGTAGCCGCCCTCCTTGTACTCGTCGGCGCACACGCGCAAGCCAACGTTCAGCGTTCGCGGGACGTGCTCCCGAACGCGCCGCACCGCCTCGATCACGAAACGCACCCGATTCTCCAGCGATCCGCCCCAGTGGTCGCTGCGCTGGTTGGTGAACGGAGACAGGAACCATTGCGGCAGGGTCTCGTGGGCGCAGTGGATCTCCACCGCGTCTGCCCCGGCGGCGTGGAACCGCTCCGCGGCCTTCCAGTACGTGTCGAGGACGAACTGGATCTCGTCCTCGTCGAGCGCATGGGGCACGTGGTCGTACAGCAACGCAATCGGCACCGAGGAGGGGCACATCAACGATTGCAGGTGAGTGAGCTGCATGACGCAGACCGCGCCGTGCTGGTGGATGGCGTCGGTGAACGACTTCACCCGCTCGACGAACTGGGCATGCTCGTAGACGGCAAAGCGCATTGCCGCGGCGCCGGCGACGACCTCGTCGCCTCTGCCGGGCGGCAGCGGGGTCGGGAGCAACCACGTCTGGTTGCCGATCCATCCGACGCCGCCGCGCGCCTTCTGCAGGTGATGCTCCGTGAAGGCACGGTCCGGCAATCCGTCGCTGCGTCCGGCGTTGATCGAGTAGGTCGTCTCGGCAATGCGGTTCGGCACGGTCATCGTGCCGATGGTGATCGGCGAGAAGAGGTAATCGAAGTCAGCCATTGTTCCCTCCGGAGCGGAGGAAGCCCCGCTGCTCGAGGAAGCGTACGATCTCGGCGGCGACCGCGCTCGGGGTTCCTTCGACGAACTCGCCGCTCTGCTTCCGCTGCACGCCGCCGCTGAGGAGGTGGCTCAGGCGGTCCATCGCCGAAACTCCCGCGGCAGGTCCGCTGGTGCGCTTCGGCCGCGGCCGCGGCGCTTCGAGCGCGACCAGCTCGCAGCCCGGCGTGTCGCCGACCTCGTCTTCGACCTCCTCGATCGGCATGCGCGCCGCGCGGCGGACGGCCCGCAACGCGAGATAGGGAATTTCTGTGCCCGCACCGTCGGTTGCCAGCACTGCCGGCAGCGGACAGCGGACGAGTTCCCGATCGCCACGCTCCAGGCGTCGTTCCACGGTGAGCCAGCGCTCTGGCTGTCGTGGCCCGGCGTTCTCCACGGTCACGGCGGCGACGCCGGTCACCAGTGGCCAGCCGAGCCCGGCCGCCACCACGGCCGGGAAGAGGCCCGAGGCGCCGTCGCCGCTCGCCGCGCCGCTCATGACGAGGTCGACGGGGCGCGCCGCGAGCGCGCGAACCACCACGCGCCCTGCGCCGACCGGATCGAGTCGGTCCGCGTGCCGCACGTGCAGGGCCCGATCCGCGCCGCGGGCGAGGCAGAAGCGCAAGGCCTCAGCCGCCTCCGCCGCGCCAGCACTCACCGCCGTCACCTCGCCGTTGACGCGCACGCGCAACGCCAGCGCCGACTCGAGCGCGGCGCAGTCCGCCAGCCCGAGGCGCGCGATCGGCCGCCGCGCCACCTGGCGGACGACACCGTCCACCACGCGTAGCGGCAGCGTCGTGTCGAGAACCTGCTTGACGCACACCACGATCCGCATCGTCACCGGCGCTCCTCAGAAACGGGTTCCCTCCTATGGAGCAATGCGGGAGAGGACATCCGGATCTCGCTCATCGTTCCCCCCTCGCCTCGAGCCGCTTCAGCAACTCGGGCATCAGCGTCTCGAGGTCGGCGAGTACCTTCAAATTGGCAAGCTTGAAGATCTCGGCGCCCTTGTCGCGGTTGATCGCCACGACGCACTCCGACGACTTCATCCCCAGCGTGTGCTGGCTGGCGCCGGAGATGCCGGCCGCGATGTACAATCGCGGCGCCACGATCCGTCCCGTCTGCCCGATCTGACGCGCAAACGGCAGCCAGCCGGCGTCGACCAGAGGGCGCGACGCCGCCAGCCCCGCGCCGAGCCGATCCGCGAGACGCTGGTACAGATCGAGGCGTTCCTGCCCGCCGATGCCGCGGCCGACGGCGACAATCCGGTCTGCCTCACTGATGTCGACGGTGCGCGGGTCGGCTTTGACGAACGCCACATGCTCGACGCGCGCCGGCACGCTGTCCAACGAAGGCAGCTGCTCCACCTTCGCCTGTCGCGCCCCCGGCCGACCCACACCGGCCGCCCCGGGCCGCAGACTCGCCAGGGCCGGCGTCGAGCTGAGACGCACGCGCGCATACAGCTTGCCCCCGTACACGATCCGCGCCGCTTCGATGTCACCGTCGGGAGAGAGGCGCACCCAGTTGCAGTCGTTCGCCAAGGCGAGATTTCGCGCCGCCGCCACGCGGCACGCGATGTCACGGCCGAGCGGCGTCGCCCCAAAAAGAACCAGCCGCGGCGTCTCCCGCGCGAGCGCCAGACCGAGCACGGCGGCGCAGCGTTCCGCCGAACGCGCCTGTGCGGCGCTACCGGCCGCGCACAGCAGCCGATCGGCGCCGTACTTCCCGAGGTGCGACACGACGTCGTCTCCAGCCGGTCCGCAGACGACCACCGTGACCGTGCCACCGATCCGATCAGCCTGCTCACGCGCGTCGCAGAGCGCCTCCGTGGTCACCTCCTTCAGCCGGTCGTCGTCCACCTCGGCGACGACCCAGATGTCGGTTTGGTTGGGCATGGGGGTCAGTTAACAGTTCAGAGTCGAGAGCTTAGAGTTCGGTTGCCGCGGTTAGGAGCAGGGAGACGTCGTAAGAACTGATTCGAATCTCCGAGAGTTGGAGCACTTCTTACAACGTTTCCGGCCAGCGGCCGTGGTGTTCACCACCCGCAGCACCCGGCCGTTGGGGGTCGGCACCCAGCGCGCCGCAGCGAGATCGTAGCTCCCGAGCGGCACGCTCATCCCGACCGGGAAGCCGAGGAAGTTCTCGACGTAGAAGGGCAGCGGCACCGAGCAGTGCACAGTCGCCCCCGGCGGAGCTTCAGCGCCACTGCGTCTGAGGGTTTCTATGCTCAAGTCGGCAATTCCGAGGTCGACAATGCGGCTCCAAGCCGCCAAACCGCGTCCTTGGAAGGCTCATCGTGTCGTCATTTCAAGTACTTGGCTTGGTGCTTTCACGCGCTCACCTCCTGGCCGGGCACATGTGCACCGGGAGCACTATCGCCCCCCCTTGTTCCGGAAGGCGAGAAGCGCCCCAAACGTACCATCGTCCCTCAGCTTCCCTGTGGCCAGCGAACGCCCTGCCGGGGCGCGCCTCTTTGTGCGCGCCAGGTGCACCCACCCAGAGTCGGAAGCGAATGTTCCGAACCGTTCGCTGCGTCCCCTTTAACTCTTCGCGGGGGGTATCAGGAGGAGAGCCAACGTCTGCTTCGCTGTGAGTCGTTCGCGGCGCTTCGGCATCTGGGTGACGTGTTCGACTCAAGCACCTGGAGCATGTGAATGAGAAAACAAGTAAGAGAATGAAGACAATGAGAATCGCGTCTGTCCTACCGCGATTTGTTAGACCAACGCCCCCGTTCATCTTGCCGTCATTCAGGTAGCGCACACAGCGCAGCTGACGCCTCATAGAGTGCTTCCAGGGCGCATTCCGCCCAGGACAACGTTATAGTCGCAGATGCTGTCCCAGACCCACCGGACCTCGACCTGGAACAGGGGTACTGAGATAACCGGAGATGGGATGTTAACTCGAACGACGTCCTCATCATTTCGCTGCGCACGCAGATCTTGACACGCGGCATCAATCTGCGGCAGCACAATCGGACGCCAAACGCGTGTATAGTACCTGTACGCCAGGAAGATCGAGAACCACGTGCTGGGCGCCTTGATCAGCGTGCCCAGCGTGACGGTCGATGCTCCCATACTGAGGAGAGTGGTCCGCCCGTCGACATCGAGTCGGTTGACCGGATCGCCGAGCGCGTAGCCGTACAGGTTGGTATCGTCGCCTCCGAATCCAATGGGATCTTTGGCGGTCCACCGCCCGGTCTCGGTATCGTAGTCCCGCGCCCCGAAGCGGACCAACCCACTGTCGGGATCGTACAAGCCGCCGGCGAACCCGAACGGCAGTCGCTGAAATCCTGGCGCAACGTTCTCGAATACGATATTCCCGAACTCATCGTAGTCAGTCCGCTGAACGACGACTCCGCTGCCGGCGTCGATCACCAGCCGCGGGCTGCCGAGGTGGTCGGCGATGATCCGATACGTGGTCGTGCCGCGGATAACATAGTCGGGCACGTTGGCCTTGGAGCCATAGACGAAGCGGCCGATCACGTTGCCGCTGCCATCGAGCTCGGCCACCGGAGTGAGCTGCCCGTCGTACAGCAGGCCCTGGACGAGCGTGCTGCTTACCTTCTTCCCGATCCGCCGGTCACGGGCGTCGATGACGTAGTCGATCGGGTCCGCGTTGGGGCGCGCCACGTGCGTCAGGCTGCCAAGGAGGTCGTAGGTGTAGGTGGTGGTGCCCGACGCATCGGTCTTGCTCAGGAGTTCCCCGTTCGCCGTATATGTCCACGACTGCGTCCCCAGGAGCGTCGATTGCGCCGAGACAAGACGGTCCTGGTTGTCGTAGGTCGCGTTCAGCAGGGTGCCGCTGGCTTGATTGAAGCCGCCGACTCGATTGCCGTTGGGATCATAGTCGTAATGCGCGGTGGCGCTGCCGTTCGTCGTCACGTCGGTGAGGCGGCCAGCCGGGTCGTAGGTGTAGGCATACGTGCCGGTGACGCCCTGGATGGTCTCCGTCTTAGCCGAGATACGCCCGAGGGCATCGCGCGCGTACGTGACGCTGAAGACCGGGCTGCCGCTCACGCTGGCGTTGTAGCTGGTGATCTCGCCGAAGCTGTTATAGCCGAGCGTGTCGGTGACGGCGTTGAGCGTGGTGCCCGTGAGGAGCCCCGTCTGCGGGCTGCGCGTCAGCGTCAGTGCGCCGGCACCCGTCAACAGATCGTCGGCGTCGTAGCCGAAGCTCACCGGGTTCGCGTCGTTGACGCTCTGCGCGATCGGGCGGAAGTTGTTGTCGTAGGTGCGGCTCACGCTGCCGCTGACGGCCCCCACCCAGGTCTCGCTCTTCAGCAAGCTTCCGTCGTATGCATATGTGAGCGTGCCGCCCGGGAAGGTCGCCAACTCCAAGTTCCCGGTGTCCTGGTCGTAGGTGAAGTTGCGCTGGCCCGTGGGCCACACTTCGGCGCTCAGGTTGCCGGTGACCGGATCGTAATCGAGGAAGAGGGTTTGCCCGTCTGGTCGATGGATGCGGCTGAGCTGCCCGCTGAGATTGTACTCGTAGAAGGTGCGCGGGTCGGCCAGTGGCGGGGTGACATTCGGTGGCGCGTAGATGAGCGGCAGGCTCGTCGGGGAGTACCCGAACTCGTGCGCCGGGCGGCCCGCTGGGGTGATCGCGGTCACGTTGCCCTTATTATCATAAGTCAGCCCGATCGTCCGCAGATCGGGGAGGGTCTGCGCGGTGACCCGGCCGGCGCCGTCGTACGCAAAGCTCACCGTGCGGTTAGCACTGTCGGTGACCGATGCCACGTTGCCGGCCGTGTCGTAGGCGATCGTGTTCGTACGGCTGCCCTGCGCCACGCCAGTCAGGCGGCCATTGCCGTCGTAGGCGAACGTCGTAGCCGTCAGGTTGCTGACCTGCTGCTGGATCGGGCGGCCGTCGCCATCGAGGACGGTCGTGGTCTGCCGCCCGGCTGGCGAGGTATCCGTGTACGTGCGGGTAGCAGCATTGTACGTGCGGGTGACGGTCCGGCCGTTCACGGTCACGGTCTCGGTGCGAGTGGTGAGGCTGAGCGGGTTGGTCGGGTCGCTGAGCGTGGCCGTGCGGGATTCGGTGACCGTGGCGGTCAGGTGATCAACCGGCGTGGTCACCGTGGCCGTCTGGTCCACCGGGGCCTGCATGCCGAAGCGCGGGTCGGGACTTTCTTTGAGCGTCTGTACCACCCCGGTTGCCTGGGTGCTCTGCTCGCTGCCGTCGATCTTGATCAGGCGCACCTGCTGGGTCCCGTCGGGCAGCAACGTCGTCCGCCGCTCGTCGCCCGTAGGCAGGAACTCGACCTGATACCCGGTCTCGACGCCTTCGCCGGTGGTGTGTGTGACCTGATAGCCGCTGCCGTTCGGGACCGGGACGTTCGTTCGCGTGAGCGTATCGCTGCCGCTTCCCGGCGGATACGTCGCCGCCGTGAGCCGGCCGGTCGCGTCGTAGGTAAAGCTGGTCGTGTTGGTGTTGGGATCGGTGATGGCGGTGAGGAGGCCCTGGTTGCCGAAGCTGAACTGCGTGGTCTCGTTATTCGGGTTGGTGATCGACTCGACGTAACCGTTCGCATCCAGCGTGAGGGTGGTGGTCTGGCCGTAGGGGCCGGTGAGGGTCACCTGGTTTTGGTTGCGGGTGATCTGCGTGGTGTTGCCGTCGGCATCGGTGACACTCGCCAGCCGGCCCTCGGGGTCGTAGCCGAACTCATACTTCACCACCGCGGTGAGCGCATCGATGGTACGCCGGTGCTTACCGCGGCTGGTGAAGACGTACACCTCGCGCCCGTCCCGGGAGGCGAGCACGATGTCGCCCAGGGCGGCGAAGCCGGGCAGCGGCGAGGTCACCTTGCGGATGCGGCCGTTGTTGGTGTCGCTCACGTAGAGGCTCCCGTCGGGGGCCACGGCGGCCCGGTAGGGGGAGTTGAGCTTGGCGGCCGGCGCCGGGCCGCGCTCGCCGGTGAAGCCGGCGCCGTTGCCCCGCTGGCTCACCACCGCCGTCATGATCCCCTCCGGGCTCACCCGGCGCACCCGCTGCGCACTCTGCGCGTCGACGATGAAAAGGCCCCCCTCGGCATCCAGCGCCAGTCCCGACGGGGCATTCACCGTCGCCTGGGTCGCCGACAGCCCGTCGCCCGTATCGTTGAAGGTGCCCGTTCCCGCCACCGTGTACACCCGCCCATCCGGGCTCACGCGGCGCACTCGCTGATAGCCGCCGGTCAGGTAGAGCGTGCCGTCCGCCGCCAGCGCGAGATCCACGCTCCCGTTGAAGAAGTTCGCCTGCGTGGCCGGGAGCCCATCGGTGACGATGTAGTACGTGGACCCCGGGCCACCACCCGCCATCCGGCGAATGAGGCCGTCAGGCCCCACCGCCAGCACCTGCGAGGTCGAGTCGGCGATGTAGAGCGTGCCGTCGCGCCCCACGGCGAGCCCCGAGGGCCGGTTGAGCTTGGCCACGGTGGCCGGTCCGCCAATCCCGCAGTTCGACGAACACTGCACCCCGGTGCCGGCCACGGTGGTGATGATCCCCGTCTGCAGATCAACCCGGCGCACCCGGTGCCCCTCGTATTCGCTGAGGTACAAACTCCCGTCGGGGCCCAAGGCCAGCGCCGAGGGACCGGCCAGGACGGCTTGCGTGGCGGGAATGCCGCTGGCGGTGGAGCTGCCGCCGCCGGCGACCGTGGTGAGGGTGCCGTTGGCGTTCAGCCGCAGCACGCGGCGCCGGGTGACGTTCAGGTCCGCCACGTACACCGCCCCGTCGGGCCCGACCGCCACCCCCTGCGGCTCGACCAGACTCACCTGGGTGCCCTTGGTGACCCCCTCCACGATCGGCCACACGCTCCCGCCCCCGATCACCGTCTGGATCACCGGCTCCACCTGCCCGCCGGTGCGCTGCGTGCCGTCGCCGCCGTTGAGCGTAGCGCGGATCGGGTCATAGGCCCGGTGCACATCCAGACTCCAGCCGCCGAGCCCCTCCTCTTTGGCATCCCAGCCGCCGATGAGACCGTCGAAGCGCACGCCGCTGGTGATCTCCGCCCGGGTGTTGCTGAACCCGCCGATGGCCACCCCGGAGGCCAGCGCAAAGGCCTTGGGGTCCTGCGCCGGCTGATTGTAGAGCCGCGGGTACACAAACCGCACCTCGACCGTCACCGACTGCCAGCCCTGCAGCACCCGGCCGTAGGCGTCCTGCCCGTCCCAGGTGAAGGTGGTGGTCTGGTTCGGCAGTGGCGGGAAGGTCTCGAGAACGTGCCGCCCGGCGACCTGGATGTCCAGCTCGATCCGCCGCAGCGAGGCGGGCACGGTGGCGGCGCTGAGCGGAATGGTCAGCGTGTTGCGCGTGGCGCGGTCGAGCTGGCGGTCGCTCTCGTAGTGAAGCGTGAACGGCGTGCCGGCGAGGTCGGCGGTCTGTCGGAGCGTCTGGGTCTGGAAGGCGAGGGCTCCGTTCGAGGAGAGATCCGGCGCATCGAGCTGCTCGCGCTCGTTGGTGCCGCTCGGGAGCCCGCCGTTGGGCGGGGTGGCGTCGTTGGGGGCGCCGCCGGGCCAGTTCGCATCCCAGCGCGAAAAGAACGTCAGCGCCAGGCGCCACAGGGTCTGCCCCGGGATGTAGCGCTGGGCCAGTGCCTGACGCTCACTGGTCGTCACCCCGAGGGTGGTGAGGATCGGCTCGTCGCTCGCATCGGCATCGCCGTCCCCGTCGGCATCCAGCGTGGCCACGCCTCCCGTGGTGCTCACCACCCGCAGGACCCGGCCGTTCTCGGCCGGCACCCAGCGCGCCGTGGCGAGATCGTAGCTCCCGAGCGGCACGCTCATCCCGACCGGGAAGCCGAGGAAGTTCTCGACATAGAACGGCAGGGGAGCCGAGAATTGGACCCGGCTCGCCCCGGCTGCCAGCGCCTCGTCGGCGCTCAGCTCCACGGCGTAGGTGTAAGCGCTGGTGGGTGGAAGCTCTCCCGGCATCGCCGCCGGGCCCTGCGCGCCTACCGTGTACTCCGTGGTGCGGACGTTCAAGCTCGTGAGCGGCTGGTTGCCGCCGGGGAGCACCATCTCCGCCGCCACCCCTTCGGGGAAGAGGAGCAGCGCCTGCCGGGTCTCGGCCCCCTGCCCCACGACGCTGCCCACCGCCGCCTGCAGCGGGGCGGCCGGCGCGAGTGACACGGTGGTCACCTGCGGGTCGGGTGGGGTCAGTACCACGTCGGGGAGAAAGGCGTAGTCCTGCCAGGGCACGGCGAGCGTGCGCTGCACCGGGAAGGTGCCGGGGCCCGCGTAGCGGATGGTCAGCACCCCACCGCCGTTCACGGCCAGATCGAAGGCGCCGTCGGCGCGGCTGAGCGTGTAGCCGTACTCGGGATGATCGACGACGGTGATCGTGACGCCGGAAAGCGGCACGCCGTCGCGGTCATGCACCTCGCCGCGCACCACCGCGCTGCGCTCGGCCACGATCGTGTTCGGCGCCACGCCCACCTGGACGGCGAGCGGACCGGTGTAGAGAAACGCGGTGCTGTCGACAACCGTGGTGGCCACCGTGCGATCGAGCGCCGGCGCGATCAGCTCGGGCGCGGGTGGCAGCACCGCGATGGTGGTCACAGCGCTCGCGTTGCCGGCGGCGTCGGTGAGCTGAATCGTCAGGGCATCGCGTTCGATGACACCAAGCACCGCGGCAAAGCTGCCGTCGGCGTTCGCCGTGACGGTCACCTGCTGGCCCGTGCGTGGGTTGGTGATCGTCACCTGACTCCCGCCTTCCACACTCCCCGCCAGGCCGGTCACGGTCACCTGACCGTTGGTGATCCCCCAGGCGAGGATCTGTCCGGCCACGGGCGGTGCCGGGGCGGTGGTGTCGAGGTGCACCTGAATCGCGTGCGTGGCGCTGCCGCCCGGGCCGGTGGCGGTGGCGGTGAGCACATTGACGCCTTCGACAAGACCGACAGTGCCGCTGAAGCTCGTGCCGCTGAGGGCGGCCGAGACGCCATTGACCGTCACCGTGTCAGCTTGCAGTGCCTGGCCGCTCACCGTGATCGGACTCGTGGTCACGGTCGTGCCGTCGGCGGGCGACTGGATGGTCACGCCAGGGGGCACGGGAGTCGGTGTCGGGGTCCTCGTCGGCGTTGGCGTCTCTGTCGGGGTGAAAGTCGCCGTGTCGGTCGGGGTCGACGTCCGCGTGTCCGTCGACGTCGCGGTCGCAGTCTCCGCGGGCGTCGGGGTGGGCGTCTCGGTGGCAGTGGCACTTGGTGTCGGCGTCGGCGTCTCACTGGGCGTCACGCTCGGGGTCTCGGTTGCGGACGGCGTCGGCGTCGCCGTGCCGGTCGGGGTCTGAGTGGGAGTGTGCGTTGGCGTCGCCGTGTCCGTCGCGGTTGGGATTCGCGTCGACGTGCTCGTCGGGGTGCACGTCGGCGTATCGGTTGCGGTCGGCGTGTCGCTCGGGGTGGCCGTGGGCGTATCGCTGGCGGTCGCTGTCGGCGTGAGTGTGGCCGGTGCCGTCGCGGTCACCGTGGGGGGCGGCAGCGGGGTGATCGTCGCCGTGGGTGTCGGTGACGCGGTGGGAGTGACGACGATCGGCGTCGCCGTCGCGGTGGCCGTCGCCGTCGGCCTGGCCACTGACAGCATCAGGCGCGGCGCCTCGTCCGGCGTTCCTTCGCGGGCGCCGTAGTCCGCGTGCCCGTTGCGCGCCTCGTCCTGCTTGCGCACCACCCAGCCGAAGTTGGCGGTGCCGGTCAGGAAGGCCTGGACATCGCCGGTCACGTCGAACTGGACCCAGCCGAGGAGTTGGTTGTCGTGCAGGACCGTGCTGGTCGCCGTCGCGGCGTGCATCCCGCCGTCCCACTGGGGCGCACAGTCGGGCTGGCCGTTGGTGATCACCGCATCGTCGGCGCAGTTCCAGGTGACGCGGTTCTCGGTCCAGGCGCCGGTGAGCAGGTAGGCGTCGACCGGGCGGCCGTCTTGGCTCCAGTTGTTCTGGTTGAAGACGATGAACAGCTCCAACGTGGCCGCGCTGAGCGTCCCGTCGCCCACCGCCGCGGCAATGGCGGCTTGGTCGAAGCGCACCAGCACGCGGGTCTTCCCGCTGGCGCCCACCTCCAGCGTCGGCAACGCCCCGCGATTGTCATTCGGCTGGCCGTTGGCCACCGTCGCGTCGGCCACCGGCGAGAGAATCACCGTCTCCGCCGCGGCGCGCGTGTGGCTGGCGACGCCGAGCGTGATGATCAGCGCCAGAGCCAGGCGGCTACCGAGGCCCGACACGACCATCGCCACCCCGGCCAGGACCTTCATGACCGCCCGACGTTCGGTGTTCATGTCGTCCCCTCCTCTGGCCCCTTGTGGCCCAACACTGATCGTCTCCGTTGCGGCTCGAGATGATGCCGCGAGCCCCTTGCCTGCTTGTGCATGCAAGGACGCCTCATTGACCGCTTCGCGATCGCAACAGCACCACAGCTTCGCCCGTGGTGGTGGTATCGCCGCGCTGGTTCACGGTCCAGATCTCGCACCGGACGGCGTGGCGTTTGCCGTCGATGGGCTCGTCGAGGACGTCCTTGCCGGTCACGCGTCCGTGGCACCACGTGGTGTCGCCGAGGAGGTTGAACGTCGGATAGCGCTGCGTGAGGCGATGGAGGAAGCCGTCGTCACCGATCCAGTTCATGAGCAGGTGCACGATCCAACTGGTGCGCTCGTAGCCGGCCTCGTAGGCGCCGGGCAGGCCGAGGATCTTCTGGGAACGCTCATTCGACCAGTGGATGGCGACGGGCGCTTCCGGGATTCCCTGCTCATTGATGAACGGGAGCCCCGGGTGTTTTTCGAAGAGCTCGAAGGCCAGCCGGTGGCCGACGAACCAGCCCCCAGGGCCGCCCCAGCTCTCGAAGGCGAACTTGCTGATCTGCGTGGTCGGACCCTTCACGACGAACGGCAGCTCGTCGCCGTCGTTGATGTCCTCCCACCAGAGGACCTCCTGGCCGCGGCGCCGCTCCTTCTTGTAGTCGGCCTTGATCCGCTCGATGTCCTCCGGCGTGTAGTGCGCCAGCTCGCGGTCCTTGTACTTTCCGGCGCGCTCGGCCGAGTGGCGTTCGAAGCGGTGCCAGGAGGTCTGGTAGTTCGCCACCGGCTCCTGACCCTGATTCCAGATCCGCGTCTCGTAGTCCTGCACCGCCGCCCGGCCACCGCCGAACTTGCTCGGAACCACCTCGACGCGGCGCAGGTAGGTGCTGGAGTCGAGCACGTCGTCCACCGGCATCGGCCGGTACCACTCGTACGCCGCCTCGCGCCAGATCGTGTGGCAGCCGGGCAGACCGTCGCTGGCACCGTTCGTCCGCTCCATGAACCCGACGATGCTCGGCGGCGCGATGATGCTGCCGAAACGGCTCGCCTGAGCATACTCAGGCTTGAGGTAGAGCGGGTTGTCGTCACCCGACCCGATGGCAAAGCGGCGGATGGTGTTACGGGTCAGCCGCAACGGCCCGCGCCGGTGCATGGCGCTGCCCTTGCGCTCGACGCCGATCCGCGCCCTGAGCTTCTCGACCGCATCGTCTGTGATCTTGCCGAACTCCATGAAACCTTCCGTGCCAGTGTCGGCCCCCTCCCTTGGCCCCTCCCCCGTTGCCAATTCTGGCAACGGGGGAGGGTGAGGGTGGGGGCAGTTCTTAGGTTACTACGTTGTTGCCAGTTTGCGCTGGATGTCCTGCAGCAGCGGCTCCTTCTTGACCTTCCCGGTCGGCGTCAGCGGGAGATCACCCACCACTTCCAGGCGTTCCGGGAACTTGTATTTCATCACCTTGCAATCGGTCAGATAGGCGCGGATCTCCTCGAGCGTCACGGTCTCGCCCGCGTGCGGGACCACATAAGCACAGACGCGCTCGCCGAGGCGATAGTCGGGCATGCCGATCACGGCGGCCTTCAGAATCTTCGGGTGCGCGTGCAGCAGGTCTTCGATCTCCTTGGGGAAGATTTTGGTGCCGCCGCGGTTGATCAGCTCCTTCTTGCGTCCGGCGAGGTGCAGATAGCCGCGCTCGTCGACGAAACCCAGATCGCCGGTGAAGAACCAGCCGTCGGCGTTGCGGGTCGCCTCGGTCAATTCCGGGTTCTTGTAGTAGCCGACGAAGAGCGTCGGCCCGCGAAAGGCGATCTCGCCGACGCTGCCGGCTGCCAGCTCGGTCTGATGATCGTCGGCGAAGATCTTCAGCTCCGCGCCGGGGACCGGCAGACCGACGGTGTCGCGGATGACCTCGGGCGGGTCCTTCGGCAACGTGCGCGTGTGGACGATGTTCTCGCCCATGCCGTAGGTGTTGCCGGTGCGGACGCGGAACTTCTCCTTGATCTCCGCCATCAGCTGTGGCGGGCACTGGGCGCCGCCGACGCCGACGCTGCGGACCGAGCCGAGATCGAACCTCGCGAAGTCAGGGTGATTGAGCAGGCTGACGAGGTGCGCGGGCGTGCCGGAGATCGACGTGACGCGTTCGCGCTCGATGATCCGCAGCGTCTCCTCGGCCTCGAAGCGTTCGACCAGCACCATGCGGATGCCGCGCAGGAACACCTGATACGTCGCCAGGTGACCGAAGGAATGCGACATTGGGCTGTTGGCGAGCATCACCTCCGCGGCCGAGCGGGTGTCGAACTTCGCCTGCAGGTCGGCGAACCGCTTCAGGACGCTGAGCAGCGTGTTGTGCGTGTGCAGGAAGCCCTTGGGGTCACCCTCCGTCCCCGAGGTGAAGTTGAGATAGAAGACGTCATCGGCCGACACCGGATGCGCCGCTTCGTACTCGGCCAAGCAATCGGCCGGCGAGCCCTCACCCCTTGCCTCTCCCATCCGGATTTCCTCTCCCGCATTACCGGCGGGAGAGGATGAAGGTGAGGGTTCCGACGTAACGCGAGCCCCTCGACCAGGCTCAGGCCTGCAGGACGATGAACCCTCACCCGCACCCTCTCCCGCAGGCAATGCGGGAGAGGGAAAGAAAGGGCGAGATGCGGCTGAGCTGCGAAGATCGCCGGTCTCCCGAGCTTCCCTCTCCCGCTGGGAGAGGGTCAGGGTGAGGGCTTCAGATGAAGACGTCCAGGCACACAGGTCGTCGTAAGAAACCCACCCATCGTGCGTGCCCCGCACCACGACGGCGAACTCGAGCGCTGGTAGCTCGTTGCGGATCTCGGCCAACGCACCCGCGTAGTCGAAACCGCGATAGGTCGCCGGCAAGATGACGGCGCGCGACTCGCAGAAGCGCAGCATCGACGCCATCTCGCGCTGGCGGTAGACCATGTGCACCGGCTGGATCACCGCACCGATGCGCGCCAGCGCCACCTGCAGCATGCACATCTCCGGCCAGTTGGGCAGCTGCACGGAGACGATATCGCCCTTGGTGATGCCGAGGCGCACCAGACCCGCCGCCAGCCGCTCCGCTTCATCGGCCCAGTCGGCGAAGGTGATGCGCCGCTCGCCGGCGACGAGCGCCACACGGTCCGGTGCGTTGCGTACAGTCTCGGAAAAGTAATCATAGAGGGTCCGGTCCAGCCACAGTCCCGCTTCGACGAATCGGCGCCGGTAGTCGGGCGGAAAGGTGGGAAAGGCCGCCATGCTCACCAGATCACCTTGCGCTCGGTGAGCTCACGGATCTCGGCGGCGCTCATGCCCAGCAGTTCGCCGAACACTTGGTCGTTGTGCTCGCCGACCTTGGGCGATGGCCGATCGACGCCGGCTGGAGTCGAGCGAAAATGCCATGGCGTGCGATACACGACTTCCGGGGCATCTTCGAAGCTGGCGACGGTCTGCCAGAGCCCGCGTTCGCGAAAATGCGGATGCGCGTTCATCTCGTCGAGCTCGAGCACCGGCGCCGCGATCACGCCGGCGGCTTGCAGATCGGCCGCGAGACGGTCGCGATCACAGCCGGCCGTCCACTCCGCCAGGCGCGCATCGATCTCCGCGCGCCGTGCGTACCGTCCCGCGCGCGTCGACAACTCCGGCTCGCGCGCCCACAGCGGCATGCCCATCAGGCTGACCAGCGCCTCCCATTCCCCGTCGCCGGCGACGGCGAGCGCCACCCAGCGATCCTTTCCCGCGGCGGGATAGATTCCATGCGGTGCCATCCACGGATGCTCGTTGGCCTGCGGCTCCGCGTCGCGGCCATCGAGCTGAAGCGCCGCCAGCGGCTCGGCCATGAGCGTCGTCGCGGCTTCGATCTGGGAGAGATCGATGAACTGCCCCTCTCCGGTCTGCTCGCGGTGCCACAGCGCCGCCAGGCAGGCGAACACGCCCTGAATCGCCGCGTTGGTGTCACCGAGGCCGAGCAACGGCAGGCCGGTCGACCCGTAGCCGGGATAGCCGATGGCCGACTCCAGGCCGGCGAAGCCCGTCGCGATCGTCGCGAAGCCGCGGAGGTGCTTCAGCGGCCCGTTCTGTCCGGCCATCGCCATCGACAGCGCGATGATATCGGGCTTCACCCGGCGCAGGCGCTCGTAGTCCAGACCGTTCCGCGCCATGACGCCGGCGGCAAAGTTGTCGAAGACGATGTCGGCGCGCGCCACCAGGCGCCACACCAGCTCGACGCCGCCCGGCTGCTTGGTGTTCACCGACACGCTCAGCTTGCCGCGGTTGGCGTTGTGGAAGAACCGCCGCGCGTGCGTCCAGTGCCGCATGAAGTCCAGCCGTTCGCGGCTCTCGATCTTGATGACCTCCATCCCCAGGTCGGCCAGGATCTGCCCCACCAGGGGACCCGCCCAGTTGAAGCCGAACTCGATGGCGCGGTAGCCACGGAGGGGGCGCTGCGGCGCCCCTGCGAGTTGAGAGTTGAGAGTCGAGAGTTGAGAGGAGGACCGATTCTCTCCCGACTCTCGACTCTCAACTCTCAACTCCCCCGTGTGCTCGCCGAGCTGCGGCGGAGGCCCCAGGCGCCACGGTGTCGCCGACATCGTGTAGCCGAGCCCGGGCAGTCGGACGCGCGTCTCGCCGACCTCCACTTCGGTCCAGAATCCTCGGGCCTGCAAGTGGGCGTCGTCGAGCAGATCGGCGACGGTATTGATCGGCCCGAGCACGAGACCTTCGCGCGCCGCCATCTCCGACAGCTCGCGCCGCGTGAACTGCGTCAGCCACGGAATGAAGTGCAGATCGACCTCGTCGGCGCGGCGCCAGCCGATTGCTACACCGTCCTGCAACACCGGATCTTCCTGGGCCCACTCGGGGTCACCCATGAGGCGGAGAAACCCGCTCCACTGCGCCCGGGTCTGCGTCGCCATGAAGACGTAGCCGTCTTTGCACGGATAGAACCCAGAGGGGTACATCGCCCCGTGGCGATCGAAGCCGCGGCGCTTCCACTTGCCGCCACTCCCGAGGATGAACAGGGACATCCCGCCAACGTAGAACGCGAGGACGTCCGCTTCGGCAATTTCCACCTGCTGGCCGCCGCGCCGCCGCCGCGCCAGCAGGGCCGCCAGCGCGGCCGCCGCGCCGTGAAATCCGGCCTGCAGCGCCGGGACGTTGAACGGGAACGACAGCGGCTGACGGTCTCGCTCACCGAGAATGATGCTGGCGCCACCTAGGGCGCAGACCGTCAACTCGCAAGCCCGGTGCTGGCTCAACGCGCCCGACTCGCCCAATTCGCTCAGCGTGACGATGACCAGTCGCGGATGGGATGCGCCAAGCGCCTGCAGATCGAGTTGCCACGCCGCGCGCTCCTCGGGCGAGAGGTTGGTCACCAGCACATCGGCGGAGGTCAGCAGCCCGCGCAGGACGTCGCAATCACCGGCACGGTCGGCGTCAAAGAGGACGCTCTGCTTCCCGGCGTTCAGGTAGGCAAACAATCCCGGCGCCGCGTCCCGCTGCGCAGTCGCCGAGGAAATCACCCTGCGGGTCGGATCCCCCGCCGGGGGTTCGAGCTTGATCACCTCCGCGCCAAGGTCCGCCAGCAGCCGCGCGCAAAAAGGCGCCGAAACGCCGGTGCCGCACTCCAGCACCCTGACGCCAGCCAACGCCGCGCGCGCCCTGTCGCTTGCTTCCATTTCCGTGAACCCCGACCGGGGTATGCGGAGCAATCGCGAGGCCACATCCAGCGCACCGGTGGATTGGGCTTCGGTAGGCGGCGCGCGAGTACATGCGGCCACCGTGAATGCGACGACGCATGAGCATCAATGCATCACCGCATCGTTCGTGTCCGCCGTTCTTCGGGCGACCCTGCCTTTCGTCAGCCACACGCGCGTGCCATACCTACTTCGACGGCCACGAAAAGAGGGAGCAATGGAATACACCACACTCGGGCGCACCGGCCTGAAGGTCAGCCGGTTGTGTCTGGGAACGATGAACTTCGGATGGGAAGCCAGCGAGGCGGACGCGCACGCCATCATGGATCACGCGCTGGACCTGGGAATCAATTTCTTCGACACCGCCAACGTCTACGGTGGCCAGCGGGGCGAAGGTATCACCGAGCAGATTGTCGGCCGCTGGCTGGCGCAGCGTCCCGAAAGCCGTGACCGCATCGTGCTGGCCACGAAGGTGTATGGAAGGATGGGCGACGGGCCCAACGATCGCGGGTTGTCCGCGTATCACATCAGACGCGCCTGCGAAGCCAGCCTGCGGCGGCTGCAGACGGATTGCATCGATCTGTACCAGATGCATCACATCGCGCGCGACACTCCGTGGGAGGAAATCTGGCAGGCGATGGAGCAGCTCGTGCGCGAGGGCAAGATCCTCTACGCCGGCAGCAGCAACTTCGGCGGCTGGCACCTCGCCACCGCCAATCAGCTCGCCGCGCAACGGCACTTCCTCGGGCTCGTCAGCGAGCAGAGCAAGTACAGCCTGGTGACCCGCAGCATCGAGCTGGAGGTCATCCCCGCGTGCCGTGCCTACGGCCTCGCGCTCCTTCCCTGGAGCCCGCTGGAGGGCGGGATTCTCGCCGGCGTGCTGCGCTCCACGGACGGCGCGCGGCGGCGCAGCCCGCGCGCCCAGGCACGGGTCGAGCAGCTGCGCGCGCCGCTGGAGCGGTACGAAACCGTCTGCCGCGAGCTCGGCGAGGAGCCGGCCAACGTCGCGCTCGCGTGGGTGCTGGCCAACCCCACCGTCGCCAGCCCGATCATCGGCCCGCGCACGTTGCCGCAGCTCACCGGCGCGATGCGCGCTCTGGAACTGCGGCTCGACGAAGCGACGCTGAAGCGGCTCGACGAGATCTGGCCGGGCCCTGGCGGTGAGGCCCCCGAGGCCTACGCCTGGTGAGCGCGGCGCCGAGAGTTGGACATCCAGCGCCTCTGTCAACCACGCTTCACGTGGTCGTTCGCCGCTTGCATCCACGGACCCCGAAGAGGTCACGTGCAAAGCGCGCGCCCCCTCAGCGCCCGGGCGGGCGGATGCCGTATTTCTTCAGCTTCCGCACCACCGACGACTGGTTGATGCCGAGGCGTCTGGCGATTTCGTAGGTCGACTGGCACTCGCGCGCGTGCTTCACCAAGAGGTCCCGCTCCATCTCTTGCAGGCGTGCCTTGATCGGCTTCGAGGGGGCGGTCGGACCGCTGGGCATCGCTTCCGCTCCGGCCTCAGGTGGCGGAGTGCGGTTCTCCCGGTTGAGCTCCGCCTCCACATACCGCAAGCCGATTTCCTTCTCCGGGCACGTGAGGACCAGGCGCGCCATCATGTTCTTCAACTCCCGGACGTTGCCGGGCAACGGGTGATCGACGAGATAGCGCAACGCTTCGGAGCTCAGCACCTTGTCGCTGCGAAACTCACGATTGAACTCGGACAGGAAGAAGTAGGCCAGCCCCTGCACGTCCTCCCGCCGCTCGCGCAGCGCTGGGATGAAGATGGGGACTCCCTCGAGCCGATACATCAGATCGGCCCGGAACAGGCCCCGTTTTGCCAGATCGCGCAGGTTTTGGTTGGTGGCGGCGATGACCCGCACGTCGAGACGCTGCGGCACCGTTGACCCGAGCCGCATCACCACCTTGTCGTCCAGCACCTTGAGCAGCTTTGCCTGCGCTCCCTTCGGCAGCTCGCTGATCTCGTCGAGGAAGATCGTGCCGCGGTCCGCCGCTTCGAAATAGCCCTTCTTGCCTGAGCGGGCGGAGCCGGTGAACGCGCCTGGCTCGTAGCCAAACAGTTCCGACTCGATGAGGCTCTCCGGAATGGCGGCACAGTTCACCTCGAGAAAGGGCCCGCTGGCGCGCCGGCTGAGGCGATGAATCAGGGTCGCCATCACCCCCTTGCCGACACCGGTCTCCCCTTCGAGCAACACGGTGAAGTCGAAATCGGCGATCTGTACGATCGTCGACACGATGTTCGCCATGATCGGGCTCTGGATCACGAACTCACCGAGGCCCGCGTCCTTGATCTTCTCGCGCAGATACGCGGTGCGATGCGCCTCGACCTCGGACAGTTTCGCTTCGCCGCGGTGCTGCTCGAGCTGGTACTTGAGGTAGTTGAGCTGGGTGATGTTACGGACGTTCAGAATGATGTTCAGCAGCTCGCCCTGCTCGTTGAAGTGCGGGCTCGCAGTCACGAGCATCATCTCGCCGCCACGGATGTTGACGAGGGTCGTGGCTGGATACTGGCCACCGAGCACCTGCAGGGCCGCCGACTGTTTCGGCATCCCCGGCGTCTGCCGCATCTCCTGCAGCGTGCGGCCGATCCAGTCCTCGCGCTTCAGGCCGGTGATGCGCTCGAACGCCGCGTTCATTTCGAGAAACGTTCCATCCGCCGCCAGCAGGCAGATGCCGTCGAACGACGCCTGCATGAGGGTATCGAGGAGGTTCTGCGTGCGCGTGAGCTCGTCGTTCAGGCGCCGCGCTTCGGCGGCCGGCAACGAGCCGACGACACTCTGCTCAGAACGCCCCACGCGTTTACTATTCAACTCGCTGGCGGAGGTTGTCAATCGTCGATGCGGCTGGGGCCCCCACCGTGCGACCCGTTCAGCGGCGCCCATACACCGCCGCGCGAAATCGCCCCCCCGCGTCAAGGGACTGTCGATAAACTCGCTTGCCGCTCGGGACCTGAATCTTCCCCCTTTGACAAAGGGGATTGAGGGGGATTTTTCCGAGTGATCTATTCCAAAATCCCTCCTCACCTCCCCCCTTCGACACAGCTCAGGACATGCTTTTTCAAAGGGAGGAACCTATCGCCGCGACGAAAATCGACAGTCCCTCAACCCGTGGGCAGGGAGAACGTGTCGAGGCGCTATGCGTGCGCCGGCGTGCCGTTGCCGCGCGCCCGGTGCGCGGGCGTCCGGCGCCGGCGGGTGCGCCTGGCCTTCTCCGCACCGGCAGCCCGAATGGGGATTGCCTGCGCGGCCTCGTACAGCTCACGGAACGACGTCCGCACCGCGGCGACGAAGTCGGCCAGGTCGGGCACGAGATCCCAATCGGCGTTCATGCCCCAGCACAGCTTGCCCGCATAGCTGAACAGCGCCACGCCCAGCCCCTGGTTCACGAACAGCGGCACCATCGGATATATCTCCAGCATCCGCGCGCCGAGGAAGTAGAGCGGGACCTGCGGCCCGGGCACATTGGTCACCACCAGATTGAACGGTCGCGCCCGGAACGCCAGGCGCACCGCCAGGGACAGCAACGTCGAACCCGTCCACTCGGTCACCTGCGCCAACAGCTCGGCGCCCAGCGCCTGCTGCGATTCCTTCAGGTTGCCGGTCAACTCGCGCACCCTGGCCAGTCGCTTGCGCGGATCGCGCTCGGCAATCGGCAGCTCGGTGATCCAGCCGGACACGCGGTTGCCGAGGGTGCCGCGCTCTTCGGCCGATCGCACGCTGACCGGGACCATGGCGCGGAAGTCGAGCGTGTCGACGTTGACTCGGCGGCCTTCGAGAAACCGCTGCACGGCGCCGGCCACCGTGGCCAGGACGACGTCGTTCACGGTGCCCCCAAGTCGGTTCTTGACCTCTTTCACCTCGTTGAGATCCAGCGCCAACCAGTCGAACCGGCGATGCGGGCCGATCGGCTTGTTCAGCGGGGTGTCGGATGCGGTGCTGAGGCCCGCCCCGAGCAGCTGCCGCAGCGCGGCCAACCGCACCTCGAGTTCCGAACGCGCCTCATCAACCTCCTCGAGCGCGTGGCGCACGCCGCGAATGAGATCCAGCGGCATCCGTGCCCGGCGAACCGCTTCGTCTCGCAGCAGCGTGAGCTGGCTCGGGATGGGACGGGGGATATACGGCGGCGGTTCCTCGATGGTGGAGTCGGGTGCCGGGTCCAGGAGGATCGAAAGAATGTCCACTCCGGAGACCCCATCGATCATGCAGTGGTGCGTCTTGCTCACCATGGCAAACCGCCCGTCGTTGAGCCCCTCCGCGACGTAGATCTCCCAGAGCGGCTTCCCGCGGTCGAGCTGCTGCGACTTGATCCGACCGGAGAGCCGCTTGAGCTGCTGCTCGTCTCCCGGACGCGGGAGGGCCGTGTGGCGGACGTGGTAGTCGATGTTGAAGCAGTTGTCGTCGACCCACACCGGATGGTTCTCGATGGGCACCCACGCGAGCCGCTGCCGGTAGCGCGGGATCCAGTGGAGCCGCGAGGCGATGTAGGCGCGGATACGCTCGATGTCGATACCGCCACCGGGCGTCGCCAGCGGACCGGGCTCGAGGACCACCGTTGCCGCCACGTGCATGAGGCTGCTCTGGTTCTCGAACGCCAAGAACGAGCTGTCCATCGCGGAAAGCCGATCGTACACAGGCTGGCTCATCAACAGATCCACCTCCTCCCCTATCTCTTAGCGTTCCGGTTCGGGACTTGTAAATCCCCGGATCCCGTCCCCTCTTGCGGAACCTCACATCGGTGTTCATCCTCCTGACGTGGACGCACACGTGGCGCGTGGTCGTGAACGACGGCAGCGGGGCACAACGGTCATCAGCAGAGACGATCGCCGCGCCCCGATAGAGCGGTTCGCCAATGCGTAAGTGGGTCGTCCTTGCGGCCGTGGCGGTGGCGGTGGGCGCGGCGGTGCTGCTGCTCATCGGCCGGTCGCGTCTCCAGAGCTATCTGGCGGCGAACCGCACCCGGCTCGTGAGCCGGATCGAGGAGACGCTCGGCCGCCGCATCAGCGTCGACGGCATCGAGGTGTCAATTGCCCGGGGGCTTGGAGTACGAGTCACCAACCTACGCATAGCCGATGATCCGCGATTCTCTTCCGATCCCTTCCTGACCGTGGAACATGTGGATGTGGGGGTCCGGTTCCTCCGCGCACTCGCCGGTCGTTTCGAGGTCAGCCGC
>Ga0316622_100000145_pt1 | contig 35004 bp, 30 predicted proteins | sample OWC_Aug_OW2_C1_D_FD_207646 | JGI IMG/M metagenome (GOLD analysis project Ga0316622, IMG submission 207646) | Wetland soil microbial communities from Old Woman Creek delta, Ohio, United States - OWC_Aug_OW2_C1_D5_C | ecosystem: Environmental > Terrestrial > Soil > Wetlands | place: USA: Ohio... | reverse complement strand
GGCCATCGCCTCGCGCAGGGTCGCCTCGTCGATGACTCCGCGGAAGACCAGGAACTGGCCCAGGAGCATCGCCGGACCGTCCGAGGAGCACGCGATCACGTGCCCGTCCCGGAAGAAGACCGCGGTCGTGATGCGGTTCTTTTCGATCTGGAGGCAGCCCGTGCGCCCGGACGAGCAGATCCAGTGCAGCAGATCCCCCAGCGGCATGGTGGACAGACGCCCGCGGATCCCCATCCTGAAGCTCCTTCGAAACGAACTTAGGCCTTAAGCGCCGGGAGTCAAGCGCCGGCCGGCCCCCGCCCGTGCAGGAAGTCCCCGATACGGCGGGCCCGCTCCATCTCCTCGGCGGCCAGGGGGCCCCGATCGAGGGCGGAGAGGGCGGCGTCCATCTGCGCGGCCGAGGCCGGACCGGCAAGGCAGAGGTCCACGGCGGGGTGGGAAAGGGCGAAGCGGTAGCACTCGCTCGCCGTCAGCGGCCTCTCTCCCGGGGGCATGCGCCTGGGATCGAGGAGCTGCCCCCAGCGCGTCGCCGTGTAGGCGATGGTCCCCTGCCGCCGCGTCTCGGCGAGGAAGGGGAAGATCTCCGTCTCCGCGCCGCGGTGCGCGGCGTTGTAGCGGAACATGAACACGTCCACCGGGAAGTCCGGCCTGCGCGCCAGGTCTCCGAACAGCGGGCGGTGGTGGCCGGACAGGGCGAGGAAGCGGACCCTGCCCGCGGCGACCAGAGCTTGCGCCGCATCGAGCACCCTCGGAGGCGGGACCCGATTGCGCAGGCCGAGGATCAGGAGGTCCGCGTGGTCGAGATCCAGGGACCTGAGCCCCTTCTCGACGAACGGGCGCATCAGGAACCCGGTCCGGTCGTAGGACTGAAGCGCGACGACGAGCCGCTCGCGCGCGGACCGCTTCAGGCTCCGGATCGCTTCCGCCATCCCGCGCTTGCGGATCGTTCCCCAGTACAGGAAGTTGACGCCGCGCTCGTGGAAGGCCCGCTCGATCGCGGCGGCGGGAACGCCGTAGCTGGAGCCGATCCCGAGCCGGGACACCCGAAGTCCCGTCCGTCCGAGGACCGTGGGCTCGCTGAAATCCGTCGCTCCATCTGAAAATGGGGACATTCTGCTTTTCCTCTCCGGACCCTTGGAGTATGCACCGGCGCTGCAGGCGGAAAAGCAGAATGTCCCCAGCTCAGTGCTGTGTGGAGAACGAGGTCAAGACGGCTTCGATGCGGCTGTGGACGTTCAGCTTCGAGAGGATGCTGCGCACGTGGTTGCGCACCGTGGCGGCGCTCAGGAAGAGCGCCTGCGCGATCTCCTCGGTGTGCCTGCCGCTCGCGAGCTGGGTCAAGATCTCGTGCTCCCGCGGGGAGAGGCTGTTCAGCCGATCGCCGTTTCCCCGCCGGCCCTCTTCCGGGCAATCTTGCACCGGCGGGTCGCTCGAGGGAGTGAGCACATGAAGGATCGCCAGGCGGCGGCCGCGCGGAGGCGAGACGGCGAAAGAAACCACGTCCAGCCTCAGGGCCCGTCCGGCCCCGATCTGGAGGAGCGCAGGATGCGAAGCCGGGAGGAGGCCCTTCCTTGCCTTCCTCTGCACCAGGCAATGGGGACTGCAGAGGGGCTTTCCTTCCGGAGACCGAAGCCCGGTGATCTCCCAGCAGCGCCGACCTTCGAGGTCGGCGCGCCCGCAATTCAGCAGCGCCGCCGCGGCCGAGTTGCACAACTCCACGCGTCCACGCTCGTCCGTGATGAATATCGGGTCGTGAACCCGTTCCAGAATCTCGACCGGTACGTACCGGCCCATCGTGTCCTCGACCGCCTGACGCCCAAGCGTTGACCCTGTTGCGAGGCTACCCCTGCGGGGTCTCAGAAGCAACGGGAATCCTCGCCGAAAATGGAGCGTCCTTGTCCGATTTCTATGAGGCACACCGAGCTTCTCATCTACGAGTTTCGTGAAAAGGTCGGCTGCCCCGAGGAACGTGGAAGAAGGATGATGGAGGAAGGGGCGGTCGCGTTATTCCTGCATCAGCAACATCGTGGTGGGGTTGAGCGCCACCCGGGCGGGGGAAACCTCCGGATTGTCGTGGTCCTTGAGCAGGTGCACGTGCACCGCCTTGCCGTCGTGGTATAGGCGGACCGCCACGTCCACGTCGTTCTCGAAGCGGGCCACGGGCTCGGGCACGCCGTGCTCGTTCACCTTGGACTCCCGGTGGGTGACGCTGCTGAGCCACAGCTCGGCCTGGAGATCCCGGGCGATCTTGCGCAGGGCGAGGAGCTCCTCCCGCTCCGTCGTCTCCAGTTCGAGCCCGTCGATCAGGATCGTCGTCGGCACGAAACCGGCGTGCTCGCGGAGCAGGTCCAGGTCGTCCACGAGCTTCTGGATGGAGAAGGTCTTGCCGAGATAGGAGTGGATGTTCCGGTTCCGCTGCATCTCGCGGTGCACGGCGGGCGCGTCCTCGAGCGCGGAGGTGCGCGCCAGATCGGCGAAGATCTCGTCGTAGTACTCCCGCACCTTGCGCATTGGCTGCCCGATCGCCACGTGCAGCACCGTGCGCCCGCGCAGGAGGTCGTCCAGCGCCACGCACACGAGGAACGGGGTCTTCCCGATCCCGTGGCGGCCGACCACGACGCCGATGTTCCCGCGGCCGAGCCCGCCGTGAATCGACTGCTCGAAGATCCGGAGGGGGCTGCGCTCGTTCAGCTCCTTGCGGTGCATGCTCGACTCCTCACTCCTCGTCCTTCGGTCCCGTCCCGTACTTCTTCACGAGCTCCTCGGCCACTTCCTGAGGGACGGGAGCGTAGTGCGAGAACTCCATGGTGTACTCGGCCTTCCCCTGGCTCGCCGAGCGCAGGTCCGTGGAGTAGCCGAACATCTCCGCCAGCGGCACGTCCGCGTCGACCCGGACGAACCCCTCGGACTCGGTCGTGCCCAGGATGATCCCCCGGCGCTGCATGATGGTGCGGATGAAGGAACCTTGGAACTCGGTGGGACCCTCCACGGAGACCTTCATGATCGGCTCGAGGATCCTCGGGTGTGCGCGGGCGTAGACCTCGCGGAACGCCCCGCGCGCGGCCGCCTGGAACGCGTTGTCCGACGAGTCCACCGAGTGGGCGGCGCCGTCGTCGACCACGACGCGCAGGTTCGTGACCGGGAAGCCGATCAGCCGGCCCTTCCCCACGACGGAGCGGAACCCCTTCTCCAGGGAGGGGATGAACTCGGAGGGGATCGCGCCGCCGAAGATCTTGTTCACGAACTCGAAGTCCCCCTCGGGGTAGGGCTCGACGTATCCGGCGACGCGTCCGTACTGACCCGCGCCTCCGGTCTGCTTCTTGTGCGTGTAGTTGAACTCGGCACGGCGGCTCAGCGCCTCGCGATACGCGACCTGGGGGGCGCCGGTCTCCACCTCCGCGTTGTATTCGCGCTTCATGCGCTCCACGTACACGTCCAGGTGCAGCTCGCCCATCCCCGAGATGATCGTCTCGCCCGACTCCTCGTCCACGCGGCTGTGGAACGTGGGGTCCTCCTTGACGAAGCGCGCCAGCGCCTTGGCCACGTTGGCCTGGGCCTTCTTGTCCTTGGGCTTGATCGTGAGATGGATGACCGGGGCCGGGACGTGCATGCTGGACAGGGCCAGCCGCCCCTTGCCCGAGGTAAAGGTGTCCCCGGAGGCGCAGTCGATGCCGAACAGGGCCACGATATCCCCGGCGGAGGTCTCCGAGATGTCCTCCATCTGGTCCGCGTGCATGCGCACCAGCCGCCCCACGCGCACGTCGCGGGAGGTGCGGGTGTTGACGATCGTGTCTCCCTTGCGCAGCTTCCCTTGATAGATGCGGATGTAGGTGAGCTGGCCGAAGCGGGTGTCGTCCAGCTTGAAGACGAGCGCCACCAGCGGCAGGTCGGGGTCGGCCCGGAGCACGACCTTCTCCTCGTCCCGGTCGAGGTCGAGCGCCACGTTCTCGACCTGCGTCGGGTCGGGAAGGTAGAGGGTCACCGCGTCGAGCAGGGGCTGGACCCCCTTGTTCTTGTAGGCCGACCCCACGAAGACCGGCGTCAGCGCCCGCTGCAGCGTCCCCTTGCGCACCGCGGCCCGGATCAGCTCGGGCGTCACGCGATCCTCGAGAGCCGCTTCCAGGAGCTCGTCGGAGAAGTGGGACGCGGCGTCGATCAACTCGTGCCGCTTCTGCTCGGCCAGCGCGCGCAGCGCCGCGGGGATCTCCTCCGTGCGGCGGGTCTCTCCGTTCGCCCCGTCGTAGTACTCCGCGGTCATGCTGACCAGATCGACGATCCCCTCGTGCTGCGCCTCGAGCCCGATCGGGATCTGCATGAGCACCGCGTTGTGCTTGAGCTTCTCCCGCAGGTCCGTGAGCACCCGGTCGGGATTCGCGCCCGAGCGGTCCGCCTTGTTGATGAAGGCGAGACGCGGGACGTTGTAGCGGCGCATCTGGCGATCCACGGTCATCGACTGGGACTGCACACCGGCGACGGCGCACAGCACGAGAACCGCCCCGTCCAGGACGCGCAGGGAGCGCTCGACCTCGATCGTGAAGTCGACGTGGCCGGGGGTATCGATGATGTTGATCACGTGGCCGTTCCACTCGCACTGGGTCGCCGCCGACGTGATCGTGATCCCGCGCTCGCGCTCCAGCTCCATGTGGTCCATGGTCGCGCCCACGCCGTCCTTCCCCTTCACGTCGTGCATCACGCGGATGCGCTGCGTATAGAAGAGGATGCGCTCGGTCAGGGTGGTCTTCCCCGAGTCGATGTGGGCGCTGATGCCGATGTTGCGTAGGCGTGCGATGTCGTGCAACACGATTCTCCCCTGCCACGTGGAACGGCCGACAATGTAGCAGAGGCGTCAAGGACGGGCGGCGCAGGAGCCCGCCGCGGCCTCGTCCCCGGTCAGGATCCGACCGTGGCGGGAGCGTCCATGAGGCTCGCGGACGCCGCCGCGCCCGCGTCATCTCCCGGCGTGCCGGCGGAGGCCGCGCGCAGGGGCAGCGTGAAGTGGAAGCTGGTGCCCTGCCCGACCTCCGAGGTGACCCAGATCGCCCCCCCGTGACGCTCCACGATCTTCTTGCAGATGGCCAGGCCGATCCCCGTCCCCGCATCGCCCTCGCGCGGATGGAGCCGCTGGAACACGCGGAAGATCCGCTCGAAGTGGACCGGCTCGATCCCGATCCCGTTGTCCTCCACGTGAAACACGTGCTCGCCGCCCGAGGTCTCGGCGACGATCCGGATCCTGGGGGGTGCCGTGCCCCGGAAGCGGATCGCGTTGGCGATGAGGTTCTGGAAGAGCTGGGCGAGCTGGGTGGGGTCGGCCGTCACCCGCGGGAGCGGTCCGACGGCGATCTGCGCGCCGCTCTCGTCGATGGCCAGCTTCAGGTTCTGCAGGACGTGCCTCAGGACCTCGGCGCACTCCACCGGCACGAAGGTCCTCTCCCCCGCGTCGACGCGCGCATAGGCGAGAAGGTCCCGGATCAGGTGCTTCATGCGCTCGGCGCCGTCGACGGCGAAGGCGATGAACTCGTCCGCGTCGCGGTCCAGCCGCTTTCCGTAGCGCTTCTGCAGGAGCTGCACGTAGCAGGCCACCATCCGCAGCGGCTCCTGCAGGTCGTGGGACGCGACGTACGCGAACTCCTGGAGCTCGGCATTGGAGCGGGCCAGCTGCGCGGCGTAGTTCTCGAGGCGTGCCTCGGCCCGCCGCCGCTCCCGGACCTGCTCGGTCAGCAGGGCGTTGGCGAGGGAAAGCTCGGACGTGCGCTCCTCGACCCTCTGCTCGAGCTCGGCGTGAACCCGGGCCAGCGCCTCCTCCGCCCGACGCCGGCGCGCCAGGTCGCGCCGGTACAGCGCAGAGAGCACGGCCGAGAAGAGCGCCACGATGCACGAGACCCACACCAGGAGGGTAAGCTGCCGCGACTCGCCCGCCTGATCCATGGACATCGTGGCGATGCGGGCGCGCAGCGAGGAGACCGCGGCCTTGATCGTGTCCGCCGCCGCGTTGATCTCCTTGTGGTAGCGCACCTCCAGAGGCGTCACGTCGGACGACGACGCGCGCGCGGAGAGAACCCCCTGGCGAAGCTCGCCCAGGCGCTGCACCCTGGAATCCACGTCCGCCAGCGCCCAGCCCACGTCCGAGAAGCCGGGATTCGCCTGACGCACGCGTTCCGCGCGGCGCTGCTCGTGGAGGATGACGTCTCTCCAGACCTCCTCCTCGGAGCGGTCGCCGCTGAGGAGTTCCTGCGGGGTGATCCCCTTCTCGAACTCCTCGAGCGCCTGCTCGAGCCCGTTGAGCTCGGCCATCAGCACCACGAGCGAGTTGATCTCGGCGCGATCGCGGTCCGCGGACAAGATGAGGGAGACGCCTCGCGCGGTGAAGCCCAGCGCCGCCGCCATCACGAGCCAGATCCAGATCCTGGAGGCGAGAGCATGCATCGCCCGCGACGTGGATCGGGAGAAATCCAAGCTCATGCCGCTCCCTTCGCCATTACGTTTCTGAAACATAGTGCCCGGCCCGGCCCGCGTCCACGAGGACCGGGCAGGCCCGGCGGGGATAGAATGGAGGCCTGCGCGGGAGGAAAGTGCCATGGACGCGGGAACCCAGGCGACGGTCAGAGTCCAGCTCCAGGAGAGGCGGAAGCGGCTTGAGCAGGCGATCTCCAACGTCGGAGAGGCCCCGGACCTGGTCCGGCTCCTGCGCGAGGTGGATTCGGCCCTCAAGAGGATGAACCACGGGGCCTACGGGACGTGCGAGGTCTGCCGGGAGAAGGTCGACGACGACTTCCTCCTCGCCAACCCCCTGGTGACGTACTGCCTGTGCGAGCTCTCCCCCCAGCAGCAGGCGCTGCTCCAGAACGACCTGGAATTGGCGTCCCGCATCCAGTGGGCGCTCCTCCCGCGCCAGGATCTCGCTGCGGCCGGATGGCAGACCCACTTCCGCTACGAGCCCGCCGGCGCAGTGAGCGGCGATTACTGCGACCTGGTCGCGCGCGATGCGGCAGGCGACCTGCACTTCCTGGTGGGCGACGTTTCGGGCAAGGGCGTCGCGGCCTCATTCCTGATGGCGCATCTGAACGCGACGTTTCGCAGCCTGATCGAAGCCCGGCTCGCGGTGGCGGAGCAGGTGGAAAAGGCGAACCGCCTCCTCATCGAGAACAAGATCTCGAGCCATTACGCGACCATGGTGTGCGGCCGGGCCGGGCGCAGCGGCGACGTCGAGCTGTGCAATGCCGGGCACCCGCCGCCGCTCCTCGTGCGCCGCGGGGAGGTGGAGCCGGTGAGTGCCTCGGGCCTTCCCATCGGCCTGTTCGGCGGCGGCTCCTACACCACGAGCCGCTTCGCGATGGCGCCCGGCGACACCTTGTTCCTCTACACCGACGGAGTGAGCGAGGCCCACGATCCTTCCGGGGCGGAGTACGGCCGGTCACGGCTCCAGCAGCTGCTTCGAGGAAGCGGCCATCTGCCGCCCGGCCAGCTGGCGCGGGCCTGTCTCGAGGACGTCGCCGCGTTTCGCGGCGCGGCCTCCCGCTCCGACGACGTGACCATCCTCGTCCTGCACAGGACCGGGTAGGAGTTCTCCATGATCCTCGGCCAGATCGTGCTCCTCGTGTTCGCCACGCTCATGTTCGCGGGCGGGGTCATGGGGTTCCGGAGCGCCGGATCCAAGGCCTCGCTGTACTCGGGTGCCGGGAGCGCCGTGCTGCTGTTTCTGGCCTGGGCGCTGTCCCTTTCCTCGCCGGTGGCGGGGCTGTGGCTGGGGGCGATCGTGGCACTCCTGCTCTGCCTCACTTTCGCGCTGCGCCTGGCCCGGACGGGGAAAGTGATGCCGGCGGGGATGCTCCTGGCGCTGAGCGTGCTCGCGCTCATCCTCCTGACCCACGCGGCGCTGGGTGCCCAGGGGAAGCTCTAGCCTCGGGGGCCGCGCCGCTGGCGGCGGCGCCGGGTTTTTTGTGGTATATGAATGGGGTACCCAAGGCAAGGAGAGGAGTGGCCATGAAATCAGCGACCCTGACCCTTCTCGCGATCCCGCTCGCCGGCTGGCTCGCGCTGTCCACGAGCTTCGCCACCGAGGTGGACGCCAAGGCCGGGACCGAGACCGGAAAGACGACCGTCCAGACCGACCAGAAGAAGGGCAAGAGCAAGAAGGCGGCGGAGGAGAGAATCCCGCTGTGCGGTCCAGGGTCGATGGCGGTCGAAGGGGGTCCGACGGCCGGCGGCCACTGGGAGAAGGCGCAGTCGGCAGGCAAGGCCGCGTGCCAGCAGCCCGCCGCCAAGGCCGCGGACCAGGCCGGGTCCGCTCCGGTGAACACCCTCGAGGACATCTACGTCGCGGCGTCCGCGTCCGAGGTTCTGGCTCCGGTCCCGCCTCCAGCTCCCGCCCCGCCGGCGCACTCCGACAAGCCTCGCTGATCCCGCCCCGCACGTTGGGGAAAACCGCATAGATCTCGCGGCTTCGCTCCGCGCCGGGCGGTCTTGCGCGGCCGGCGAGGATGGGCGACAGTAGGGCGCTCCGCACTGGCAGGAGAGAGGTGGACCATGAACGAGCGCACCCGCACGATCCTTTCCTGGTACGACAGCGAGAATCCCGGTGTCCGGACGAACCTGGCCCGCATGCTCAGCCACGGAACCCTGGCCGGAACCGGAAAGATGGTGATCCTCCCCGTGGACCAGGGGTTCGAGCACGGTCCCGCACGGTCGTTTGCGATGAATCCGCCCGCCTACGACCCCGACTACCACTTCGAGCTCGCGATCGAATCGGGTTGCAGCGCCTATGCCGCCCCCCTTGGGTTCCTGCGGGCCGGCGCTGCCAAGTTCGCCGGGGAGATCCCCCTGATCCTCAAGCTCAACAGCCACGAGTCCCTGCTCGCCGATCGGGATCCGGTGTCGGTGCAGACCGCGAGCGTCGGTGACGCGCTGCGTCTGGGGTGCGTCGCGATCGGGTACACGATCTACCCGGGCTCGGCCCAGGCGGGACACATGTACGAGCAGCTGCGCGCGCTCACCGAGCTGGCCAAGGCCTCGGGGCTCGCGGTCGTCGTCTGGTCGTATCCGCGCGGCTCTTCGCTCTCGAAGGAAGGGGAGACCGCGCTGGACGTGGCCGCCTACGCGGCGCAGATCGCCGCCCAGCTGGGCGCAGACGTGATCAAGGTGAAGCTCCCCAGCGCTCACCTGGAGCAGGACGCGGCGCGCAAGGTCTACGAGAAGGAGAAGGTCCCGCTGGGCACCCTCACCGAGCGCGTGCGTCACGTGGTCCAGTCCGCGTTCGACGGCAAGCGGATCCTGATCTTCTCCGGAGGGGCGAAGACCCAGGACGCCGAGCTGTACGACCAGGTCCGCGCGATCCGCGACGGCGGAGGGTTCGGCTCGATCATCGGGCGCAACTCGTTCCAGCGCCCGCGAGCCGAGGCGCTGCGCATGCTCGGAAAGATCATGGAGATCTATCGAGAAACCCCCGCCCCCGCGGCATCGTCCGCGCGATGAAGGAGCGCCCGAGGACCCGCGCGGCCAGGCGCTCCGACCCCCGGGTGCACGGGGACGTCCAGGGACAGAGGGCGAGCGCGTGGGCGGCGGTCTACCGCCTCGTGCGCAGGATCCCCAGGGGCCGCGTGATGACCTACGGACAGATCGCGACCCTCGTCGAGAACCGGCTCTCGCCGCGCGCCGTGGGCTGGGCGATGCACGGCTGTCCCGAGGGGGTGCCCTGGCAGCGCGTCGTGAACGCCTCGGGAGCCTGCTCGACCGAACGGCTCCCGGGCTTCCCCAGGGGACTGCAGCGCGCCATGCTGGAAGCCGAGGGCGTGCGCTTCCGCCGCAACGGAACGATCGATCTGACCAGCTACCGCTGGCACCCCGCGGCCGGGCGTCGGAGCCAGGCATCCGGCCGCGCCCCGAAACCTTCTGCGCGGGTGGGCGTATGAACTGCGCGTCCCGCTCCCCGTTCCCGTGAGCGGCGGGGCGGGCGACAAGGAGAAAGCGATGCTCCGTAGGAAGATCTGGATCCTGGCCGCCCTCGTGCTCCTCGCGCTGCCGGTTGGCGCGCAGGAGGCGACCCCCAAGCCCCTGCCCGGCGTGGACGATCTGGTCGCCAAGTACCTCGCGGCGATCGGCGGCCGCGACAAGCTGAAAGCGGTTCAGTCCGTCAGGATGAGCGGGAAGATGGTCATGGGCCAGGGCATGGAAGCTCCTTTCACCGTGGAGATGAAGCGGCCCAAGGCGGTGCGCATGGACTTCACCTTCCAGGGGATGACCGCCAGCTCGGCGTTCGACGGGGAGAAGGGCTGGCGCGTGATGCCCTTCCAGGGCAGCACGGCGCCCGAGCCCCTGTCCGCGGACGAGATCAAGCAGGTCAAGGACCAGGCGGACATCGAGGGCCCCCTCGTGGACTACAAGGAAAAGGGGAGCACCGTGGAGCTCGTTGGGAAGGAGTCGGTGGAGGGAGCCGACGCCTTCAACCTCAAGATCACGGACAAGGACGGGGACGTGCGCAACGTCTACCTGCACGCGGAGGAATACCTCCCGATCAAGGAGACGATGAAGCGCACGATCCAGGGGAACGAGATCGAGCTCGAGACCTCCATCGGCGAGTACAAGGATGTGGGCGGCCTGAAGTTCGCGCACGCCATCGAAACCAAGGCCAAGGGGATGCCCACGGGCCAGGCGATGGTCATCGAGAAGATCGAGCTGAACGTCCCCGTCGACCCGTCGCGCTTCCAGATGCCCGAGGCGCCCAAGCCGGAAGCCGCCAAGCCCGAGGACAAGAAGCCGGACGCCGCCAAGCCACCAGAAGAGAAGAAGTGATCCTGCGGCCCGCCGCCTGAGGTGGTCATGAAGAACCGTGCTGTCGTTCGGGGATGCGTGTGCGTCTTCCTGGCGCTGGCCGCGGGCCCGCTCCCGGCGGGCGCCGAGGCCAAGCTGGACGCCGACGGCTTCGGCGGTCTCGAGGCCCGCTCCCTCGGTCCGGCCGCGATGGGCGGGAGGATCATGGACATCGTTGCCGTGCCCGGCGACAAGCTGACGGTGTACGTCGGGGCGGCGAGCGGCGGCGTCTGGAAGTCGAAGAACGGGGGGATCACGTTCGACCCGGTTTTCGACAAGTACAGCCAGTCCATCGGAGCGCTGGCCGTGGATCCGTCCAAGCCCGACACGGTGTGGGTCGGGACGGGCGAGGCGTGCACGCGGAACAGCGTGTCCGTCGGAACGGGGGTCTACCGCACGAGCGACGGCGGCGAGACCTGGCAGGCCATGGGGCTCAAGGACAGCGAGCGGATCGCGCGGATCCTCGTGCACCCCAAGGAGCCGGCGACGGTGTTCGTGTGCGCCGCCGGGCACCTGTGGGACTCCCACGAGGAGCGAGGGGTGTTCCGCACCAAGGACGCCGGGAAGACCTGGGAGAAGGTCCTGTACGTCGACCCCGACACGGGCTGCGCCGAGATGGCCATGGATCCCCAGGATCCCAGGGTGCTGTACGCCGCCCTGTGGCAGTTCCGCCGCAGCCCCGATTTCTTCCGCTCCGGAGGTCCGGGAAGCGGGCTCTACAAGTCAGCGGACGGCGGCACGACCTGGAAGAAGGTCACGAAGGGGCTGCCGGAGGGAGAGCTGGGAAGGATCGGCCTCGCCGTCGCCCCCTCGCGCCCGAGCGTCGTCTACGCCACGGTCGAGGCGAAGAAGACCGCGCTCTACCGCTCCGACGATCTGGGGGAGAGCTGGACCGAGATGAACGCCTCGTCGAACATCCAGGGCCGGCCGTTCTACTTCTCCCACCTCGCGGTCGATCCGCGGGACTTCGAGCGCGTCTACAAGCTCGGCACGTTTCTCACGGTGAGCTCCGACGGCGGGCGAACGTTCGGCTCGCCGGGCGGAGGGAGCTACCACCCCGACCTGCACGCGCTCTGGATCCACCCGGACAACCCGCAATTCATGCTGCTGGGTACCGACGGAGGACTGTACGCGACCACGGACCGGGGAGGGCACTGGCGGCAGGCCCCCCTGCCGATCAGCCAGTTCTATCACGTCACGTACGACATGGAGTGGCCGTACAACGTGTACGGCGGGCTCCAGGACAACGGGAGCTGGATGGGGCCGTCGCGCACCTCCGGCACGATCGCGGGCCGGCACTGGAAGGCGGTCGGCGGCGGCGACGGTTTCTGGGCCTTCCCCGATCCCGGGGACGCCGACATCGTCTACGTCGAGTACCAGGGAGGGCACATCCAGAGGACGCGCAAGTCCACGGGGGAGACCAAGGACATCATGCCGTTTCCCCGGGAAGGGGAGCCGAAGTACCGCTTCAACTGGAACAGCGCGGTGCACCTCTCGAGGACCAGCCCCGGCACGATGTACGTGGGCGCGCAGTTTCTCTTTCGCTCGCGCGATCGCGGGGATTCCTGGGAGCGCATCTCTCCCGACCTCACGACCGACGACAAGACCAAGCAGCGGCAGGAGCTCTCCGGCGGCCTCACCATCGACAACTCCAGCGCGGAGAACCACTGCACGATCTTCTCGATCAGCGAATCTCCCAGGAACCCCGCGCTCCTCTGGGTCGGAACGGACGACGGGAACCTGCAGGTCTCCCGCGACGGCGGGAAGACCTGGAGCAACGTGTCCGGAAACGTGCCGGGGCTCCCGCGCGGCACCTGGGTCTCCCGGGTCGAGGCCGGCCGCTTCGACGAGGGGACCGCCTACGCGACCTTCGACGGGCATCGCGCCGGGGACATGCGGAGCTACGTGTACAAGACTGCCGATTTCGGGAAGACGTGGACGTCGCTCGCGACCCCCGAGATCCGCGGATACGCCCACGTGATCCTCGAGGACCCGGTCAAGCCCGAGCTCCTGTACCTGGGAACCGAGATGGGGCTGCAGCTGTCGATCGACGGCGGCCGCTCCTGGGTGCCGTTCACGAACAAGATCCCGCCGGTGCCGGTCTACGATCTCGCGCTGCAGCCGCGGGAACACGACCTGATCGTCGCCAGCCACGGGCGCGGCATCTACATCCTCGACGACATCACACCGCTGAGGCAGCTCACGCGTCAGGTCCTGGAGGCGGATGCGGCGGTGCTCGACGCGCGTCCCTCGGTGCGCATGATCCCGGCCGGCGAGCAGCGCTTCGATGCCGACGATCAGTGGGTCGCGTTCAGCCCGCCCGAGACGGCGACGATCGTCTACTACCTCAAGTCGCGGCCGATGTTCGGCGATCTGCGCGTCGAGGTCTACGACGAGAAGGGGACGCTCCTCAGCACGATCCCCGGCTCGAAGCGGCGCGGGCTGAACCGCGTCGAGTGGCCGATGCGGCTCAAGGCTCCCAAGGTGCCGCCCGCCGCGAACCTGGTCCCCAACTTCTTCGCCTTCGTGGGGCCCCGGCACCCCGCGGGCACCTACGCCGTGAAGCTCATCAAGGGAGACAAGACCTACGACGGGGCGATCCGCCTCGTCGAGGACCCGCGCGCCACCCACTCCGAGGCGGACCGCGCGGCACAGCGCGAGACGGTGCTCCGGCTGTACGGCGACCTGGAGCGACTCACCTACCTCGTGGACTCGATCACGGACCTGCGGGACCGGGCGCGAGCCGCCGGGACGACGCTCGGCCAGAAGGATCGCCTGCGCGTCCAGCTCGCGGGGTTGGCCGACCGCCTCGACGAGCTGCGCAAGAGCATCGTGGCGTCCCGCGAGGGTGGCCAGATCACGGGTGAAGAGAAGCTGCGCGAGCGGCTCGGGATGCTCTACGGCGCGGTGAATGGCTACGAGGGACGGCCCACCGAATCACAAACGACTCACACCGCGGTGCTCGAGAAGGAGCTCGACGGCGCGCGGGCGCAGTTCGATGGGATCGTGGCCCGGGACCTCGCCGCCGTGAACTCTTCCCTTGCGGCCAAGACACTGGAGCCGCTCCGGGTCCTCGACCGCGCGGAGTGGGAGAAGAGGCAGGCAGGCGGCTCCTCGACGCCATGAATTCCGACCGCATCCCCCTCGCACTCCTGGCGAGCGCCGCGGTGGTCCTCGTCTGGTCCGGGATCGCTCCCAGCGGGCGCTTCAACTGGATCATGGAAACCGCCCCCGCGATCATCGGCGGGGCGATCCTCGTCGCGACCTACCGCCGCTTCCGCTTCACCACGATCAGCTACTGCGTCGCATGGCTCTTCGCGCTGATCCTGATGATCGGCGGGCACTACACGTATGCCCAGGTGCCGCTCGGCAACTGGGCCCGCGATGCCTTCGGCCTCGCCCGCAACCACTTCGACCGACTCGGCCATTTCTTCCAGGGGGCCGTCCCGGCGCTCGTGGCGCGCGAACTGCTCCGGCGCAAGACGGCGCTGTCCCGCGGCGTGCTGTTGAACACGCTCTGCGTGTGCGTCGCGCTCGCGATCAGCGCCTCGTACGAGCTGTTCGAGTGGCGCTACGCGGTGGCGTTCGGGGGCCAGCGGGCCGAGGATTTCCTCGGCAGCCAGGGGGACCCGTGGGACGCCCAGCGGGACATGTTTCAGGCGCTCCTCGGCGGGCTGGCCGCGATGATCTTCCTCGGTCCCTGGCAAGAGCGTCAGGCCGTTCGCGCCGGATTCGTGGAGCGCGGCTGAGCGAGTCGACACCTCGTCCCTGACTGCACTACCATCCCGCTGCGATGGAAGGACCGGTCCACGACGCCCGGGCGCTGCGCGACATGCGGCTCGCGATGCGGATGTCGCTCGCCATCGGCGTGCTGATGCTGCTCGGCAAGACCTTCGCCTACTTCCTCACCGGCTCCGCCGCGATCCTCTCCGACGCCGCCGAATCGGTCATCCACGTGATCGCCGTCGGGTTCGCGGCCTACAGCCTGTGGCTGAGCCTGAGGCCGGCCGATCAGCGCTTCCACTACGGCTACGAACGGATCTCGTTCTTCTCCGCCGGCTTCGAGGGGGCGATGATCATCCTGGCCGCGGTCGTGATCATCGCCGCTGCGATCCGCAAGTGGCTGGGCGGACTCCAGATGGAGCGCCTGAGCCTGGGAACGCTGCTCGTGCTGGCCGCCGCGCTCGTCAACGGGCTGCTGGGCTGGTACTTGCTGCGCACCGGACGGCGCAACCGGTCGCTGATCCTCGAGGCCAACGGCCGGCACGTGCTCACGGACAGCTGGACCAGCTTCGGAGTGGTCGCGGGCCTGGGGATGGTGCTCCTGACGGGCTGGAACGTCCTGGATCCGTTGATCGCGATCGCCGTCGCGCTGAACATCCTGTGGTCCGGGGGCAAGCTGATGCGGCGCTCGGTGCAGGGGCTGATGGACTACTCCGACCCCGAGACCGGACGCAGGCTGCGCGAGCACCTGGATGCGCTGTGCACCGAAATGGGAGTGCAGTACCACGGGGTCCGCTTCCGCACCACGGGCTTCCGGCTCCTGGTCGAGGTGCACCTGCTGTTCGGGCGCGAGGTTCCGGTGGGCGAGGCGCACCGCATGGCGACCGAGCTCGAGGAGCGCCTGCCGCAGCGGCTCGACGTGCCAGCACAGGTGACGACGCACCTCGAGGCGCTCGAGGATCACGGCTTGGTGCACGCCGATCCGGATCACGCCACCCGGCTTCCCTGAAGCGCCGGGACGCGCCGCGAGCCCGCTTCCTCCGGCGCGCGTTCCGGCCGATAATCACCCGCCCCGGCGCGGGACACGGCTGGCCGGGGATGGGGGAAGAGCATGCAGGACACGCAGCAGGCCACGGCGCGCTCACGATTCCCGGGGGTGTTCTGGCTCGTGATCGTGTTCGAGTTCTTCGAGCGCGGCTCGTACTACGGGATGATGAGCGTGCTGTCCGTGTACTTCACCGACGCGCTGCTCTTTCCCAAGGAGAGCGTCGGGGTCATCAAGAGCGTGATCCAGCCGATCCTCTACTTCCTGCCGATCGTCGCCGGGGCGCTCGCGGACCGCTTCGGCTACCGGCGCGCTCTCAGCGTGGCGTTCGCGCTGCTCGGCACCGGCTATTTCCTCACGAGCCGCTTCACGGCTTACACGCCGGTCTTCCTGTCCCTGGTCGTGATGGCACTCGGCGCCGGTACGTTCAAGCCGGTCATCTCGGGCACCATCGCGCGCACCACGGACAAGACCAACTCGACCCTCGGCTTCGGGATCTACTACTGGTCGATCAACCTCGGGGCGTTCCTGTTCCCGCTGATCCTGGTCCCCTATCTCAAGCAGATCGGCTGGAGCTGGGTGATCGTGGCCTCGGCCGTGGGCACGGGAGCGATGCTGATTCCGACGCTGCTGTTCTTCCGCGAGCCGGCGCGCGCGGAGCCGGCGGCGCCCGGTCGCGGGACGGGTCTCGTGCAGACGATCGCCAACGCCTTCGAGATCGTCTACTCCCCGTTCGTGCTCGCGCATCTGGCGCTGCGCGGGCGGCGCGCGGGGATGCGTCCCCTGGTTCTGGCGCTGCTCCTCGGGGTCTGCGCTTTCGGCGTGTTCCGCTACGTGGGGCAGGGAGAGGCGGCGCGGCGCCCCTTCTTCTGGCTGTTCCTGGGGCTCCTCTTCGCCAGCGCGCTCCTGATCCTGGCCCTGGGCCCGCGCGTCGCGGCGCTTTCCGCCGCGCCGCGCGCCGCCGCTCTGCTCGGGGCGGGGGGGATGATGCTGCTGCTCCTCGCGATCCTCCCCGGCCTCTCGCTGTTCGCGCGCATCCTGTGCTCGGTGATCTACCTGACCCTGCTCTCGCTCTTCCTGATCCGGATCGACGACGAGGCGCGCTTCCGGGACCACCTGCGCTTCCTGGTCATGATCTTCCTCTACTCCGGGTTTTGGGTCCTGTACTTCCAGATGTTCGATTCGGTCCTGTGGTACGTGAAGGCGTACGTCGATGCGGGGCCGCTCGACGGCTTCGTCAACGGGATCCTGTCCGCGCTCGGGATCTCCGCGCGCTGGCGGTTCGACGTGGAGCACGTGACCGTGATCAACGCCGGGACGATCATCGCCCTGCAGCTCCTGGTCTCGCGGATCGTCGAGAAGACGCGCGCCCTGCCCACGATGATCTTCGGAATCCTGCTGGGCACGATCGGGATGGCGATCCTCGCGATCTCGACCCACATCTGGGTCTTCATGGCGGGGATCATCGTGTTCTCGATCGGCGAGATGACGGCGCACCCCAAGTTCATCAGCTACGTGGGACAGTCCGCCCCGCGCGACCGTGTCGCGCTCTACATGGGCTACATCTTCCTGTACGGCGTGATCGGCTCCAGCATCGGCGGGATCCTGGGGGCGCACCTGTACGTGCGCTTCGTGGACGAGCTCCAGCAGCCGCGCACGCTGTGGCTGATCTTCGCCTCGATCGGCGTCGCGACGATCCTCGGGCTGCTGCTGTACGACCGCTTCCTGGGCCGGGAGGAGCGGGCGGCGTAGCGGCCAGCGGCGCATTGGGGTGAGGAACTTCGCAGCATCTCATTGCATCCAGGCGTCCTCGGGGTACACTTACCCCAGCGGCGTCGGGCCGAACTCAGGGGGGAACGGCGCATGACCCCTGGCAACCATCGCACCTCGCTACCCGTCCTGGCGGTGCTGTTCCTGGCTGCGGTCGTGGGTCGCGCGACGGCCGCCTGCGCGAACCCGTCCGGCTTCTTCTCCGGGTACTCGTACGTGATCAGCCCGGGCGGGAATACGCCCGCGACGATCGAGGGCTCCTTCTGGGCACTCGGCTTCGGCGATCCCGCGATCGGCGCCGGAGTCGACAACGGAGGCTGGGACGACGACGAGACGGGCGCCGGCGGGTCCTCCGGCTGGCTCCGCCGCACGACCGCGAACTACCTGGCCGGAGCCTGGTCTTCCTCGGCGGAGATCGACGGCTGCATCGACGGCAGGATCGCTCCGGGGAAATCCGGCGAGGTCATGCTGGTCGCCTTGAGCGACTCCGACGCGGCCCGCGGTTACTTCGCGGTCGCGGGAGTGGCGCGGAGCGCTCAGGGGTCTTTCTTCGATTTCACCTTCCCCGGCCAGGATCTGGCCCTCGTGCCGATCCCACCCCCGTCCGTCGTCGGCGCGTCGCGGACCGGACAGCACGCCGTACAGGCCCGGATCCGCGGGCCACTGCTCGCGAGCGTCGTTTCAGGATTCCGCGGCGACGGGAGCATCGCCGCATCCGAGGCGATCCTGGGGTTCCGGATCTACAAGCACGCCGCCGCCCCCGACCCGATCCCTCCGGACCGCATGGGTCCAGGCTGGGTCCCCGCGTCCGCGAGCGCTCCTCTGGGCGAGACGGTCACGATCAGCGTGGACTGCGGGTGCCACGAGAACGCCTACCTCGCCACGTCCCTCGTCCTCGACGGCGGCTTCGAGACCCGCCACCTCTCGCAGGTCATCCCGATCACGTGCTCTCCTCCGCTCTGCGAGTACTGGCCCTGGCCGGATTTCGATGGGGACGGATACACGCTGGACCCGTGCTGCGGATTGGGGCTGGACTGCGACGACGGCAACCCCGACGTCCACCCCGGAGCGACCGAGGTCTGCAACGGGATCGACGACAACTGCGACGCCCTGGTCGACGAGAACGCGGAGGGGGAGGATTCGGACGCGGACGGATTCCACAACCTGTGCGACAACTGCGTCCACGCGCACAACCCGACCCAGCACGACCTCGACGCGGACTCGGAGGGGGATGCGTGCGATCTCGACGACGGGCTGATCCTCGTGTCGTTCGACGGGCCGGGCCGCCTCGACTGGCAGCCGGAGGCGGGCAACCTGTCGTGGAACGTCCATCGGGGCGATCTGGACGTCCTGCGGACGACGGGGGTGTACACCCAGGCCCCCGGCTCGAACGACCTGGCACGCCGCACCTGCGGCTTGCTCGGCGCGAGCGCCCCCGAGGGCCCGGCGCCGGAGGTCGGGGAGATCGCGTTCAGCCTCGTGACCGGAAACACGGCAGAAGGCGAGGGCAGTCTCGGGACGGACAGCCGCGGGCGGGAGCGCGCGAACACCAACCCCTGTCCCTGAGGGCGAATTCCGATGAAGCCGACGGTCGCATGGATCGGACTGGGAACGATGGGCGGGGCCATGGCGGGCCGCGTGCTGCGCGCCGGCTTTCCGCTCGTGGTCTGGAACCGCACACCCGAGCGGGCGCAGCCGCTCGGGGCCCGAGGGGCCCGCGTGGCGCGCAGCGCGGCGGAGGCGGTGGACGCCGCAGAGATCTCCGTGATCACCGTCTCGTCTCCCGACATCCTCGAGAGGGTTCTCTCGGCGGCCGGGGGGATCCTCGAGGGGCTGCGCGAGGGCGCGCTGGTCGTGGATGCGGGCACGAGCGGAGCGGCCGCGGCACGGCGCGCCGCGGCGCTGTGCGCGCGGAAGGGCGCGGCGTTCCTCGATGCTCCGGTCCTGGGGAGCCGCGGGCCCGCCGAGGAGGGGACGCTCGTGGTCATGGCCGGAGGCAGCGACGCCGACCTCTCGCGAGCGCGCCCCGTGCTGGAGTCGTTCGCGCGCTCGATTCACCACGTCGGGCCGGTGGGTGCCGGGCAGACGACGAAGCTCGCGTGCAACCTCGTGCTGCAGCACCTGCTGACCTCGCTTGCGGGAGCGATCGCCCTCGCGAAGAACGCCGGCCTCGACGCCACGGACGTCGTGGAGATCCTCGAGAGCGGTCTCGGCTCGCCGTTCTTCCGGATGAAGGGGGTCCAGATGATCCTGGGAGCGTTCGAGCCCCAGTTCACGCTCGACCTCGCGCGCAAGGACGCCCGGCTGATCCGGGCTGCGCTGGACGAGGCGGGGGTGGCACTCCCGACCATGGGACCGATTCTCAGGATGTTCGACGAGGCGGCTCGCCGGGGCTACGGCGGCGAGGACGGAGCCGCGGTCGTGAAGCTCTGGACGGAACGCGGGCCCGAGCAGGCGCGATGACCTTTCGGGAATCGGGTCCGAGGAGAGAGGAATGGCTGCATACGTGATCGTGGAGATCGAGATCACGGACCCGGTCCGCTACGAGGAGTACAGGAAGCTCGCGGGCCCGACCGTGCTGGAGCACGGCGGGAGGTACATCGTCCGCGGCGGCCCCGTGCAGACGCTCGAGGGGACCTGGGCGCCCGCGCGCCTCGTGGTTCTGGAGTTTTCGACCGCGGAACGCGCGCGGGAGTGGTGGGCTTCGGAGAGCTACCGGCCGGCGAAGGAGCTGCGTCAGCAGACGGCCCGCAGCGAGATGATTCTCGTCGAGGGGGTGTGATCCCGCTCAGGGCAGGGGCTCGAGCCTCGGGGGCGGGTCCGCGACGCCGCGCCGCGTGACGGCGCGCTGCACCGGGACGGTGAGCCAGCCCGCGAACCCCGAAACGACCGAGCGCTGGCCGCCGGCCAGCGCCTCGAGCCCGGCACGGGCGACCCTGCGCGCCTCCACGGCGGGAGCCACCGCCACCGGCGTTCCGGTGCTGGCGTGGACATCCGCCGCGTCCGGCCCCGGGCACAGCGCGCACACCTGGACTCCGTGACGGCCGACCTCTTCGGCCAGCCCCTCCGCGAACAGCAGGTCGAACGCCTTGCTGGCGGCATAGGTGGCGCTGAACGGGACCGCCTGAAAGCCGGCGGTGGAGGCCACGATCAGGACATCCCCCGCGCGCCTCTCGATCATCCCCGGAAGGAACAGGTGGGTGAGGTGGACGACGGCCAGGCAGTTGACCTTGACGATGCCGAGCTGGCCGCGGAGATCGCTGCGGTAGAACTCGCCGAAGGAACCGACGCCGGCGTTGTTCACGAGAAGATCCACCGCGATCCCCTTCATCTGGGTGAACGCGAGGATCTCCCCGGGCCCACGCGGATTCTCGAGATCGGCGGTCACCGTCTCGACCCGCACCACATGGTCGAAGCGAAGGGTCTCGGCCAGCCGTTCCAGGGAGTCAGCGCCGCGGGCGGTGAGCACCAGGTGAACACCGGCCGCGGCCAGCTCTTCCGCCAGCGCGCGGCCGATCCCGGCGGAGGCGCCGGTGACCACGGCCCAGCGTCCGCGCCAGCGCTCCACCGTCAGTCCTCCCACAGACCCTTCTCCTTGAGCCACGCCTCGTTGAGCTTGGAGAGGTAGCGCTCGCCGGAATCGGGGAAGAGCGTCACGACCAGTCCGCTCTCCCCGGCCGTCTCCGCCACCCGGCGCGCCACCACGGCCGCGGCTCCGCTCGAGGAGCCGCAGAAGATCGCCTCCCGGCGCGCCAGCTCCCGGGTCGCGCGGTAGGCGCTCCTGTCGTCGCAGGGGATGACGTCGTCGATGTAGTCCCACCAGACGCACTCCGGGAGGAAGTCCTCGCCGATGCCGTCGATGAGGTACTGGTGGATCTGATCCTCGGGCGGAAGCTCGCGATGACGGAAATAGTAGGTGTAGACGCTCCCGATGGTGTCGACACCCACGACGCGGATCTCCGGATTCTGCTCCTTGAGGAACTTGGCGGTGCCGCTGATCGTCCCGCCGGTCCCCACCCCCACGACCCAGTGGGTGACCTTGCCCTCGGTCTGCCGCCAGATTTCGGGCCCCGTCGTGCGGTAGTGCGCGTCCGGGTTCGCCGGGTTGTAGTACTGGTAGGGGAGGTAGGCACCCTGCTCGTCGCGGATCCGCTCGGCGACCTTGTAGTAGGAGCGCGGGTCGTCCGCGGGTACGTTCGTGGGGCAGGTGATCACCTCGGCCCCGAACGCCTTGAGCAGGGTGACCTTCTCCTTCGGCACCTTGTCCGGGGCGGTGCAGATCAGCTTGTAGCCGCGCAGCGCACAGACCATGGCCAGGCCGAGGCCCGTGTTCCCCGAGGTGGGCTCGACGATCGTCCCCCCCGGCTTGAGCTTTCCCTCGCGCTCGCCGGCCTCGATGAGGGCCGGACCGATGCGGTCCTTGACGCTCGACCCGGGGTTGAAGTACTCGACCTTGGCGGCGAGCACGCCGGGCCCCGGATGGAAGCGGCGGAGGCGGACGAGAGGCGTGTTGCCAAGGGTTTCCAGGATACTGTCGTACATTTCCATCCGGTTCGCCCTTCCACGAAGTGCCTTAGCCTACTTCCAACCGCCCGGAAGTTCCAGCGATAAACTACCCCGGGTCTGATTCGGGAGATCGCGAGCCCGCAGAGGAGGTCTCATGTCCATCCGCCCAGTCCGCAGGCTCGTCCAGGCCAAGCCGACCCTGGAAGGCGCCGGCGTGCGCCTGCACCGCGCGTTCGGGTTCGGGAATACGTCCGACCATGATCCGTTCCTTCTGCTGGACGACTTCCGCAACGACCGGCCGGAGGATTACCGGGCGGGCTTCCCCTGGCATCCCCACCGCGGGATCGAGACGGTCACGTACGTTCTCGCCGGGAGCGTCGAGCACGCGGACAGCCTGGGAAACCGCGGCACCATCGGCGCCGGCGACGTGCAGTGGATGACGGCCGGGAGCGGGATCATCCACCAGGAGATGCCGGCGGGCGACCGCGATGGGCGCATGCACGGGTTCCAGCTGTGGGCCAATCTCCCGGCGACGCTCAAGATGACGCCGCCCCGTTACCAGGAAGTGAAGGATGCGGAGATCCCCGAGGTCACGGACGACGACGGGACCCGGGTGCGCGTGGTCTGCGGCAGTTTCCGGGAAAAGAAGGGCCCCGTGGAAGGGATCGCCGCCGACCCGGTTTACCTCGATGTAGCGGTGCCGCCCGGAAGGCGCAAGACCCTCCCGGTCGAGATCTCGCGCAACGCCTTCGCCTACGTCTTCGCGGGATCGGGATCGTTCTGCAACGCCTCCGGCCCCCTCACGGTGCCGACCGAGGCGGCCGGTTGGGCGGACACCAAGCCGCCCACCGGGGCGGAGAACCGCTCACTCGTGCTCTTCGATCGCGGCGACGAGGTCAGCGTGCAGGCCGGGGAGGGCGGAATCCGCTTCCTCCTCGTCTCGGGCAGAGCACTCGGCGAGCCCGTTGCGTGGTACGGCCCGATCGTCATGAACACGCAGGAGGAGCTTCGCAGGGCGTTCGAGGAGCTCAGGGAGGGGACGTTTCTGAAGTAGGAGAGCCGCATCGGCCGTCCCGGCCCCGGCCGTCCGGGAACCGGGACGGCTCTCCGAGCCTGCCGGCTAGCCGACGATCGCCACGACGGTCCCTGGAGTGCAGTGCACAAGCGTATGGAACCGGTCGCGGACGTGTCCGTTGCTGTTGCAGAGCTGGAACTCGCCGCTGCCGCGCAGCCCCCCCTCGAAGACCACGTCGACGCGTGCGCCCACGAGATCCCCGACCACCGCCCGGTACTCCTCATCCCCCCAGGTTCCGATCGCGGCCGTGAAGCCCGCGCACTCGCCGCCGTCGAACCCGGTGAAGAGCAGCATCGCCGGTCCCCTTCCTCCCTCCGTCGGTGCTGGATGCTCCAGGCGCAGGGAGCCTTCCGGCGGGTGGGCGCGGACGCTCGCGGTATCGAAGCGCAGGCCCTTGCCCGCGAGTCCGCCGAAACCGTTGACGATGACGTAATGGATCCGCTCCGTAGCGTAGTTGCGGATCTCGAACCAGGTGTCGATCGAGCCCACAGGCCCGGGCACCGTCACCACGGTCAGAACCCCGTCGGGGGCCGTGACCGCTGCGGACGCGCACATGCTCTGCATGTTGCCTCCGTCGTCGTTCGTGGTCTCGAAGTACGTCGGCGCCCGCGGGGAAGTACCGATCTGGGCGTGGACGGTCCCCACGGCGGCGGCGCAGATGAGGAGGCCCACGCACGCCACACGCACAGGATGGCTCATCGCAACTCTCCTTTCTTCCGGCCCCCTGGAGAGCCCGCTCTGCAGTTCCCTCGTCGAGAACCGGATGGAATCATTGGAACCCCGTTTGTCTCCCTTATCGCATTTTCGGCAGAGGCGTACAATGATCCAAACAGATCATTCTCACGTGCAGGAATCGTGAACCCGCGGCAGGGAGGGCAAGCCTCAGGCGGCGGAAGTCGCTGCCACGGGCCTGTGGCGACGAACGAGCGTCGGGATGTCTTGTGCGGCTCGCGAATGCCGGTGAATCCCGCCACGCTATCCTGCGCTGGTGAGGACCCGGCGGCGCGTCGATGACCGCTCGCCACCCGCGGCTTCCCGGCTTGGAGCGCAAGGCGCAGCTATATTGGAACGGGCGGTCGTCGGACCACGCGCCGCTGATCGGGGAGTATCCACGTTGAACGAGAATCCTGCCGGGCCCGCCGTGCCGCGAAAGCGTTGGATCGACGCCGTTTTGGTCTACCGCCAGCCGCGCATGCTCTCGATGCTCGCGCTGGGATACTCGGCCGGCCTGCCGTTCTATCTGGTGTTCCAGACCTTGTCGGCCTGGCTGCGCCAGGACGGGATTCAGCGATCCACCATCGGCATGCTGGCGTGGGTGGGTCTGACCTATACGCTGAAGTTCCTGTGGGCGCCGATCGTGGATCGCATGGCCTTGCCGCTGCTCACGAGCGCACTGGGCCGGCGCCGCAGCTGGATGCTGCTTGCGCAGGCCGGCATCTTCGTGGGCCTGCTGAATCTCTCGTGGAGCGACCCGACTGCCAGTGTCGTGCGCATCGCCGCTTGGGCCGTGTTCACCGCGTTTTTCGCTGCCACCCAGGACATCGCGGTGGATGCCTGGCGCATCGAGTCCGCGCCGGTCGAGCAGCAAGGCGCGATGGCCGCGGCCTACCAGGTCGGCTACCGGCTCGCGCTGATCACCGGCGGCGCGCTGGCGCTCGCGCTCGCCGACACCCAGGGCTGGCAGCTGAGCTACACCGTGATGGCCGCGCTCGTGAGCGTCGGCGTGGTCACCACGCTGCTGACTCCCGAACCGGGCGCCCTCGCGCGCCAGGCCGACGTCCTGCGCGAAGCGCGCGTGGTCGACTGGCTGGAAGAGAAAGCCCACTGGCCCGATTCGCTGCGCGCCGCCGGCAGCTGGTTCATCGGCGCCGTCATCTGTCCGCTCACCGATTTCTTTTCGCGCTACGGGCTGCTGCTCGCCGGGCTGATCCTGTTGTTCATGGGCAGCTACCGGCTCACCGACTTCACCATGGGTTCGATGACCAACTCCTTCTACATCGACAAGGGCTACACCCTCACCGAGGTTGCGGCGGTCGTGAAGGCGTATGGCCTCGCGGCGTCGGTCATCGGCGTGATCCTCGCCGGCTTGGTGATGACGAAGATCGGTCTCCTGCGCTCGCTCGTGCTGGGCAGCGCCATGGTGATCCTGTCCAACGTCGGCTTCTCGCTGCTCGCCGGCAGCGCAAGCAAGAGTCTGCTGGGCCTCGGCCTCGTGAACGGCTTCGACAACCTCGCGCTCGCCATGCACGGGACCGCGCTGATCGCGTTCCTCTCGAGTCTGACCAGCGTGCGCTACACCGCCACGCAGTACGCGCTGTTCTCCTCCATGTACGCGCTGCCCGGAAAGGTGATGGAGGGGTTCTCGGGTTTCGTCGTCGATGCCATCGGCTATCCCAGGTTCTTCCTGTACACCGCGAGCTTGAGCATTCCGGCACTGGTCCTGCTCTGGTTCCTCTCCCGCCGCGGTGTGGTGCAGCGCCCCGAAGCGTGAGAGGGGGTCTGGTCCGAGGAGACCGACCCGAGTGTGGGGCTCAGGCGCGAACCTCGGTGACCCAGCCGAAGCGATCGTCCCGCTCGCCGCGCTGAATGCCGCGGATCTCGTCGAGGAGCGCCTGCTGCACGCGCGTCGCCGGGAAGGGAAAGACCTTGCCGCGATAGTCCAGCTCCTTCACGTGCAGGACGGTCCACGCGGTCCCCGTGCAGAAGATCTCCTCCCCGTCGTCCAGGACCTCCTCGATCGGCAGCGGCCGCTCGTCGATCGTCTCGCCGAGAACTTCACGCAGGAGCCGGATCGCCGAGTCCCGCGTGATGCCGGCCAGGATCTGGTCGTCCAGCGGGGGCGTGACCGTGCCTCCGCTCCGGAGCTTGACGAACACGTTCGAGCCGCTGGTCTCGGTCACGAATCTCACGTGCCGCGCGTCCAGATAGAGCACGTCGTCGAACCCCCGCTCTTTCCAGGGCTGCGAGACGGCGATCCCGCCCGCGTAGTTGCCGATCGCCTTCGCCGAGCCCGTGCCTCCCGGCGCCACGCGGCCCTGTTCCAGGACCTTGAGCCGCGCCCCATCGACTGCGCGGAAGTACGAGCCCACGGGCACGCCGAACATCAGCACCCAGTATTCGGACGCCGGCCCGATCCCGAGCTTCGATTCGACCGCGTGCTGGACGGGGCGGAGGTAGAGCGATCCCTTGCCGTACGGGGGGACGAAGCGGGAGTTCTCGCGGACGATCGTCTCCGCGACGGCGACGAAGCTCTCCTCGGGAAACGGCGCCATCAGGAGCCGCCGGGCCGATTCCTGGAAGCGCCTGGCATTGTCGCGGATGCGGAACAGGAGGATGCGTCCATCCGCGGTGCGGTGGGCCTTCTGCCCCTCGAAGATCCCCAGGCCGTAGCTGAAGAACGCCGCCGCGGGGCTCACCGCCACCGGGCCGAACGGCAGGAACTCCCCGGCGTCCCACACCGGGTCGCCTCCCAGCCGGCCGAAGGCGCGGTAGATCGTATCCGTCTTGCGGAAGTGAAAACCCAGGTTGTCCCAGTCCAGTGGGTCGCTGGCTTCGGATCTCTTGCTCACGATCCCTCCTCGCGGTCGCCGCTCGCTCGCCCCGCAGCCCAGATAGTATGCCGCCGGAGCCGCCGCGACGATGCTCCCCCCTCAGGTCCCGCGGCTCTCGCGAGCGAGCCGCCCGATCGCGGAGATCACGAGGGCCATCCCCGCGAGCGACCAGAGCGTGGGTCTGGTTCCGAAAAGAACCAAGCCGAACAACACCCCGAACACCGGACCGGTCATCGATACCGCCGTGGCGCGGGCCGCGCCGACGCGGCTCAGGCCGGCGGTGAGCGCGATCTGTCCCGCCAGGGCACAGGCGAACACGCCCAGGTGGCCGAGCACCTGGCTCGCGTCGCGCGGAAGGGCGGCTTTTCCGGCCGCCAGGGTCGCAGCCAGCGATCCCGGGATCGTCGCGAGAGGAAACCAGACGAGGATCGTCAACGGGTGCTCGGTGCGGGACAGGTCGCGCACGGTCATGTACGCGAGGCCGGACAGGACGGAGCCCGTGAGACCGACCAAGGCGGCGGCGCGCAACTCGCCGCTCGGTCCGACGATGAGCGCCACCCCCGCGAGCGCCGCCAGCACCATCCACCAGTGGCTGCGCGCCGTCCGCTCCCCGAGGAGCAGCGGAGCGAGCGCGGCGACGAACGCCGGGTGGCTGTACTGGAGCAGGACGGCGTCTCCCAGGGGGAGGTGCTGGACGGAGTAGAAGTAGCAAGAGAGGGCGCCGTATCCGAACAGTCCCCGGAGCAGGAGCTTGGCGGGTTGCTTCCCGACGAGCGAGACCCTCCTGCGCAGCGCGAGCGTCACGCACAGCGCGGTCATGAGCACGCCGCGCGAGAAAACCACCGCCTGGGTCGGAGCGTCCGCGAGCCAGAGCTTGGCCACGGCCGCCATCAGCGAGAAGGCCGCGGCGGACACGACCATGAGCCACAGGCCCGAGGCTTCGCCCCCCCCGCGCGCGGTCTGCTTGACCCCTTCCCAGACGTCGGCGAGCCCCGTCAGGAACAGAGATCGGCTTTCCCAGAGACGCCGGCTCACCGCGTCGCGTTCTGCGCGCGGCCATCGAGCGCGTCCACCGCGAAGGCGGCCGCGCCGAGAGCCACCGCGCGGCTCGTCCCGAGCCTCGACAGGCCGACGCCGATCTTCTTCGCGGGATCGTACGGGACCGAGCGAGCGCTTCCCGGAACCCGCACCGTCCTGGTCGTGTCCTCGAGAAACCTCGCCCGGCCCGCGGCATCCTCCAGGTTGAACGCGCGCGCTTCGAGCCTCCCCACGGGCGAGCCCTCGATCGTCTCGAACTTCCCGTTCAGCTCTTGCATGATCGCCGGGAGGATCAGCGCGGCGGCGCCGGAAAGGCCGCCGCCCAGGACCACGAGTCCGTCGACGAGCGTCAGGGCGTTGGCGAGAGCGTCTCCCAGGACCTCCCCGAGGCGGCGGAAGGCGGCGCGCGCGGCCTCCGCGTCGCCGGGGGACTCGCCACGGGCGACGGCCTCGAGCGTCCTGGGCTCCGGGACGTCGTCGAGCCTGGCCCCCGCGAGCCGCGCGTACTCGCGGCGAACGGCGCGCACGCTCACGCCCTCCTCGGCGAACGATCCGGGGTCGAGCTTGTTTCGAACCAGCCAGATCTCCCCGGCTGCGCCGTTGTCTCCCAGGAAGAGCCGTCCGTCCCGGACGATCCCGGCGCCGAATCCGGTTCCGAGGGTCACACCGAGGAGGTTCCGGTAGCGCTTCGCGCTCCCGGCACTCTCGAGCGCGCCGTTGACCCAGGGCAGAAAGCCGGCGTGCGCCTCTCCGACGGTGAACAGATCGGCATCGTTGTTGAGGAAGACGGGGAGGGCGAAGAGATCTTCCAGAAAGGGGCCGAGCGCGACCCCTCCACGAAACGCCGGGAGATTTTCCAGATCGCCGATGATGCCGCTCGGGTAGTCCGCGGGGCCCGGGAAGGCCAGCGACAGGGCAACGGCGCGGCCGCGGGCGCGATCGCGCACCGCCTCGAATCCCGCGCGGATCTGGCCCAGGCAGGCGTCGAGATCGCGAGCGAGGGAAGGAAGCGAGACGGGCTCGACGACCTCGTGCGCCCCCTGAACCGCCGAGAACACGAGGTTGGTTCCCCCCGCGTCCAGGGTGAGTACGACACGCGCGTCGGCTTGCGTCATCGGGCGAGGAACCATACCCCAAGCGGCCGATTCGCGGAAGGGTTCAGCGCTCTTTTACAACGCGGTTAAAGGTTGCGTACCATACATTTGTATGGTATATTCCGGACATCCAGGTTGGGAGGGCAGGGCATGGGACGCACGCCGGCCGGGCAGACCCGGAGCAAGGTTTTGCGTTACGTTCGCGACCGCCTGACCAGCGGACGGCCTCCGACGATCCGCGAGGTCCAGGAAGAGTTCGGGTTCCTCTCCCCCCAGACGGCGCGGGAGCACCTGGACGGTTTGGTCGAGGCGGGCCTGCTCGCCAAGGAGCCGGCCAAGGCCCGGGGGTACCGCCTGCCGAGGGAAGGTCCGCCGACGGTCCTGGTTCCTCTCCTGGGCCGGATTCCCGCGGGACCCCTCGATGTGGCACTGGAAGATCTGCAGGGGTACGTCCCGGTCCAGTCTCCCCGCAGCGCATCGGCCGAGATGTTCGGACTCAAGGTGCGCGGGGAGAGCATGGTGGGCGCGGGGATCCTGCCGGGCGACATCGTGGTCGTCCGCCGCCAGGCCCGGGCCGAGTCCGGGGAGATCGTCGTGGCCCTCGTGGGGGACGAGGCCACGGTCAAGCGGCTGCGTCTGCGCCGCGGCCGAGTCGAGCTGCATCCGGAGAATCCGGATTTCGAGCCGCTCGTCCCGGATCCGAAGGAGCTCAAGATCCTGGGCAAGGTCGTCGAGGTCCGACGCTTCCTGGAGTGAAGATGGAACGGGGACATCTTGCTTTTTCTTTAAAAAACGAGAACGCAGCGCTCGACGGGATCTCACTCGTACGACTGCCCTCGGTTTTGGAAGAAAAAGCAGAATGTCCCCGATTCAGCCTCGCGGGGTTCGCGGGCAGGCTCGCGGAGATCTCGGGCGACGCGGCGGGCGCGCCGTTGACCCTTGCCTTCCGGCTCGTGCTCGAGGCGCAGCGCGGAGGAGAGCCGGTCGCGTGGATCGGGCGGCGGGAATGCTCGTTCTTCCCGCCGGACGTGGCGGACGCGGGGGTGGATCTGGGCGCGTTGCCGGTCGTGTGGGCGCCCGACGTCCTGGCGGCCGCGCGCGCGGCCGACCTCCTGCTCCGCTCGGGCGCCTTCGGCCTCGTGATCGTGGACCTCGGGGCATGCGCCCGACTTTCCATCGTGGCGCAGAACCGTCTCGCCGGCCTCGCGAAGCGGCACGACGTGGCGCTCGTGCTCCTCACGGAGAAGGACGGCGGCCGCGCCTCGCTGGGGTCGCTCGTGTCGCTCCGGGCGCACGCGCTGCGGGTGGGACGCGAAGCGGAGCAGTACCGCTGCGAGGTGCGCGCGCTCAAGGACAAGCGGCGCGGGCCGGGATGGCGTCACGCGGAGGTGTTCCGTGGACCGGATGGCCTGCGTTGACCTGCCCGCCTTCCCGCTGCAGCTCCTGCTCCGGCGCCATCCCGAGTGGAGCGTGCATCCCGCGGCCGTGGTCGAGAGCGACCGGCCCCAGGGCGTGGTGCTGTGGACGAACGAGCGCGCGCGGGAGTCGGGGATCAGGGCGGGGATGCGCTACGCCGCCGGGCTCTCCCTCGCTCCCGGGCTGCGCGCCGCGACCGTCCCCGAAAACGAGATCCGGGACGAGATCGCTTCGATCACGGAGAGGCTGAGGCAGTTCACACCGCATGTGGAGCCGGCTTGGTACAAGAACCCACCTCCGGGGGCTTCGCCCCCGGACCCCGCAACCCGAGGGAGACGCAGACCGTTCCCCAGGCCTGCGTCTCCCTCGGGTTCGTCTGATTCTTTGCTGGGCGAGCCCGGGGTGTTCTGGCTCGACGCTCGAGGGCTCGAGCGCCTGTTCGGCTCCCTCGACGAGTGGGCTGCATGCGTGCAGGCGGATCTGGTCCGCGCAGGGTATCGCGCCACGCTCGTCCTGGGGTTCAGCCGCTTCGGCACCTACGCGCTCGCGCGCTCGCGCCGTGGGGTTCATGTTCTCGGGAGCCCCGCCGGAGAGAGCGACGCGGCGCGCGCCGTCCCCCTGGATCGCCTGGCGCTCCCGCCCCCGGCACGCGAGGCGCTGACGAAGCTGGGCGTGACCACCGTGGGGAGGTTTCTGGACCTGCCCGCGGACGGAATCGGCGCACGCTTCGGTCCCGAGGTGCGGCAGCTGCACCGGCTCGCGTCGGGTGATCTGGCCATCCCGCTCCAGCCCGAGCGGCCCGACGTCCCGGCGCTGCGGCGTCTCGTGCTCGACCATGCCGAGGACGACGCGGGCCGCATCGTCTCCCGGATCGAGACCCTGCTCGAGCCCTTCCTCGAGGAGATCTCCCGCAAGGCGCGGCTTCTCGCCGAGCTTCAGGTCGGCTTCCGTTTCGAGCGCATGGGGGATCATCTGGAGAGCATCCGTCCCGCGGCCCCCACCCTCGATGCGAAGCTGCTCCTGGAGCTGATCCGGCTCCGGCTCGAGGCGGTGCGCAGGCTCCCGGACGGGGTCGTGGAGATCGTGCTCGTGGCGCGCGAGGTCGAGGCGACGCCCCGAGACCGCGAGCTCTTCGCCGAGCGCAAGCGGCGCGATCTCGAGGTCGCGAACCGCGCCCTGGCGCGCGTGCGGGCCCAGCTCGGCGACGAGGCCGTGGCGCGCGTGCAGCTGCGCGACGGTCATCTCCCGGAGGCGCGCTTCGCGTGGGAGCCGCTCGTGTCTTTGGGCGAGGCGCGGCCGCGCCCGGTGGACGAGGCCCGGCTCGTGCGCAGGATCCACACCCGCCCCGTACCGCTCCCGCCCCGCGAGCGGCACGAGCCCGACGGCTGGATGCTGCGCGGGCTCGAGCAGGGGCCCGTGGTGCGCGTCCTGGGGCCGTACGTGCTGTCGGGCGGCTGGTGGAACCGTCCCGTCCACCGCGACTACCACTTCGCGGAGACGAAGGACGGGGAGCTGCTCTGGGTGTACTACGACCGGTCGAGGAGACGGTGGTTCCTGCAGGGGAGGGTGGAGTGAATGTCTACGCCCCCCTCTGGTGCAAATCCGGCTTCTCCTTCCTCGAGGGAGCGAGCCACCCCGAAGAGCTGATCGAGGCCGCCGCGCAGCACGGCATCGAGGCCCTGGCCCTGACCGACCGCGACGGCGTGTACGGAGCGGTCGAGGCGCACGTCAAGTCTCGTGAGATGGGGGTCAAGCTGATCCTCGGCTCCGAGGTCTCGATCGACGACGGCTCGACCCTGATCCTCCTCGCCGCGAGCCGGTGCGGATACGGGAACCTCTGCACGTTGATCACCGCGGGGCGGCGCCGCTCGGAAAAAGGCCAGAGCCGCGTCGGCTGGCGCGAGGTCTACGAGCACGCACAGGACGTGATTGCGCTGTGGGGCGGAGACCGGAGTCTCCTCGTGGGGGAAGCCGACCCATTCTTCGTGGCCCATGGTTTGAAGGAGGCGTTCGGCGACCGGCTCTACGCGCTGGCGGCGCGGCACCGGCGCGCGGAGGAGGTGCGACAGGAGGCGCGCCTGCGGCAGCGCGCCGCGAAATGGGGGATTCCCGTCGTCGCGGGACACGAGGTCCTCTATCACAAGCCGGCGCGCCGCGAGCTCCAGGACGTCTTGACCGCGATCCGCCAACGCGTGAAGCTCGTGGACGCAGGGAAACTCCTGAAGCCCAACGACGAGCACGCGCTCAAGCCTCCCCACGCCTTCGCGCGGCTCTTCGAGGACGACGGAGCGGCCGTCGCGCGCACGCTGGAGATCGCCTCGCGCTGCAGCTTCTCCCTGGCCGAGATCCGCTACCGCTATCCGTCGGAGAAGCTTCCGAGCGGGACGACCTCGGCCCGCTGGCTCCACGAGCTCACGCTGCGGGGCGCCCGCGAGCGCTACGGGGGGACGGTGTCCTCCGAGGCGACGGCCCAGCTCGAGAGGGAGCTGGACCTGATCGAGGAGCTGGACTACTGCGGCTACTTCCTCACCATGTGGGAGATCGTGGGGTTCTGCCGCGAGCGCGGCATCCTCTGTCAGGGCCGGGGCTCGGCGGCGAACTCGGCGGTCTGCTACTGCCTGGGGATCACCGCGGTCGATCCGGTCGCGCTGGGGCTCCTGTTCGAGCGCTTCCTCTCTCGGGAACGCGCCGAGCCTCCGGACATCGACCTCGACATCGAGCACGATCGCCGCGAGGAGGTGATCCAGTGGGTCTACGTCAAGTACGGGCGCAGCCACGCGGCCATGGTGGCCAACGTGATCCGTTACCGGTCGCGCTCGGCGGTGCGCGACGTGGGGAAGGCCCTGGGCCTTTCCGAGACCACGCTCGATCGGGTGTCGAAGCTCCTGTCTGCGTACGGCGACGTGGATCCGGCCGCCTTCGCCCAGGCGGGGCTCGATCCGGAGCACCCGGTCCACCGCCACGTGCTGCGCCTCGCGTCGGAGGTTCTCGACTTCCCGCGGCACCTCTCGATCCACCCGGGCGGATTCCTGCTGGGACACGAGCCGGTCGCGACACTCGTCCCGATCGAGAACGCTTCGATGCCCGAGCGCACGGTGATCCAGTGGGACAAGGACTCCCTGGAGGAGCTGGGGCTGTTCAAGGTGGATCTCCTGGGACTGGGCGCACTGAACCAGCTGCACAAGGGGTTCGAGCTCCTGGAGAAGCACTTCGGGAAGCGATGCACGCTGGCCACGATTCCCAAGGACGATCCGGCGACCTACGACATGATCTGCAGGGCGGACACGGTGGGGGTCTTCCAGATCGAGAGCCGCGCGCAGATGGCCATGCTGCCGCGACTCAAGCCGCGGACCTACTACGACCTCGTGATCGAGGTCAGCATCGTCCGGCCTGGGCCGATCACGGGCGGGATGGTCCATCCGTATCTGCGTAGACGGGCCGGCCTCGAGCCGGTGGTCTATCCGCACGCATGTCTGGAACCCGTTCTCGCCAAGACCCTGGGCGTGCCCCTCTTCCAGGAACAGGTGATCCGCCTGGCGATGGTGGCCGCGAATTACACCCCGGGAGAGGCCGATCAGCTGCGCCGGGACATGGCGGCGTGGAGGAAGAGCGGCCGCATCGAGCGCCACCACGAGCGGCTCGTGCGGCGGATGACGGAGAAGGGGATCGCGCCCGAGTTCGCCGAGCGGGTCTTCGAGCAGATCCGCGGCTTCGGCGAGTACGGGTTCCCCGAGAGCCACGCCGCGAGCTTCGCCCTGATCGCGTACGCGACGGCGTGGATGCGCCGCCACCATCCCGCGGTGTTCACCTGCTCGCTCTTGAACGCCCAGCCCATGGGGTTCTACTCGGCGGCGACGATTGTCGAGGATGCGAAGCGGCACGGGGTCGCCGTCCTGTCCGTGGACGTTCTCCGGAGCGAGTGGGACTGCACGCTTGAGGGAGCGACGAGCACAGGGCCGAATGGAACCTCTGGAAGGAGTAGCCGCGGCGGCGGTACGCAACTTCGCGACGACGCGGTAGCAGCGTTGGATCATGGAGCCGCGAAGTTGCGTACCGCCACCGCGGCTGATTCTCCGGCGTCGAATTCGACGTCGACGCTCGCTCTCCGCATGGGACTCCGGTACGTGAAAGGGCTCGGGGAAGGAGACTGGAAGAAGATCGAGGCGGCACGCCGCGCCAAGCCGTTCGCGTCGGTCGAGGACCTCGTCGTGCGAACCCGGCTGGACGAAGGTGCCGTGGCGCGGCTCGCCGAGGCGGGAGCGCTCTCCGGATTGGAGCCGAGCCGGCGCGGGGCGCTGTGGGCTGCCAAGGGAGCAGCGCGCGCAGCTCGCCCGCCGATGGCCTTGGAGAGGGAAGAGGCGAAGCCCGAGTTCGACGGGCTCGACGCCTTCGAGACCATCGGCTGGGACTACCGTACGACGGGGCACAGCCCGCGCGGCCACCCGCTCGCGCCGCTACGGGAGAGGCTGCGCGCGCGCCGCCTGCCGGATGCCCGTTCCGTCGCGAGCGGCTCCCACGGCCGGCGTATCCACTACGCGGGTCTCGTGATCTGCCGCCAGAGGCCCGGGACGGCGTCGGGGGTCGTCTTCATGACCCTGGAGGACGAAACGGGGTTCGTGAACGTCGTGGTCTGGAGCCGCGTCTACGAGGAGTACCGGGTGCTCGTCAAGACGTCGAGCTTTCTGGGAGTGACCGGCAAGCTCCAGGTCCAGGACGGTGTCGTTCACCTGGTCGCGGAGAAATTCTGGCCTCCGCGCGACCTCCTGGCTCCCGCGGAGGTCGAGAGTCGCGATTTTCATTGAGGGGGGACACTCTGCTTTTCCGCCTCCACCAGGCAGCGAATCTCCAGCGTCTTCGCCTCGGAAAAGCAGAATGTCCCCTATTTCTTCGTGATCGTGAACTTCCCGAAGTCGATCCCCAGGTCCACGCCGGATCCGGTGCCGGAGAGGGCCAGGGAGACCTCGCCCTTGGTGAGGGCCTGGG